>LNAP01000170.1_pt1 | contig 69844 bp, 62 predicted proteins | sample 602601 | NCBI WGS metagenome assembly LNAP01 (sample SAMN02440304, study PRJNA202911) | soil metagenome | biome: Subtropical and temperate rainforests or woodlands; isolation source: soil samples (1 kg each in a 20% v/v slurry with milli Q water) were... ...
CTCCGAGGAGCTGGCGGCGCAGGCCGAGCAGCTGCAATCGAGCATCGCCTATTTCCGGACCGACGAGCAGCGCGGCACACCGACCCGGCCAGCCGGCCAACGTCCGACAAGCCGCCCGGCCCCCCATTCGGCTGCACGGCCGGCCGTCAAGAGCAATGGCAACCACAACAGTCACGCACAGCCGGCCCGGAACACCGTCAAGGCCAAGGCCGCCAATGGCCGCAGTGGCTTTGCTCTCGATCTCACCACCGGCGGCCCCGATAGCCGCGACGCCGATTTCGAAAGAGTCTGATGACAGCCGTTGCGTCACGCCAGGTAGCTGCGCCACAACCCCTGCTCGGCACCGGAGGTCTAGCCCGCCGCGACTATGACCGCCTTGGCCGCTTCATCCAGGATTATAGCGGCATTAAAATGCCGCCCAACAAGATTACCATGGTTGAGGGCCGGCTACGGCGTCGGCTGCGCGCGACCGGTCATGCAAGCTTCGCGGATTATTGTCGCTATCTGTTCGAGCAGGGCGGGCTGGAAGAGGAATCCATCCATCTCATCGATGCCGTGACGACGAACAAAACGGAATTCTTCCGGGAGCCGGATCACTTCCGCCTGCTGGAGCAGGAGATTTTACCCGCATTGCTGACCGGGCGTTCCAATGGCCGTCCGCTCAAATTCTGGAGTTCAGCTTGCTCGACCGGCGCCGAACCTTATACGCTGGCAATGGTCCTTGCCGAGTCCAGATCTCGATTCTCCAATTTACGCAGCACCATTCTGGCAACCGACATCTGTACTGAAGTCCTCGAATCGGCCGTCCTTGGTATCTATCCCGAGGCGATGATGGCACCGATCCCTCAATCCCTACGGCAGCGCTATGTCCTGCGTGCCAAGGATCCGTCCAGCGGTACTATTCGCATCGTGCCTGACCTGCGGTCTCAGGTACAATTCGCACGCCTCAATCTGATGGATGCCACTTATCCGGTCGATCGCGACATGGACGTGATCTTCTGTCGGAATATCCTGATCTATTTCGACAAAGAGACGCAGGCTGCGGTGCTCAACAGGCTATGTGAGCATCTCCGCCCTGGCGGCTATCTCTTCATGGGTCACTCGGAAACGCTGGCAGGATTTACGCTACCCCTTCAATTGGTCGGGCCGACCGTCTTCCGGCGCCTCTAGGAACACCGGCAATGGGGAAAATTCGTGTCCTTATCGTCGATGATTCGGCTTCGGTGCGTGAGACGCTGAGTCAAATTCTGCAATCCGATCCCGCTATCGAGGTACTGGGCACCGCAGCCGATCCGTTTGTAGCCGCGCGACGTATCAGCGAAGAAATACCGGATGTCATTACCCTTGACGTCGAGATGCCCCGCATGGACGGCATTACCTTCCTGCGCAAGATCATGATGCAGCGACCGATTCCGGTCGTCATGTGCTCCTCGCTCACCGAAGAGGGATCGGCCACCCTGATGCAGGCCCTCGAAGCCGGTGCAGTTGATGTCATTCTGAAGCCTCGCATGGATACGGCACAATTTTTTCATGAATCGAGTTTACGAATCTGCGACGTGGTCAAGGCTGCAGCACATGCCAAGTTACGAGGTCCGCTGGGGCGTCCGGGCAAAGTAAGGTCGCCGGAAAAGAAGTTGTCAGCGGACGTCATTCTGCCCGCCCCCGCATCCGAACATGCGATGGTCCGAACGACCGAGAAAGTCATCTGCATCGGCGCCTCGACCGGCGGGACGGAATCCTTGCGGGTGGTGCTGGAAGACCTTCCAGCCGATTCGCCAGGCATCGTGATCGTTCAGCATATGCCGGAAAAATTCACCGAAGCCTTTGCCCGCCGCCTGAACAGCTTATGCGATGTCGAAGTCAAGGAAGCGGCGGATGGCGATACCGTTCGACGCGGGCGCGTGCTGATTGCGCCGGGCAATCATCACATGCTGCTGCAGCGGAGCGGCGCACGCTATTACGTATCGATCAAGGATGGGCCGCTCGTCTCGCGGCATCGACCGTCTGTAGACGTCTTGTTCCGTTCGGCCGCCAAATATGCCGGCACGAATGCTCTCGGCATTATCATGACGGGCATGGGCGATGACGGCGCGCATGGCCTGGGTGAAATGCGGCAAGCCGGCGCTTATACAATCGCACAGGACGAGGCGACATCCGTTGTCTTCGGCATGCCGAAGGAGGCAATTATCCGGGGAGCCGTGGACAAGGTGCTTCCCTTAGGTCTTCTGGCATCGGAAATCATCAAGGCCGGCAAGGACCAGATCTCGTGAGCAAGACAGTACCCAGGATATTTCTCTTGCAGGGCGATATTTACTGCCGGCCAGGACCCGCCGTGATCACGACGATTCTTGGCTCCTGCGTCTCCGTGTGCCTTTGGGATGCCGTGCTGAAGCTCGGTGGCATCAATCACTATGTCCTGCCTGAGGGCACTGAAGGCGACTGCAATCCCAGATATGGCAACGCTGCGATCGATTGCCTCAGGGCCAGGATGCTGGAATTAGGCGGGCGGGCGAGGCATTTACAGGCAAAGATTTTTGGCGGCGCCGCCGTTTTGCCAATCGGTATGGATGCAACGACCGTTGGCGGCCGGAACGTGCAAATCGCGATGGAACGGCTGCACGATTACCGGATACCGGTGGCGGCGCAGCGGACTGGCGGTCAGAGCGGCCGCATGATCAGCTTTTATACAGAGACGGGAGAAGCCGTGGTTCGTGATTTGCCGGCTGACGGGGGAACAACTGGATATTCACCCCGATAGGTCGCTAGAACAAGAAATCATCCAAATTCGATTCCGCGCTTTGCCCGCTCTCGATCAGAGCCGACGGCACATCAAAGCCTGCTGCAGTTCCGTGCAGAATACTGGCATGGATCTCCCGCTCCCGTGCCATCGTATAGACCTGAGCGATCGATGCGAGCAGTTCCTCCTGCGCGGCATCCAATCCGCTATCCATTTCCCTCACCGCGCCAGATGCCCGTGCCATGTCTTCCGCAGATTCCCGCAGCGCGTCGCCAATCTGCCGATGGACATCGATCCGCGAGACGGTCTCGTCAAGCAGGCCGATGACGGTTTCGCTTTCGCGCGACAAAGCCGCCAAGGCGGCACCTAAGGATTGTCCGACGCTTGCGAGCTTGACGACTGACCCTGCCATGATGGCAGAGATTTCCGTCGTTTCGGCCGCCTGCTCCTGACGCTGCCGGCTCGTCAACTGCGTTGCCGTCGTCGTCACTGCCTCCAGGCTTTCCATGATCACCTCTGCCTCGGCAGCCGTGACATTCGAACAGCCTCTCAACTCCTGGGCAATGACCGTCAGAGGCCGGCCTTCCGTTCCAAGCCGGCCGCATTTCAACGTGGTGTTCAATCCCATGAGGCGGATATCCGATTCCAGAGACTGAACGACGCTCATATGGGCGACCAAGGATTTTGACGCGCTGAGAACTGTCTGGACGACTGTATCCGCATCGCCCTGCGCCGTCTTCAACGCCTCGAGCAAGTCATTGGCGTGTGCCACATTGCTCTCAAGATCGCTCAGAAATGTCCCCTCCGCGCCGGTATCTGCGCCGAAAGCATGCCGGCCAAGTCCGGCGATTTCCCTGGCATCCTTCGCAAGCACGCTCAAAGCCTGGAGAATCTGACGAACCTGCCGCTCCAATTCATCGGCGGTATCCGATAACTGAGCGGCCTGCAGCCGGCAGCCGATATCGACCAGCTTTTGCCGTTGCGATTCGGTCATCCGACTCGGTTGAAAGGCAATCGTCCTGTCACCGCCCTCTTCTGCATTTTTAAGAACCGAGATGGCATATTCGACATGCTCGATACGCTGACGCGTGGAGTCACCGATCTGCAACGCCATGACGGCCAGGCCGATCTGTCGGCCGACCTCAGCAGTTTTCTGCTGGATCAGCAGGGCGGTTGAAGCGGCATTTCGCCGGCGTGCGGTTATGGTTTCGACGCTTCGCGACAATTCGCGCGGTACCGAACTTGCTGTTTCGAGTTGGCGCTGCCGCAGCTCGCCTTGACCTGTTGCCGCATGCCTGACCGTCTCGCCGACCGATGACAATTCGTTACCGAAAGTCTCCAGATTAGCCTGCGCGATCTTCAGCGCGCGGCCGATCTCATCGGCAAAACTCACGAATTCCTCACCCGCGGAACTGATATGTGCGGCGGCAATCTTGGCGTTGACAGCCAGCACATCCACCGCCTTGATCGCTTTGCGCATCTGTTGGATGCGATTGCCGATTTCCGTCGTCAGTTGCGCAATTTTTTTTAGCGGTATGTCGGCGCCGTCAGATGAACTGGCGAGCGCCGCAATCCTCTGCGCGACCTGACCCATGGTTTCAGTCGCAGAAAGCAAATCCTCGCTTTCCAGCTCCAATTGCAACTGGCCGAAGGTGGCCTGGAGGCGATCGAGAATTTCCGCCGCGGATCCCAGCCGTCCGCCAATATCGACGAACGTACCTTCAATGAGCGTCGAGGCCGATTGAAGTGGACGTAGGGCGTCGTCCAGGATGCGGCTTGAGGCCATCTGATTTACAGCTCACACTTTAAATGTGCCCCGTGCTGAAGGCCGCACACTGGCGCACGAAATTTGCCAACCTCGGTAGAGGATGGAGTACGGTATCTGGCTGCTGGTTAACGACTGATAAATATCACCGGAGCGTCTATGCTTGGATGTTGATCCTGATCGATGTGGTGATGCATGCCGCGATGGCTGATCGTGTTTTTCATTCTTTCTATGACGGCGCTGCCGGCGTCCAACGGGCGGGCCGACTCACCCGTATCGTCACCCACATTGGCCGAGAGTTTAGGGTTTAAGGACGGTGATGTCGGTTTTATTGTCATCGATCAGTCTTCCGGAAAAACCGTCCTTGAAAAAGCCGCGGACTCTCCGTTCATTCCCGCCTCGGTCGCGAAACTGGCAACCGTCTATGCGGCCGAACAAATCCTTGGTTCCGACGATCGGTTTCGCACGAAGCTCTATCGACATGGCTCGGATCTCTTTTTGCAAGGCGGTGGAGATCCAGTTCTGACCATCAATGACCTGCAAGCGCTCACAGCACAGCTGCGTTCCGAAACGCCAACCGGGGGTTGGACAGGCTTCTATTACGACAGCAGCCTGGTTCAACCGAGAACCGAAATCAGCACTGACCAACCCCTCTCGGCCAGCTACAATCCCGGCATCGGCGCATTGAACGTCGACTTCAACCGGATTGCCGTCGAGTGGTCAGCCCATACCGGCGGGGAAGCAAGTCGCGCGGGCAAATTGTCCTTCACCGCGCATAGCGTCGCCGATAATCTCGATGTGCCTGTCGACTGGATAACATTTTCCCCGGCACCTGGCGACCTGCCACCGGGCGCGCCAATGGACTATGCCGGTGACGACACGACAGAAGGCTGGCTCTACGCCAATGCGTTGCCGGATCGCGGCCGCATCTTCCTGCCGGTCAAGCATGCCGATCTCAATACGGCACGCATCTTCCGGCGGCTCGCCCAAATGGCCGGCCTCGACATGCCCGAGCCGCGTGCAGCGAAGGTCCCGCCGGGAGCCGCACAGATCGGCGAGATCGACAGCAGGCAGGTGTCGGAACTGGTACCGGGCTTGCTACGCTATAGCAACAATCTCTCGGCCGAGATGATCGGGCTGGCCGCCACGCGCCATATCACAGGCTCAGTCCTCTCGCTCTCCGACTCAAGCAGTATCCTGACGGACTGGCTGAAGCATCATCTTCCGAGCATCGATTGGCGTGGATTTTACCTTGCCAATCATTCCGGCCTCAGCACCCGAAGCCGCGCGACGCCGCGGCAGGTCGCAGCATTGCTGATGACGATGGCACGCGACCCCCTTCTCGCAACCTCTCTCCCGTTGCTGCAGGGTTCCCGTCCCATTGCTTCCCCTTCCGGCGGCGATATGACAGCCAGTAATACGCCACCCATGGAAGTCTTCGGCAAAAGCGGCACGATGAATTATGTCGCCGGGTTGGCAGGCTATCTGACGGCGCATGATGGTCGGCGCATGACTTTTGCCATTTTCATCCTCGATCGCGACCGCCGCATGGCGCTCGATGCGACGTTGGACCGGCGGATTCTTGAGCCGACGCCGGAGATGCGCGATTGGACCCGGCGCGCCCGCTTGCTGCAAAGCGCCCTTATCGAGAACTGGGCGACGGCGCAGTAACAACGCCTGAAGCGCTACCCAGGCTATATCGGTACTTGCCGGTTAGGGGAAGCACGCTTGCCCGTGAGACAGCGGCGCAAGGCCAAAATGCTGCGCGAGTGTCTGACCCATATCGGCGAAGCTGCTACGCCTGCCGAGATTGCCTGGTGTGACGTCGGGACCGAACCACAGCATCGGGACATGTTCCCGTGTGTGGTCTGTTCCATGCCAAGTCGGATCGCAGCCATGGTCGGCGGTGATCAGGGCTAGATCACCCGGCTGCAGCAGCGCTTCCAATTCCGGAAGCCGCGCATCAAAAGCCTCCAGCGCAGCGGCATAGCCGGCGATATCGCGGCGATGGCCGTAAAGCATGTCGAAATCGACGAGATTGGCAAAAATCAGGGTCTGCGGTCCGGCGGATTTAATCGCCGCCAGGGTGGCATCGAACAGCGACATGTTATCCTTCGCCGCTAGCTTCCGGCTGATGCCGCGATGGGCGAAAATATCGGCGATCTTGCCGATCGAAAGCACGCTGCCGCCCGCGGCGACAAGCCGGTCAAGCAGCGTTTCGCCATGGGGCGGGGTCGTCAGGTCTTTCCGATTCGCCGTCCGGACGAAAGTTTCGGGCGTCTCACCCAGAAACGGCCTGGCAATGACGCGGGCAACATTGAGCGGTTCCAATAGTTCCTTGGCAAGAGCGCAGAGATCATAGAGGCGTTGCAGACCGAAATGCTCCTCATGGGCCGCAATCTGGAAGACGGAATCGCTCGATGTGTAGCAGATCGGCTTTCCCGTCCGCAGATGCTCTTCGCCCAGGTCCCGAATGATATCGGTACCGGAGGCATGACAGTCGCCGAGAATGCCCGGTAGATCGCCCCGTTCGATCAAAACCCTGATCATGTCCGCCGGAAAGCAGGGGTGCTTATGCGGAAAGAAGCCCCAGTCGAAGAGCACCGGCAGGCCGGCGATTTCCCAATGCCCGCTGGGTGTGTCCTTTCCGGAACTGATCTCCGCGGCATAACCATAGGCGCCGGCCAAGGGACCATCATAGTACAGCCCTGGCGGCATGCGGCCGGTGCTGGCGGAGGCCGCCAACCCAAGACCGAGGCGCGTCAGATTCGGCAGATGCAAGGCGCCGCGGCGTAGGCCAGGCAGATCGGCACCGCCCGCCACGCAAACCTCGGCGATATGCCCCAAGGTATCGGCACCCTCGTCACCGAAGGCTGGCGCATCGGCGCTGGCGCCGATCCCGACGGAATCCATGACGAGGATGATTCCACGCGCCATACGCCCCCTCCCTATCGTTGTGCCGCCGCACCGGTATCGATCCGGGCGTGAATCACCTTGGTCGGAGCCGGCATCCGATCATCGAGCCGAATGGAACGCTGCAAGGCCGAGATCGCCGTCTCGGCGCCGGCGATATCAGATGCATGAACCACCGCCAGCGGCTCGCCGGCAAGTACCTGCCGGCCGAGTTGACAGACCGCCGTCAGACCTACGCGCGGATCGATCGGATCTGCCGCGCCGCGGCGGCCGCCGCCAAGGGCGACCACCACCAGACCAATATCGCGCACATTCATGGCACCGACATAGCCGCTGCGCGGCGCCGGGCATGGCCTGACCACGGGTGCCGCGGCCAAATGATCGACCGACCGCTCCATGAAATCGCTGGGGCCGCCGAGAGACGCGACCATCCGCGCGAAGATCTCATGCGCCCGGCCGTCTACCAGGGCCGCTTCGGCCTGCGCCCGTCCTTGCTCCACGGTAGCAACCAGGCCACCTAATTGCAGCATCTCGCCGGCCAATTGCAGCACGACATCGTGCAAGCGCGAATCGGCCTTTCGGCAATCCTTCAGATAGGCGACGGTCTCGGCGACCTCCAGCGCATTGCCCGCACTATGCCCCAATACCTGATTCATGTCGGTCACCAACGCCGTCGTCTTCAAGCCGGCACCGGTTGCCACGGCAACAATGCTCTCGGCCAGTTCACGCGCCGTTTCGGGCGTCGCGGCAAAAGCACCATTGCCACATTTGACATCCATCGCCAGGCCCTGCAGCCCGGCCGCCAGCTTCTTGGAGAGGATCGAAGCAGTGATCAACGGAATGGATTCGACGGTGGCGGTAACATCCCGGATCGCATAGAGGCGGCGGTCGGCCGGGGCGAGATCGGCCGTCTGGCCGATAATGGCGCAGCCGACTTCTTTGACCGTCTGCCGGAACAGGAGAGGATCCGGATCGGTGCGATAGCCGGGGATGGCGCCGAGCTTGTCCAGGGTACCGCCGGTATGGCCGAGGCCGCGGCCGGAGATCATCGGCACATAGCCGCCACAGGCCGCGACGATCGGCGCCAGCATCAGGCTTACTTTGTCACCGACACCGCCGGTCGAATGCTTGTCGAGGATCGGGCCCGGCAGATTGAGGTCCCGCCAATCCAGCACGGTGCCAGAGGCCGTCATCTGGCGCGTCAGTGCCACACGTTCCGTCATCGTCATGCCACGGAAGAAGACGGCCATGGCAAAGGCGGCCACCTGTCCTTCGCTGATCGATTCATCCTTGATGCCGCGGACAAAGAACGCGATCTCATCCTCGCTGAGGACGTGGCCTTCGCGCTTTCGGCGGATGATCTCCTGCGGCAGCATGGTCATGTCACTTGCGCTCAAGATGATTGGGTCCAAAAGAAAACGGCAGCAATTCTGCCAAGGTCACTGTGCGTTTAAGACCATCCGTGCCGCACAGATGAACCGGCACGTCATCCTCGGCAAATTCACGTAGACGCTGGCGGCAGCCGCCGCAGGGCGTCACCAATTCCCGCCCGCCGGCCATAACCAGCACCTCGGCAATATTGTGCTCGCCATCCAGGATCATGGCCGAGACGGCCGAGGCCTCTGCGCATTGGCTCTCGGGGTAAGCTGCATTCTCGACGTTGCAGCCGGCATAGAGCTTGCCGTTATGGCCGCGCAAGACGGCCCCCACGGCGAAATTGGAATAGGGCGCATAGGCCCGGGTCATGGTTGACCGCGCCAGATCGATCATCTCCTGCGCCGGCTCGCCTTTACGGGATGCTGTCATCTTACCGTTCCTTCACATAGGGAATGCCGCTGGCTTTTGGCGCCACCGCCTTGCCGATGAAGCCCGCCAGCAATAGCACCGTAAGCGCATAGGGCAGCGCCTGGATCAATTGTACCGGCACCTCCCCGACCCCGGCGATCTCCACACCCTGCATGCGGATCGCGATCGCATCGAGAAGACCAAAAAGCAGGCAGGCGCCGAGGGTCGGCAGCGGGCGCCATTTGCCGAAGATCATCGCTGCCAAAGCGATGAAACCCTGACCGGCGGTCATATCGCGGCTATAGGCTGCATTCTGCGCGATCGAGATATAGGTGCCGGCAAGCCCCGTCAGCAGGCCGCAAATGAGAACCGCCCGATAGCGCAGCCAGGCGACAGAGACGCCGGCCGTATCCACGGCTTCCGGTTTCTCGCCGACCGCCCGCAGACGCAAACCGAACCGCGTTTCATTGATCAACCAGTAAGTCAGCGGCACGGAAAGCAGCGCCACATAGACCAGCAGATTATGGCCGCTGATCAAATCCGTATAAATGTGCCCCAGGACCGGAACGTTCCGCAAGACAGAGGCTCCGGGCAATTGAATGGACATGAAGCGGGCGTCTTCCGACAAAGACGGGGTCTGGCCTCCCTGGCTGAAAAGGGCGGTGCCGATCACGACGGTAAGGCCTGACGCCAGAATATTGATGGCGATACCGCTCACCACCTGATTGCCCTTCTGGTTGATGCAAGCGAAGCCGTGCAGCAGCGCCATCACGACCGCCGTCAAGATTCCGGCAGCCAGCCCAAGCCAGGCCGAATTCGTCAATGCGGCGACCGAGGCCGCCGCAAAGGCCGCCGCCAGCATCTTGCCCTCAAGACCTATATCGATGATGCCGGATCGCTCGGAGACGAGGCCGGCCATGGCGCAGAGGATCAGCGGCGTTGCCAGGCGGAGGGTGGCACTGAGGGTGAACAGGACGGCATCGAGATCCATCATGTCAGGCCCCCTGCGGCGCGGTGGCACGCTGCGGCAATCTGGCGAACAGCCGCTCGAACCAGGGACGGGTCAGATGCACGAGCGCCCCGGAGAACAGGATGACGAGGCCCTGGATGACGACAGTCATGTCCCGGGTGATATCCGGCATATCGAATGACAATTCCGCGCCGCCCTGACTGAGCACACCGAACAGAAAACTGGCGAGGATGACGCCGATCGGATGGTTGCGGCCCATCAACGCCACAGCGATGCCGGCAAAGCCATATCCGGCATTGAAGTTGAGCAACAGGCGATGCTGCACGCCCATGATCTCATTGACACCGACCAGGCCTGCCAGGGCGCCGGAAATGCAGAGCGCCACCAGGACGACGCGCTTGGTCCGTATGCCGGCATAGACGGCCGCCTTCTCGCTCTGACCGACGGTGCGCAGTTCATAACCCCAAGGGGTGTGCCAAAGATAAAGCCAGACGAAGACGCAGGCAATCAGGGCCAGCAGGATCGACAAATTGAGCGGTGTCGATGGCATGTCGATTCCGAATTGCGCCAAAACCTCATGCACGAAGGGCAGATAGGCCGTCGGCTCGAAGTCCCGTGTCTCCGGCGCGATGGCACCCGGCACAGTCAGCACATTGACCATCAGATAGACCATCAAAGCCGAGGCCAGGAAATTGAACATGATGGTGGTGATGACGATATGGCTGCCGCGATAGGCCTGCAGATAAGCCGGGATCAGCACCCAGGCAGCACCAAAGATCATCGCCGCGAAGATTGCCAGCGGCAGCAGGATCGCGAAAGGCAGGCTGTGATCGAAAGCCAGGAGCACCAGACCGACACCAAGGCCGCCGATATAAGCCTGCCCTTCGCCGCCGATATTGAAGAGGCCGGCATGAAAAGCAAAGGCCACGGCCAGACCGGTGAAGATGTAATTGGTCGTGTAATACAACGTGTAACCAATGCCTTCGCTGCTGCCCAAGGCACCCGTCAGCATGAGCCGGGTTGCCGTCAGCGGATTCTCACCGATCGCCAGAACGATCAAGCCGGCGACCAGGAAAGCCAGCACGACATTGACCAGGGGAATGAGGCCGATATCGACCCAGCGCGGCAGTTTTCCGATTTTCGTGCTCATGGTCGTATCCGCGTGCTGGCGGTGGCCGCCGTCCCCGGCGTGCCGGCCGCCATATTGGCCATCATCATACCCAATTGTCGCTCATCCGCATCTTCGGCCGAAACCTCGCCGACAATCCGGCCGGCGCACATGACCAGGATGCGATCGGCCAGACTCATCACTTCATCCAGCTCGACCGATACCACCAGAATGGCGCAACCGGCATCGCGGTGGGCGATCAGCTGGTTGTGGATGAATTCGATGGCCCCGATATCGATACCACGGGTCGGTTGCCCCACCAGCAGGACTTTCGGATGACGGGCCAGTTCCCGCGCCACGATCAGCTTTTGCTGGTTGCCGCCGGAGAAATTAGCCGATCGCAGATCGCATTGCCGCGGGCGCACATCGAATTCCTGCATCAGGCTCGCACAATGTCTGGCAATGGCGGGCCGATCCAGGAGAAAGCGGCGGCGATAGAGCGGGTCGCGCTGATAACCCAGCATCGCCGATTCCGATGCCGAGAAGGTCGTCACCAGGCCCAGCCGGTGTCGGTCTTCCGGAATATGCGCGAGTCCCAGCGAGCGCATGGTAGCCGGATCGCAGGCCCGGTCGGCTGTAATCTCGCGGTCGCAGACAATATAGCGGCCGCTCGCCGGCTTCCGGATACCGGCCAGGACTTCAAGCAGCTCGCTCTGACCATTGCCGCTGACGCCGGCAATACCGACGATCTCGCCGGCCCGCAAGGTCAGGCTGATATTATCGAGGCAGGTCACGCCGCGATCGTCCTGCAGGGAGATGTCTTGCGCTTCCAGCAACGCCGCACCCGGACGCGCCGCACTTTTCTCCAGGCGCAATCTGACCTTGCGCCCCACCATCAAATCCGCCAATTCCTGGCTGTTGGTTGCTGTCGTCGGACGGAAGGCAACGATACTGCCCGCCCGCATCACATGAACGGTATCGGTGACGGCCATGACTTCACGCAGCTTATGCGTGATCAGAATGATCGTCGTGCCGCGATCTCGCAATGTTGTCAGGATACGGAAGAGCTGATCCGTTTCCTGCGGCGTCAGCACTCCGGTCGGCTCGTCCAGGATCAGGATTTCCGCCCCACGATAGAGCGCCTTCAGAATCTCGACACGCTGCTGCGCACCGACCGGCAGATCGCCGACCAGGGCATCCGGATCGATGCCAAGGCCATATTCTGCTTCCAGCCGCTCAAGCTCTCGCCGGGCTGCCCTTTTGCCCCGGCGCAACAGGACACCACCCTCGGATCCCAGCATGATATTCTCGAGCACCGTAAAGGTATCCACCAGGACGAAATGCTGGTGGACCATGCCGATACCGGCGGCGATGGCATCATGGGCCGACTTGATGGCAATTGGCTTGCCATGGATCAGAATCTCGCCGCCATCGGCCTCGTAGAAGCCGTAGAGGATGCTCATCAAGGTTGATTTGCCGGCGCCATTCTCGCCGATAATGCCGGCGATCGTGCCACACTCAATCGTCAGCGATACATCGCGATTGGCGATGGTGGTGCCGAAGTGCTTTTCGATGTGCCGCAATTCGATGGCCGGAGGGGGCGACTGCCCCTCCGGCTGAACCGAAACCCGATCCCGCTTTGTCGCCGCAAGGGACATCGGTGATTTCACCGCCTCAATACTTGCAGCTGTTATCGTCCATGTAATCATGAACCGTGATCTTGCCGGCAATGATATCCGCCTTGGCCTGATCGACTTTTGCTTTCATGTCGGGCGTGATCAGTTTTTCGTTGTATTGATCATAGGCATAGTCCACGCCGCCTTCCTTCAAGCCGAGCATGGTGATGCCGGCCTTCCAGCTCCCGTCCTTGGCTTCCTTGAAGCTGTCATAGGTGGCGATGTCGACGCCCTTCACCATCGAGGTCAGCATGGTGCCGGGATGCAGATGGTTCTGGTTGGAATCCACGCCGATCGCCAGCTTGCCGGCATCCTTGGCAGCCTGATAGACGCCGAGGCCGGTATTGCCCGCAGCAGCATAGACCACGTCGACGCCACGATCGAACTCGCTCTTCGCCAGCTCGCCACCGCGGCCGGGATCGTTCCAGGCAGAGGGTGTCGTTCCTGTCATGGTTGCCTGGATCTCTACCTGGGGATTGGCATATTTGGCGCCCTGCTCGTAACCGCATTCGAATTTGCGGATCAGCGGTACGTCCATGCCGCCGATGAAGCCGACCTTACCGCTCTTCGACGCCATCGCCGCCAGCATGCCGACCAGGAAGGACCCCTCATGTTCCTTGAAAAGGACGGATTGGACATTGGGCGCATCGACGACGCCGTCGATCAGGGTGAACTGCGTCTTGGGGAATTCCTTGGCGACGGTCTTTACCGCATTCGTCTGTGAGAAGCCCACACCGATGATCGGGTTCTGCCCGCGCTGGGCAAACCGGCGCTGCGCCTGCTCGAACTGTGTCTCATTGACCGTCTCAAAGCCGACATAGCCGATGCCGGTTTCCTTCTTGAAGCGTTCCGCGCCATTCGCCACACCTTCATTGAAGGACTTGTCGAACTTACCACCGATATCGAAAACGACAGCAGGTTTGATATCGGCGGCATAGGCTGCGGTCACCACCGTCATCAGCGCGGCGATTCCGGCTATCTTCATCTTATGCATTGTGTCTCTCCCTGTTGTTTGATTTTTGTGATTCTGCTGCCGATGCCTGGGCTGGTCGTTGTCCATGCAGCGCAGCCACCTTCGTTGCTGTCGCCTCGTCGATCACGAGATCGGTGATAAGTCCCGTCCGCAAGGCGGCAAGGATAGCCATCGCCTTGTTGACGCCGCCGGCAAAGGCAATGACGCGACGACCGCGCAACTCTTCCAATCCCAGGCCAACGGCGAGTTTGTTGATTCCCAGCGATACCGATTGGCCATCGATATCGATAAACGTGCCGAGCAAATCGCCGACAGCGCCATGGGCGCGAAGTTCGGTCCATTCGGATTCGGTCACGATCTCGACTTGCCGCAAATGTGCTTCGGCATCCAGGCTACCGATTCCGATCAGCAGGATGTCGGCCTGGCGTGCGAGATTTAGCACCGATTTGATACTCTGCTGCTGCAGCAACAGAGTCTTCTCGCCGATATTACTGGCGAGATAGGGTACAGGCAGAAAATACCCCGAACCGCCGGTTCGCTCCGCCAACCGCAACACTACATCAAAGGGATAAGCGGAGAGATTGCGTGTCAGGCTGCCTGTCACCGAGACGATCTTCGTATCGGGCAGACCGATATCGGGCAGATGATCCACGACGGCGGCCAAGGTCCGTCCCTTGCCGATGCCAAGCACGCCGGGCTTCGATGTCGATAGTTCACGGTGGAGCAGTCGGGCGCCGGCGGAACCTAATGCCTGAAATCTGCTCTTGGGATCATTGACCCGGTCAATTTGCAGATTTGGCGCAACAACACATTGCCGCAAACCAAAGTCAGTTGTGAGACGGTCTTCCAAGGCGATGCATTCAGCCGGTTCACCCTGGATGAAAACCTTCACCAGACCGCGCTGCAGCGCCTCGGCAATCAGCCGATGGGCTTTTGCCTGGGAGATATGGAGCCGAGCCGCAATTTGCGCCTGAGTCCGACCACCGACATAGGAAAGCCAAGCAGCACGCACCGCCAGGCTGAGTTCGGCATCATCAGCCTCAATCGGCTGTTTTTTCCTCACCATGGATTTATTTTTAGTCCCTGAAATTTTTTTCATAATTCCTGACCGAGTAGTCAGGGTCAAGAAATATAAGCTGACACGCTGGAATATTGTCCGCGATTTCCGCCTGCGAAAGGAGGGCAACTTTTGAAGCTGGGATTGGTTACGGGCAATTGCACGATGGCTGTAGTTAAGACATATTCGGGTATAGCTAGGCTAATCATCCCAAAAGATATTAAAATATTGGCTGTGGGTATTGGGCAATTGTCAGGCGTCTGGGTTCTGTTGATGACCACGAAAAGGGGTCACGCCGCAGCCCCAACCTCATCGAAACGGCAGTGATAGGCGATATGGCAAGTTCGCATAATTTCAGCCTTGTCATTCTATCGATCATTATCAGTGTTTTTGCCTCTTTCACGGCCCTACGGTTGTCGCAGCGCGGGCGCATGACACGTGGCATTCCACGGTCATGCTGGCTTGCGGCATCCGCGGTTGCGATGGGTGGCGGCATCTGGGCGATGCATTTTGTCGCCATGCTGGCGCTCACGCTGCCGGTCGTCATCACGTATGACGTCAGCCTCACGCTGATCTCGCTTCTGCTTGCGATCCTCTTCACCGCCGGCGGTATTTTCGTTACCTTCCGGCTTGGTGTTGGCGGCGCAAATCTTATTCTGGCCGGCATCTTCATGGGCACCGGAATTGCGACGATGCATTACAGCGGCATGGCGGCAATGCGCATGTCGGCTGCGATCAGTTATGATCCCTCCCTTGTGGCGCTTTCAGTTCTGATTGCCATCGCGGCATCCATGACGGCCCTCTGGCTGACGTTTCGATTGGGGACCCTCCTTAGTAATACGGCGGGGGCTCTGGTCATGGGTGCTGCGGTCTGCGGCATGCATTATTGCGGCATGTCCGCAGCTGCCTTTGCCCATCATACCGGTCCAATCGCCGCAGAGGATACCGGGGTGCCAGCATATTGGCTAGCAGCCGGTATCGCCGGCATCACGCTGATCGTCCTCTGCCTCGGCCTCGTCATGGCCATCATCGACCAGCATCTCTCCTTGCGGGCAGCGGCGGAAGCCGAGCGTCTGAAGCGCAGCGAAGCACGTTTCCGCGCCCTCGTACAGAATGCGGCAGACGCTATCGCTGTGACCGACCGGACGGGAGAGATCATCTATGAGAGCTCGTCCACAAAAAGCGTGCTGGGTTATGACGAGGATGCGCTGCTAGGATGCGCTGTCGCGGAGATTGTCCACCCAGATGATCGCCACAAGCTGTTAGCCTTTTTCGAGTCAGTCACACGACGTGATAGCGAAACCCAGTCTATTGATCTTCAGTTGCGGCACGCAAACGGCAATTGGGGCGAATATGAGATTCTCGCTACCAATCTGCTGGACAATGACAGTGTGAACGGCATCGTCGTCAACATTCGCGACATCAGCGCGCGGCTGCAGAACGTCGAACTGGAAGAGCTGATCCTTCAACGAACCCGCCAGCTATCCCTGGCCAACGGACAACTTCGCGCTGAAATCGCCGAACGCAAGAACGCCGAGGACGCTCTTCGGCAGGCCCATGATCAGCTTGAGATCAAAGTACAAGAGCGTACGGCAGAGCTGGAAGCAGCTAAAAATATTGCTATCCAGGCAGACCAGGCCAAAAGCCAGTTCCTGGCTCATATGAGTCACGAATTACGCACACCGCTGAATGCGATCATCGGTTTTTCGGATGCGCTCACTCATGGCATTCGTGGTCCCTTATCGCCCCAGCAAACCGAATATATCGGTCATGTTCTAATGGCAGGACGACATCTCCTGACTCTCATCAATACTGTGCTGGATCTCTCAAAGATCGAATCCGGTAAAATGCAACTGGATTACCGTGATTGCGATCTCGATCAATTCATCGACGAGTTGACGACGGCGATCCGGCCTGTCGTCGAGGATAACGGCAACTGCCTGCTTATTGAGCACAAGTCTCCGCTCGGTTCCGTTCAGATCGATGTGCTGAAACTACGGCAGACGCTCTTTAATCTGCTTAGCAATGCCGCCAAGTTCACCAAGGACGGCAGAATCACTTTGAGCACCGCGCGCATTGAAGGGTTCAATGGCAGCCGCCTGAGATTTGTGATCCACGACACCGGGATCGGCATTGCCGAAGAGGACCTACCGCGGCTTTTCGAGAATTTTCATCAGGCCAATCCAAGCATTGCAAGTCGGTTTGGCGGCACCGGCCTGGGTCTCGCTCTCAGTCGGCGGTTATGTCATGCCATGGGCGGCGACATTCGGGCGGACAGCGTGCTTGGGGTCGGATCAAGCTTTATCGTCGATCTGCCTGCCACTCCGTAAGGCCTAGAGCCGACCAGCTTCGATAATGCGTTGCAGGAAGGCCTGTGTGCGTTCCTGCTTCGGTGCGCCGAAGATTTCCGATGGCGGCCCCTCTTCATGCACGACACCGTCGTAGAGGAAGCAGATCTTGCTGGCAACTTCGCGGGCAAAGCCCATTTCATGGGTGGCCAGCAGCATCGTCATGCCGTCCGCGGCGAGATCGCGCACGATATTCAGCACTTCGGAAACCAGTTCCGGATCCAGGGCCGAGGTAATTTCGTCCAGCAGCAGGACCATCGGCCCCATCGCAAGCGCGCGGACGATGGCGACACGCTGCTGCTGGCCGCCGGACAATCGATCGGGATATTCGCGGGCTTTATGTTCCAGGCCGATCCGTTTCAGCAAGGCAATCGCCTTCGCCTCAGCCTCGGCGCGGCCCATGCCGAGGACCTTCGTCGTTGCCAGCGTGACATTCTCCAAAACCGTCATATGGGGGAAAAGATTGAAGCTCTGGAAGACGATGCCGACATCGCGGCGCAGGGCATTGACATCGACACCCGGGCCGGTCATGCGGTCGCCGTGGATACGGATCTCGCCTGACTCGATGCCTTCCAGCCCATTGATACAACGCAACAGGGTCGATTTGCCGCAACCGGATGGGCCGATCAGGCAGACGACTTGATGTTCTTCGACCTGCAGATTGAGGCCCTTGAAGATCACATGCTCGCCGAAGCGCTTGTGAATATCCCGGATGTCGATCATCGCCATGATGCGTCCAATCCTTAATTGCCGCCGGCGCGCATGCGGCGCTGGTCACGTTCGATCAACCGATCGACGAAACGCGCTTGCGGAATGGTGATGACGATGAAAAGGATCGCGACCGTTGTCACCGGCGACAGATTGAAATGATTGCTGGCAACGATCTTCGCCTGATTGAAGGCATCGATGGCGCCGATGACGTTGACCAGCGCAGTATCCTTCTGAAGGCTGATAAAGTCGTTGAGCAGCGGCGGAATGATCCGCCTGACTGCCTGGGGAACAATGACATAACGCAGGGTCTGCAGGTAAGAAAGCCCGAGCGACCGCGCCGCCGCCGTCTGGCTCCAATGAATGCTCTCGATACCGGATCGATAGACTTCAGCGACATAGGCGCCATAAGTCAAGGTCAGCGCCAGGATGGCGAAGGATTCCTGTGACAGATCCTTGAGGATCGGCAGACCGGTCAAGGGAATGCCGAAACCGATCAGATAGATATTGATGATCGCCGGCAGGCCCCGGAACATATCCGTGTAAATGGTTGCGATCATGCGGATCGGACGTCCAGCCTCGCCCGGAATGAGCCGCGCGATGGCAATGGCCAATCCCCAGATCAGCACCAGGATCTCGGATATGACGAAAATATAGACATTCGTCCAGAAGGCTTTCAGCACCAGCAGGAACGAGCCGCCGATGAGCGGCAGCATGAAGAAGGTGCGACTGACGGCCAGGTCGTTGGCGATGAAGAACTGTACGCAGAGCATCAGGACGGCGACCGCCGCGGCAAATCCAAAGGTCGACCAGGCCAGTCCCCGGGCACCAGCCGACGAAACCCGGGCTTCGGTCAGATTGTTGGCGGCAAGCGCGCTCTTTGCGTGTCGCGATTGTGCCAAGCTGCGTGCTGCCGGCCACAGCAGAAGGAGGACGGTCGCGCCCAATATTGCCAGAACAACGTCAGCGAACGGGCCGCCTTGCTGCAATGTTGTCAAGGCGGCCCGCAATCCCCATAAGGTATGCCAGGTGCTTGCGATGACGAGGAGACTGACGATGAGAGCCGTCGCCGACCAGTTTGTCGTATCTTTCGGCGGCGTTCCCCCCCGCCAACGGTGCTCTCCAGCGAAAGGAATGCGCGCCGGCGCACCCTCTCCACTTTCTTGGTCCATGCTCATCTAATACTGACCGACGGCTCTCCCGGATCAGGGCTTGAAATACGGAATCTTCGTCGGATCGGCGCCCCAGGCCTCGGCCAGATATTTGGTCGCGAGTTTCTTCAAGGTACCGTCGTCGATCAAGGCCTGGATGATCTTGTCGATTGTCGCGCTATTAGCGGATCCCTTCGGATAGAGCGCGCCATAGGTTTCCCCGGTTGAATACTGGCCGACAACCTCCAGCGCACCGCTCGACGCCGATGCCTGGCCGAGCACGATGGCGGTGTCAGTCATCGCCGCATCGACCTGTCCAGCCATCAACGACGTGAACATGCTGGGTGTATCGGGGAACACCTTCAGGTCGGCGGGTTTCAGTTTGTTGCTCACGAAATCCGCGCCGGTCGTGGCCTGCTGCACACCGATCCGCAGGGTCTTGATCGTCGTCTCATCGATCTTGGTGCCTTTTTTTACCAGAACGCCGATATCGGAATTGAAATAGGGAACCGAAAAGTCGACGACCTTCTTGCGTTCGTCGGTGATCGAGATTTCCGACAAAGCGAGATCGAAATCCTTGGTCTGGCCGGCGACCAGCGCATCCCAGGCCACGTTGACGACGGCCACTTTTTCAAGGCCGGCGCGCCAGGCAATATTTGCGGCCATGCAATATTCATAGCCGTCCTTGATGGCCTCCGGCGTATCCCCATTCCACCATCCGGGCGCCGGCAAATTGACTTCAACGGTCAGTTGTCCCGCCTTCGCCGGCGAAAAAGGAATAGATCCCCTCTCGCCCGTGACGTCGCAATTGCCGATCATATTCATGTCAGCCATGGCTGGACACATGAAGGAAAATGCCAGACATGCAGCGACCAATGCCGGCTTGCCGCATGCGGCCAAAGCTCCGAAACGCGATTTCATGATGCGTTAGCCTCCTGTAAGACCCACGAAAGATCGTTTTATTGATAATTGTTGGTGCATGCGGTCTGGCCCACGGCGACGGTCCCTGAATCCGTATTCCGCACGCGCCTTTGTTGTATTTGAGGTCGAACCCGTGGGAAAAAACAAGGGTTAAATACCGGCATCTGCTCAATCGGCGGAAAGAACGGCGGATGCGGAATGTCAGCTAGACCGACTCAATAAGGATCATGGTATTGTATTTGCGCAAGCAAAGCTTACCGCGCGGATATTTAGCGTTCCCATGCCGAACGTTTCCTTAGACGACTTCAGGAAAGATCTGCGCAGCTCGACACTGCAGCAGCTTTACGATTATTGGCGCAGCAAATGGCACGATGAACAGCTGCCGGGCCGGGCCGATATCGATCCGATTGATTTTTCCTATGCACTGGGCGATGTGACGCTGGTCGATGTTTTGTATGATCCGTTGCGCTTCCGCTTTCGCCTCGACGGTACGCGCCATGTCGATCATTTCGGTTTCGACATGACTGGCCAGATGCTGGATGACTTTCCGGAACCCGAATTACGGCAATCTATCTTTGACAGCTATCGCGATGTCGTGGAGAGCCGATTACCCCGGCGGCGCTATCGAGATCTAACGGATGATGGGCGCCCGTTCCGCTATGAGGCTCTTCTGTTGCCGCTTGCCAAGGATGGCCAGCGGGTGGACATGATTCTCGTTGCTATCGCCTTCCAGGATGCCTGACGCGACGGCCCGGTCATGAAGATGGCGGCATCGCCGGATGCCGCCATCTTCATTTAAGTATAAGCTTCCAGCGGCGTATCAGCCTTTGACGATCTCCGCATATTCGAGAATGGTGCGGCGCACGGCAGCCCCGATCTGCGGATGCTTCAGCGCAAAAGCGATATTCGCTTCGATGAAGCCGGCCTTGTCACCGCAATCGAAACGGCGTCCCTCGAAGCGATAGCCATGGAAGCGGTCGCGACCCGTCATGCGCGCCAGCGCATCGGTCAGTTGAATCTCGCCGCCGGCGCCCGGCTGTTGCTCCTCTAAATGAGCGAACGTATCCGGCTGCAGGATGTACCGGCCGATAATGGATAATGTGGACGGTGCGTCCTCCGGCTTCGGCTTCTCCACCAAACCTTCCACCTCGACCACGCGTCCCTGCTCCTTGCCGGTCTTCAGGATGCCATAGCGATTGGTGTGTTCGCGCGGCACGTCCATGACGGCGACGACATTGCCGCCAACTTCGTTATAGACCTCGACCATCTGGCGCAGGCACGGCATGTCGGCTTGCACCAGGTCGTCGGCCAGGAGAACGGCAAAGGGTTCGTTGCCAACGAGATTACGCGCACACCAGACCGCATGGCCAAGGCCATTGGCTTCCTGTTGACGGATATAGGCCACCTGGCCCGGTTTCGGCAGCAGCGCCGTAATCAGCTCCAATTCGGCCTTTTTGCCGCGTGCCTCCAAGGTGTGCTGCAATTCATAAGAATAATCGAAATGGTCTTCGATGGCGCTTTTACCGCGCCCAGTCACGAAAATGAACTCTTCAATGCCGGCAGCTTTTGCCTCTTCGACCGCATATTGAATGAGCGGCTTATCGACGACAGACAGCATTTCTTTCGGCATGGCTTTGGTCGCCGGGAGAAAGCGTGTACCCAGGCCACCAACAGGAAAAATCGCCTTACGCAAGGGTTTGCGCATATTTTTCAGCCCTCATAAAACAGCCAAATTTGTCGCGATGCTGTTGTGCCATGCCCAACCCGCGCCATCAACCCCGGCCCAGGCGCGGAATAGATACCTCGCAGAACTGTGATCCGGAACCGCTTCAAGCCGCTGGTTCAGCGGCATCCGCCCCACCGGGTATTTCCACTTGTGCGTTCTTCGCAGGCTTAAGACCGAGCATGTCGATCAGGTCGCGGACTTCCTGGCGTGCTGCGACATGGGACATGCGCCAGGCCACGCCGAGATCCTTGCGGCTGAGATCGAGCAGGGTGAGACCACGCGGAAATAATTCTCGAAAAATCACACGCTCGGTAAACCCTGCCGCGACACGAAAGCCGACACGCTTGGAGAGACGTTCGAGCAATTGGCTGATATCACGCTTGTTCTTGGCGTCCAGGCTGCTCAGGCGATTGCGCATGACAATCCAGTCGATCGGCTTGCCGCCATAGATGGCCCGCGTTTTGCGCTGCTCCCACACCATCTCGGCATAGACGCTTGGCTTCAGGATCGTGGCACCATCGGTATCGATCCGCCCGAGCAGATCGAGATCGAGAAAACTGTCGTTCAGCGGCGTAATCAACGTATCCGCCAAAGTGTGACCAAGACGTGACAGACTGGTATCGGCACCCGGTGTATCGATCACGATATAGTCGCAGGCATCAAGCTCGTTCAGCGCCTGCGCCATCTTGCTCTCATCTTCCCGGCGCGCTGCCGCTGCGCTGTCGGCCTGAGAGCGTTGGATCGGAATGTGCTGCGGCAACGGCAGCGGCAAGAGCATGCCGGCAGCCGTCTGTCGGCGATTCTCGACATAGCGCGACAGAGATCCCTGGCGCGCATCGAGATCGATCGATCCGACGCGATGACCGTCATGCAGCAAAGAGACGATGACATGCATGGCGGTGGTCGACTTGCCCGAGCCGCCCTTTTCATTGCCAAGCACGATGACGTGCGGCCGCCGTCCCGTTTCCGTCATGCCGGTTGTACCCAGACTGCCGTGTCGTGAAACACCGCTCCGCCATTCGGCAAACCGGGCTCCGCGCTGACCAGTGCGTTCACCCCGATGCCGCCTTCGAAAGCATAGTTCGGCCAGATACTCTCAATCACCACAACACCACTCAACAAGCCATCGAACAACTTCGCATGCACGACGATCGCTGCCTGGCGATTGCCGATTCGCACCCGGTCGCCATCGGCAATCTGCAGCCTGGCCGCGTCATCCGAATGAATCAAGGCCGTCGGGCGGCCTTCCCGCTTCTGAGATGTCGGTGTTTCGGTAAAGGTTGAGTTAAGATACTGTCGGGCCGGTGCGGTGACGAGACGAAACGGATGTTCCGCATCGGCCGAGTCGATGACCGGCGCAAAATCCGGCAAGCTCGGCAGAGCCGGCGTCAAAGGCCCGATCGCCGCCCAATCCGCTTTGAAATGAAACCTGCCGTCCGCATGGCCGAACCCGTCGAGGAATCGCATGCTGTCCGACGGCAAGGCGCAATCCTGCCAATGCGCCGCATAGAGCGACTCGGCATCCGGCCAGCCGGAGGTCCTCAACGTCTCGTCGATGATCTCCCAGACGGTCATCGAAAATCCTCGATGATGGCAACCGAGTCGCCGAGCCAAGGCGCAGATGACCTCGTGATTGGCACGGGCCTCGGCATAGGGCTCAATCACCTTGCGCGTCACCTGGAGATGGGTATGACCACTGGCACGATAGATATCGTCATGCTCAAGGAAGGTCGTTGCCGGCAAGACGATATCCGCCATTGCCGCCGTCTCAGTCATGAACTGTTCATGGACGCAGATGAAGAGATCGTCGCGCTGAAAGCCCCGACGAACCGTCAACGTATCCGGGCAGACCATCATCGGATTGGTGTTCTGGACGAGCAAGGCGGTCACCGGCGGTCCATCGCCGATATCGCGCTTCTCCCCCGTCAGCACGGCACCGATACGCGATTGATCCAGTTCACGGATCGACCGGTCGCGCAGATCGGCGCCCGTGATCAGCGTGTTGTTCAGATGATAGATCGTGCGGTTGGAATAATGCGCGCCACCGCCGCGATATTGCCAGGCGCCGGTCACCGCCGGCAGACAACTGACCGCATGCAAGCTGGACGCGCCGTTGCGGGACCGCGAGAAGCCGTAACCGATCCGAATGAAGCTTCGCTGCGTCCTGCCGTAAAGCTGCGCGAAGGCTTCGATCTGCGCCGCCTCAATGCCGGTGATGGCCGCGGCCCAGGCCGGGTCGCGGGAACGCACATGCGCTTCCAAGGCCTGCGGATCATCGGTGTAACGCGCCATATAGGACCGGTCCACCAAGCCGTCGCGGAACAGCACATGCATCACGGCCACTGCCAGCGCCGCATCCGTGCCGGGCCGCAGCATCAGATGGAGATCGGCGGTTTCGGCGGTACCGGTGCGATACGGGTCCACCACGACCAGCTTGCCCCCCCGTGTCTTCCTGGCCCGCGACACATGCGTCATCACATTGACCTGGGTCGCGACCGGATTGCCGCCCCAGACCACGATCAGATCTGATTCCGCGATCTCGCGACTATCCGTGCCGCGCATCATGCCGACGCCAGCCTGCCAGCCGGCATCGGAGAGAGCCACACAGATCGTGCTCTTCTGCTGCGAATATTTCATTTCATGACGCAGGCGATCGATGCCGTCGCGCTGCACCAGCCCCATGGTGCCGGCATAGAAGTAGGGCCAGACGGCTTCGGATCCATGGCGCTGCGCCGCCAGGGTGAATTGCTCAGCCACCTCATCCAAAGCGTCATCCCAGCCGATCGGCACATAGGCGGAACGACCGACACCCTTCTCGCCGATCCGCCGCAGCGGCGTCGCCAGACGGTCGGGGTGATGCTGGCGTTCGGCATAGCGGGCCACCTTGGCGCAGATCACGCCGGCGGTATAGTTGTTGTCCGCGGCACCGCGGACACGGCCGATCGTATGCGAATCGAGACGTTCGACCTCCAGCGCACAGGTGCTGGGACAGTCATGCGGGCAGGCACTATGGACGATATCGAGCGGCATAGCCGAATCAGGCCTCAATCTGCATAATCGCGGCAGTTTCCATGGGTCCTATCTACCCGCTTTGAGCCGCCCGAGCAAATCCGATGCATGCCGATCTGGCGAACTTGCGTACCAATCCAAAGCGGGCGGTAGCCTATAGTCTGACAGCCGCTTTCCTGCTGACCACCATGGATGCCGTGGTGAAATGGCTGACCATCGATTACTCCGTCACCCAAATCGCCTTCCTGCGCTATGTGGTCGGCATCTTCGTGGCGGTGGGCCTGGCCCGCTCCAGCGCGACCGGCCTGGGCGGCTTGGTGACGCGACGGTTCCCCAGCCATCTCTGGCGATCGGTCTTCAACATCGCGACCATGCTGACCTTCTATATGGCGATGCGCGAGATTCCCCTGGCAAATGCGGTTTGCATCAGCCTGGCATCGCCGATTTTCATGACGCTGCTCAGCATCCCGATGTTGAAGGAGAAAGTGCCCTTCGGTCGCTGGGTTGCCGTCATCCTGGGCTTTGTCGGCATTGCACTCATCGTACAGCCGAACCCGCGTGACGGTATCGGCGAAGGTGCCTTGCTGGCCCTGATTTCGGCCGTCACCTGGTCTCTGACCCTGGTCAGTTCACGCCGGTTGTCGACCTCGGAATCCAGCCATACCATTCTCTTTTATTACGCCCTGACCGTGATCGTGGCACTGGGCGGGTTCATGGTGATCCGGCCGGCTTACTGGCTTCTTCCCCTCAGTTGGACGGATGCCGGCCTTTTCCTGCTGACCGGCGTCCTTGGCAGTTTCGGTCAGTTTTTCCTCAATCAGGCCTATCGCTATGGCCCGATCTCGCTGCTGGCCCCATTTGAATATAGCGGTATGGTTTGGGCGGTTCTGTTCGACATCCTGATCTGGTTCAATTTTCCGAATAAAATCATTATCTTGGGATCATTGATCGTCATCAGCTGCTGTCTTTATATCGCGCAAAGCGGGCGTCGTCAGGCCTAGCTTGACCAGCCCAATCAGGCCCGCTTGCAGTGCTGGGGCCTGCCGCCTATAGTCCCGGCCCGTCCGGTGCCGGCAAGACAAGGCCGGCTGATCAACCGTGACGAAGCGTAGAAGAATACGGATCACGGACCTGGGGAGCGCCGCATGATCCGCACCGAAACGGACGATGCGGCATGACCACATCGCAGGAAATCTCGGGGACGAGGATGACTAATACGACTGAAGGCGGTCGGAACTCGGCTGCCGACCTGCCGGACCTGACCGATATTGCCGAACGCTGTGCAAAAGCGACGCCAGGTCCCTGGCAGGTCTTGACGGAAGAACTGGTGGAAGCCGCCTGGATCAACGCAGCCGGGCCGGATGACGATCTGCCGATCGCGCTGTTCGACTTTCGCAGCAGCGATGAAAACAAGGCCAATGCCGAGTTCCTCGCCCATGCGCGGACCGATATTCCCCGACTGCTCGAGGCGTTGCGGGAAGCCAAGCAGCGCATCGAACACCTGCTGGATGCCAATAACCGCGAGATCGAATCGCGCATCGCCGCCAATCGCGAATGCTGCGAGCTCCGCGCCAAGCTGACATCGAATTGACAGGGCTGTCCGCATAGCCATGCGCCCGCCGCCATTAGCGATATAGAGATAATGGGACTACGCCACTTCTTTCTCGGCAACCCGCTGCAGACGGCGGATCAGAAGCATGAACGCCTGGGCGTGCTGACCGGTTTGCCGATCTTCGCCTCCGACGCCTTATCCTCGGTTGCCTATGCGACGGAAGAAATCCTGCTGGTCCTCACGGCCGCCGGCGCCGCAATGCTGCATTATTCGCTGCCGATCGCGATCGTCATCTGCGGTCTGCTGGCGATCGTTACCATGTCCTATCGGCAGACCGTGCATGCCTATCCCAATGGCGGCGGTGCCTATATCGTGGCGCTTGAGAATCTCGGTCGCTGGCCAGGTCTGGTCGCGGCGGCCTCTCTCTTGATCGACTACGTTCTCACCGTCGCGGTCAGCATCTCGGCTGGCATCCGGGCCGTCACCTCCGCCTTCCCGTCGATGGAACCGCACACGGTTTCGCTCTGCGTCCTGTGTGTCATCGTCATGGCCTGGGCTAATCTGCGCGGTGTGCGCGAATCCGCGCGCGTGATGTCTCTGCCGACCTGGGGCTTCATCTTCATCATGGTGCTGCTGATCAGTATCGGCGGCTACCACCTGCTGACGGGCAGCCTCTACCCGCTGCCGCTGCCACAGGAGGGACCGCAACACGGCGATCTCGGCCCCCTGGCTTTGGTCATCCTGCTGGTCAAGGCCTTTTCTTCCGGCTGCACCGCCATGACCGGCGTCGAGGCGGTCAGCAACGGCGTACCGGTCTTCAAATCGCCGGAACCCAGGAACGCCTCGCGGACGCTCATTCTCCTCTCCTCGATCCTGGGCTTCATTTTCATCGGCGTGACCTTCCTCGCCTTTCATCTCGATATCGTGCCGCGCGATCAGGAAAGCGTTCTGTCGCAGGTCGCGCGCTTGGTCTTCGGCACCGGCCCGCTGTATTACATCACCCAGTTCCTCACCATGGCGATCCTGGTCCTCGCCGCCAACACCTCTTTTGCCGGCTTTCCGCGGCTTGCCTCGATCCTCGCCAAAGACGGCTTCCTGCCGAAGCAATTGGCCAATCTCGGCGACCGGCTCGCTTTCTCCAACGGCATCATCGCCTTGGCCGTCGCTGCGATTATCCTGCTGCTGATCTTCAAGGGCGATGTCCATGCGCTGATCCCGCTTTATGCCCTGGGCGTGTTTCTGTCCTTCAGCCTGTCGCAGACCGGCATGGTGATCTTTTTTGCCCGCGAGAAGGGCCCCAATTGGGAGGCGCGCGCCGCCATCAACTGTGTGGGCGCCATCACCACCACCATCGCTTTCCTGGCGATCGTCGAAGCGAAATTTGCCGCCGGCGCTTGGATCGTGGCGTTGTTGATCCCGGCTTTCCTCTGGCTCTTCCACTCGATCCGCAAGCATTACGACACGGTTGAGCTGCAGCTCTCACCGCGCATGGGCGGCCTCGGCGAATGGCTGCCCTGGAGCCATGAATTCCGGCCGAAGGTCGTGGTGCCGATCTCCAAGATGCACCCGGGCACCTTGGCGGCGCTGGAATTGGCGCGGGCCATCAGCCATGACGTCACTGCGGTGACCGTGGATATCGACCCCAAGGACACCGCCAATCTGCGCCTGGCCTGGCGAGCAATGCGCCTCAAGGAGCCATTGGTGGTGCTGCACAGCCCCTATCGCGCCGTTCTCGAGCCGGTGATGAAGTTCCTGGAAGAGCAGGACCGCCGGGATGAGGATCGCGGCCAGGCCGTCGTCGTGCTGCCGGAATTCATGCCGGCAAAATGGTGGCAGACTCTCTTGCATAACCAGACAGCCTTGCTGCTGAAGGCCGAACTCCTGTTCCGCAAGGGTGCCGATGGCGAGAACCGCATCGTCATCGACGTGCCTTACCGCCTACGCCGACAATCACGCCTGGTGCCGCTGCAGAAGAAAATCCATCACTCCTAAATGTGATCCGTGCTTGCCAAAATCAGGGATCGCCGGGCACGCCGTAAGCCGGGGCAAGCCGCGGATCCAGCGCACGGGTGATGTAATCTTGCGCCTGAGGCCGAAAGGCTTCCCAGAGCCGCCGGAGCGGCGGAAGCGGATTCTCGTCGTCCCAATCGACCCGTAGATCGACCAATGGCCATTCCGTCTGATGCACCACCAGCAGGCCTGCGGAATGGACTGGGCCCATTTCGCCACCGGCATCCAGTCCCGCCTGCAACGCATCCAACAACCGGTCAGCCAGATGCTCGCCCTTGGAATTTTCAAAGGCCTTCACGATAGCGGCCGGAATATCGGTGGAGCGGAGCAAGTTGCCTGCCGAGACACAATCCTGTCCCACCACCGAGCCATGCGTACCCAGCGTCTTGCTGCCATTCCAGACAGCCCCGCGGCCCGATGCATCGATCATCGTTACCTGCCGGTAATCGGCAAACTCGCTCGACTGCATCAATGCGGAGAGAGCGTCCGATGCGGCAAGACCGCTTTCGAGCAGGTCGAGACCTCTTCGGCCCAGGCTGGGATCGGTGATGTTCTGGGTTGCGACGGCACCGATGCCGGCACGTGCCCAAGGGCAGCGACTGGCGACGGCGATCGACGATGTCGTAATGGCCACGCCGAACATGCCGGTCTTCGGGCAACGCCCTGCGACGGAGAAGGTCATTTCTTCCGCACTTTCTGCCCGCCTGCCGGGCGAGTTGCATTACGTCTGGTGCCGCCCTTCGAGGCCGCGGCCTTGTTTCTGGCATCGCGCCATTCCAGCTTCGCCGGTGGCGTCAGCAGACTGCCCATGCGTTCGTCCGGGATGACCGCCCAGACATCGATCTCCATGACCCATTCCGGCCGCGCCAAGCCATTGATGATGAGGCCCGTCGAGACCGGATAGATGCCTTTCAGCCAGCGGCCGATCACCTGATAGACCTCTTCGCGATAGGCGCGGTCGGTAATATAGATATTGATCTTGCAGATATCCTCCAGACGCGCGCCCTGCTCTTCCAGCAGCTGCTTCACGTTTGTCATGGCTTGTTCGGCCTGGGCGCCGGGATCGCCGATACCGACCATATTGCCCTGCAGATCCTGCCCGACCTGCCCACGCAGAAAGACCTGATTGCCGGCGCGCACCGACATCGACAGATCGTTGTCCAGATTTTGTTCAGGATAGGTGATCTTGGTGTTGAACTTCCGCAAACGAACGTGGTTATACGCCATCATTTCCCCAATACTGCTCGCGTTGACTCATTTCTGCGATCGGTTCTTCTCACCGCTTCGACCACTGCTGCATGACATTGTCCGACAAGTCTGCCGCGTTCCGCACCATCTGCAAGGCATTGGACGGATCGAAATTCATGTAGACCGCATTCAGATGCGCGAAGGGCGGCGATTGCGCGAAGAGTTCGAAGGTCACCATATGGCCGGCACGATCCGAATTGATCAGGTCCCGGGCGAAAGCCAACAGGCGGCGGCGATCTTCCGCCGCCCAGAATTCGTTGACGTGATAATACTTCTCCAGCCAGTCGGCGATTTCCGGATTCTCGAAGGAAGCGGAATCCGGTGTCACGCAGATCTGGCCGCCGCACAGCTCACGGGCAAGATGCATCATTTCAGGCAGCCGCGCACAAGCCATCTTGCGTCCGGTGTAAAGCAGTGACTGGTTCGGCATCAGCAGCCCACCGGGACTTTTCTGTGCCGTCGCGATTGCCGCCGTCAGATGCGCATTGATCGATTCCCGATAGCAGATCAGCTCCGCGAGCTTTTCCCGCACCGCCTGCTGGGCATCGAGCCCCGTCTGCTTCACATTGAACATCGCCGTGCCGATCAAAAGATCGGCGATGGTCAAGAGCCGCTGGGTGAAAGGGAAAGCGCTGTAGCGGTGCAATGTGCCGCGGATATAGCTGGCCGCCCTGGTGTGGCGATAAAAGAGGATATTCTCCCAGGGGATCAGCACATTGTCGAAAATCAGCAGGGTATCGACCTCATCGCAGCGATTGGAGAGGGGATAGTCCTTGGCCGGCGCGCGGCCGGTGAAACCCGTCCGACAGATATGCTTGAGACCCGGCGCTCCCATATCGCAAATGAAGCCGAGCGCATAATCGCTGAGTTTGTCATCGCCCCAATTGGCAATGGTCGGCTTGACGAAGGCCTGATTGGCATAGGCCGCCGCGGTTTCATACTTCGCCCCGCGCACGATGATGCCCTGGTCAGTTTCCTTCACCAGATGCAGCAGCATGTCCGGATCCTGATCCTGCGGCCGCTTCGAGCGGTCGCCCTTGGGATCGGTATTGGCAGAAACGTGGAACGTGTCCGATGTCAGCGCGTGCTGAATATGATGCTCGATATTCTTGGAGAATTGCGGATCGACTTCATTCAAGACGTCGCGTCCATCATAGAGCGACCACATTTCGCCGATCGTCTCATCACCGACACGGACGGCATAGCCCTTGATATCCTTCATCACCGTATCGACCGCCCGCCGCTTGGCATGCCAGTCATCCTGACTATGGGGCAGCTTGTAGCCGATATTGTTTTCTTCCCCCGTCGCCGCATCGCGATAGGACATGATTTCCTTGGTGCCCTGTTCATGTCCCATATCGTAGATATGGGCGCGGATATCGACGATCGGCTTCAAGGCCGGATGTTTGGTGACATCCGCCACCTTCTCGCCATTGATCCACACCTGTCGGCCATCGCGCAAAGAGTCGCGATACTGGTCGCCGGTCCTCAACATTGCATCTCTCCCCCCTTGGGCTGGTTGGCCGCACCGAACGCCGTCGAAACCTCGATCGGGAAATCTTGACGTCGGGCTCTGAAAAGGGAAAATATTTTTATAATTGAATGTGGATCGGATTTTCCAATGAACTACACACTGAAGCAGCTTGGATATTTCGTCGCCGCGGCCGAAGCCGGCAGCGTCACCGGGGCGGGCCAGCGGCTGCATGTCTCCCAGCCCTCCATTTCAGCCGCCATCGCGCAGCTGGAGGAGCGTTTTGGCGTCGCTCTGTTCATTCGCCATCATGCTCAGGGCCTGAGCACGACAGCCGCCGGACAACGTCTGCTGGCCGAGGCGAAGAGCTTGCTGGAACACGCCGAAGACCTGCGGCAGCGCGCGATCGGCTTGGGAAAGGATCTGGCGGGGGATCTGCATCTAGGATGCTTTCAGACTTTCGCGCCGATGATCCTGCCGCAACTGTTGCGGGAGTTCGGCGCGGTCCTGCCCGAAATCACGATCCATTTGCATGAGAATCACGTCCAAGGCGTGCTGGACGACCTGCGGGGTGGCCGCACCGAATTGGCCCTGACCTACGATCTCAATCTCGGCGAGGATATCGACTTCACGCCTTTGGCCGAAGTGCCGCTTTATGCTTTCATCGCCGAGCATCATCCTCTGGCATCCCAAGAGACGGTATCGCTGCGAGAGCTGATCGACTATCCGATGGTTCTTCTCTCCTTGCCGCAGAGCAGGGATTATTTCCTTTCGATCCTCTATAGCCTACGACTGCAGCCACGCATCGCCTATGAGACGCCCAGCTTTGAAATGATGCGCGGCCTGGTGGCCAACAGCGATGGCTTTTCCCTCATGCATTCGCGGCCGGTCAGCGATTGGAGTCTGGATGGGAGGCGTCTGGCCTATCGGCCTCTGGCAGAAACCTTACGACCAACCCAACTTGGCATCGTCCGTCTTGCTGCTGCCCGCCCGACCCGCAAGGTCAGCGCTTTGATCGACTTTTGCGCTGATCGTTTCAGGAAGTCTGAGGCGCCGATTGCCGTTCCACGAACGCACCCCTAAAGGGTCGTTTATGAAAAGTGTCATTCTCTTTACAATTTATTAAGGTCACCGCATACTTGCGTCACCGAGCGACATATTGTCGCTGGAGTGTCGATTCGAGGCAAATCTGGGGGTTCGGTATCGGCTCAATCGGCTTTCGCCGAAGGGGGCATGATCCGTTCAGGCCGTTCTGGCCAGTTTGTCCGAAGCGATTATGCAAGGGGAGACGTTATGTCTACGCAGGATCATTCACATGACGAGGACGTCAAAGTCCTCCACAGCATGGGCTATGCGCAGGAACTGTCCAGACGCATGGGCGGCTTTCAGAATTTCGCGATTTCTTTTTCCATCATCTGCATCCTGGCCGGCGGTATCGGCGCTTATACTGTTGCGTTCGGTGCAGGTGGCGGCGGTTCTATCGGTATCGGCTGGATCGTCGGCTCCGTCTTCGCGCTGCTGGTGGCAGCTGCGATGGGCCAGATCGCCTCGGCCTATCCCACCGCCGGCGGGCTCTATCACTGGGGGTCGATTCTGGGCGGCAGGGGCTGGGGCTGGGCAACGGCCTGGCTCAATTTGATCGGCCTGCTCTTCGTCGTCGCCTCGGTGAATTACGGCGTCTATCTGCTGGCCCGGGATCTTGTCTTCGTCGGCATCTTCGGCGCCGCACCGGAAAGCTTCACCGGCACGCATCTGATTATTGCGGTGGGGCTGATCACGATCTCACAGGCAATCCTGAATTATGTCGGCATCCGCGCGACAACGATCCTGACTGATTTCTCCGGTTATCTGATTTTCCTGGTTTCGCTGGTGATCATTGTCGGCCTCCTGGTGGGTTCACCGGTGCCCCTTGATTTCTCGCGTCTGATCACCTTTACCAACAATACCGGTGATCCGGGTGCCGGGACCTGGCCGGCCACGTCGAGCCTGTTCTTCGCCTTCGTCCTGGGTTTGCTGCATGTCTGCTACACCATCACCGGTTTCGACGCCTCGGCGCATACCTCGGAAGAAACGCGCGACGCGCAGCGGGCCGTGCCGAAAGGCATGCTGACCGCCGTCTTCTGGTCGGGCCTGTTCGGCTGGTTCCTGGTGGTTGCCGTGTTGTTGGCCATGCCGGATATGACGGAAGGCGCCAAAAAAGGCTGGTCCGTCTTCTTCTATGTGCTGGAAGCCAGCGGCATGCCGGCTTGGCTGAAATCGCTCGTCTCGATCGGCATCGTGGTCTCAAACTACCTCTGTGCCCTGGCCGGTATGACATCGTTGTCGCGCATGCTTTACGCCTTTGCCCGAGACGGCGGCATTCCGATCTTTTCCAAATATCTGCGCAGCGTCAGTCCGAAATACCGTACCCCGGGCATGGCGATCTGGGTGGGTGCAGCCTTGTGCTTCATCCTGGGCTGGGTCGCCGGTTCTGATGCCAATGCCTATATCGTCCTGGCGTCGGGCTGCGCGGTGTTCCTCTATGTGTCCTATATCATGCCGATCGGTGCGGGTATCCTTGCCGAAGGGAAGAGCTGGACCAAGAAAGGGCCGTTCCATCTCGGTGCCTGGTCGAAGCCGGTAGCTGTGCTTGCCGTCCTCGGCGGCGGTGTCCTGGCTTTCGTCGGCTTCCAGCCGCCCTATCAGCTGGTGGGGCAATTCCTGGCCGTGGTCATCGTTCTGCTGGTCGTTATCTGGTTCGGCTATGAGCGCAAGCGCTTCCCCGGCCCACCGCTGACCGAAGCGGCCGTCAACGCCCGCCAGACCGAGATCGCTCGCGAAGAAGCGGCCTTGGGATAACCCTGGGATAGGGACCATCAAGACTGGAACCGGTTGGTTCTTTGTCTCAAAGGGAGGCCATCCGGCCTCCCTTTTTGTTTGCGGCGTCTTTCTTTGCAGTCTCGCTCCCCTATTATCTTTGCTCTCTCTGTCATCTTTCCCGTTCGTTATCTTCCCCTTGTCTGACCGGCACTTGGTTGAATACGGCTTGACGCAGCCGAAGCATCGCCGGACACTACCGGCAGATCAAATCCCGCTGCCGGGAGAGATTGGCTGTCCGCGCGGCAGTCGACGCCGAAGGAGCAACCACCCCCGGAAACTCTCAGGCAAAAGGACCGGGGCGGCTCTAAACTCTGGAAAGCGGGTGCGCCGGTCTTGGACACCCCACCGACGGAGTAAACCTGACCGTTTCAAGCGGGCATGGCCAATCTCTCAGGTCCCAAGACAGAGGGGGGAAGCGTCACTTGGCGAATGCTGCCGGGTGTACCGTTTCACCGCTGTCGGAGAACACCTTGGCTAATCCAACTGACCAGACCGCGCCGCGCGAAACCTGTCTCGCCGATTCCCTGCCATTGCTTTCGGCAGCCGATAGCTTGCATTCGATCCTGCGCCGCGACCCCGACGGCAATGTCCGCCTGTCGCTTATCCTCATTCCCGGATTCGCTTTGGGTGACCTCGCTCGCGTCGTCGATACCCTGGCTGCGGCGAATGCGATCGTCGGCAAGCCGATCTTCCGTTGGCAGACCATCGGCCTGGAACGGGGGCCGGTTCCATCCGCCAGCGCCATCGATGTCAACCCGGAACGCTGCATGATCGACGCGCCTGCGGCCAGCAATGTTCTTGTGCTGTCGGAAATCCTGCCGCTGCCCTCTCCGCACCATCAGATCTTCATCGACTGGCTGCAAAAGGCCGATCTGGCCGGTGCCCATATCGGCGCGCTGTCGAATGCGGCTGTCCTGCTGTCGCGGCTGGGTTTGCTGCGCGGCTATGAATGCGCCACGCCGGGTCAGATGGCCATGAACGATTCGACGCAACGCTCCGGCAAAGAGTTGTTTTGCCGCGAGCACGGCCCGGCGCGGCTGCATCCCGATCTGTTCGTCATCGACCGCAATCGCTTCACCTGCGCCGGCGGCTGTGCGACCTCCGATCTGATGCTGACGGCCGTCCGACAGATTCTGGGGGACGAAGCAGCCCGCCGTGTCACGGGGCAGTTGTTGCGCGACCGGGCTCGCGAGGCCGGCGAGTTGCAGCCGCAGGCCCAGCTCACCCAGCATGTCGCCGGCGCCCAGGCCCTGCAGCGCGCCATGCGGATCATGCGCCGCCACGCCCAGCAGCCGATGGAGCTGCGCGTCATCGCCAAACGTGCCGGCATTCACCTGCGGCATCTGGAACGGCTGTTCCGGCGCCATCTGGATACCAGTCCACGGGAATTCTATTTGCGGCTGCGGCTGCAGCGGGCCCGCGAGCTGATGCAATGCACCACCGAAACGCTCTCCGCGATCGCCGGCGAAGTGGGTTTCGACTCGCTTTCACATTTCTCGAAATGCTATACCGACGCCTATGGTACGCGGCCTAGCGAGGACCGCCAGCGGCTGTTCACATCAGCCGCCGTCGGTCCTTATGCGCCGTCAAGGGGAAAACCGATCGCCGCATGAGTAGCCGCCGATCGTTCACGGACGACAACAAAATCACATCAAAGTATCCTGGGGGAACTATGCCTTTAAAACCTGAACAGGTTAAGACGATCGCCGATGCCAAAAAGATCGTCGAGGAACGCGGCTTGACCCATGTCAAGGTCGGCGTCTTCGATGGCGATGCGATCCTGCGCGGCAAATATATGGCGAAGGCCAAGTTCTTCTCGGCATTGGAAAACGGCTTCGGTTTCTGCGACGTGGTGCTCGGTTGGGACAGCAGCGACCAGCTGTTCGACAACACGACCTATACCGGCTGGCATACGGCCTATCCCGATGCCTTCGTGCGCCTTATCCCCGAAAGCTGCCGCGAAATTCCCTTCGAAGACAATATGCTGTTCTTCCTGGCGGAGTTCACCGACAAGGCGGAAACCGTTTGCCCGCGCGGCACCTTGCGGCGTGTCCTCGGCAAAGCTGCGAAGATGGGTTATGAGGTCTATGGTTCGTGCGAATATGAGTTTTTCATGTTCGACGAGACGCCGGAAAGCGTGCGCGAAAAAGGCTATCGCAATCTGACGCCGATGACGCCGGGCTGGTTCGGCTATTCGGTCATCCGCAACACCGTCTGGGCCGATCTCTACAAGGAGATCCTCGATACCTGCGAGATCATGCGGATGCCGATCGAGGGATTGCATACCGAAACCGGCCCCGGTGTGTTGGAAGCCGCCCTCACCTATGACAAGGCGCTGGAAGCCGCCGATCGCGCGGCGCTCTTCAAGACCTTCATGAAGGTTCTGGCGCAGCGCCGGGGCCTGATGGCCACCTTCATGGCGAAATGGTCGAACAATTTTCCGGGACAAAGCGGCCATATCCATCTGTCGCTGAAGGACAAGAACGGCAAGAACGCGTTCTACGATCCCAAGAAGCCGCATAATATCAGCGACAAGCAGCGCTGGTTCATCGGCGGCCAGCAGGCGCTGATGCCGGAATTGCTGGGCATGATCGCCATCACCGTCAATGCCTATTCACGCCTCATCCCCGGCTTCTGGGCGCCGACCAATGCCACCTGGGGTGTCGAAAACCGCACCTGCGCCCTGCGCGTGATTCCAGGCTCGGAAAAGTCGCAGCGGGTCGAGTATCGGATTGCATCCGCCGACAGCAACCCCTATATCGCTCTCGCTGCCGCGATTGGCTCCGGCCTCTACGGTATCGAGAACAAGATCGAGCCAACCGAGCCGATCACCGGTAATTCCTATGAAAAGAAGCATCCGGCAAAGCTGGATCTGCCGCAGACCCTGTGGGAAGCGGCGCAGCGCCTGAAAAAATCCAAGGCCGCCCATGAACTGTTCGGTGATGCCTTTGTCGAACATTGGGCAGCCACCCGGGAATGGGAAGAGCGCGAGTTCCGCAAGCACATCACCGATTGGGAATTGTCGCGCTACTTCGAGATCATCTGAGGAAGCATGATGTCTGCAGTTCAGAAAACCATCACGCCGATCGACAATTCCGTCTATGTCGAGCGGCCCTACAACACACCTGCCGAGATTCAGGCGGTATTGGCGGCGGCGCAAAAGGCACAGCTCGCCTGGAAGACGACACCGGTCGCCGAACGCGCCAAGATTCTCAGCAAGGCGGTCGATCTCTTTCTGGCCAAGAAAGATCAGCATGCCGAAGAGATCACCCGGCAGATGGGCCGGCCGATTTCTCAGAGCCCCGGCGAGATGCGCGGCTTCGAGGAACGTGCCCGCTATATGATCCAGATCGCCCCGGAGGCCCTGGCCGATGTCGCGGCGACGGACAAGCCGGGCTTTACCCGCTTCATCCGCCGCGAGCCGCTGGGCGTCGTCTTCATCGTGGCGCCCTGGAACTATCCCTATCTGACCTCGGTCAACGGCGTCATCCCTGCCTTGATGGCCGGCAATGCCGTGATCCTGAAGCATTCCGCCCAGACGCCGCTTTGCGCCGAGGGCTTCCAGGCCGCCTTCGACCAGGCCGGCTTGCCCAAGGGCCTGTTCCAGCATCTGGTGCTGACCCATGACGATACCGCCAAGGTGATCGCCGCACCGGAAGTCGCCTATGTCAACTTCACCGGCTCGGTCGCCGGCGGCCATGCCGTGCAGCAGGCGGCCCTCGGCAAGTTCATCGGGCTCGGCCTTGAGCTTGGCGGCAAGGACCCGGCCTATGTGAGGGCCGATGCCAATCTCGATCACGCGATCGAGAATCTGGTCGATGGCGCCATGTTCAATTCCGGCCAATGTTGCTGCGCCATCGAGCGCATCTATGTGCACGAAAACCTCTATGACAAATTCGTCGATGGTTTCGTCGATCTGACGAAGACATACCGCCTGGGCAATCCGCTCGACAGCAACACCAATCTCGGCCCGATGGTGCGTACCTCGGCAGCGGAATTCGTCCGCGGCCAGATCCAGGATGCGGTGAAGCACGGCGCCAAGGCGCTGGTCGATGCGAAATCCTTCCCGGCCGACAAGACGGGCACGCCCTATCTCGCCCCGCAGGTACTGGTCAATGTCGATCATTCGATGTCGGTGATGTCGGAAGAGAGCTTCGGCCCGGTCATCGGCATCATGAAAGTGAAATCCGACGACGAGGCCGTCAAGCTGATGAATGACAGCAAATTCGGTCTTACGGCCGCTCTCTGGACCAGCGATGAGCAGGCGGCCCTGAAGATCGGTGACCAGATTGCCACCGGCACGGTCTATATGAATCGCTGCGACTATCTGGATCCGGCCCTGGCCTGGGTCGGGGTCAAGGATTCCGGTCGCGGCGCCACCCTGAGCAAAGTCGGCTATGAAATGCTGACCCGGCCGAAATCCTTTCATCTACGGCAAATATGATCGGCCAGATATGATAAGTTTAACGTCCGATCACGGCTATCGATGATGCGGCGACCCCCATCTCCATCTGGTGGGGGTTTCCATATCGGAACTGTTCATGACTGACATCGATCATTCCGACATCGTCATCATCGGCGCCGGCATTGTCGGCTGCGCGCTCTTCCGGCGTTTCGCCCTGATGGGATTGAAGCCGCTGATGCTGGAAGCCGGCGGCGATATCCTCTCTGGTGCCAGCAAGGGCAATAGCGCGCTGTTGCATACCGGTTTCGACGCCCCGCCGGGAAGCCTGGAAGTCACCTGCATGCAGGCCGGCCATCGCGAATATCTTGAGATCAAGGATCGTCTCAATCTGCCGCTGATGGCAAGTACGGCCCTGGTCGTTGCCTGGGACGACGAACAGCTGGCGAAACTGCCAGGCATCGTCGCCAAGGCGCATGAGAACGATGTTCTCGATGTGCGGGAGATCGACCGTACCGATTTGCGCCGCCGGGAACCGCATCTCGCACCCCATGCCTGCGGCGCCGTTCTGGTGCCGGGCGAGTCCATCATCGATCCCTGGTCGGCGCCGCTTGCCTATGTTCATCAGGGCCTCGCCCATGGTGGACGCGTGCATCGCCGGTGCCGCGTCACGAGCGGTAATTTCGACGGAACTGCCTGGAGGCTCGATACGACGAAGGGCCTGATCTCCGCCGATCTGGTGATCAATGCCGCCGGCAATTACGGCGACGTTATCGAAGAAATCTGTCGCCCAGCTCCCTTCAAGGTGACACCGCGCAAAGGCCAGTTCGTGGTCTTCGACAAGCCGGCAGCCGCTCTGGCCGATGCGATTATCCTGCCGGTGCCTACCGAGCGCACCAAGGGTATCGTCATCTGCCGCACTGCCTTCGGCAATCTGCTGGTGGGACCGACGGCGGAAGACCAGGAAGACCGCGCCCTGGCAGAGGTCGATCAGGGGACGTTGCAGCATCTGATCGATAAAGGCGTCGAGATGATCCCTGTCTTGCGGCAACAGACGGTCAATGCCGTCTATGCCGGTTTGCGGCCGGCGACGCAATTCAAGGATTACCAGATCGAAGCTCTGCCGGATCGGCGCTGGATCACCGTCGGCGGCATCCGCTCCACCGGCCTGACCGGCGCGCTTGGAATCGCGCAGCATGTCGCCGCGCTCCACCGGCAGCATTTCGACGGCGCCATGATGATTGAGCCGATCTGGACGCCCGTTCCCAATCTTTGCGAATACCGTCCGCGTCCATATCAAACCGACGGCGACATTGTCTGCCATTGCGAATGGGTGACGCGAGGCGAAATCGAAACCGCCTTGGGTGGTCCTCTCCCAGCGGGTGATCTTGGCGGGTTGAAGCGCCGCACGCGCTGCATGATGGGCCGCTGCCAAGGCTTCTATTGCGGTGCCGAGGTGACGCAGATCGCCGAAGGTCGGTTCAGCACATGAAAGGCGGCAAGACAGAGTCGGCTGACGTGGTGATCATCGGGGGCGGACCGGCGGGCCTCTCCTGCGCACGGGCGCTGCGCCAAGCCGGCCTGCGCGATATCGTGATCCTCGAACGCGAGAAAAGCGCCGGCGGCATCCCCCGGCATTGTGGCCATACCGGTTATGGTCTGCGTGAATTTGCGCGGCTGATGAATGGGCCTTCTTATGCGCAGCGCCTGGTCGACGAGGTTTCCGATCTGGATCTGCGGACCGGCACCACAGTGCTGCGCCTGGAGCCGAATGGCGTGTTGCAGGTCACCGGCCCCGGCGGACCGGCGCAGATTTCCGCCAGCAAGGTTCTGCTGGCGCTGGGTGCCAGGGAGACGCCGCGCAGCGCCCGTCTGCTGACCGGCGCACGGCCCTGGGGCGTCATGAATACCGGCATGCTGCAACAGATGGTCTATCTGCAAAACCGCAAGCCGTTCGAGCGGCCCGTCGTCATCGGCACCGAACTGGTGTCCTTCTCGACCCTCCTCACCTTGCGGCATGTCGGCATCAAGCCGGTAGCGATGATCGAAGCCAATGACCGCATCACCGCCCGGCAGCCGGCCGATCTCGTCACGCGCCTTGCATTCGGCGTCCCGGTCCTGCTCAACACCAGGCTGGTCCGCATCCTCGGCATCGACCGGGTCGAGGGTATCGAGATCGAGCGGGGAAACGGTATCGAACGCCTGGATTGCGACGGCATCATCCTGACTGGCCGTTTCCGCCCCGAAACGGCGCTGGTCGTACCCAGCCATCTGACGGTCGATGCCGGTACCGGCGGGCCGGTCATCGACCAGTTCATGCGCTGCAGCGATTCCAGCTATTTTGCCGCCGGCAATCTGTTGCGCAGCATCGAGACCGCAGGGCAGTGCTTTCGTGAGGGTCATGCCGCCGCCGCGAACATTCTTGCCGCCTTGCGTGGCCGGTTGCCGGAACGCGGGCGGTTGATCCCCGTCACGACGGCGGTACCTTTGTCCTATGTCTATCCGCAGCAGATCGATCCGACCGGCCCCACCGACCAGCCGCTTTTGTTTAAAGCTCGAGTCATGCGCGCGGCGCGGGGCCGCCTGCAAGTCAGTATCGATGGAAAGCCGGTCTGGTCTCACGCTATACAAGCGCTGCCTGAAAGACGTCTGGCATGGCACCTGCCCGGCGGTCATTTGCAGGACGCTCGAAGCATTCACGTTGAGTTGGTCGGCGGCTGAGAGTCGCCGCGAGTTGGGAGCACGCCTCGGTATGCAGTGGTTGATCAATGGACAGTATCTGGATGTCGAAGCTGGCGCATTCCGGCGCGGCAATATCGCCGTCGATGGGAGCAGGATCGTACGGCTCAGCGCCGGCGGAACGCCGACCAAGGGCGATCGGATTATCGACCTTAAGGGTGCCTGGATCCTGCCAGGCCTGATCGATTGCCATGTCCATCTGACGCAGCCGACCGATAGCTGCGACTATCTCGGCCATGCCAAGCGCAATGATGCCGAAGTGGCGCTCTATACGGCAAAAGCTGCGGAGCGCACATTGCTCTGCGGTATCACCACGGTGCGCGAGGTCGGCGGCTGGAACTTTGTCGAGATGGCGGTGCGCGCCGCCATCGAGCGTGGCGACTATCCGGGGCCCCGCATGGTGGTGGCAGGCCGCATCCTCTCGATCACCACATCGGGCATGGATCTCTATCCCGGCATGTATGAGATCGCCGACGGTCCGGATGCCGTGAAAGCGGCAGCCCGCAAACAACTAGCCCATGGCGCCGATCTGATCAAGGTGATGGCGACCGGCGCCGTTCTGTCGCCGGAAAGCGAAGATCCGCGCTCGATCCAATATTCGCTGGAAGAGTTGAAAGCGGCGGTCGAAATCGCGGAAGACAATTTCAAGCATGTCGCCGCACATGCCCATGCCTGTCGCGGTATCGCCAATGCCGTCGCTGCGGGTTGCAGCAGCATCGAACACGGCACCTATGCCGATGAGGCCGTCTTGCGCGACATGGCCGCCAAAGGCGTCTTCCTGGTACCGACCCAATGCACCTTGGATGCCATGTTGAACGACAAGGCCGCCATGGCTTCGATGCCGCCGCATCAGGTCGACCGCATGCTGGAGAGCGGCAAGACATCCGCCGAAGCGATCCGGCGCGCCTATGAACTGAACGTCCCGATCGCCATGGGAACCGATGCCGGCACGCCTGGCAATCACCACGGCGATAATTGGCAGGAATTGATCGTCATGGTGCGCGATTGCGGTCTGACCCCGATCGACAGCATTCGCTCCGCCACCGTCAATGCCGCCAAGCTGATTCGCCGCGACGACAAGCTTGGCCAGTTGAAGGAAGGCTATTTCGCCGATATCGTCGCCTATCCGCGCAACCCGCTGGATGATATCAAGGTCGTGTCGGAAATCGGCTTTGTCATGAAGGATGGTCGGGTCTATCGGAACAATTTCGCCGGATAGGAACCTATGCAGGCAAAATCCACCATCGCCATCGATCAGGGAACGACCGGCACCAAGGTGCATCGTTTGCATGACGATGGCCGCTTCGAAACCTTGGGCGGCTTCGAACATCGGCAGATTTTCCCGCAACCCGGCTGGGTCGAGCACGATCCTCACGAATTAATCGACCACATCACCCATTGTATCGACTTGGCCGCCACGGCCGAGGCCATCGGCCTCGCCAACCAGGGCGAAACGGTGATGGCATGGGACACGCAAACAAAAGAGCCGATCTATAACGCCATCGTCTGGCAGGATGCCCGCACGGAAAGCGAGATCCAGCGCCTGAAAGCAACCGGCATGGAGGCGGAGACGTTGCAGCGCGCCGGCCTGCCTTTGGATCCCTATTTTTCCGCCAGCAAGTTGCGCTGGCTGCTCGACAATGTGGCGGCGGCAGCAACTCTTCACCGTCAGGGGCGTTTGCGGCTGGGGACCAGCGACAGTTTCTTCCTCGACCGGCTGACTGGACATTTCATTACCGATGTGACGACGGCCTCGCGCACCAGCCTGATGAATCTGGAGACGCTCGCCTGGGATCCGGTGCTCTGCGACTTGTTCGGCGTGCCGATGGATTGCCTGCCGGCGATCGGCCCCACCGCCGGATCACTGGGCGATATCAGAGGCATGCCGCTGACGGCCAATGTCGTCGATCAGCAGGCGGCGTTGTTCGGCCATGGCTGCCGCAAGCCAGGCGATGCCAAGATCACTTTCGGCACCGGCGCTTTCGTTTTGGCAATTGCCGGCGACAGCCCCTTGCGCGATGCCGCCAGCGGTTTGTTGCCGACGGTTGCCTGGCAGATCGGCGAAGAGCCCTGCACCTATGCGCTGGATGGCGGCGTCTATAACGCCGCTTCGGCGATCAATTGGGCGCGCGGGTTGGGGCTGTTTGTTGACTATGCCGAGATCGATAAATTCACCTCGGCAACAGCGATCTCTCGCGGTGTGGTTTTCGTGCCGGCTTTGTCCGGGCTTGGCTGCCCCTATTGGGATCGCAGCGCCGCCGGCATGTGGCTCGGCCTTGGGCTCGATACCGGCAAGTCAGATTTGATGCAGGCATTGCTGGAAGGTATCGCGCTGCGGGCCAGTGAGGTGATGCGCGCCATGGCAGAACTGGTACCGATCGCCGATCAGCTATCGGTCGATGGCGGGATGGTGCGAAACGATTACTTCTGCCGCTTCCTGGCCAGTGCGCTTGATCAGCGACTGGCGATTCCCTCCTCGGCCGAATTGACCGGCTTGGGTACCGCACAATTAGCCATGATCGGTGCCGGCCTCGCCACCCTGGAAACCCTGCCACCGGCACCACCGGCAAGCCGCATCGTCACAAACGACCAACCGGTCCCGGCCGAGCTGCATGTCCGATTTGCCGATGCGGTGTCGCGCTGCCGGAACTGGCGTTGACGTCACGCATATCGAGATTAAAGCGTCTCAAGCCGCTTGCGATAGGCCTGATGGATTTCCTCGCCGAAGCAGGCGAAGATCACCTTCTCGATCGCTGGATTGTTCTTGAGACAAGCGATGGTTTCATCGATCGCGATGGCGACGGCCTGATCGACCGGATAACGGTAGATGCCGCAGCTGATGGCCCGAAAGGCGATGCTGCGGATATCGTGAACGGCGGCCAAGCGGAAGCTGCTGGTGTAGCAGCTGCGCAGCAGCCTTGCCTCGTCGCGATTACCGCCATGCCAGACGGGACCGACCGCGTGGATCACGTAGCTGGCCGGCAATTGATAGCCCTTCGTGAGTTTGGCCTCACCGGTCGGGCAACCGCCAAGGCGACGGCATTCGTCAAGTAGGTCCGGCCCGGCCGCGCGATGAATGGCGCCGTCGACACCGCCGCCGCCCAGCAGCGATTCATTGGCGGCATTGACGATGGCATCGACCCCAAGCTTGGTGATGTCGCCCTGGACAATCTCGATCCTGTCCGTCTCGGCCATCGTCGCATCTCCTTATGGTCGGCTCAGAACTCCTTGCACAGCCGGATGGCGTCATAGATCGCCGCATGGACGCTGCGGCAGGCCACGGCATCACCGATGCGGAAAAGCTGGAAGCGGCCTGTTTCGTTATTGACGATGGTCTGCGGCTTGCCGGCGATCAGCGCATCGATATCGACCTCGCCGCCATTGCTGGAGTCAGGCTGCAGATCGAAATAGAGATCGGCTGCCGGCAGGGTGCCATTGGTCGCGATCACCTGGTCGACCCGGCGTTCCCGTTCGGTATGGGTGTATTCGTTATAGAGGGTGGCGACCAGCTTGTTGCCTTCGCGCTTCACGCCCGTCATTCGCTCATTGGGTGTCAACGTGGCACCGGCGGCATAGAGCGCCTTGTAGAAGGCCGGATAGTTCAAACCGCCCACATCCGGGCTGATCAGCCGGTCCGGCGTCAGGATTTCCAGCTTCGAGCCGGCTTTGGCGACATATTCGGCACAGGTTGCCGCCTCATATCCGCCGTGATCGTCATGCAGCAACACCTCCGGCGCCAGATTGATCTGGCCCGAGAGCACATCCCAGCAATTGGTGACGAGATCGTCGCCGGCATCGAGATAGCCGATATGGGGGATACCACCGGTCGCGATGATCACCACATCGGGTTCCTCAGCCAGCACATCGTCCCTTTCCGCATAGATACCGAAACGCATGGTCACCTTGAGGCGCTGAACCTCCGCATAAAGCCAATCGGTGATGCCGATGATCTCCTTGCGGCGCTGAATCTTGGCAGCGAGATTGACCTGACCGCCCGGACGATCGCCGGCCTCGAACAAGACAACCTCATGCCCGCGTTCGGCACTCACCCGCGCCGCCTCCAGCCCCGCCGGGCCGGCGCCGACCACGACCACCTTCTTTGTCGGACCGGTGGATTTGGTCAGCTGGTGGGGAATGGTCTGCTCACGCCCCGTCGCCGGGTTGTGGATGCAGAAAGCGGCACCGCTGAGATAGATGCCGTCGATGCAATGGCTGGCGCCGACGCAGGGGCGGATGCGATCCTCCTCGCCCGCTTCCAGCTTCTTGACGATATAGGGGTCGGCCATATGGGCGCGGGTCATGCCGATCATATCGACAAGACCGGCCGAGATGGCATGGCGCGCCGTCGCTAATTCGGCCACGCGCGCCGCTTGGAAAACCGGCAGGCTGACGATCTTCTTGACCGAATGCGCCAATTCGAGATGCGGACCGGCCGGCGTTCCCATGCTGGGGATGACATGGGACAAGGCTTCGTCGGTGTCGATATGGCCTTTGATCACATTGATGAAATCGATCAGGCCAGACTCCGCGAGGCGGCGGGCGATCTCCAAGCCCTCGGTGCGGGTGATGCCGTTCTTGGCATCCTCATCCACTACCATGCGGATGCCGACGATGTAGTCCTTGCCGACCTGTTCGCGGATTTCGCCCAGCACCTCCATGCCGAAGCGCATGCGGTTCTCCAGGCTGCCGCCGTAATCGTCATGACGCAGATTGCTGCGCGGCGACCAGAAGGAATCCATGAGATGGCCATAGGCTTCCAGCTCGATGCCATCGAGATCGCCCTCGCGGCAGCGCCGTGCCGCCTGACCGTAAGACTTGATCACCCGCTTGATATCGAACAGCTCCATTTCCTTGGGAAAGGCACGATGGGTCGGTTCGCGGACGGCCGAGGCGGAGATGATCGGCAGCCAATGTTCCTTGTTCCAATTGGTGCGCCGGCCGAGATGGGTGATCTGGCACATCACCGCGCAATCATGGGGATGCACCCGTGCGGCCAATTGGCGGAAATAGGGAATGATCTCGTCATTGCTGACATCGAGATTGCCGAAGGCCTGGGGAGAATCCGGCGCCACGATCGAGGAACCGCCGATCATGGTCATGGCCAAACCGCCTTTGGCTTTTTCCTCGTGATAGAGCTGGTATTTCAGCTTCGGCTTGCCCTCTTCGGAATAAGCCGGCTCGTGGCTGGTGCTCATCACGCGGTTCTTCAGCCGCAAATGTTTCAACTGAAACGGTTGCAGCAACGGATCGGCCATCTCACGCATCTCCCATCGTCATTTTTCGGCCGCCGCTCGCGACGGTGACCGCTTCTAGTTAATACCAAGCATCCGCCCGCGATGCCTTGCGTTCCGCCATATAGGCCTTCAGCGCTTCATCGATCGCGGGATCGATGGTAGGCGCCTGATAGTCTTTGAGCCAGCGCTGAAACTGCTCCGTCGCCCGCTGATCGGCGCGCTTCTCGCCCAACTCGACCCAGCGTTCATAGGAGTCGGAATCGCTGAGCTCCGGCAGGTAAAAGGCCGTTTCGTAATTTGCGAAGGTATGGGCGGTACCGAGAAAATGCTGGCCGGGGCCGGTCTCCAGAAAGGCGGATTCGGCCATGCCGTTCTCGCCGAGATCGAGACCGTTCATGAAGACATGCATCATGCCGAGATGATCGCAATCCAGCATGAATTTCTCATAGCTCATGACCAGCCCGCCTTCCAGCCAGCCCGCCGCATGCAGAATGAAATTGGCGCCGCAGAGCAAGGCCGGCAGCAGGGAGTCGGCGCTTTCCTGCGCCGCCTGCGCATCCACCGCCTTCGAGGCAGTCAATGCCCCGCCACAGCGCAGCGGCACACCCAGGCGCCGGGCCAGCTGACCGACCGCCAGATAAGCCAAAGCCGGTTCCGGCATGCCGAAAGTCGGTGCGCCGGATTTCAGCGACATGGAACTGAGGAAGTTACCGTAGATCACCGGCGCACCGGGGCGCACCAGCTGTGTCAGCGCCACACCGACCATGGCTTCGGCATGAGCCTGCGCAATCGCCCCGGCCGTCGTCACCGGACCCATGGCGCCGCCCAGAATGAAAGGCACCACCACGGCGGCCTGGTTGGCGGCTGCATAAGCCCGCAAGGCACCGCTCATGACGCCGTCATAGACCAGTGGCGAATTCACATTGATGTTGCCGAGGATGACGCAGTCCCGGTCGACCACGTCTGCACCGAAGACGATGCGGCACATCTCGATGGATTCCTCGGCGCGTTCGGGCAAGGTGACGGAGCCCATCAGCGCCTTGTCGGAATAGCGCAGATGCGCATAGACCATGTCGAGATGGCGTTTGTTCACCGGCACATCGACCGGCTCGCAGACCGTACCCCCCGAATGGTGCAGCCAGGGGCACATATAGGTGAGCTTGACGAAATTCTCGAAATCCGCGATCGAGCCGTAGCGCCGGCCGTTCTTCAGATCGCTGACGAAAGGCGAGCCATAGGCCGGCGAGAACACCACATTGTCGCCGCCGATCTGCACCGAACGGGCCGGGTTGCGGGCATGCTGGGTGAATTCGCGCGGCGCCGATTTCTGGATGATGGAACGAACCAGGCCGGGCTCGAAACGCACACGCTCCCCTTGCACATCCGCGCCCGCTTCGCGCCACAGCCGCAAGGCTTCCGCGTCGCCGCGGAAATCCATGCCGATTTCCTTGAGGATCCACTCGGCCTGGCGTTCGAGTTTGTCCAGACCTTCCGCCGAGAGCACCTCATAGAAGGGAATCTTGCGGGTGATGTAACGCGGCCCCTGTCCCTTGGGCTTCTCCCTGTCCCGCTGCCGCCTGCCGCCGGTGCGGCCACGACCGCTCTCGGGACTGGTCGGCGTGGTGCTCTGGACGGGGGTTTCGGTCTCGGAACTCATGGAACATGCCTCGGCTCATCTGCGATGCGCCATTCTAGGCTGCTGCCAGACCGCCATCGACTGGCAACCGCCTCATGTCTGCCATAATAAATAGTAATCCAATGCAAGGCAGGGCGTTGATATAAAATCATTTGGCTGCCGAGGCTTTGCGCATGATGTAATCCGCGACAGCCAGATCTTCATGGCCCCCACCGCCCGATTTGAACCAAGTCACCTCATCGGATGACACCCGCGCCGGTCTCTCGCCCCGGGCTACCTGGCCGAGATCGATGATATCATCCGGGCGCAGCAGGCCAGTCGCGATCGGTTGGCAGACATCCCCGGCCACATCCAGGGTCGTCAGCCGGGAATCGACATAATGACGGGTGGCTCGCCGCAGGGCCGCATCGTCGGCCTCGCGCATGGTCGGCAGATACCCGCCCACCAGATCGAGATGTGCTCCTGTTTTGAGCCAGTCTCCCCGCACAGCGGGCTCGGTCGATCGCGTCGCGCAGGTGACGATGTCGGCAACGCGGATGGCGCGCTCCAGATCTTCCGAGACGATGATCTCGATACCGGGCAAATGACATTGCGATGCCGCCGCTTCGGCCTTGGCCGTTGTACGGTTCCACCAGAAAATGCGCCGGATCGGCCGGACCGCCGCATGGGCCGCGGCCAGATAGGGTGCAAGTGCACCGGCACCCAGGACAGTCAGCGTCTCTGCATCGGGCCTTGCCAGGAAATCCGCCGCCAAAGCCGAATTAGCCGCGGTCTTGCGCAAGGTCAGCGCAGCACCGTCGAGATAACCCAGCGGCACGCCGGTCTTGCCGTCGAACAGCATATAGCTGCCTTGTACTGTCTCCAGTCCCTTCGCTTCATTGCCGGGAAAGACGCTGACCAGCTTCACGCCAAAGATGCGGTCATGCCACCAGGCCGGCAGAAGCAGCCAGTCATTGCTGCCGGCAGCCAGTTTCTGATTGAGATAAAAGCGCTCGACCTGATCGACACCGTCCCGGTTCATGTCCCGCAACGCGCCCACAAGACCGGGATAGTCGGCCAAACCATGCAACCGCGCGGCGTCGATTATCAGCATGGAATCCCAACCCTCCCGAATTGCCGCTCAAGGCGCCGAACTTCTTTGTCGTTGATCGTGCCCCTGACCTACAGCCGATGCAAGAGGTGGTCACGCTATTGATAAGAAAATTCTATCATCATTATCCTAAGGATAGCGGACTCCAGTAACGATTTTCAGTTCGTATAAAGGGAAAAACTGGCTAAATGGACATATCTTCAACGGCATTGACGCCAATCCGGCAAATAGTGAATCATAAAATTTCTTAATTGTGCGAAGCTGGTGCTGTCGGGCCGCGAAGGATGATCAATGAAGGCGAAGAACATACCGCTCGATCTGCTGCGCAGCTTCGAAACCGTTGCCCGGCGTCGCAATTTCACGGCAGCGGCGAAGGAGCTGGGCGTCACCCAGGCCGCCACCAGCTATCAGATCAAAACCCTGGAGCAGCGGATCGGGTTCAAGCTGCTGGAGCGCAACTTGCGGGAAGTGACCCTGACCAAGGAAGGGCGCGCGCTTTATCCGGTTGTCTCGCAAACCCTGTCGGAGCTTGAGACGACCATCGAACACTTGCGATCCGACGGCCCGCAAAGCGGCCTTGCCATCGAGCTGGAACCATCCTTCAGCGCCAACTGGCTGGGGCCGCGGCTCGCCAGTTTCTGGCAACAGCATCCCTTCATCGAGTTGCAGCTCTATCATCGCCGCGCGCCGAATACGTTCGGAACGGATGTCGATCTTGCCATCCGCTGGGGCGATGGCGGCTGGAGTGATTGCGTCTCGGAGCGATTGCTGGAGCTTTCCTTCACGCCGATGTGGTCACCGAAGAAACTGCCGCAGGCAAAAAAACTACGCCGTCCGGCAGATCTCGTTCATGCGACGCTGCTTCATGACATCGACCGCGATGGTTGGCGCGATTGGCTGATGGCCGCCGATCTCGATACGACGATCGCCCATAACGGCCATTTGATCGATGACACCAATGTCGTCGTTCAGGCCGCCATTGATGGCGTCGGTATCGCGCTGGGACCGGTCGAGCTGACAAAACGCCATATCGACAGCGGAGACCTGGTGGCGGGCTTCCCGCTGCGTGTGCCGACCCGCAACGCCTATTACCTGCTGCGGCGCAAATCCACCAAGACGTCGCCGCAGGCAACCGCCTTCGTCACCTGGTTGAAGGCGGAAGTGAAACGCGGCGCGTGAGACCGCGACCATGAAGACGTTCTATTGGGAGCAACGATCATGCAGGCCGATCATTCAAAACTGTTCCAGCCCCTGACCATCCGGCATAAGACCCTGAAGAACCGCATCGTCTTCGGCGCCCATACGGCGAATATGAGCATCGATGGCCTGCCGTCGGAACGGCATCACGGCTATTACCGGGAACGCGCCCGGGGCGGTGCCGGCATGATCGTGGTGGAGCCCGTTCCCGTTCATCAGACGGCCGTGCTGACCGGCCGGCAGTTCCGGGCCGGCGATGATGCGATCATTCCGCATTTCCGCAAGATCACCGACACGGTGCATGAGCACGGCACCGTCATCATCAGCCAGATGTTCCATGTCGGTGCCCACGGCGACTGGGACAATTCCTTCGAGGCCGCCTGGTCACCTTCCGGTCTGCCCTCGATGCATGATTCGGATGTCAGTCATGCGATGAATGAGGCAGAGGTCGAGCTGACCATCGATTGCTTCGTCGCCCAGGCGTTGCGGGCCAAAACCGCCGGTTTCGACGGTATCGAGATGATGGCCGCCTATAATGCCCTGATCGAGCAATTCTGGTCGCCCTATAGCAACCGCCGCAGCGACAAATATGGCGGCAGTTTCGAAAACCGTATGCGCTTCACTCAGGAGCTTCTGACCCGGATGCGCAAGGCCGTGGGCGAGGATTTCATCATCGGCATGGCGATCAGCGTCGATGACAGCCAGCCGGATATCATGTCGATCGAGATGCATCAGGAAGTTGCCGCCTGGCATGACGAGCGTGGCCTCTATGATTATGTGACCGTGGGAACCGGCGGCTATTACGACTTCCCCCGCATCATTCCGACCTTCCTCTATGAGGATAAATTGGGCGCGCAATATGCCGAAAAGATCCGGCAGGTGGTGAAGCATGTGAAGGTGCAGGCCGAGAGCCATATCCGCACCCCCGACAATGCCGCCTATATCGTTTCTTCCGGCCAAGCCGACATGGTCAGCATCGTGCGCGGCCAGATTGCCGATCCGCATTGGGCCAACAAGGCAAAGCAAGGCCTGGCCGAGGATATCCGCCCCTGCATCTCCTGCAATCAGATGTGCTGGGGCAGGCGGTCACGCGACTATTGGATCTCCTGCCTGGTCAATCCCTCGGCCGGCCGCGAATATCAATGGGATGGCGACACCTTCAAGCCAACGGACTCTCCAAAGAAAGTGCTGGTGATCGGCGGCGGACCGGCAGGGCTGGAGGCCGCCCGTGTTGCCGCCGAACGGGGGCATTCCGTCACCCTGGCGGAAGCAACCGACAAACTGGGCGGCCAGTTCCGCCTCGCCGGCCTGCAGCCGCGCCGACAGCAGATCATCGATCTGATCGACTGGTATGACCGCCAGTTACAGAAACATCAGGTGCAGATCCGTTTCAACACGCTGCTGGAAGTCGAGGATATCCGCGCTCTCAATGCCGATGCGGTCATCGTCGCCACCGGTTCGCAGCCCAATCCGACCGGTTTCCAGCGGGCGATCCCGATGGTGCCGGAGCTGCCGGGCATCGAGCGCGGGAATGTCTGGTCGGCGGAAGATGTGATGCGCCGCGAGGCCAGGCTCGGCAAACGAGTGATCATCGTCGATGAGGGCAGTAATTGGCGCGGTTGCGGCACCGCCTGGCATCTCGCCGAGAAGGGGCACGAGGTCATCATGGTGACGCCGGCCCCTTATATCGGCCAGGAAATCCAGCGGACGTCTGCCGACTGGCCGCTGCGCAGCCGGCTGAAGAAAATGGGAGTGGTCTTCAAAACCGAAGCGGTGGTCAGTGCCTGGCATGGCGACGGCGCTACCGTCACCAGCATTCTCGACAACGAGGCGGAAGAGATCGCGGCCGACAGCCTGGTGCTGGCCATCGCCAATCAGGCCAATACCGAATTGGCAGAAGGTTTGCAGGCTGCCGGGATCGCCCATCAGGTGATCGGCGACAGCCTGGCGCCGCGCCACGCGCCGGCGGCGATCCTGGAGGGGCGGCGGCTGGGGCTCGCCATCTGAGCTATAACGACCGAATGACAAGCTCGCCGCCGAGCAGCAGCAGGCAGATGAGGAAGCCGCGCCGGAAGGTCGTGGAGCTGACCTTCTGCCGGATTGCCTGGCCAGTCCACATGCCAAGCAGGGCCGGAAGGATAGCAAGCATGGACACCGCCAGATTCTCCATCCGGAACGCGCCATGCCAGGCCAATCCAATAGTCAGGGCGATCGTCGAGACAGTGAAGGAGAGGCCAAGCGCCTGAACCAGATCGTCCTTACCCAGACCCAATGCCTGAAGATAAGGAACAGCCGGGATGACAAAAACACCGGTGCCGCCGGTGACGGTACCTGTCGCCAGACCGATGAGCGGCGATAGCCATCGTTCCACTCGGACCGACACGGCGAGTTGCCGCGCCAGCAGCGTATAGGCGGCATAGACCACCAACGCCACGCCGAGGGCCGCCGTCGTCCATCGCGTGCTCCCGCCGGCCAGAAGGGATGCACCGGCGATGGTGCCGATCACAATCCCGACCATCATCAGCCAGAGCCGCCCAAGGAGACATGCGAAGCTCGGGCCGGCGAAGAGCTGCCAGACATTGGTGACGAAGGACGGCACGATCAACAGCGCCGCCGCTGCGACAGGCGGCATGATGGCGCCCAGAACGCCCATGGCCACGGTCGGCAAGCCCATACCGGTGACGCCTTTGACGATACCGGCCAGAAAGAAAGTCGCTGCGATCGCAGCAATGAACGAGAAGGATAGGTCTGTCATAGGCCCATCTGCGGTGGTTCCGCACTGGCGTGCAAGGCGGATGATCCAGAGACAGACTTAGGCTGGTCCGAAGGCTGGTCCTCGTGTAGCTTGCGGTCCATGCGTTTCGATCTGACAGATCTGCGCCTGTTTCTCCTTGTCGTCGAGGCGGGAAGCATGACGCATGGGGCCGAACGGGCAAATCTTTCGCTGCCAGCCGCCAGCGAAAGATTGCGGGGCATGGAAGAAGCAAGCGGTATCACGCTGCTCGAACGCGGCCGCCGGGGTGTCGTGCCGACACAAGCCGGCGAAGCGCTGGCCCATCATGCCCGCCTGATCCTGCGCCAGATCGACCAGATGCAAGGCGAACTGGGCGAATATTCAAAGGGATTGAAGGCCACGATCCGCCTGCTCGCCAACACCGCGGCGATGACGGAACTGCTTCCCGAAGCCTTGGCACCGTGGCTCGCCAGCCATCCCCATATCGATATCGACCTCAAAGAGCGTCAGAGCTTCGAGATCGTGAAGGCCGTCTCGGGTGGCCTCGCGGAGATCGGCGTCATTTCCAGCGCCGTCGAAACCGGCGCGTTACAGCTTCTACCCTTCGGTATCGATCGGCTCGTTCTCGTCGTGCCGCGCAATCATTCTTTGACGGCGTTGAAGCAGATTGCCTTCGCGGATGTCCTTCGCCACGATTTCGTGGGATTGTCCGTCGGAAGCGCGCTTCAGGATCATATCAGTGAACATGCAAGCCGCCTGGGGCAGGCGCTCAAATTCCGTGCCCGCCTGCGCAGCTTCGATGGCATTTGCCAGATGGTGGCGCAGGATGTCGGCCTCGGGATCGTGCCGGAAACGGCCTTTCGGAGATGCCGCCGGTCCATGGCCCTTGCCGCGCTTCGGCTGACGGATTCCTGGGCGACGCGCCGCCTTGCACTCTGCTTCCGCGACAGGACGGAATTGTCGCCCTTCGCACAGGATCTGGTGACGCAGCTGAGCCAGCCGCCTGCCCACACAAAAAATTAGACGGGAATGCTTCCCTTGCAGTACGCAAGCATCCCCGTCCCGTTCCTTGCTTAGGCCGCGAGCCGCTGGTTGATATCCGTTGCGGACAGATGGCCCATGAAGTTGCCGCTGCTCGCCGACGGTCGTGCATCCTCGATGGCATGGGCGAAGATCACCGCTTTATCCGCTTCGAGCTTCTGCAGATAGTCCTGCAAACGGGGATAGTCCCGTTTGAGATCGAAGAGACGAAGATCCTCACCCCAACGGGCGATCGCCGCGAGATAGGCATCGGCGACCGTCCTTCCGTCACCCACCAACCAGTTGCGCCCGATCAGCATGTTCTCCAGGTAAGCATAGCCCTTGGCGACCTTCTCACGGCCCATTGTCCGCAACATCTCCTGTTCCGGCGCATCGGCGGTGAGTTTGTACGCGGTCCAAAGCGGCGAGAAGGCCGAATGAAAACTGGTGTGAAGATAAGCGAGTGCGCGATTGAGGCGGTCGAAGCCCCGCGTCCCCTGGTGAAATCCCAACTGCCTGGCGGGGTTGCGCGCGGCAATGTGGTGAAGGATAGCGAAGCTTTCCGTCAATATCTCGCCGTCCTCCAGCATCATGGCTGGCGTTTCCTGCAGCGGATTGAGACGGGCATGAAGCGGATCCTTCGGATCTGCGAGCATGTCGATGCGATACAAACGGTACGGCTCGCCCGACCATTCCAGGGATACGATCGAGCCGAACGAACAGCCATGCGGGATGCCATAGAAGAGTACTGGTTCCATTTTCACGTTCCTTCATTGCCATGTGGGAATGCCGCCGGCGGCATCGGATTGTGAAGTTAGGCAATACCTGATAATCCTCAAGTACAGACTATAAAGTAGGTACTTACCTGAAGGTTGGTATGGAGGAGATCGATGCGGAAAGCCAATCCCGAAAGCTGCGGCCTGGGCCCGGCGCTGGAGGTCATCGGCGGCAAATGGAAGGCTTTGATCCTCTGGCTCATTCACAGCCAACCGAGACGCTTCGGCGAGTTGAAGCGGCTGGTGCCGGATATCAGTGAGAAGATGCTGATCCAGCAATTGCGCGAGATGGAAGCGGACGGCATCCTCCATCGCAAAGTTTTCCATCAGGTGCCGCCGAAGGTGGAATATTCGGTGACCGAATTCGGCGCATCGCTCGATGACGCCCTCATTCCCCTGGCCGAATGGGGAAAGAAGCATGCGCGACGGATCAGGGCCGACCAGCAACGATGATTGTTGGAATGATCGCAGCCTAATCTCCGGCCGGTTGAGACGGCTAATGGCGTTGCGATCATGCGGAGGCCGCACGGCAGACCCGGCCGCGCCGCAAATCTTGAAGTTAAGATATTGATATCAATAAGATTTACTCACTAAAGGGTGTGAGCCCCTCTATCCTGTGAAAATGCACCGCCCTTGCCAGGGCCGGGATTTGAGGTTACCTCCTTCACCCCAATCGTCGGCTTCGCATGCTAAGGTATCGGCCGGCCGCCACCAGATCGGAAATGAGATGACCAAGACCGCCAGCCATGCGCCCGTGCGCAAGACGGCGCCCCAGCGGCAGCCGGTGAAACGTGTGCCGAAGGGTCGTGACCCGCGGGTCGGCATCGTCAGCCTGGGCTGCCCCAAGGCCTTGGTGGATTCCGAGCGGATCCTGAGCCGGCTGAAGGCCCAGGGTTATGAGATCACCGATTCCTATGACGGCGCCGATGTGGTGATCGTCAATACCTGCGGCTTCCTCAACAGCGCCAAGCAGGAATCGCTGGATGCGATCGGCGAAGCGATTGCGGAAAACGGCCGCGTCATCGTCACCGGCTGCATGGGCGGCAATGAACAGTCGATCCGCTCGGTGCATCCCAGTGTTCTGTCGGTGACCGGACCGCAGCAATATGAATCCGTGGTCGAGGCGGTCAATCAGGCGGTGCCGCCGAAGCACGATCCCTTCATGGATCTGGTGCCGCCGGCCGGGCTGAAGCTGACGCCGCGCCACTATGCCTATCTGAAAATTTCCGAAGGCTGCAATCATCGCTGCACCTTCTGCATCATCCCCAGCCTGCGCGGCGATCTCGCCAGCCGCTCGGCCCGCGATGTGCTCATCGAAGCCGAGAACCTCGCCAAGGCCGGCGTGAAGGAGCTGCTGGTGATCTCGCAGGATACCAGCGCCTATGGCCTCGATCTCAAACATGCCGAGAGCACCTGGCGCGGCAACAAGGTGAAGGCGCGCATGACCGAGCTTTGCTCCGCCCTGAGCGAGCTCGGCATCTGGACACGCCTCCATTACGTCTATCCCTATCCGCATGTCGACGAGATCATGCCGCTGATGGCCGAGGGCAAGATCCTGCCCTATCTCGACATCCCCTTCCAGCATGCGAGCCCGCAGGTCCTGAAAGCCATGCGGCGCCCGGCCAATCAGGAAAAGGTGCTGGAGCGCCTGCGCAAATGGCGCGAGATCGTGCCCGACCTCACCATCCGCTCGACCTTCATCGTCGGCTTCCCCGGCGAGACCGAAGACGATTTCAATTTCCTGCTGGATTGGCTGGACGAGGCGCAGATCGATCGCGCCGGCTGCTTCAAATACGAGAATGTCGACGGCGCCACCGCCAACGGCCTTGCCGAGCATGTCGATGAGGACGAGAAGCAGGATCGCTGGGACCGCTTCATGGAAACCCAGCGCCAGATCAGCGAAGCGAAGATGGCGCGCAAGGTCGGCACCGTTGTCGAGGTGCTGATCGACGAAGTCGATGAGGATGGCGCGATCGGCCGGTCTTCGGCGGATGCGCCGGAAATCGACGGCAATGTCTTCATCAACGGCGACGAAGCGGCGGCCTTGCAGCCGGGCGACCTGGTCCGCGTCAGCGTCGAAGCGGCGGAAGATTACGATCTCTGGGGCAGCATCGCCCGCAATCAGAGCTGATCGTTCCGCGCAGGCGGCCGACGGTTATAAGCCGGCGGTTATAAGCCGGCGGTTACAAGACGGTGGGAACCTGCAAGCCGCGCTTCAGCAGCGACTCCCACGCTTCTTCCGCCGTGTCGACGATCTCGATCAGATGGGTGTCCGGCGGCGAAATGACGCCATATTCCAGCATGACCTCAAGATTGAAGACGCGGCTCCAGTAATCCTTGCCGACCAGGACGACTGGCACCAGTTTGGCCTTGCCGGTCTGTTGCAGCGTCAGGATCTCGAACAGTTCGTCCATCGTGCCGAAGCCACCCGGAAACACCGCCAGCGCCCGTGCCCGCATGGCGAGATGCATCTTGCGCATGGCGAAATAATGAAAGCGGAAGGTCAGTTCGGGTGTCGAATAACCGTTCGGCTCCTGCTCATGCGGCAAGCTGATATTGAAGCCGATGGTGGGCGCCCCGGCCTCGGTGGCGCCGCGATTGGCAGCCTCCATGATGCCCGGCCCACCGCCCGTCGCAATGACATTGTCCCGCCAGCCGTCGACCGGATTCATCGCGCCACCCCGTTCCGAGACCAGGCGGCCGAAGGTCCGGGCCTCCTGATAGAAACGCGAGAGATGCGCGGCTTGCCTGGCTTTATCCTTGGCCAGATCATCGCCGTTCGTCGCTGTTTCCTGCAAAGCGGCAACCTGTTCCGGCGAAGGCGTCCGCGCGCTGCCGAAGCAGATGATGGTCGAACGTATATGCCAGTCGCGCAGCAGCAGGTCGGCCTTGCCGTATTCCAGGGCAAATCGCAGGCCGCGCAATTCACGGCGATTGAGCAGAAAATCGGTGTCTTCCACCGGCAACAGGTAACTGGGCGATGTTCTTTGCGCTGTCGTATCGGGCATGGGAAGTCTCTTCAGGTGATCTTGATGCGTCGAGGTATCATAGCCCGGTTACCATAAAAAAAGCTTTCGGGGTGTCATAATGTCGTCGCGGGGGCCGTTCGTCTCACAACCCGATCGCCAAAGGCAATGATCGCAAGGCCGAGGACCAGGATCGAGCCGCCGATGACCAGGCCGAATGTCACCGGCTCGCCCAGCTGCAGGATGCTGAGAATGACGCCGACGACCGGCATCAGCACCGAAAACGGCATGACCTCGTCGACCCGGTAACGCAGGAGCAGGCGATACCAGAGGGCGTAAGGGAGGACACAGCCGATGAAGGCCAGGACGAGGACGCCGAGCCAGCCCATGGCCGAGATGCCGCTGAGAACCGGGATCGGATTGCCCTCGATCAGCAGGGTGGTCAGCCAGAGCTGGGGTGCTGCATAACGCAGCAGGCCGGCATAGATCGCGAGCCCGGAATCACGCCCCCAACAGGCGATGCCGACCTGGCCGCCGGCCCAAAAGATCCCGCTGGTGCCGACCAGCACGACACCCAGGATCTGACTTTCGGCATCCGGTCTGCCGATCACGATCGCGATTCCTGCCAGGACAAATCCCATGCCGATCCAGTTACGCAGCTTGGGCCTGTCGCGACCGACCGCCCAGGCAAGCACCGCCGCAAAGGGAATCTGCAGCTGCAACACCAGCATGGCGGTTGAAGCCGGCAGAATGGCCAGGCCCGATAGCAGCATGGAGGCCTGGATGGTCCCCGCCGTGGCGGAAATGATCAATAAATGCAGCGGCCGGGTCTTCAGCCGGGGTGCTGCCGGATAGAGCACCAAGCCGGCGATGGTATAGGACAGCGCCATCAGCAGGATCGGCGCGATCTGCCCGACCAGCGGTTTTGCCAGTGTCAGAACCGCGCCCCAGAGGACTTGCACCAATATCGCCAAACAGACGTCACGCGCCGACATGTCACCCCCAATATTGCCCGCGCAGTGTAGCCAGTGACCGCCCCTTGCCGCTGTGTTAAAATCGAATAACGGACCGGACAAACCCTGCGCTGCAGCGCGGTATTGACGCCAGCCAAACCCCCTGCCGAAAACCGCTTTTCCTGGCCGCCGGAGTGGCTAGAATGCCGGCACTTCCGCGATCTTAAAGGTCTTTAGATATGAGCAATGACGCAGCCGCCTTGCGCGGCAACTGGAATTACCCGACCGCCGTCAAATTCGGCTGCGGCCGCATCAAGGAACTGGCGGCGCATTGCAAGGCGCTCGGCATCAAGCGCCCGCTTCTCATCACCGATCCCGGCCTCGCCAATCTGCCGATGATCAAGGACGCGATCGCCCTCAATGAAAAGGAGGGCGTTCCCACCGGTTTGTTCTCCGACGTACAACCCAATCCGATCGGCAAGAATGTCGAAGACGGGGTCAAGGTCTATCGCGCCGGCAAACATGACGGCGTCATCGCCTGGGGCGGCGGTTCCGGCCTGGATGCTGCCAAGGCGGTGGCCTTCATGGCCGGCCAGACCCGGCCGCTCTGGGATTTCGAGGATATCGGCGATTGGTGGACCCGCGCCGACGCCAATGCCATCGCGCCGATCATCGCCGTGCCGACCACGTCGGGTACGGGGTCGGAAGTCGGCCGTGCCTCGGTCATCACCGACGAGGTGGCGCATGTGAAGAAAATCATTTTCCACCCCAAGATGCTCCCCTCGATCGTGATCGACGATCCGGAACTGACGGTCGGCCTGCCGGCACATATCACGGCGGCCACCGGCATGGATGCGCTGTCGCATAATCTGGAAGCCTTCTGCGCCCCCGGCTATCACCCGCTGGCCGACGGCATCGCCATCGAAGGCATGCGCCTGATCAAGGAATGGCTGCCGGTCGCGGTGAAAGACGGCAAGAACCTGGTCGCGCGGTCGCAGATGATGGCGGCCTCCAGCATGGGCGCCACCGCCTTCCAGAAGGGCCTGGGCGGCATGCATGCGATCAGCCACCCGCTGGGCGCGCTCTACAATACCCATCACGGCCTGACCAATGCCGTCGTCATGCCCTATGTACTGGACTTCAATCGCAAGGCGATCGAGGAGCGGCTGACCAATCTCGCCCGCTATCTCAACCTGCCGAATCCGTCCTTCCAGGCGGTGCAGAAATGGGTGCTCGATCTCCGCCAGGAAATCGGCATTCCCCATACGCTGCGCGAGATCAAGGTCGACGACAAGCAGATCGACAAGGTGGCGGAAATGGCGGCGGTCGATCCCTCGGCCGGCGGTAATCCGATCAAAGTCGGCGTTCCGGAATTGCGCCAGATCTTTGTCGCCGCTTTGGATGGCAAGCTGGTGGCATAAGCCGATAGGCTCCACGCAGATCGAGTCAAAGATGAAAAGCCGGTCCCGGTGGACCGGCTTTTCTCTTTTGCGCAATCACCAATCCGCCAGCACGATCTTGCCGATCGTCCGTCCGGCTTCGAGCTTACCGTGAGCCAGGCGCAGATTAGCCGCATTGATCGGCCGCAGCACCTCGGCGGCCGTCGGCTGCAGCACGCCCTTATCGATCAGCGCCGCGACCTCGCGCAGCAGGCGGTATTGCTCGATCATATCCGGGGTCTGATGGGATGATCGCGTGAACATGAATTCCCAATGGAAGCTGGCGCTCTTATCCATCAGAAGCTGCAGATCCAATGGCTGTGATGCCCTGACCACGGCACAGATCCGCCCCTGCGGCGCAATCAATTCGGCCATGACCGGGAAATACGTGACGGTATCGCTCAGGCAAAGGATGTAATCCGGCGCGCGGATACCCAGCGCCGACAATTGCTGTGCCATGTCCTTGCTGTGATCGATGACATGATCCGCACCCAGCTTGCGGCACCAATCGGCCGATTGCGGCCGAGATGCCGTGGCGACCACCGTCAGGCGCGCCAGTTTCTTGGCAAGCTGGATGGCGATCGATCCCACACCGCCGGCGCCGGCGATGATCAGCAGAACCCGGCTGTCATGACTCCCGGCACGGTCTATATCGAGGCGATCGAATAAACCTTCCCAGGCAGTCAGCGTGGTCAAAGGCAGGGCTGCAGCCGCCGCAAAATCCAGCGAACTCGGCATGGGGCCGACGATCCGCTCATCCACCAGATGGAATTGGCTGTTCGTGCCCGGCCGGATGATGCTGCCGGCATAGAACACCTTGTCGCCCGGCCGGAACAATGTGGCATCGGACCCGACAGCAGCAACGATGCCGGCCGCGTCATAACCGAGAATATAGGGGCTGCCGTCGGTGGGCGCCACGCGGCTGCGCATCTTGTAATCGACCGGATTGACGGAAACCGCCTTGACCTCGACCAGCAGGTCGTGGCCCGTGGGTTTCGGTTTCGGCAGGGTGACATCCACCAGGCTTTCCGGATCCTCGATCGGCAGGTAGCGACGCAAGCCGACTGCTTTCATCATCGTCATCTTTTCCTCATACGAACCGTCCTCAGCCCTGCGCCATCTTGCCTTCTGCGCTGCCCGATGCAAGCACGACAAGGTCCATCGCCGGTTGAGGACAACGGATAGCTGACGCGTCGAAGGATTGACGCGTCGGCTTACATCAGCTAAACACCCCCCATCTTTGGGGAGTAGCCGCCCTTCGTTAAGAGGGGCCCGTATCAACAGACTCGGCCGATTCGGCTGTGGTGCGGGCAACAGCCGGTTCAGCAGTTGAATGCTGCCGGAGGCCTGGCGAGACCATTGACGTAGCTGCGCCCGCAAGCCGGGGGCGCGCGGCGTCATGGTTTGTACCGGCTTCGGATTTCCGCGATGAGCTTCCCCGTTCTTCTGATCCTGGCGTTCAGCCTGGCCGTCGATGCCTTCGCTGCCGCTATCGCCAAGGGCGCGGCCGCGCGACAACATCGCTTTCAGGACGCCTTGAAAGTCGGCGTCACCTTCGGTGCCTGCGAAGCCATCACGCCGGCAATCGGCTGGGCGCTCGGCGCTGCCCTCAGCCGCTACATCGCAGCCTATGACCATTGGATAGCTTTCGGATTGCTGGCATTGGTGGGATTGCACCTCATCAAGGAAAGCCTGACACCTCAGCCAACCGATGCGGCAGAGGAAAAGCCGCGTAACCATTTCAGCCCCGCCAAACTGATCCTGACGGGTTTTGCCACCAGCATCGACGCGACGGCAGTCGGTGTCAGCCTCGCCGTCATCAACGTCAACCTCTTCTATGCCTGCGCGATCATCGGCGTGGTGAGTGCGGCTATGTCGACATTGGGCGTCATGATCGGCAAACGTGCCGGCAGATTCTTGGGCCGCAAAGCCGAAGCCATCGGCGGCCTTGCCCTGATCGCCATCGGAACCGCCATTCTGATCGAACATCTCAACGCTTGAAGCGCAACTGGCGCTGAGTAACATCGAGGCATTGCCACATGATCGGGTGACGCGGTGACGGATGGACCTGAGCAATGGCCCCAGCGGGGAAACGTCGCGTCTCGGCTGTCCTGGCTGCGGAACGATCTGCTGCATCGCGCCTTGCGCTTTACCGTCACCGTCATCTTGCCGGTTGCCATCGGCCTGTATCGCGGCATCGAGCCCTGGCTGGTCTTCGCCACCTTGGGGGCGATCGTTTCATTCGTCGGCGACGAAGGCGGTAAGCCTGTCGAACGCCTGTGCCTGATGGCGATCGGGCCTATGGCGATGCTGATTGGTGCCGGCATCGGCACGTCGATCGCCGGCAATTTCGAGCTGCTCCTGCCGATCGCGATTCTGGCTGGCATTCTCTACGGTCTGGTCGAAACGACCCATCCGCATCTCCTTCTGGCGACGCGTTTCTTCGGTTATGGGCTGGTTCTCAGTGGCGCCGTTGCGCCGGTGACCGGCCAGGATGCCGGCGCCATCCTGGCCGCACTTCTCGATGCCTGGATCATTTCGATCCTGTGGGATCTGGTGCGCAGCGGCCGGCTCCGGCCCCGTCTCGCGGCTCCCTTGGGGCCCGTCATTCGCGCTATTCTGCACGGCCAGGCCGGCAAATGGAGCTTTGCCCTGGCGACGGGCATGGTCGTCGGTTCCGCCTTTGTAGTCTGTATCTGGCTTGGCATCGGCCATCCTTATTGGACGACACTGACCATACTGGTGGTCCTGCGCTCGGAAATGGAGGGCAGCGTCGCCCTCATCAATCACCGCATTTCCGGCACACTGCTCGGTGTCTTTGTCGCTGGGCTGATCATCACGTTCCTGCCGGAACGAACGGCCATCCTCATCTGCCTCGTCATCGCCGCCGGCCTACGCTGGCCGGCCTATCAGATCGGCACCGCCTTCGGTGTCGGCTGCCTCACCGCCTTTGCTTTGCTGCTCGGCGAGTTGTTGGCCCCGACGCCCGAGGCCGCGATCCATAATCTGCAGGAGCGCCTGCTGGCGACCTTCATCGGCTGCTGCTTCGCCCTTCTTGCGCTCACCATCGATCAGCAGTTGAAACGCCTGGGCACCCGCGGCGGTATTGGCGGCAGCTAGCCATGACGATTTACCGTATGTATAAACGTCGCATACAGATTTCGGCCAAAGAGAAGATAGGGACGGAAAGACACCGTTGATGCAGTCTTATTCGACACAACTCGATATGACCGGACGTCGCATTCCCCTGCATGACACCACGGGCTTCGAGGGCATGCGCCGCGCCGGCCGGCTTGCCGCCCGGACATTGGATTTTATCGGCGCTCATATCCGCGCCGGTATTTCGACGGCGGAATTGGATGCGCTCTGCGACGCGTTCATGCGCGCCGGCGGCGGCATTCCGGCAACGATCGGCTATCACGGCTACCAGCATGCCAGCTGCATTTCCGTCAATCACGTCGTCACCCATGGCATTCCCTCCAATGACAAGATCCTGGCCGAAGGGGACATTCTCAATATCGATGTGACGCCCTTGCTGGACGGTTGGCATGGCGATTCAAGCCGCATGTATGTTGTCGGCAAGATCCCGGTCAAGGCGAGGCGGTTGGTCGACGCCACTTACGAAGCGATGATGGCCGGCATCGATGCCGTGAAGCCGGGCGCGACCTTGGGCGATGTCGGCCATGCGATCGCCCGGGTGGCTGCACGTGAGCGCTTTTCGATTGTCCGCGATTTTTGCGGCCATGGCGTCGGCCGCGTTTTCCATGACGCGCCACAGGTATTGCATGACGGCCGGCCGGGCACCGGCGTCTTGCTGGAACCCGGCATGATTTTCACCATCGAGCCGATGCTGAATGCCGGCTTTGCCGAGGTGAAGGTCCTGAATGACGGCTGGACGGCCGTCACCCGCGATCGTTCGCTCTCGGCACAGTTCGAACATTCCATCGGCGTCACCGAGACCGGCGTCGAGATCTTCACCTTATCGGAAAACGACACCGCCATCTCGTGAGAGCTTCGGAGACTTGATGTCCAGCCGCCCTATCAGCCAAGAAATGCCGATCGTCGAAACGGAACGGCTCATCCTGCGTGGCCATCGGCTTGACGATTTCGAGAACTGCCTCGCCTTATGGGCAGATCCCGTCGTGACGCGCTATATCGGCGGCAAGCCGTTCTCTGCGGAAGAAGTCTGGGCGCGCTTGCTGCGCTATGTCGGGCATTGGACGCTGTTGGGCTTCGGCTTCTGGGCGATCGAAGACAAGGCGGCGGGAAGCTTTGTCGGTGAGCTCGGCTTTGCCGAATCGATCCGGAAAACCATCCGTCTCTGCGCGTCGCCGAAAAATGCGGCTATCGCGAGACGCGGCGGGCTATCTACAAAGGGCAGCCGATGATCGTCTTCACGCGCTAGGATATACTGTTAGATTGCGTCACCGCTGAGCCCGTTCAGGGCTATATCCTGCGCCGCCTGATGGGCTGAGCTGGTGCGCGTCCGGCGGTTCATCACCATCCGATCATGCAACATCCTGATTGCATTGCTGCCGGTCCGCACGAAAAGCCCCGGCACGAGGGCATGGACGAAGCAAGCGAGGCTCGCCAAGAATAGGCGGCTGCCGAAATCGGCGGCAACGCCCATATGTTCGAGATAGCTCTCCCCGACCGCCCGCGGATGCTCCTGGAACAGCTTGCCGATCATCCGAATTCTCCCTGCATATAAGTGCCCAAGCGAAATCACCACGTGATAGTACACTTATTTATGTAGAAATTTTTCCCGTTTTCCTTCATGCTATTGGAGATATATGAGATTTTATCCCATGGATTTGCGGTTCAATGGTAAAAAGTACCGAAATCGACATTGACAGGACCGACGCGCGGATCTTAACGGCCCTTCAGAACGATGCCGGACAGGCCATTGCGGAGCTGGCCGAGGCCGTCGGCCTCTCGTCGAATGCCTGCTGGCGCCGGGTGAAGCGGCTTGAGGAGCTTGGTGTGATCCAAGGCCGGGTCGCCTTGCTCGATCCCGTCAAGCTCGGCCTCGGCGTCACTGTCTTCGTCTCGGTGAGGACAAACGAGCATAACGACGATTGGCTGCAGCAATTCGCCGAAGCGGTGGCACAGATACCCGAGGTCGTGGAATTTTATCGGATGAGCGGCGATATCGATTATCTGCTGAAACTGGTTGTTGCCGATATCGCCCATTACGACCGTGTCTATAAGCGGCTGATCAAATCGGTCAGACTGACCGATGTCAGTTCCAGCTTTGCGATGGAGCAGATGAAATATACGACCGCTTTGCCTGTATTGACATCAAGCGGAGGCGACGTATGAGCTGTGGCTGGTGCTACCAATCCCCGCAGCGGGCAATCAAGCCTTGTGGTGCAACCCTTTCAGGGCCGGGCCTCTCATGATGGAAAACGAGCCGGGCATGCAGCAAGATGATGGCAGGATCGATGCCGCCTTCCGCAACGGCTCCATCACCGCGGTCGGCATCCTCACCGGCTTCTCACTGGGCTTCGTGAGCCAATGGGTCTCCAACCCGATCCCCTGGGATCTTTACGACATTCTCGCCATCAGTCCCCTGATCATCGGCATCATCCTGCAAGTGAAGGCGCTGGCGGCCTTGCTGTCCGTCTCCTCGTTAAACATTCGCCACTACAACAGCGCCAAGAACACGTTCCTGGCGGGCCTGCTGCTCGCCGCGATCGGCATTACGATTGCGCTGGGGCTGGATGTCACGGGTGTGGGGGATGTCGCGCCGCAACGGTGAGCTTGCTCGAAGTCTTTTGGCGCGGGCTTTTGGCGCGGGATTGAAAAGCGTCGTCATCGAGTCAATCCGTCGATGACGACGCCAATCTCAGTCGGTTACCGACGCACCCTCAACTCTGCGGTTGCGGCTCGGGGCCATTGGAGCTTGCACCCTGTGTCCGGTCGCGTCGATCGGCCATGAACTGGTCAAACTCGGCCTTGTCCTTGGCTTGGCGGAGATGGTCGAGGAAGTCCCGGAACTCCTTCTGCTCCTCTTCCAGACGGCGCAATGTCTCAGCGCGATATTCATCGAAGGCGCTGTTGCCGCTCGTCTCGGAGCGTCCCCAGCTCGATCGCTCAAAACGCTCGCGCCAACGGCCGCCGGCCCGGCGCATGTCGTCCCAATTGCCTCGTTTTCCACATCCCATGCGTCTGCTCCACAGAAGATAGCCTAAGGCCAACAAGCCGATCGGCCAGAACAGGATAAAGCCCAGAACCATGATGGCGATCCAGGCCGGTTTACCGATATCATCGAGCCTCGCTGCGAGGTCCATGCTGCACACTCCAAGAGAGTTATACGTTGCAGAATGTGAATGTTAATGACATTTACATAAGGGATGAGACGGTCGTTGTCAAGGCGATGCAGGCCGGCGGCGACGGATGCATTAATCTCGCACAAGCGACAGAGATCCTCGGTGTCAACCGAAAGACCGTGCTCAAGCTCGCCTGCATAGGGCTCCTCGGCAAAAGGGCTCGAACCGCCTCTAGACTTCGTTCGCCGATCTTGCTGACGAGAACTGATGCGGAAGATCTCATTCAGCGCCTGGAACGACAGCGAATCGGCAAGGCGCGAAAGACACGCTATTCCGCTGCGAGCTGCCAGTACATTCGTGGCTCGAACGGCAAGGTGGCGAGGTGCTGCCTAACTTACCTGATCGAGAGTGTAGCTCGGGGAAGTTGCGTTATTGGGGCGAACCAAACGCTCCACTGCTCTGGCACTTCCAAGAAGAGGACTTCGACGCCGCTAGTGGCAAGGACTTCGTCTCGTTTCAGGAAGCGTCTCGAATGATCGGGATTTCGCCCGAAGCGGTCAAGCATGCGGCGACGCTCGGTGTGATCCTCGGTGTGATCGTTGCCGAAAAAGATGAACCGAGGTCGCTGAAGGCACCTCGACGGCCTGCTGATGCGCGACAGCCACGGCTGGATGGGCGATCTGGTCGGTGCAGGTTTTGCGCTATTGACCGCGGACGCTTCAGGGTTCGCGCGGCGTCAAGCTCATGATCGACGGCATATCCTTGGACAGCAGAAAGGTGCGGATGGCAGGATCGAGCGATCGGTCTTCTTTGGCGATCAGACCGCACCGCGACAAGGCATCTTTCGTGTCGATCGTCTGCCCCAGATATTTCCAGGCGATCAGCGTGCTGAAAAGCTGGCGATGGACCCGCGACGATACGCCGAGTGACATGCCGGTCAGCACATCCAGGCGCTTGCGATAGGACGGATATAGAATCGTCTCGGCGATGGTGTCGGTGGTGAGCGATTCGAATTCCAGAATGAAGATGCAATTGCCGAGATGGCTGACGAGGCCGTCATATTTGGACAGATATCCGCGCCCGCGCCCGGTCAGTGTCGTCCCCACGCCCATGCGCTCGATGGACTTGGAATAGACGCGGCCGTCGACCTCCACCAAGTTGATGAGGGAGCGCATGATCACCGCCGAGGATTGCGGTACGAGGAAGTGAGAGTGGTAGAATCCCAGCAGCGGGCGTAGGCGCCGCAAATCGCCGGGAAAGGCCTTGGCCATCGTCGTCGAAACCGGGTCGCCGCCGGGAGCGGCTGCTGTGTATTCCGCGCCATGGCGCCGTTTGAAATCGGGCACCGGCAGGAGCAGATCTTCGGCAGGCAGATTGAAATAGAGCGCGATACGCCGCAGGTTGTGTGCCGAGGGATGGCTCTCGCCCGACAGGTATTTGTTGAACTGCTGGCGATTGATCCCGATCCGCCGGCACAAGTCCGACACCGATCGATGGGTGGCGCAGAGCAATTTCAAATTTCCTGCGAGATCGCTCACTCAATTCCCAAAAGTTAGACGCGATATGACGCGATGTTGCATAAAGTCGCGTCATGTTACAGCAAGTCGCGACTTTGACAAGCCGCCGTCTCCATTCGACTTTTCGCCCGGTTAATCGGCGGGAATCGTCCGTCATCGCCGCCGGATATCGGGTTTTCGGCCATTCGCTCCACGGCATCCGTTGCCCCGGGGCGGGATGGCGGAAGACACGGCAGACAGAAGACACGACGGATCAGAGATACGGGGAAGCAATGACATTGGATGAATACAGCCGCCTTGATGGTCTCGCCCTGGCGGCGCTCATGCGCGACAAGGTCATCTCGGCCGGCGAGGTTCTGGCGACGGCCCTGCAGGCAATGGAGCAGGTCGATTCTCAGCTCAATGCGATCGTCCATCGGGTCGATCCGGCAACGCATCCCGTCGCTGATCCGACGGGCACATTTGCCGGCGTGCCCTTCGTCCTGAAGGATCTCAGCCATCGCTGGGCCGGTGCGCCATCCACCATGAGCAGCCGCCTTGGCCGCGGCCTGCGTTTCGATCAGGACGGACCGATGGCCAGCCGCTTCAAGCAGGCGGGATTTCAGTTGATCGGCGTCGCGGCGAGTTCCGAATTCGGCATGAATGCGGTCACCGAATCCGTGCTGCATGGGCCGACCCGCAATCCCTGGGATACGACACGGTCGACCGGCGGCTCCAGCGGCGGCGGTGCTGCCGCCGTCGCGGCGGGGATCGTTCCCATCGCCCATGCGACGGATGGCGGCGGCTCCATCCGCCAGCCGGCCGCCTGGTGCGGCCTGGTCGGCCTCAAGCCGTCCCGGGGCCGCAACCCCTATGGCTCCGCCGCGATGAGCGACGGAAACGCCTGGGTCGTGGCGCATCATGTCGTGTCGCGGTCGCTGCGCGATACGGCGGCGGCCCTGGATGAAACCAGCGGACCCTTGCCCGGCGATTTCATCGCGCTGCCGAAATCCGGGGAAAAATTTGTCGCGGCGGTTTCCCGCGAACCGCGCCCGCTGCGCATCGCCCTGTGCACGCGCTGGCAGGAAGCATCGCCGACGGATCCGGTATGCGTGCAGGCGGCGGTCGATGCCGCGCGCTGCTTCGAAAGCTTGGGACATCATGTCGAGGAATATACCCCCGATATTTCCTACCGTGAGATGACGCGCGTCTGCTTCGAGCTGTTCCTGCCCGGCATGTCGGACGGTGTCCTGGCCGTCAGCGCCGCCACCGGCATCGCGCCAACCGCCGACAGCCTTGAGCCGCCGACTTTGGCAACCGTCGAAAGATCGCGCCGCCAGACCGTCTCGGAACTTCGCGCGGCGCTCGACCGCATGGTCTGGATGAGCCGTGAAATGGCGGCCCTGCATCAAACCTACGACGTGCTGCTGACGCCCGCCGTCTCGCAGCTGCCCTGCCCGATCGGCACGTACCATGCGACTACATACGAGCATGGCAGCACCGATTTCTGGGAAATCGAAGGTGAGCTTTACGCCTTCTCGCCGCTCGCCAGCATCACGGGGCAGCCGGCCCTCGTTCTGCCCTTCTTCGTCGATGGATGTCCGCTTCCGGTCGGCATTCAGCTGATGGCCGCGAATGGCGACGAAACCTCCTTGTTTCAACTGGGCGGGCAACTGGAGCAGGTCCGCCCCTGGGCGCAGCGAAAGCCGGTGGTACACGTCGCCAATGGCGCACCGCGCCGCACATAAGCAGCAGCAAGCTCGCAAATAAATGCATAAACACTCTGGGAGAAAATTGACATGAAACTGGTATCCGCAACTATGGCCGGGGGCCATCTCGTCTCGCGTCGCGACACGCTGCGCCTGGCCGGCGCCGCCGGACTTGCCGCGGCCGGCCTCACCCT
>LNAP01000171.1_pt1 | contig 69775 bp, 79 predicted proteins | sample 602601 | NCBI WGS metagenome assembly LNAP01 (sample SAMN02440304, study PRJNA202911) | soil metagenome | biome: Subtropical and temperate rainforests or woodlands; isolation source: soil samples (1 kg each in a 20% v/v slurry with milli Q water) were... ...
GCGCAGCGTCTCTTTCGCGGCTTCAACGTTCTCCGCCGTCCTGCCGAGTACGAGCATATGCGCGCCGAGCTCAAGGCAAACAGCGAGCAAATCCGGTGAAACGCCGGGCTCTCCGCGCAGCACCGCGAGCGCCTCGCGTACTTCCAGCGCATTGCCGATTGCGTTGCCGAGCGGCTGATCCATGCTGCTGATGACGGCGACCGTCTCGCGCCCGACCTCGGCGCCGATCGCCACCATCGCTTCCGCAAGGCGGATCGAATCGTCGAGCGTTTTCATGAACGCCCCGCCGCCGGTTTTCACATCGAGCACAATCGCATCGGCGCCTGCGGCGATTTTCTTGCTCATGATGGAGCTGGCGATCAGCGGAATCGATTCCACCGTCGCCGTCACGTCGCGAAGACCGTACAAGAGCTTATCCGCCGGCGTAATATTGCCCGACTGCGAAATGACCGAAACGCCGATCCGGTTGAGTTGCTCCGTAAATTCCGTTTGCGTCCGCTCGACACGGAAGCCCGGGATCGACTCCAGCTTGTCGACCGTCCCGCCCGTATGGCCGAGCCCGCGACCGGACATTTTGGCGACCGGCACCCCTGCGGAAGCGACCAAGGGAGCGAGCACGAGCGTCGTCGTGTCGCCCACGCCGCCGGTGGAGTGCTTATCCACCTTCACGCCCCGGACGCCGCTTACATCGACCGTATCGCCCGACTTCGCCATCTCAAGCGTCAAAGCGGCTGTCTCCCGCGCCGTCATGCCCTGAAAAAACACCGCCATCGCCCAAGCCGACATCTGATAATCGGGAATGGTGCCGTTCACGTAGCCCCGCACCAAAAAAGCGATCTGCTCCGGCGTCAATTCGGCTCCGTCTCTTTTTGCGTGGATCACATCTACGGCGCGCATCGTTATAAGCCGACCTCCTTGACGAACGAGCGAACGAGCTTCATAAATTTCGGCTTCGTCCGGTTTGCGGTGGCGACGACCTGCTCATGCGTCAGCGGCTCCAGCTCCTCTCCGATCGCCATGTCGGTGATGCACGAAATGCCGAGCACGCGAAGCCCCGCATGGCGGGCAGCGACCACCTCGCCGACGGTGGACATGCCGACGGCGTCTCCGCCCAGCCGCGCCAGCATCGTCAGCTCCGCAGGGGTCATGTACGTCGGCCCGCCGATGCCGCAGTACACGCCCTGCATCAGACGCAGCGCCTCTCCCTCGGGCCCGGACACTCCCGTCGCAAGCTTTAATGCGAGCGCAAGATATTCCTTGTCGTACGCAGCCGACATGTCCGGGAACCGAACGCCCAGGTTCACGTCATTATCGCCGATGAGCGGATTGTCGCCCGTTAGGTTGATGTGGTCTGTAATGAGCATCAGGTCGCCCGCCCGGAACGAACGGTTCATGCCGCCCGCCGCATTCGTCACGACGAGGGCCGACACCCCAAGCTGCTTCATCACGTAGACGGGAAACACGACCTTGCGCATCGGATACCCTTCATAATAGTGAAAACGTCCCTGCATCACGATCACGTCTTTGCCTTCAAGCGTTCCCGCAACAAAGCGCCCGGCATGCCCTTCTACCGTCGATACGGGAAAATGGGGCAGCTCATCGTAATCGACCGAGACGGCGTTCGCAACCTCGTCGGCCAAATCGCCGAGCCCGGAGCCGAGAATGAGGCCGATCGCGGGGTGTCTGCCGCCAAGCTTGCCGCGCAGCGCCTCCGCCGCCTCCTGCACCTGCTCAAAGTACGAAGTCATAGGCTTTTCACGATTCCTTTCACCAGTCGAATGAACGTCTCCTTCACGCGCTCGCCGGTTTCCATCACTTCCTCGTGCGACAGCGGCTGATCCAGCATGCCGGCGGCCATGTTGCTGATGCAGGAAATCCCGAGCACCTCCAAACCGGCATGGCGGGCGGCGATCGTCTCCGGCACCGTCGACATGCCGACAGCATCCGCTCCAACAATCCGCAGCATACGGATTTCGGCCGGCGTTTCATAGGACGGGCCCAGCAGTCCGACATAGACGCCTTCCTTCAAATCGATGCCTTCTTCCTTTCCTACGCGAAAAGCGAGCTCCCGAAGACGGCGGCTGTACGCTTCGGACATATCGGGGAAGCGCACCCCTACCTCCTTGTCGTTCGGCCCGATCAACGGATTGCGGAACATAAAGTTGATATGGTCGCGGATGACCATAAGCTGACCGGGCTCGAAATCGGCGTTGATGCCTCCCGACGCATTCGTCACAAGCAGCGTCGACACGCCGAGTTCCTTCATGACGCGGACCGGGAACGATACCGTCTCCGCCGGATAGCCTTCGTACATATGAAACCGGCCCTTCATCAAAACAACCGGACGGCCTTCCAGCCGCCCGATCAGCAGCTCCCCGGCATGCCCTTCTACGGTTGATACCGGAAAATGCGGAATATGTTCATACTGCAGCGTTACCGCACCCTCGATCGAATCGGCAAGCACGCCGAGGCCCGAGCCGAGGATGAGCCCGATCTCCGGGCGAATGTCCGTTTTGCTTCTGATGTACTGCGCCGCTTCCCGAATGCGGGAGATGGCGCGTGCAGCTTCGTTGGTCATGGTTGCCTGCTCAGCTCCTTCAAAAATGATGTGCCCAGCTCCGTCGGGGCCACGCCGAAGTTGTCGGCGATCGTCGCCGCGAGATCGGCGAACGTCGATCGGACACCGAGCGAATTCGTGCCGGCAAACGCCGGGCTCCAAACGAGAATCGGCACATACTCTCTCGTATGGTCGGTTCCTGAAAACGTCGGATCGTTTCCGTGGTCGGCCGTGATAATGAGCAGATCCTTGTCGGTGAACGCAGCCATCAGCTCAGGCAGCGCCTCATCGAACTGCTCCAACGCCCGCGCGTAGCCTTCCGGATCGCGGCGATGTCCGTATAAGGAATCAAAGTCAACCAGGTTTGTAAACAGCAGTCCCCGAAACTGCCGCTTCATGGCGGCGATCGTCTGCTTCACACCGTCCGCGTTGCTCTTGGTTGGCAGCGCTTCTGTGACGCCTTCCCCTGAAAAAATGTCGTTGATTTTCCCGACCGCCACTACGTCGAGCCCCGCATCCTTCAACCGGTTCATCACGGTAGGTGCGGGCGGCTTCACTGCATAGTCGTGTCGATTCGGCGTCCGCTCGAATGCGCCCGGCTTGCCGACGTACGGCCGCGCGATGACTCTGCCGACGGCAAATTCCCCTTGGGTTAGCCTGCGCGCGATGCGGCAGCCGTCATACAGCTCTTCAAGCGGGATGACGTCCTCATGCGCAGCAAGCTGAAATACGCTGTCTGCCGACGTATATACAATCCATGCGCCCGTCCTCATCTGCTCTTCTCCGAGCTCATCGAGGATGTCGGTGCCCGAAGCGGGCTTATTGCCGATGACGTCCCTTCCCGTCTCCCGCTCGAACGCTTGAATCAGTTCCATTGGAAAGCCGTTCGGATACGTTTGGAACGGAATCGTCACCCGCAGTCCCATCAGCTCCCAATGCCCCGTCATCGTATCTTTGCCTGCTGAAACCTCCTGCATTTTGCCCCAACACGCTTGAGGCGCCCCGGCCGGAGGAAGATTTGGAATGTCCGCAATGTTGCCAAGTCCAAGCTTGAGCAAATTCGGCAGCTTGACGGACGGTACGCGCTCTGCGATAGACCCGAGCGTATGAGCTCCGACATCACCGAACGCGGCTGCGTCAGGCAGCTCTCCAATGCCGACACTGTCGAGTACGATGACATTTATTTTGGTAAACGCCATATGTATTGGTCCCTCCTGCCTGAATGTTGCATCCCTTTGAGTGCTTCCGCAATTATCTCATTCGGTGTCGGCGGATGCAAAAACAGCGTTCGTAACCTACTGTTTCTTCGCCCGCGGATGCGTGCGGTTGTACACTTCTTTTAACCTCGACTTCGCCACGTGCGTATAGATTTGGGTCGTCGAAATATCGGCATGCCCGAGCATTTCCTGCACCGCCCGCAGGTCGGCCCCCCCCTCCAGCAGATGGGTGGCGAAGGAATGGCGCAGCGTATGGGGACTAAGCTCTTGCGAAATACCCGCGGTCAGGGCGTATTTTTTGATCGTTTTCCAGAAGCCCTGTCTCGTCATGCGCCTCCCCTGATGGTTCAGAAACAGCGCCTGCTCCGCTTTGCCGCCCTTCGCAAGACGTCCTCTGGCCGACAGCTGATAGTCGTTCAAGCAAGAAACCGCCATGCGACCGATCGGGATAATCCGCTCCTTCGAGCCTTTACCCAGCACCTTCACAAACCCCATCCCCGTATACACGCTGCCCGTGTCCAGCGACAGCAGCTCCGATACACGCATGCCGGTCGCATACAGCACCTCCAGCATCGCGCGGTCGCGAACACCCGCCGGCGCATCGATCCGAGGCGCCGCGAGCAAACGCTCCACCTGTTCGGCGGTCAAGGTTTGCGGCAGCTTTTTCCCAGGCTTCGGGGTACCCAGCGTGGACGTCGGATCCGCCGCCAGCACACGCTCTTCCACCAGATACCGGTAAAAGGTGCGAATGGCCACCTGCCTGCGAAACACCGTCGAAGACGCTTTGCCGCTCGTTTTCCCTTTCGTCATATAGGCAAGAACGTGCGAAGCGTTCGTATCCTCCACGGCGCGCACGCCCGATGCTTCTAAAAACTCCATATACTGCGTCACATCGCGCTCGTAAGCTTCCAGCGTGTTTCTCGACAGCCCCCGCTCCACGGCGAGATGCTGGATAAACGACTGCAAGTGTTGTTTCATTCGGAATTCCTCCCCGCTCTTGTCAACACATTCGCCGCCGCGCCCCCGCTTTCCTCCCGCAGCTTATGACAGCTCGCAGTCCTGCACAGCTCAAAACAGGCTGCCGGGTGTTCCCCGACAGCCTGCAATAAGCCGCTCCCTGCCTACTCTCCGATCCAGTAAAACATGCGCAGCCGATCCACCGCAGAATCATTTTCATACCCCGGCACAGCCTGCTGTTGAAACACCTTGACCGCATGGCCGCCCGGCTCCCGATACTTGTGCGGTTCGATCCATGCCGTCACATATCCGAACAAGTGATACAGCGTATAAGTGAGTACCGCGAACACCACCAGAAATTTAAGCCGGTCGAACCAGCGCCGCAACGGCACGATCATGACTCGTCCCCCCCTGCACCGCTTACCCAAAGCCCGTTCCTAGTTCAGCATATGAACTTGTCCTCGTGATTATGTCCCTACGCCGATTCGCTCGTCTGCCCGCGAAGCAGCTCTCTCGGCTCTTTGAAGGGTTTATCTAACGATTCCGCCACGGCCCGGTGCACGACATGTCCACGGTACGTATTTAGGCCGCGGAGCAGCGTTTCGTCGAACAGCATTGCCTGCTCCAGCCCCATATTCGCCAGCTGCAGCGCATACGGCATCGTGACGTTCGTCAGCGCCAGCGTCGATGTGCGGGGCACCGCTCCCGGCATGTTCGCAACGGCATAATGGATGACCCCGTGCTTCTCGTACGTCGGCTCGCTGTGTGTCGTGACACGGTCGATCGTCTCGATGGAACCGCCCTGATCGACGGCAACGTCCACAATGACCGAACCGCGCTTCATTCTCACAACCATTTCCTCCGTCACGAGCTTCGGTGCGCGCGCTCCGGGAATCAGGACCGCTCCGATCAGCAAATCCGCCTTTTGGACGGCGCAGGAAATGTTGTATGGGTTCGACATCAGCGTCGAGATGCGTCCGTTGAACACTTCGTCAATAGAGCGCATCCGGTCTGCGCTTCGTTCGATAATGACCACATTGGCGCCAAGCCCCAACGCCATTCGGGCCGCATTGAGTCCAACGATGCCGCCCCCTAAGATGATGACTTCGGCCGGGGGAACGCCCGGCACGCCGCCCAGCAATATGCCCCGTCCGCCGTTCTCCGCTTCGAGAAAACGGGCTCCGATCTGCACGGACATCCGTCCCGCCACCTCGCTCATCGGCGTCAGCAGCGGCAGCGAGCCGTTCTGTGCCTGGATCGTCTCATAAGCGACGGCGGATACCTGCTTCTCGAGCAGCGCATCCGTTAATCCGCCCGCAGCGGCAAGGTGAAGATAAGTAAACAGCAGCTGGCGTTCGCGGAACCTGCCATATTCCTCGGGCAGCGGCTCCTTCACCTTCATGATCATATCGGCCTGCCGCCACACCTCTTCAGGCGTCGGCGCCACCGCTGCTCCTTCCTTCGCGTAATCCTCATCCTCAAAGCCGCTCCCGTAGCCCGCATTCGACTCGACAACGATTTGATGGCCAGCCGTGCGCAGTACGCCAGCGCCCGCAGGTGTGAGAGCGACCCGGTATTCGTTGTTCTTGATTTCTTTAGGTATCCCTATGATCATGCCTCTCTTGCCTCCTTGGTTTCGTACATGGCCCGAAGGAACGGAGCAAGCCTCCGGCGCAGATACATGTAGGATGCTTCCTGAAAGGAAATCCTATTAAAATCTTGGAGCGCATGGGGCGCTACTGTAATAAATGCAAAAAACACCCTGCGCGTTCACGTCGGGTGTCGTCTTCGTTTGATCACTGATGTTTTTCTTGGTCGCGGCTTTTCTCCCGGCACCGATGGCAGATGCCTTGGAAATCCAGTCGATGATCCAGCACTTGAAAGCCGAACTCCCGCTCCAGCCGCTCTTCCAGCGAACCGAGCCAATCTTCCATAATTTCGTCGAGCGTACCGCACTGGACGCAAATCAAATGATGATGATGGTGATGAGTGCTGTCGTTCCGCAGATCGTACCGCGCAACCCCGTCGCCGAAATTCATTTTCTCGACGACATGCAGATCGCTCAACAATTCAAGCGTCCGATAAACGGTCGCCAAACCGATCTCGGGGGCTTTATCCTTTACCAGCATGAACACGTCTTCGGCGCTGAGATGGTCTTCTTCGTTTTCCAACAGCACCCGCAATGTCGCTTCCCGCTGCGGTGTCAATTTATAGCCTTGCGCTTGAAGCTGCTGTTTGATCTTCTCGATGCGCGCCTCCACCCGAGTTCCCCCTTACCGACCGTGGCATTCTTGTCTTCATATCATTATAGGGGGAGTGGAATCTACAAGTCAAACCCTTCTAACACGATAGGGGATACCCATTCAAGCAGCGCGGGAGAGACATAGGTTTCAAACATCGAGACGCCGAGCAGAAGCCCCAGCATGATTACTGCCGTCACCGAATAAAAAGCGAACGGTTGGCCGACCGATCCGGCGCGTGCGACGAATCGGTTTTTAATCAGCAGCATGCTGAACGACACGGCGGTCACGCTGCAAATGATAATGGCTGGTACGGCGATCAAATTTTGCGGAGCGACCGAAGCGATCGCAAACAGCATCCCTTTCCACGACCATTGTCCTGCGAGATATCCGACGGTAAAGCCGACGAGCACCCCTTTCAGAAAATCGAGCGCCAAAATAATCGGCACGCCGACGACGGAGATCCCTAGCAGCCAAATAACGACAATCCATCGCGCGTGCGAATGGAACACATCGAGCAGCGGCTGCCCCGCGGCTGCGGAAGGCCCCGCCCCGGCGTACGATTGCATGAACGTATTTAAATATAAAGTAACGTCTTGTTTTTGTTCCCACGTCAGCGCATTCACGAGGAGCGCTCCGAAGATGACGCCCATTACGAACAACATGCAGACGAATACGTAAAGAGGCAGCTGGTCCTTGGAATAGATGCGGTAACCGTTCGTCATAGCGGCGTTCTCCTTCCTTTTCACCTTGTCTGTTATCCAAACATATGAAATAAGACGGAAAACTATGACGTATGCCGCTAGATTCGTTCTTTCAGCTTGCCGTACACGCCGCCTCCGCCCGATTGGAACGCCGCCCGTCCTTCGCGGGCCGCGGCAATGACCGAGGCAGGGCGGTCGCCGATGACCGCCGCCAGTTCCGACTCGCTCACCCGGTGCAAAATGTTCATCTCGGTTCCGAACGCCGCAAGGAGCGCCTCCCGCTTTTTCGGTCCGAGCCCCGGCACAAATTCAAGCGGCACCTGGTTGCGATAAGGCGGGCGCGGGCGTACAAGGCGATTTGCGCCGGCGCTGCCGGCAGTCGCGGAGGCGAGCGAACCGATCCGGTCATAAACGCCGCGCACGATCTTCGTACTGCCGCACCACGGGCAGCGATCCGCGGCCAGCGCCTCCGGTGCGTCGTCCAACAGCGATGCGCAGGCTTCGCAGTACGTTCGGTGATATTTGCCGAGCACCGGCTCCAGCCCGTAATTCGCCTCGATCGCCCTTCCGTCCTCGCCGGCAAGCGCCTTGACGACCTCCTTGAACGTAGGCCGGGCAAGCCTCAGCACGTTGTACTCACGCGCGATTTTGCCGAGCGAATGCGCATCGGAATTCGTCACGAACGCATGTCCGGAAAGATCCGGAATCGCGTTCGCCATCTGCGTATTCGAGCTGAGCCCCAGCTCCACCGCGGCGACTCCCCTGGGATCGAGCACTTCCTCCATCCGGGAGCAGCAGCTGCCATATAAGCTTTTGTGCGGCGTGAAAATGTGTGCGGGAATGACGACGCCTCCTCTGGCAAGCGTTTCCGCCTGCAGCTCCCGCGCGCTTGCGTAAACCCGCTGGGAGCTTAAGGAAACGTTCTTCATCCGGGGCGTCAGCCACCTTGTGAAATCGGACATTGCGGAGAGATCCGGCAAAAAGCACAGCAGATGCATCGGACCGTGTCCCGGTTCCTTCAGCTCAAGCTCGCTGCCGAGCAGCACTGTAGTGCTTTGATAGCGGATGCCGCCGTCGGGAAGCTCCTCCATCTCGCCGGAAGCAAGGTACGTCTCAATTTCTCGCTGAACGCCTGGAGACTGGCAGTCGATAATGCCCACAATATCGATCCCTTTGCGAATCGAAGCCTCCCGGGCGATGTGGTAGAACGTTAAATCCTTGGAGGCGCTGATTTTTACCGGATCGCCTGCTTCCGTGCGACCGATGTGGATATGCAGGTCAGCGTAATAGCTTTCTAAAAGCTCCCGCCCCCGCTTTTGCCGATTCGCCGCTTGTCCTGCTTGCGCCAATTACAATCCCCATCTTCCGGTCATATTGTACTTCTGCCACGCATACATTGCTAAAAGCGTTTTGGCGTCGCAAATCCGGCCCTGCCGCACCGCTTCCAGCGCTTCGTCATAGGTTAGCGATTGAACGTCCAGAAATTCATCGTCGTCCGGACGCGACGTGCCCGCACGCAGGTCTTGCGCCACATAGAGATGAATCACCTCGTCGGCAAAGCCCGGAGACGTAGCCATCGAATGAAGATGTGCGACGGCACCGCACGTATAGCCGGTTTCCTCCTGCAGCTCCCGCTTCGCCGCCTCTTCTGGAGCCTCGTTGTTGTCCAGCTTGCCTGCCGGAATTTCCATCTGCAGCCGTTCAAGCGGCTTTCGGTATTGTTCTACCGCCAACAATTTTCCATCCACGAGCGCAATGACGGCAACGGCTCCGGGGTGCTTCACAATTTCCCGAGCCGCGGTATTGCCGTTCGGCAGCCGGACCTCGTCCACCTGCAAGGAAATCACCTTGCCTTGGAAGATTTGCTGCGACGATAAAGTGTGCTCTTCTAGTCCGCCTTGTAGTCCGGCTTGCGGTTTGTTCGTTTGCGTTTCGTCATTCATTCGTCCGATAACCCCCGTTCTTCATTTGATCGTGAATGCATACGGTGATTATAGCAAAGATAAAGAAAGGATGTTTGGCAATGAAAGGGTACTATGAAGCTAACCGGATTCGACTCGTGGGAAAAGGCTGGGAGATACGCCATAAACTCCGCCGAATGTCGCGCGACAACGATCCGCCGAATATGACGCTCCGCGCATGGCTTAACGGCAAGGAGAGCGGCGAGAGTCCCCCGGCAACGGCTGCGTCCGATGCGGCTCCGGTTCGTGCCGCCGCCGCTTCTGTTCCTGCCGCTCCGATTCCAGAGGCTTCTTCCAAGCCGCTCCCCTCCTCCAACAAGGATCGGCCGCTTCACCTTTCGTGGTGCTACCTGATGGTATGACGAAACCCCCGCGCAACGCTGCGCGGGGGTTTCTCTTCAGAACAGCTACTGCTTTACTTTAAGCGACTGCTCGATAATCGCCGTCACGGTCCGGGCGGTATCGACGAGGTCCTGCACCTTGATCTGCTCCTTCGTCGTGTGGATATGCTCGTATCCGATCGCGAGATTGACCGTTGGCACACCTAGCCCGCAAAACATGTTGGCGTCGCTGCCGCCGCCCGAAGAGAACGTGCTGCTTTTGATGCCAAGCGTATCGAACGCATCGATCGCGACGCGAACGACAGGCTCCGAGTCGTCAAATGTATAGGCAGGGTACAGAAAGTTTTCCTCAAACTCAATCTCGGCGCCATACTCCCGGGCCGCCGAGTCGAACGCTTCGCGCATCGCTGTAATTTGCCGTTTCATCTTCTCTTCGACCAAGCTGCGGGCCTCCGCCGTAATGACGACATGCTCCGCCACAACGTTCGTTTCCCCGCCGCCTTCAAAGCGGCCGATGTTGGCCGTCGTCTCATGGTCAACCCGACCGAGCGGCATGCGCGCGATCGCCTTCGCGGCAACGGTGATGGCGCTGACGCCGGCTTCCGGGTTGACGCCCGCATGCGAGGAGCGGCCTTTGACCGTAACCCGCATCTTCGTCTGCGTCGGTCCCGCCGTACAAATCATGCCGATCGTGCCGTCCGAATCGAGCGCATATCCGTATTTCGCGCTCAGCAGCTTGCCGTCGAGCGCTCTCGAGCCGACAAGCCCGCTTTCTTCGCCCGCCGTAATGACGAACTGAATCGTGCCGTGCGGCCGGCCGCTTTCGTTCACCACCTGGATCGCTTCGAGCATCGCGGCAAGGCCCGCTTTGTCGTCGCTGCCGAGGATGGTCGTCCCATCGCTGCGGATATAGCCGTCATCGTCGATGCGCGGCCGGATACCGTTGCCCGGAACGACGGTGTCCATATGCGACGTGAACAGCATCGGCACGACATTTTCCATCCCGGCGGTCGCTTTCCATGTGGCGATCAGGTTGCCCGCGCCGTGGCCGGTTCGGGCCGCGGAATCGTCTTCAAACACGTCTAAACCGAGCGACTTAAATTTTGAAATGAGCAAATCGCAGATGACCCGCTCATGCTTCGTTTCGCTGTCTGTTTGCACCAATTCAAAAAACTCGTTAATGAGCCGCTGCTGTTGGACCATTTCCCGGTTCCCTCCTACCGCTCCGTTGCGTTACAATATAGACGGTTGCCTATTTTGTCGCCGAGAGGAGTCGTTTTGTATTGGGTAAGAAGCTTTGGTTCAAAATTGTTATCTGGGTGATGCTGCTTTCAATGCTGCTCTCTACCATCCTTATGAGCATCCAGTTCGTTGTTGCTTAATACAGGTTCGTCGTTTCGTCGAATTTCTCCAGGTTTTCCTTTACTCGCTGCAGGAATCGGCCGCAAATGACGCCGTCCAAAATACGGTGGTCGAGGGACAAGCATAGATTGACCATGGAACGGACGGCAATCATATCCTTGATCACAACCGGCCGTTTCACAATCGATTCGAACGTCAGAATGGCCGCTTGCGGGTAATTAATGATCGGGTACGACAAAATCGAACCGAACGAGCCGGTATTGTTCACCGTGAACGTTCCGCCCTGCATATCGGCGGGCGTCAGCTTGCCGTTGCGCGTTTTTCGGGCAAGCTCGTCGATCTCGCGGGCGAGGCCGGCTACGTTCATCCGGTCCGCCTGCTTGATAACCGGCGTGAGCACGCTGTCCTCGGTTCCGACGGCGAGCGACAGATTAATGTCCCGTTTGACGATGATTTTGTCGACCGCCCACACGGAATTCATGATCGGATAATCCTTTATCGCTCCTACGACCGCCTTCAGCAAAAAGGCGAGATACGTCAGATTGATGCCCTCCCGCTTGAAAAATCCATCCTTTACCTGATTGCGCAAATTCACCAGATTCGTCACATCGACTTCAATCATCGTCCAAGCGTGCGGAATTTCAGTGACGCTTTGTCGCATGCGGCTCGCAATCGTGTTGCGGATCGGTGTAATGTCGACGAAATATTCGCGGCTGTTCCCCTGCTCCACTTCAACGGAAGGGATTTTCGGCTCCTGCGACAAATGCAGCCTAGTCGTGCGCACCGGCATTTCAACCGGCTCCGAAGCCGCGTTTGTAACCGGACTCGCCGATCCTGCTTTCGCTTGGGCTTCGCTTGCCGTTCTCGACCCGCCTGATTCTATATAGGCGCTAATATCTTTCCGCGTAATGCGCCCGCCGATACCCGTTCCCTGAATCGGCGCGTCGTCCAAGCGAATGCCGTGCTCGGCAGCCAGCGTCTGAACGGCGGGCGAATATCGGCGCCGCATCGGCTCAGCTTCAGCCGAAACGTGCCGATGCGCGCTTTCCGAAACCGACGCCGCGTCTGCGCCCTTGGACGCTTCCGTCTCCGTTTCAACGGCCGCTCCGGCGGCCGACTCGTCCGCTACAAAACAAAGAGGCTCGCCCACGGCGGCCTCGCTCCCTTCGGCTACGGCTATTTCCGTGATTACCCCACCGACGGGGGACGGCATCTCGGTTGTCACCTTATCCGTTACAAGCTCGCAAAGGACGTCGTACTGCCGCACCTTATCTCCCGGTGCGACGAGCCATTTGCCTACGACGGCCGATACGAGGCTTTCCGCCAAATGCGGCACCGTGACTGCCGTTCCCTTGGCATTCGTCTGTATTCCTGTTTTCCCATCCCTCATGTGGAACGCTCCTCCCCGCCGGTGATTTCTTAATACAGCGCCAAATTGCGCATCGCAGTCGCTGCTTTCTCTGTATTCAACAGGAAAAACCGCTCCATCGTCGGACTCATCCCTACCGCCGGCACGTCCGGACCGCACAGCCGCATAATCGGAGCGTCAAGATCGTACAGGAGCTCTTCGGCAATGATCGCCGAAACCTCCGCGCCGACGCCGCCCGTCTTGTTGTCTTCATGGACGATCAATACTTTCCCCGTCTTCGCTGCAGCCTTCAGGATCGCTTCCCGGTCAAGCGGCTGCAGCGTCCGTAAATCTAGCACGTGTGTCTCAATGCCTTCGGAGGCAAGCGTTTCCGCCGCCGCCAGCACATAATGCAGCGTCATGCCGTATGTAATGACCGTGAGATCGGTGCCCTCGCGCTTCACGTCGGCCTTCCCGATCGGCACGGTGTAATCCTCCTCCGGAACCTCGTCGGATATGGACAAATAACATTTTTTATGTTCAAAATAAAGCACCGGGTCCGGATCGCGAATCGCCGCCAGCATTAACCCTTTCGCATCATAGGCCGTTGCCGGCGCTACGATCTTCAGTCCCGGCGTGCCGAAGAACACCGATTCCGGGCATTGGGAATGATACAGGGCACCGCCGCCGGTCGCCCCGTAAGGCGCTCGGATAACGATCGGACACGACCAATCGTTGTTTGACCGGTATCGGATTTTCGCCGCTTCGGATATGATCTGATTTGTCGCAGGGAAAATAAAATCGGCGAACTGCATCTCCGCGATCGGCCGCATGCCGTTCATCGCCGCACCGATCGCCACTCCGGCAATGGCGGATTCCGCAAGCGGCGTATCGAGTACGCGCGCAGGGCCGTACGCATCGCGCATTCCCTTCGTCGCGTTCAGCACGCCGCCTTTGCCGACGTCTTCGCCCAAGACGAAAACCCGATCGTCGCGCCCCATCTCTTCATGCATCGCCGAACGGATCGCTTCCAAGTATTTCATCGTCGCCACGTTTACGCTACGCCTCCCTCGGTTTCGTCCCCGTATACGTATTTCAGCGTATGTTCCGGCTCCGAATATGGCGCCTTATCGGCGTATTCAGTCGCCTCGTCGACGTTCTGCCGAATTTCCGCTTCCAGCCGGGCGTCGCGCTCCTCGTCCCATAAGCCGTGTTCCATTAAATAGGCACGGAACCTCGGAAGACCGTCCAGCGAACGGTGGTGCTCCACCTCTTCCTTTGTCCGGTAAAGCAAGTCGTTGTCCGACGTCGAATGCGGCATGATTCGGTACATCATCGCTTCAATCAAAGTCGGTCCCTCGCCCGCAATGGCGCGCTCCCGCGCCTGCTTCACGGCGGCATACACCTCGAACGCATTGTTGCCGTCCACGCGAACGCCCGGGAAGCCATAGCCGATGGCGCGATCCACGATGCGGCCGGCAATTTGCTGCCGCTCGGGAACCGAAATCGCATACTGATTATTTTGCACCATGATGATCACCGGCAAATGATGTACTCCGGCAAAGTTGCAGCCCTCGTGGAAATCTCCTTGATTCGCGGAGCCTTCCCCGAGCGTCACGTAAGCGACCTTTTCTTCGCCGCGCAGCCTGGCGGCATACGCCGCGCCGACGGCATGAGGCAGCTGTGTCGTTACGGGGGAAGAGCCCGTAAAAATTCCGAGCCGCTTCGACCCCCAATGGCCGATCATCTGACGGCCCCCGCTGTTTGGGTCTTCCGCCTTCAAAAACAAAGCAAGCAGCAGTTCGCGCACGGTCATGCCGATCGACAGGACGAATGCATAATCTCGGTAATATGGAAAAAATAAGTCCGATCCGGGACGGAGCGCGAAGGCTGCGGCCGTCTGCGCCGTCTCCTGGCCGATTCCCGATACATGAAAAGGCACCTTGCCGGCCCGCTGAAGCACATGCCCGCGTTCGTCAAACCGGCGCGCCAAAAGCATCATTTTATACATGTTCGTTACGTCTTCATTGCCAAGCCCAAGCTGAACGTGCATCGCTTGACCTGCTTCCAACGCTTTCTCATCAATCATGGGCACTGCCTCCTTAAGACCCGGTATTATGACCTGGTCATAAACAGTTTACACGTTCATCTTACAACCCGACCGCACGTCCGTCAACCGCCAGACTCGCTTCCGCAAGCGCCTCGGACAGCGTCGGATGCGGGTGAATGGCGCTGCCGATTTCCCATGGAGCCGCTTCAAGAAGCTTTGCAAGAGACGCCTCCGCAATCAACTCGGTCACCTTCGCTCCGATCATATGGACGCCGATAACGTCGTTTCGCTCTTCGTCGACCACGACCTTGACGAACCCGGTCGCATCGCCGTAGACGAGCGCCTTGCCGACGGCCCGGAACGGCATCTTCGCCGTTTTGACGCGATAGCCGGCAGCCTTCGCCTCCTGTTCGGTCCATCCGATGGAAGCGACCTCCGGATAGGAGTATACGCATCTCGGTACGTTCGTCGGTTCAAACGGGCCGTGCGCCGCGCCAAACATGTGCTCGACCGCAATGATTCCCTGGTGGGTCGCCGCATGAGCGAGCTGCAGCTTGCCTACGACGTCGCCGATCGCGTAAATATGGCGTTCGCTCGTCTGCATGTAGCCGTTCACCCGGACCGCTCCTTGCTCTAAGACGACTTCTGTGTTCTCCAGTCCGATGCCTTCCACGTTCGGCGCTCGTCCGACCGCCACCAACGCTGCTTCCGCCGCAACCTCGCTTCGGCCGTCCGCCTTTTCTACAAAAAAGCGGATCTGCCGTCCGTTCGGACCGTCCTCCCGCGTCTGCACCGTGTCTACAGCCATCTTTGCCCCAAGCAGCAGCTCGACGCCTCGTTTCCTCAGCGCCTGCCCCAGCTCTCGGGACACCTCCTCGTCCTCACCGGGCAGTAGTCTGTCCGCAGCCTCCACAACAATGACGGAGACGCCGAAATCGGCCATCATTGACGCCCATTCGACCCCAATGACTCCGCCTCCGATGATCGCAAGAGACGCCGGCAGTTTGTCAAGCTCCAGCGCTTCATCGCTCGTCAACACGAATCGCCCGTCCGGAACAAGTCCCGGAAGCGACCTTGGCTTGGACCCGGTTGCCACGATCAGTCTGTCGTTCACGAGCGTCAAATTGTTTCCGTCCGGTGTATCTACAGACACCGTGCCGCTCTTCGGCGAGAAAATCGAAGGCCCCATCAAACGGCCTGTCCCATAAATTACATCTATTCCGTACTTTTTCATCAGAAACTGAACCCCTCGATGCAGCTCATCGACGATCCTCTGTTTGCGCTCCTGGACCGCCCCGAATTTCACCGTCAGTCCGGAAGCCCCGCCTTCCACACCGATTCCGTACTCCTCGCTGCGCTTCAGCGTCGCGAATACTTCCGCGCTGCGCAAAAGCGCTTTGCTGGGAATGCATCCCTTATGTAAACAAGTTCCGCCGAGCGCCTGCTTTTCCACGACGGCGACAGACTTCCCGAGCTGCGCGGCCCGAATCGCCGCAACATACCCGCCCGGTCCCCCGCCTAGCACGACGAGGTCGTAAGATTGATTCATACTCTCTCTCCTTACCAAAAAATGCTGCTATCAAATCGCTTCATTAGCAGTATATGACAAGCCGTTCATGAATTTGTTACATCCTTCTTTATTGTACTCTTTTTTGTCCATGCAGGAATAGGGTAAAATAAAAGACAACCTTATGCCATATAAGAAAAGAGGTGCGGAATAGGTGCCTGCGAAATTTTCTCGGTTCATTGCCGTGCTCCTGCTCGTCGTTCCGGGCTGGGCCGCCACGTACGGCTTTCTTGAGATGAAAAACAGCGTGTTCTTATCGTTCGGTCCCGCTTCCTTCCCGTGGTTGAAGTTCATCTTCGGCCTGTTCCTGTTCGTCATCGGCGTCGGCTTTGTCGGCGGGTGGATCTTCTACCGCGACCGCAAACGAAACTACGTCGCCCCCCGATTCCGCGAAAAGAAAAAACAGCCCCGTCCCGAATAGGGATAAGGGCTGTTTTTAGTTATTGTCCGATTAATGCGCTGCCGGGGCTTCCTCGGCAGGAGCGGCGCCTTCCGCAACGATTAGCTTCGATACCATATCGCCGTGTCCCGGCCCGCAAAGCACCGTACAGTGGATCTGATATTCGCCCGGCTTATCAAATGTTACTTCTTGCTCAAGTGTAGCCCCTTGCAGCTCGATACCGAGGCCCTCGATGGCAATGCCGTGCAAGCCTTGCGCGTTGTCGAGCCGAACCGTCATCGTCGATCCGAGCGGTACGGTGTATTCCGCTTGATCGAACTGCCAGTTGCTGGCTTCAATGGTTAATGTGTTGGCTTCAGCCGCCAAGTCTTCCGCGCTGGGCGGGGCCGGCATCTTGGCGAGCAATACTCCGATTCCAAGCACGCACGCGCCGAAGAATAGTACGGATACGATCCATTTATGCATCTTGCAGTTCCCCCTCAAAACATGTGTCCATTCCCTATTATATAGGACTCGCTTGCCGCTTGGGTGTGCCGAACGGCTGCGAAACGTGGCGATTTTTTGAACGTTCTGGCTTTACACAAAGCTTCCTTAAATTCCATACGCTAATATATCACAGTCTAGCAGGGAAGTAAATTACAACGCCTGCTTTCCCGCGAGCCGGGGGAGGAACCTCTTGTAGAACCCTATTGCATAATTGCCGAAGCATCGGATAAAATAAGAACATATATTCGTATTGCGATGGTGATTCCAGTGGCAAAAAAAGAACGCATTCCCGTCGTCCCTCCGGTAACCGCCGTCGGCGAGGTGAGCGCCATTAAGGAGGTGCTGCTGTTGAACTTGCTGGCAAGCGTGTTCGACCGGGACGCGAAAGTGCTGTCAGAAAGCCGTTTAAAGACAAAGCAGCCGTACATCGACCTTGTACAGCGCGCCATGGACGGCGTGGCGAAGGATTTAGCCGAGCTTCGGAGCCAGCTGCGCAAGAAGGGAATCAAGATTACCGACGAGCAGCGGGACGAGGACGGAATAGGGTGTGTATACTGGTGCCGCGGATACAAGGCAAGCTTCGAAATGCTGTGGCATTTTGCGAAGGCGGAGACGGAAATCCGCATGCGCAAATATTTAGGGGAAGACATCCGCAAATATGTGCGCGACGACCTCCCTTCCCATCTCCGTCCGGCTTGGCTGCTCGCCCCGGCCGGACAGCCGCCTGCACCCGAAACACCGTCCTGCGACACCGCCTCTTCGGCGCTACTTCGAACGGATGCGGGAGCGTGCGAACAGCTGGGCGAAGGCCAAGACGCCGGTCCAGACGAGCGAAGCCGATAGCGCCAAGAAGAACCAATCCGCGTTGTTCAGCCCGAAATAAAGCAGCCCGTGCGCCGCAAATAAAATAAGAAAAGCGAAGAACAGGTTCAACCGCCCGATGAAGTGAAGTATGCCGTTCATGAACAACGTCCTCCGTTCGTAGGTCTGGATTTACATGTAGTTTTGCCGAAACGGGAATGAAGAATACATGCGTTGTTTATAGACCAGGCATATTTTTCCAGTCGGTCGATGAGTAAAACGTTCGGGAATGCGCATAATATACTCAGACGGCGACGAGAAAGGTCGTGGTTCCATTGGAAAGGTTAGCCGATTCTAAGGAACGTAGTACCGGAGAAGGTTCTCACTCAATATAGAGGGCGAGGGATGTGCTAAAGACTATTTATAGGCTTTAGACGCGTAACTCCGAACTTCGAAGATTGAAGCGTGCAACCCAATCAACGCCGCCGTCGGAAGACCCGGGAAACCGGGTCTTTTCTTTATGAGAGACTTTCATAAAAATAGCGCCCCAGCATAATCGGCCGGAGCGCTGTACCTTAGCTCACCTTATTTTCGATGCGCAGCTTATCGGCAACCATCGCAATGAATTCGCTGTTCGTAGGCTTTGCTTTCGAGATGTTGATCGTGTAGCCGAACAAGTGCGAAATCGAATCGATGTTGCCCCGCGTCCAAGCGACCTCAATCGCATGGCGGATGGCCCGCTCTACACGAGAAGGGGTCGTACGGTACTTCTCCGCGATCGCCGGATAAAGCGTTTTCGTCACTGCGCTCAGCAATTCAATGTTGTTGTACACCATCGTAATCGCGTCCCGCAAATATTGATACCCTTTAATGTGAGCCGGTACGCCGACTTCATGTATGATGTTCGTAATGCTTGCATCCAGGTTCGGCTTGCCCTGCTGCCGGTTGTTCACCATCCCCGGCCGTCTCGGAGCAAATGTGTTGAAGCTCGAAGCGGACGAAACGCCGCCGCCAGAGGTTACAGGCGCCGAAGTAACCGCCAGCTGCCGAACCCGATTCGCCAGCACGTCCATATCGAATGGCTTTAGTATGTAATAAGAGGCTCCGAGCTGCACCGCCTTCTGCGTAATGTTCTCTTGGCCGAAAGCAGTAAGCATCACAATCTTCGGAGCCGGCTGCAGATTCATTTCTCGAAGCCGTTCCAATACGCCAAGACCGTCTAAATGCGGCATGATAATATCAAGAATAAGCACATCCGGCACGTTTCCGCCCTCTTCAATCATCTGCAGCACTTCTTCACCGTTATACGCTACACCGACAACTTCCAAATCCTCTTGGTCGTCCATGTATTCTGAAAGCAAATTCGCAAATTCGCGATTGTCATCGGCAAGCAAAACCTTGATCGTATGCAAAAAATGTTCCTCCTTAAGCGTCACAGCAGCGATTTAACTCCTTTTTCGAGTAATTCGACACAGCTTACCAAATTCCTCCTGTCGAAAATTATTTTCATTTAAAATTTGGGGAAAACAAAAAAACCCAAGGCCATTAACCAGCCTTAGGAGTGGATTGAGGGGTGACCAGCACGCCCGCATCCCGCAGCATCCATTCGATGAAGCAGCCGTAGCCGCTCGTCGGATCGTTGACAAACACATGGGTGACCGCGCCGATAATTTTACCGTTTTGAATAATGGGACTGCCGCTCATTCCTTGAACGATTCCGCCTGTTTTTTCAATCAAGCGGGGATCGGTAATTTTGATGATCATGCCCTTTGTCGCAGGGTATGCTTGCTTGGCGACGTGGACGATCTCAATGTTATACTTCTCTACTTTTTGTCCGTTTACAACGGTGTAAATCTGTGCAGAGCCCTCCTTCACTTCATCGGCGAAAGCGACTGGAACCGGTTCTGTGACAGTGCCGTTCTCCGGAAGCTCAACCATTTTGCCAAAAATGCCGAAGTCGGTGTTTTTCTCAATACTGCCGAGCACTTTATCTTCGTCAATCAAAACCGCCCGCTTTTCCCCCGGATCGCCGTTATGGCTCTTCGCAATCGAAGTCACGCTCGAGTGGACGATTTGTCCATCCCCGACCACGATCGGCGTTTGCGTATCCATATCGGTAATGACATGTCCTAAAGCGCCGTAAGCTTTTTGATCGGGCGCATAGAAGGTCAATGTCCCGACGCCCGCTGCCGAATCACGGATATAAATGCCTAGACGGTACGCTTTATCTTGGGGATCGTATATCGGCTGAATCGAGGTTTGCAGCCTTTCTCCTTTGCGTACGATCGTCAGCTTGATGACCGACTTTCTCTTGCCGGCCTCCTGCACGATTTCCGCCACTTCGTTAATGCCGTTCAGCCGCTTCCCGTTCATCTCCAGGATCAAATCCCCGACGTTGACGTTCGCCGCCTCTCCGGGAGACAGCTGCTGTCCGTCCTTCGTTTCGACAAGATGATGTCCGACGACAAGAATTCCCCTCGATTTGATTTTCACGCCGATTGTCTGGCCGCCCGGGATGACCTTCAGATCCGGCACGACATTGACTGTAACGGTCTTTAGCGGAATTTTGCCGAACAGTTTCAGCTGCATTTCAGTAGAGCCCGCTTTTTGCGATCTTAGCGAAATCGGTTCGCTTAAGTTCATACGGAACGACGGATTCGATGAACCGTTCACCTTTACAATAGAAGGATCCTTCACCGTCACTTGAGCGTCTACCGGCATACTGAGCTGAAGCTCCCGAAAATCGCCGTTAAACACCTGGACGGTATCCGGAAACGAGGCGAAACATTGAAACGGGGTCGATACGGTGATCAGACCAACGAGAAAGACGAGCATAAGTCCGAAAAATCTTTTTTTGGGTCCGGATGACAAGATCTCACGCTCCTTTTCGTTCCTGACGCTGGTGGCTCCGCTGCTTCGGGCGCCGATAACGTACCTTTAAGGTAACCCCGGGTCAAACGTTTTACACTCGTCAAATGATTCCTCGCTTCCCTTGAAGATTACCCCCAGGTTTCCTTTCGGCTGCGGGCGAGCGCAAGCATTTCCTCGGCGTGCTGCAGCGTCGTACCGGTTACCTCGACACCTCCGAGCATACGTGCCAGCTCTTCTGCGCGTTCTTTCTCCCCAAGCGAGGTGACGACGGTAAACGTGCGGTTGTCCTCTACCTTCTTCACAATGGCATAATGAGCGTCGGCCATACATGCGACCTGCGGCAAATGGGTAATGGCAAACACCTGCGCCTGCCGGGCCAACTGAGCCAGCTTTTCGGCGATCGCTTGCGCGGCCCGTCCGCTGACACCCGTATCCACTTCATCAAAGATAAGGACAGGCACCCGATCCAGCGATGAGAATATCGATTTCAGCGCGAGCATGATCCGGGACAGCTCCCCGCCCGAAGCAATTTTTGAAAGGCTGCGCAGCGGTTCCCCTGGATTCGGAGCGATCAAGAATTCAGCAGCATCCCAGCCGTCCTTTGTCACCCTATCCTTTTCTGTACGAAGCTCTACATCGAATATCGTCTTCTCCATATGTAAGTCTTTCAGATGACGCATCAACTCGGACGAAAGCGCAGCAGCCGCCTGTCTGCGCACATCGCTCAAGCGCCCAGCCTGTTCATGGAGCTGCTGCGTAAGCCGATGCAGCTCTTGCTCGAATGCCACGATCCGCTCTTCCTGATGATCCAGGCCGTTCAGTTCCCGCTCCATCTGCTCTCCATGCGCGATAATGCGCTCGATGCTGTCGCCGTATTTCCGTTTCAAGCCGGAAATCGTTTGAAGGCGTGTCTCGATTTCCTCCAACCGCTCCGAATTAAACTCCACGTCTTCTCGATAATCCCGCAGCTGAAAGGATGCATCTTCGATCTGGTAATAAGAAGACTGCAGCTGCTCTACAATCGGACTCAGCTTCGATTCGTCCCATCGGACAATCTCCTGGATGCGCTGCAGCGCTTTCCCGACCGCTTCTACCGCCTGGCCGGGACCGTATAGAAGCTCATAGGCTCTTGAAGTCGCATCGAACAATCGCTCCGCATTGGATAGCCTTTGCTTTTCCTCCTGCAGCCATTCATCCTCTCCCAATTTTAAATCCGCCTGAGCGATTTCATCCGACTGAAACCGATACAAGTCGGCCAGTTGAAGCGCTTGCTGTCCGCCTGCCTTCAGCGTCTCCAGCTCGTTCCGGACACGCACGAATTCGCGGTATACCCCTTGATACGATTGCTTCACAGCGCCTACTGCGGTGCCGCCGTAAGCGTCCAGCCAGTCCAAATGGCGCTCCGTTCGAAGCAGCGACTGGTGCTCGTGCTGCCCGTGAATATTGACGAGCGTTTCTCCGATCGCGCGAAGCGTCGCAAGCGTGACGGACTGGCCGTTCACCCGAGCCGTGCTTTTCCCGCTTACGGCAATATCGCGGCGAACGATCAACGGTTCGTCGGCAGTTCCGTCGATGCCGTGCTCTTCCAGCACGCCCCACACGGGATGGTCCGCCGCGACGTCAAAAAGAGCCTCAATTTCCGCTCTGTCGTGTCCATGACGAACAAGGTCGGATGAAGCTCTTCCTCCGATAGAAAGACTTAAAGCATCGATCAAAATCGATTTGCCTGCGCCGGTTTCTCCGGTCAGGACATGGAAACCATTCTGGAATCGTACACGGACCTCGTCAATTACGGCAAGATGCTTCACGGTTAATTCCAGGAGCATTCGGCACCCCCATTAATTCAGCATGCTTAAAATTTGTTCGACGACGCGGTTGCCCGCATCTTTGCTGCGGCAAATGATCAGTACCGTATTGTCCCCGCAGATCGTTCCCATCACATCCGGCCAATCCAAATTATCGATCAGTTCGCCGATCGTATTCGCCGTACCCGGCAAGCTCTTCATGACGACCAAGTTGTCCGAAGCGTCGATAGACCCGAAATAGTCAATGAGCGCGCGTTTCAGCTTCATGGCCGGGTTGTACTTCTGATCGGAAGGAAGGGAATACTTATAACGTCCGTCCGGCAGAGGCACCTTGACCAGATGAAGCTCCTTGATGTCTCTGGAAACGGTAGCTTGGGTCACCGTATATCCGGCTGCACGAAGAGCGTCTACTAAATCGTCCTGTGTTTCGATCTCGCGGGTCGTAATGATTTCTCGAATTTTAATGTGGCGTTGACCTTTCATCTTCACAACTCCAACTCAAAACTGATTTTATAGATGCGCCGCAAATTGGCGTCAACGTACAGAACGCCCGCCGTGTCTTCATAGAGCAGCGCATAGACAAGCAGATGTTCGCGTACGGAGCTTCCGGCCGACACGTCTACCGGCTTTCGCCCTTTAGCAAGCTTGACGGCGTACACCTTCCCATCGCGTTTCGCAAAGTAATCGACGAAAAGGCTGCTCCCCAACGGGTTTCCGTCGACATATACATTCATGTCCACCTTCCGCTTGCCGTGAATCGGTTCGTACCCTTGTTCGCGAAGCAGCTCGGGCACTTCTCCTTCCGGCCGCTTACCGTCAGCCGCATATGGCGACCTGATCTCGGGCGGACGCTGCAGCCACCTCCGGAAGCCGAGCCACGCCCACACGCTTAGGGCCAATAAGACAAGTGTAAGCACGAGCGCGTCGTTCATCCACTCCATGCGCCGTCACCCCCATCGCCTTACATATTCGCGCCGGAGGGACTTTTTTCCTTCTAAACGATGAACCGTTACGAAGAACGAAATGAGGCCTGGGCTTCGGCGACGACGGACTCGATCAGCCGTTGCCGGGCTGACGATTCGGAGTCCGTCTCGGCACGATCGCCCGGCTCTCGGATGGACCACCAGGCCAAAAATTCAATGTTTCCTTCTCCGCCCGTTATCGGTGAAAATGTCAGCCCTTTCAGCGAGAAACCGTGCTCGTCCGCAAAAGACGTCACCCTATGAATGACGTTCCGATGAATGTCGGCGTCGCGGATGACGCCGGATTTGCCGACATGCTCGCGGCCCGCCTCAAACTGCGGCTTAATGAGCGCCACCACCTCGTGCGAGGGCTGAAGCAAGGTCCGGAGCGGCGGAAGAATGAGCCGCAGCGAGATGAAGGAAACGTCGGTAGCCGCGAATGTGGGCTGTGGTCCTTTCAGATCTTCAGGGGTGATATACCGGAAATTAAGCCGCTCCATCACCCGCACGCGCGGGTCGCTGCGAAGCGACCAGTCCAATTGGTTGTAGCCGACATCGATGGCGTACACATGCGATGCCCCGTGCTGCAGAGCGCAGTCGGTGAATCCGCCGGTGGAAGCGCCGATATCCAGCATGACCGCACCGGCGACGTCGATGCCAAAGTGGCGAATCGCCTTCTCCAGCTTCAAACCTCCGCGGCTTACGTACGGATGAAGCTCGCCCTTCACGGTAAACACCGTGTTCGCGGGCACCTTCATCCCGGCCTTCTCCAACCGTACCCCTTCACAAAACACAAGGCCAGCCATAACGGCGGCCTTCGCTTTTTCTCTAGATTCATACAAGCCTTGCTCCACAAGCAAGACGTCGATTCGCTCTTTCGGTTCAGCCATATGCAATAATACTCCGTTCGTCGTTAGGTTAGCCCTTCGGCGTCACAACTGTCGGAAAGGACTGGCGAATGCGGCTTGCGAGCAGCTCCGAGGTTAAGCCGACCTCCGACCGTTGCTCCTGAATGCTCCCGTGCTCGACAAATACGTCAGGGATTCCGATCGAATGGACCGGCACGCCGAAATGCTCCTTGCCGGAAAACCACTCCAGCACCGCGCTGCCAAAGCCGCCCTGGGCTGTGCCTTCTTCGATGACAAACACCGGTTTCCCTTGTTGCGCCAGCTCCTCGAGCATCTCTTCATCCAGCGGCTTAACGAATCTGGCGTTGACGATCCTCACGGATAAGCCGTCTCGTTCAACGATCTCCGCCGCCTCCAAGGCAACATCCACCATCGGGCCAAGAGCCAGTACCGCAGCATCCGTTCCCCCTTTCACCGTCTCCCACGTTCCGATCGGGATGACGCGGAGTTCGTCATTCCATGGGACTCCATTGCCTTGAATACGGGGATATCGAACGGCGACCGGGCCTCCGTCGAACTGAATGGCCGTATTCAGCATATGCCGCAGCTCGTTCTCGTCCTTAGGCATCATGATCGTTAGGTTCGGGATGTGGCGCAGAAACGCAATATCATACACGCCATGATGCGTTTCCCCGTCAGGACCGACAAAACCGGCGCGGTCGATCGCAAAGACGACGTTCAGATTTTGGCGGCAAATGTCGTGAACCACTTGATCGTATGCCCGCTGCAGGAACGTTGAATATACAGCGTATACCGGCTTCATGCCTTCGGCCGCCAAAGCGCCGCACATGGTAGCCGCGTGCTGCTCCGCAATCCCTACGTCAAACATCCGATCCGGGAAACGCTCGGCGAACTGCAACAGCCCCGAGCCCCCCGGCATGGCGGGAGTGACGGCGACGATGCGACGATCCTGCTCCGCAAGCTCGACAAGCGTCTTGCCGAACACCTCGGTATACATCGGCGGTCCGGATGTTTTCAGCACTTGGCCGGATTCGATCTTGTATGCGCCGAGCCCGTGCCAGGTGTGGGAATCCGCCTCGGCTGGCGCGTATCCTTTGCCCTTGGTGGTGACGACATGGACTATGACCGGCCCGGATACCTTCCCAGCCTGCTGGAACGTCTCAAGTAAGAGCGGTATGTTATGTCCATCTACCGGTCCCAGGTATGTATACCCAAGCTCCTCAAACAAGACGCCCGAGACGACCAAATATTTGAGGCTGTCCTTCAGCTTCTCCGCCCAACTGGCAAGCGTGCCGCCGATCGCGGGCACCCGCTTCAGCAGATGCTCGACTTCTTCCTTCGTCTTCAGGTAAGCTTTATCGGAACGAATTTTGCACAAGTAGTTGTGAATCGCCCCGACGTTCGGCGCAATCGACATCTCATTGTCGTTCAGCACGACCGTTAAATTTTTCTTTTCATGACCGATATGGTTAAGCGCTTCAAGCGCCATGCCGCCGGTGATCGCCCCGTCTCCGATCACAGCGACAACCTTGTTGTCTTCACCCTTCAAATCTCTGGCAATGATCATCCCCATCGCCGCGGACAAGGAAGTGGAGCTGTGCCCCGCTTCCCATACGTCGTGCTCCGACTCCGACCGCTTCACGAAGCCGCACAGCCCCTTGTATTTGCGAAGCGTGGGGAAAAGGTGCCGACGGCCGGTCAATATTTTGTGTACGTACGATTGGTGGCCGACGTCATATATAATTTTGTCCCGGGGGCTGTCCAACAAATAATGAAGAACCAGCGTCAGCTCGACGACGCCGAGATTCGGCGCCAAATGACCGCCCGTGGACGATAAAGTTGTAATAAGAAAGTTTCGAATCTCTCCGGCGAGTTGTTCCAATTCGGCAGCGGACAGCCGCTTCAAGTCGCTTGGTTGTTCAATTTGTTCCAGCAGCATGTTTGGTTCCCCGCTTTCCGTTTTTCTTCTTGCCGTTCCAAAACCGTATGCCGAATCTCTTCTCTAAAAAATAGAACAGCTTCCCGATTCGCAGAACGATTCCAATGGAGTTATGAATTGCAAATGATTTGCCGAGCGCCTTGCCTCCGACCGTCAATGCCGACACAATGCCAGAAAACACGACCGTCACGGCAGCTGTCATCCACTGCTCCCCCGGGCCTACCGACCCGATCAGCTTCACGACCACGAGCGCTGAGGCCGTACCGCTGATAATGCCTGCAATGTCTCCGATCACGTCGTTGCAGAAGCTGGCGACCCGGTCCGCGTTGCGGACGATATAGATCGCATGTTTTGCCCCTTCCACGCGTTCGGCTGCCATCGCATGATACGGCTTTTCTTGAGCGGAAGCGGAGGCGATGCCCGCAATGTCGAAGACGATGCCAATCAAGATAATAACAAATACGACGGCCATGCCCGCAGCCCATGCAAAACCTTCCAAGAGGGCTGTAGACACAACCGAGAAAACACTGGCAAGAAAAAACGTAACGATCGAAATAAAAATACTCCACCGAGCGGAGTGTTTCCATGAAAATTTCATAGGTTTCTTGAGTAAGTCCTCTCTGGAAATAAACGAGTGGCGGCTTCCTGAGTAAATGCTGTGGCTTAGGTCCAGTAGGTTTTCCCAAACGGTTACCCCTCGTCGCCGAAAGGGCGGTTTCCCTTTAAACCCGCCTTGGCCGCGTCGCCGAATGCCAGACTGGATTACCACTTAGTCCACACTGTAATCCCCAAGAAGCCTCATTCTGGAACAGTCTAGGAGATTTCCCCGACAGCGCAGGAACCGCTTCTTAGCCTCTTTTGCAATCTAGATTTCATGCAGCATGGGAACGCCGCCGACTTTGGCCTAAGGCAGCGGCGCCTAAATCTGCACTCCCTCATAGCTCACTCAAGGCAGGCTACGCTGCAGCGCGAGTACCGTGAAACACCGCACACTTGTTGTAAAATAAATCCGCCGCGGCATGACCGGCCCCTCGAATGCAGGTTCATACCCCAAGCCGCAGCCGGTCGCGAAAGGCAGGTTTTCGCCTGTCTTTGCCCGGTCACCACGCATCTTGGGCCTCCGCGGAAGCAGGGTCAACGCCCGCATGCCATTGCAGATCGCCCCGCAACCTTAACTCCCACCACCAGCCCCCGACTGGGCGTCGAAAGCCGGCACCAGGAACTTCATCGATGTGCCCTTCGGCGAATTTTTAGGCTCGCCCTCAAAGCGGTAGGCTGACTAGAATACTGCGCCACTCCATTTCACCCATCCTATTATACCATACGCGCAAATGGCGGCTCAATGGATGGAAAAGGGATGCCGCCCCGGCAGCTTCTCATGGAGCCGCGGGGGACACCCCTTTGCTGTCCGTATATGATTTATGTGTCGCGGGCCATTAAATAGTCCGCCAGCTGAAGAAGACGCTCCGGATGCGGGATTGCTCCGCCGGTAAGAGATTGCTTTGCTTTTGCGGTCAGTTCTTCAACCTTCGCCCGGCTTCCGTCAAGTCCGATCAGGAATGGATACGTTACCTTTTGCTGTTCAATATCGCTGTTCTTCGGTTTTCCGAGTTTGCCCGGATCGCCTGTTACATCCAGAATATCGTCTTGGATTTGAAAAGCGAGTCCGATTGAACGGCCGAACGTGCCCAGCGCGTCCAGTTGAGCGTCCGTACCTCCTGCGGCACGCCCGCCGATCCGCACCGAGCAGACGATCAAATCTCCTGTCTTATGCTTGTGGATATATTCGAGCTGCGCTAAATCGGTGAACCCCTGCTCGCCGAGCATATCGGCGGCTTGTCCGCCGACCATGCCCCGCGCGCCGGCGCAGCGGCTCAGTTCTTCGACCATCGCTAGCGCCGCAGCCGGAGGTACGCCCGGAAGGGTGCGCGGCAGGGTAGACAATACGTGAAACGCGTGCGTGAGGAGCGCATCTCCGGCCAAGATGGCCATCGCTTCTCCAAACACCTTATGATTTGTCGGCTTCCCTCGGCGAAGATCGTCATTGTCCATAGCCGGAAGGTCGTCGTGTATTAGAGAGTAAGTATGAATCAGTTCGACGGCGCATGCAGCGGGGATTGCAGCAGAAATTTCCGAACCGAGCGCTTCCGCTGCGGCGATCACAAGCGCAGGCCGCATCCGTTTCCCCCCGGCGAGCAGCGAATAGTTCATCGATTCGCGAAGCGGAGCCGGAACGTCCCAATCCGCAGGCACAACGGCTGCTAGCGCATCCGTCATCAGAGCGCTCACGCGCTGCAAATATTGTTCAACCGAATCTGACGTCACGTTAGAACGCATTCCTGTCACCTGTCTTCTTCCGAAGGAGCGAACGGCTTTTTCACGAGCTGCCCGTCTTCCTCTAGGAGCATTTCGATTTTTCGTTCCACACTGTCCAGCTTCTGGGTGCACATCCGGGAAAGGCGCATCCCTTCTTGGAACAGCTCGATCGCTTCCTCAAGCGGCACGTCTCCGCCCTCCAGCTTGCTTACGATCCGCTCCAGCTCCTCCATCGCCTGTTCAAAACCGATGTCTTGTTCACTCACCGTTCCTGCTCCCCCTTCATCGCCCACACTTGGCAGTCCAGCTCCCCATCCGACAGCCTTACTTTGACCAGATCGCCAAGCTGCACATCCTCAATGCTTTTCACTAAACGTTTCTTCTCGTTATAAACGAGACTGTATCCGCGCTGCATCACCTTCAGGGGACTAAGAGCGTCAAGCCTCCTGAGCTTCACGTCCACGGCGTGAGCCGCCTCCCGCCGGTGGCTGTTCATGAGCTGCAGCAGCTTCAACCGGGCCATATCCGCCCTTTTCGCAGCGTCACGTATCGCTTCGCGCGGATTTGTCTCTGCAAGCCTCCGATCCAGACGCTGAAACCGGTCTCCCTTTCGCTGCCAGGCAGCCCGGGCGCGGAATGCAAGCTCCGAGGTCAGCCTGTCCAAGCGCTCGGTCTGCTGCGTCATGAGCTGCCTGCGCGGATTCGTCAAAAACGGCGAGCGCTGCAGCCTGCTTAACCGATCGCGCTTCCGGCGGATTTGAGTCAGCAGTCCGTTGTGCAGCCGTTGTCCGAGGTGGCCCATCGATTGCTTGAGCTCCATTCGGTTCGGAACCGCCAGTTCGGCCGCCGCAGTCGGCGTCGCCGCCCTCATGTCCGCGGCGAAATCGGCGATCGTAACGTCGGTTTCGTGCCCGACTGCGGAGATGATCGGGATGGCGGAGCCGGCGATGGCCCGCGCAACCGCTTCCTCATTGAACGCCCAAAGCTCTTCAAGCGATCCTCCGCCGCGTCCGACGATGAGGACATCAACCTCTTTCCGCTCGTTCATCGTGCGAATTGCCTGGACGATGGATGGGGCCGCGCCCGTCCCTTGTACCGAAACGGGTGCCAGCAAGATTGGCGTGGACGGGTGTCTGCGCTGCATCGTAATGACTATGTCCCTAACAGCGGCGCCCGTTGGGGACGTAATGACGCCGACTGCACGCGGATATGCAGGAATCGGACGTTTGCGAGCGGGCGAAAACAAGCCTTCCGCTTCCAGCTTCTGCTTCAGCTGTTCGTAAGCGAGGTACAGGCTTCCGATTCCGTCCGGCTGCATCGAGGACACATAGAATTGATACTGCCCGTCGCGTTCAAAGACCGATACGTTCCCACGGGCGATGATGCGCGTGCCGTCTTTAGGTGCAAAAGGAAGCCGTGAGGCTTGGGCGGAAAACATGACGGCTTTGATCCGGCTGTCTTTGTCCTTCAAGGTGAAGTACAAATGGCCGCTCGAATGTCTTGTGAAGTTGGAGACTTCGCCTCGCACCCACACCTCCTGCAGCAGCGCGTCCGAGTCGATCTTCATTTTTATATAGCGGGTCAGTTCTTTAATCGATAAAATTTTGCGGTTCGTCTCCACCGCGGGTCACCCGTTCGATCGTTTCGCTAATGCGTTGGCTGCCGCTTCCACCGTGTTCTTCATAAGCATTGCGATCGTCATTCTTCCGACTCCACCGGGAACCGGAGTGATGGCGGAAGCCACTTCCTTCACCGCTTCAAAATCAACGTCGCCGGCAAGCTTCCCGTCGGGGAGCCTGTTCATGCCGACATCAATCACGACTGCGCCCGGCTTTACATATTCCGCCCCGACCAGGTTCGCTTTCCCGACCGCGGCGATGATCACATCAGCCTCGCGCGTAACCCCCGGCAAATCGGCCGTTCGCGAATGGCAAATCGTTACCGTAGCGTGCTCGCGCAGCAGCAGCGCCGCCATCGGCTTGCCCACGATGTTGCTGCGGCCGATGACGGCAACCCGCTTGCCGGCCACACTGACGCCGATCTCCTTCAGCATCTCCATTACACCCGCAGGCGTACACGGCAGAAAGCCCTTGTCGCCGATCAGCAAGTTGCCGACGGAAATCGGGTGGAAGGCGTCCACATCCTTCTCCACGTCGATCGCGTCGATCACCGCTTTGTCATTGATGTGGCCCGGCAGCGGCTTCTGCACGAGAATACCGTGTATGTCCTCGCTTGCATTGAGCAGCCGAATAAGATCGATCAATTGCTCTTCCGGCGTATTTTCGGGCAAACGATGCACCTCGGAATGGATTCCCAAGTCTTCGCATGCCTTCTGCTTATTCCGGACGTAAACTTGAGAAGCCGCGTCATCTCCGACAAGAATAACCGCGAGTCCCGGCCGTGCGCCTGCGGAAGCCAAGCGGGCGATTTCACGGCGAAGCTCCTCCTTCACTCGATCTGCTATCGTTTTCCCGTTGATGATCGTTGCCGTCACGTATGTCTCCCCCATAGCGTTTAATTTGAAATTTTCCCTTACGACATCGCTTGCGCTTCGTTCTTCACCTCATCGAGCTGCTTCAACATTTTTCCAAGCACCCCGTTCACGAACTTGCCCGATTCTTCCGTGCCGAAATGTTTTGCGAGCTCGATCGCTTCATTAACGGCTACCTTCGGCGGAACGTCGTCACGGTACACCATTTCGTAAACGCCCAAACGAAGCACCTCGCGGTCCACCTTCGACAGCCTGTCCATCTGCCAGCCTTGCAAATAATGCGCCATCAACCGGTCGATTCGCTCCAACCGGGGCACAATTCCTTCCAACAGCTCCTTCACAAAAGCGAGCAGGGCGTCTGCGTCGGACACATCCATCTCAGACTCATTATCATTGAGTGCCTCTTCCATTACGGTTCGAAGCGCTTCATGGGGGGAGACCTGGTTCATCTCCATCTGGTACAAGCTTTGCACAGCAACAATCCTAGCGGATCTACGTTTCATCTCACTGCTCCTCCTAACGAACGAAAAAATCCCACGTTGATGGGATTTATGTACGAAACATCGGTCTTTATGTCACCGATACCATCTTTGGGTCAACCTACGCGCTACGGCACCTATATCCATCCATTTTTCCCGATTATCCGATTTTAAACCTAGCGTATAACCGGCCAATACGATCAGACCGAAGGCAAGCATATCCCAAAATCCCCAAAATAAATAGATGATGCCAAGCCCGATCCCGACCAGAAAGCCCGCGGTTCGGCCCGTTCTTCCATCCCCAATCCAAGCAAGAATCCGTTCCGATAATTCACTCCACATCGCTCCCACCTACTCCACACGCGCCTTGAATGATTGCGGCTGATGGACGACGTTCGCTACAAATACGGTCACGGCGGCTACCGGAATACCCGTAACCTCCTCAACATGCTCCTTGACGTTGCGTTGCATGTCTTCGGTAAGCTGGGGAATGGACTGTTCGCCGTCCATGACGGATCGAAGCTGAATATCAAGGCCGCTCCCATCGACGCGAACCCGTGCACGCAAATCTTTGACGCCGCGAACCCGTCCCGCCGATTTCAGCGCCAAATTTTCTACCGTCTCAAGCGAAATGCGAATGTCTCCATATTCCGTGCGCTGATCGATTGAACCGGAATGCTCCCCGTTCCGGCGCAGCGAAAGATAAAGAAAACGAAGCGACAGCAAAAACAGAACGGCACCGATCCCGATTGCTGTGTATTTCAAGTTTCCGGCTGTGTACATATCGGCGAAAAATTGCTGTACGGCAGCGAGCGCAAGCAGCTCGAAGGCAATGATGAGACCGATGCCGCACAGAGCAAGGACGACGAGACTGTACACGAACAATAGAAATTTATCGAACATTCTAGCCATTTTCGATGAAAACTTCCTTTCTTTCTCCGGCATGATGACCAATGACAGACAAGCTCCTCAAGTTATGAGGAAACCCCCAGACGTATACACGACGGGGGTTTATGAGCGTCAAGCGGATTGGCGCGAGAGTCACTTCACGCGGATCGCGCTAACCGATTCATCCTCTTCCAATTGGTCTTGACCTTTGAAGATCACGTCGTGAATATGAACGTTTACTTCTACGACGGACAAGCCGGTCATCGATTCAATCGCATTCTTCACGTTCCCTTGAATGTTTACAGCCACTTCCGGAATACGATTGCCGTATTCCACCACAATCGATACATCAACCGCCGCTTCTAGCTGGCCGACTTCCACCTTGACGCCTTTAGACAGATTTTTGCGGCCCAACAATTCGGCGACTCCGCTTGCAAACCCGCCGCTCATGCCGGCGACGCCTTCGACTTCAATCGTCGCAAGTCCGGCAATGATCTCGATAACTTCGGGCGCAATTTGGATATTCCCCATGTCGGTCTTTACGTAATCCGGGGCAATCGTGTTCATCCTCGACCATCCTCCCCTTGTCTTTTCTCGTATTAATAACTATACCATTCGACCAATTTTATGACAAACCGTTATTCCCGAAATCAAGAGATTACACGTCATATTCTTCCAGAAATTTAATATCAAAATCGCCCTGTTTGAATTTCGGGTGGTCCATCAGCTTCAAATGAAACGGAATGGTCGTATGGACGCCGTCGACCGCAAATTCGCTTAATGAGCGCTTCATCCGGTTGATCGCTTCTTCCCGGGTAGCGCCCCAGACGATCAGCTTGGCAATCATCGAGTCGTAATACGGGGGAATTATATAGCCCGGATACGCGGCGCTGTCAACGCGAACGCCGACGCCTCCCGGGGGCAAATAAAAATTGATGCGGCCCGCCGATGGCATAAATCCGCGAGTCGGATCCTCGGCGTTGATCCGGCATTCGATCGAATGGCCTTGAATCGAGATATCTCGCTGCGTAAAGCTTAAAGGATTGCCCTCCGCCACGGAGATCATCTCTTTCACAATATCGACGCCCGTCACCATCTCCGTCACCGGATGCTCAACCTGGATGCGGGTGTTCATCTCCATGAAATAGAACCGGTCGTCGGGGCCAAGCAAAAATTCCAGCGTTCCCGCTCCCGAATAGTTAACCGCAAGCGCGGCTCTCACCGCGGCTTCGCCCATTCGGCGGCGTACATCCTCCGACAGCACCGGACAAGGCGCTTCCTCGACAAGCTTCTGCCGGCGGCGCTGCACGGAGCAGTCCCGTTCCCCAAGATGCACCACATTGCCATGTTTATCGGCGATAATCTGAATTTCAACGTGCTTCATGCCTGTCAAATATTTTTCCAAATAAACGCCGCCATTGCCGAACGCCAGCTGAGCCTCCTGCTGAGCGGCGGTGATCGCCTGTACCAATTCTTCCTCGGAATAGGCGATGCGAATGCCCTTGCCGCCGCCGCCGGCCGTTGCCTTAATGACGATCGGATAACCAACGTCGCGACCGATCGCAATCGCTTCGTCAATATCCTCAACGAGACCGCTGGAGCCTGGAATGACCGGCACCTTCGCATCCCGCATCGTTTGCTTCGCTACCGATTTGTCTCCCATCTTGGAGATCGCTTCGGGCGAAGGACCGATAAAGACAATGTTGCAGCGCTCGCAAATTTCTGCGAAGTCGGCGTTTTCGGCTAAAAACCCGTAGCCCGGATGGATGGCGTCCGCCCCGGTTAACGTCGCTAAACTCATGATGTTGGTAAGGTTTAAGTAGCTGTCCTTCGAAGGCGTCGGTCCGATACAGTACGCTTCATCCGCCAGGCGGACGTGCAGCGCGTCCCGGTCCGCCTCCGAATAAACGGCGACCGTGAAGATGCCGAGCTCCCGACAGGCGCGAATGATCCGCACGGCAATTTCGCCGCGGTTCGCTATCAGCACTTTGTGAAACTTCATCCCGTTCTTCCTCCCGTTGCTTCTCTTACCGTTTCACCAAGAACAGCGGTTGACCGTATTCCACCAACTGTCCGTTCTCCGCCAGGATTTCGACGATTTGACCCGACACTTCAGCCTCAATTTCATTCATCAGCTTCATCGCTTCCACGATGCAGACGATCGTCTTCTCGCTCACCTTGTCTCCGACCTTCACGTAAGAATCGGCGTCTGGAGCCGAAGCCGCATAGAACGTTCCGACCATCGGGGATACGATGCGGTGAAGGTTCGACGCGTCTTCTCCGCCTGCTTGCGGTACAGCGGCAGGGGCCAACGGCGCCGATTGAACGGCGGGAGCCGGAGCAGGGGCCGCTTGTACGGGCGGGGCCGCGTAATAAGCGGCAGGCTGAGCTTGGGGCGCCAACGGCGCCGAAGCCTGCAACATCTGCGGCTGTGGCTTGCGAATGCTGAGCTTGCTGTTCTCGTTTTCGATTTCCAACTCTTGTATGGAAGTGCTGTCTACCAATTTGATCAGTTCTTTAATCTCGCTCATCTTAAACATAAGGGTTGAGCTCATCTCCTCAAAGCATGCGAATTCAGCGGATTTTCCCGCCGCTCTTTGTCCAACGCCGAAAGTGACGTTGTTATTATAACACAAAAGCAACAAATGGAAAGAGCCCAGTTCCCCGGGCTCCCGCTGATCTTTTTCCCGATTGATGAGACGGGGCTTAACGGAACTGCTTCACGGATATTTGATTCATCGAGATGCCGAGATCGTCCATTGCCGCGCGGATAATCGATACCGCTTCGCTGCGCTCCAGCCCGGAAGAGTTTACATTGACCGTATAAAAGCTTTTCTCCTGATCGAAGGTCACTACGACGTTGTCGTAATCGGCGCTAAGTTTCTCTTCGAACGCAATCAGCTTCTGATCCAGATCCATCAGCCTGTCGTGCGCTTGAATCGCTTCCGCGATTTCCGTTTCCGTCGCGGATTGGTCGGTGATCGCCTTCGTCAGCTCTTCGTTTCGCTCCGCAAACTGTACAGCGCGCTCCATCTGCAGCGCCGTAATGGCGTCGCTCCCCGTCGTCTGCGCGTTAAGCTGCTCCAACACCTGCTCATCGGTCAGCACCGTTTCGCCCGCTCCGGTCTCAGTTGCCGCCTCGTTCGACTCCGCGGCCTCTGCCGTCGTGCCGGCGCCCTCAAGCGTCTCCTCAACCGATGCAATGGAATCGAGGTTCACTTCGCCGTTCAGTTGAGCCGCAGGATCCATCAGCTCCGCCCCGCTCACTTCAATGTGGCTTACATTCGTCATGTCGCCCGCAACAGGCACTTGGTCCACATCATCCGTAAATAAGTAATAAGCGGAGAGTACAACCATCAATCCCAGCATCGATACCAGCCAAACCGTCTGTCTTCTTGTGTTCATTCCCGAATCCTCCCTTTTCTTACCAAATTAGATTTTGAAAATATATGAACGTTCTTCCGCCCCTCTGCGCGGCTTCGAGAACGCGGATGCCGTCATCGCTTGCTCGGGGCGATCGAAATGCGGTTCGCCGGGACGTTCAAGCCTCGCTCGACCGCCTCCAGAATCATTTTTTTGACCGTCAAATTTTCGGCGCCCTCGGCGACGACGAGCACGCCGCGGATGACGGGGCGAATCGTCTTGCGGACGATAGGGGTTTCGCCTTCGGAGCCGGAGTAAAGCACAATTTCTCCGCTGCGCGAAGTGTTCGTAATATGCCGGTCTGCGCCATTCGTATCTTTCTCGTCGGTCACCTGCTGGGATTCCGTCATGTTGCGCTCGACAACGATTTCTTCCGTAGCATCGATCGTAATCATGACATCTACAGCGCCCACGCCGACAATTTTTTGCAAAATTTCCTTCATGCTGTTCTCATAGCTCGCTTCAAATTCTGCAAATTTAGACTCCCGGCTCACGTTCCCGCCGAATGCGGCCGCAGCCCCTGCTGGCGAGGCGCCGCGCTCTGTTCCTGCGCCGTTCGCAGCGAGCGTATCGGTCTGCGGCGGACCGACCTCCTTTACCGTCATGAACGAATTCAAGATCATGAACAGCGCCCCGACGCCTGCCACCAGCATAAGCCAACGCATCGTGTTGGCCCGTGACGGGCCCCCGGGACCGCCGCCGAACGCTTTCTCGAACGCTTGCCGCCATTTCTCCATACCGTCTTCACCCCCTTACTCCGCTTGCCGCTCCACAATGACGCGCTTCTCATCGATGCTCCATTGGAATGCAACCTCCCGGCGAATATCCTCCTGCCGCCTGCTCCACGTCCGTTCCGCCGCAGCGGCTGCGTCCGGTTCCGGCTCCGGCCAAATTCGGCCGCCCACGGGTTCCACCTCTACCGGCTGAATCGGCTTCACCGGGTCTACGGGGTGCATCCCCGGCATGGATGACGCCTCCGGGTCGTCACGGTCGGCCGCCCCCAGCACGATCCGGATTTGTTCAATGGCCGGCAGTCCGTCCGAATCGAAAGCAAGCTTCGATTCAACCTGCATCTGCCTGATGCCGTACCGTTCTACGACTTGCTGCTTAACCATCGCTTCCAACCTGCTTTCCAGCGCATCGAGCGTCCCCCGCTCGCGCGATTTCCGGACCACATCTCCCTCGGCCAGCACCGCGGAGAGTGCCGGTATTGAAAACGTCGGCGAGCCGCCGATCCCCGAGGGCGTTCCCTCCGCGCTCCAATCGTCCACAGACGCCGCCAGCATGCGAAGGTTTGCGTTCGAGCCCAGCAAGTTCATGACGGGCGTCAAAATCGTCATCAAAATAAAGAGGGAGACGACCAGCTTCACATATCGCTGCATCGTGCTGTTTGGCAGAAGCAAATCGATAAACGTCGCCAGCAGCACGACAAGAATGATTTGCTTCAGCCATTCCGCAAGCGTGTCCACGCAGCTCTCCCCCTTTCATCAGCGCATCATGACGGTTGCGTTCCCGGCGGCAATAACGATCGTAATCGCCAGGAAAAACATGAGCGCCACCGTCGCAAGCGCCGCGAACACATAAATCATGCTTTTGCCGATCGTCTGCAAGCAGCCGATGATCGGGCTGTCTCCAAGCGGCTGCAAAAGCGCTGCGCTAAGCCCGTAAATCAGCGCCAGCACGAGTATCTTGATCGCCGGAAACGCGCAAAGCAGAATGATGATGACGACCCCGGCGATGCCGATGGCGTTCTTCATCAAGAGGGAAGCGCTCAGCACCGTGTCCGTCGCATCCGAGAACATCCTGCCTACGATCGGGACAAAGTTGCCTGTAATGTACTTCGCCGTCTTTAGCGTTACGCCGTCCGTCACGCTGCCGGTTGCTCCCTGCACCGAGATGACGCCTAGAAATACGGTAAGCATAACGGTCAGCGCCCCAACCGCGAACGTCCGGAGCAGATTGGCCAGCTGCGTTACCTTGTACTTGTCGGACAGCGAAGAGACGATATGTAAAACGGCGGAGAAAAACAAGAGCGGGAACACGAGAAAATGCACCATATTCCCCACCGTGTGAATCATGAATACAATTAACGGGTGCAAAATCGAAACTGTCACCACGTTGCCGAGCGAAGCGAGCATCGTCAGCACGACCGGGACGATCGCCATCATAAAGTGGATCATGCTCGAGATTGCATCCTGCGCGTAGGTGATCGCGATCCGGAAGCTGTTAATCGCAAGGACGACCAGCACCATGTACGAGATCGCGTACGCAACTTTGCTGACCGCCGTTTTCTCGAATGCGCTCTGCAATGTCTCCAGCACGATGCTGAATACCGTCAAAATGACGATGAGCGCCAGCAGCTTGCCGTTCACCCAAAGCTCATGCAGAGCGAACGAGAGCAGCCCCTTCATCAGGTTCGACAGCGAGAACCCGTCGCCCCCGGGAAGCATGGCTTCCTGAAACGATGGATTCCCTTCCGGAAGCCAGCCTCCGTACTGGCGCATCAGCGTATTCCAGTAGCGCTCCACCTCATCGGCGGAAACAACCTCTTCCCGGCTCTGCACCCATTGCGGATCGGCGGGATCTTCCGTCGGCTCCGAAGCTGCCGCCGCCTGCGCTGCGCACATCAGCATGACAACCCAGCAAACGGCGAGGAGCGCCGCCCATCTCCCGCACCGGCGGCAACATTCCACAAACCACTTGAGCGGCAAGGGCAGCTCCTCCTCTCGACATTTCCTTCAAGCGGGCATCAGCTTCACGACCGTCTCGACGATCACCGAGATGATCGGGATGGCCAGCACCATAATGAGCACCTTGCCGGCCAATTCAATCTTTGAGGCGACCGCCTCCTGGCCGGCATCGCGGACCACTTGCGCGCCAAATTCGGCAATATAGGCAATCCCGATAATCTTCAAAATCGTCTGCAGGAACACCATATTTACATTTGATTGGGCAGCCAGCCGTTCTAAGACGGCGATGACTTCCGAAATCTTGCCGATCAGAAACAAAAAGATAACGATCCCTGTGAAGGAAGCCAGCAGAAAGGCGAACATCGCTTTCTGTTCCTTCACGATCAAAATTAGCACGGTGGCAAATAAGCCTAGACCAACGATTTGGATGATTTCCAAGGATATCACCGCCTACTGAAACAAAAAGATCGTCTTGATCTCCTGGAACAGCTGATCCAGCTTGCGTATGACCATAAACAGAACGATGACGAAGCCGATCAGCGTCGCCCAATGTGCATAATCTTCTTTGCCCATCTGCTTCAAGACGGTATGAAACATGGCCACGATGATGCCGACCGCTGCGATCTGAAATATGGCATTGACATCCTCGTTCATCCTCGCACCACCTTAATACAATAAAATGACGATCAATAACGCCATAAGCAGCCCTGCGCTTCTCCACATTTTTTCGTAGCGCGCCTGTTCCTCCCGAGCCGTCAGCTCCTCGGCTGCAAGCTGAGCGAGCACGAGGCGGAGATGCTTCGCCTGGTCGGCGCGGTCGGTAACGCCGAGCTGGGCGCGCAGCGACAACAGGGCGTTGCGTTCCGCCGACCCGAGCGAAAGGCGGGGCCATACAAATCGAATGGCCGCTTGCCAGCAATCGTCGACCGTCGTGTCGGCATCTCCCCGCTCCAGCCTTTCGGCCATTTCGGCAAACAGGCGCGAAACGGGCTGCGGCACCGCCGTAGCAACCCGGGCAAACGCCGCAGGCAGCGGGGAGACGCCGTATACGATTTCCGACTCCAGCGTCGTCAGCGCATGAGTCAGCTGCCGAAGCTCCTTGGGCCGCCGCGCATAGCGGGACGCTTGGGCAAACCCGAACGCGGTTCCGGCAAATAGAACGAACGCCGCACCGATAAGCTTTAACACGCGGAACCCTCACCTCCTTCCGGGCGGCGCCGCGCCCGTATGCCGGAACACCGGGGGAAGCGGGGCACCCTGACCGTCGAAGACGGATGCCCCGCCGAGCGGACCCGATGCGGCCAAGACGACAATGCGCCGAAATACGTGCGCATCAAAGAGCGGCCGCAGCGTTGGTCGAAGCCTGGCGTCATCGACGCCGCGGCCGTGCGCCGTCGCTACGACGCTGATGCCCGCATGAAGTGCCTCCAGCACCGCTCCCGTATCCTCCGTCCGCCCCAGCTCGTCGACGACGAGCACATCGGGCGAGAGTGCACGAATCATCATCATCATGCCTTCCGCCTTTGGGCAGCCGTCCAAAACATCGGTCCTGGGACCGACGTCGAAGCTCGGGGCGCCGTCCAAACAAGCTGCGATTTCGGAGCGCTCGTCGACGATCCCGACCTTGCGCGAGCGGACGGCGGCGTTATCATTCACCCAGCCGCCGCAGGATACCGCTCTCGCAACGTCGCGCAGCAGCGTTGTTTTGCCTCGCTGCGGCGGCGAAACGATCAAGGTGTGATGCAGTGTGCCGAGCTCATCATTCCATAGCTGCGGCAGCAGCGCCTCGCTCACGCCGATCACCTGGCGGGCGATTCGCACGTTGAAGCCGCTGATGTGCTTCAGCCCCCTTACCGCCCCTTGCTCCAGCAGCGCCTGACCCGCAAGGCCGATCCGGTGTCCGCACGATACGGTAATATAGCCGCGTCTAAGCTCTTCTTCCATTGTATAAAGGGAGTGATTCGTAATTCGGTCCAGCAGCCGACGGCAATCGTCTCGAGTCGCCCGATACGCCGCGGCCGGATTCCGCGTCGTCTCGCCCCGCGGCGCGACGAACGTGTAATCGCCGCCTCCATAACCGACCTCTAGCGGCCGTCCTTCGCGAATTCGAATTTCCTCGGCGCGTGCGGTGACCTGCTCCGGCAGCGGCGACAGCATCTCTCGAATCGAAGCGGGCAGCCACGGCAAGACAGTGCTCCACATTCGACACTCCCCCCTTGAGAAGTCCGTAACTTACCAACATGTCTATGCTTGGACGACCGGTTTATGACAAGCTTTACTTTTTCAGAATGCCGATCAAGAGACATGTCACGCCGATGCCGATCCACGCAAGCTTGGTGAACGACAGCCGGTCCGTAATGCCTGCAACGCCAAGGGTCGTAATGGTGATGAAAATGATCGGACCGACCAGCGCCAGCGACGAATTGACGACAAGCGCCTTTTCCACGTTGTTGAACCGGAGCATTAACAAAGCCGCCAGCAGCTCGATGGAGCCGGACAGCAGCCGTAGACTCGCCATAGACAGAACGATTTTGTCCCACATCAGAACGCTTCCTCCCTTCCCGCCTAGCCGACAGGTAAAGCAAGTCCCAAACGGCATCTTTTCCATATATATGCGGGCTTGTCTTCGTTTAGCATCCTGGGCACACCCTCAGCGGCAAATGCATATATTGCGAAGAGACTGAAGCCAACCAATTCTGCACACGAGGAGTTAATTCGAATGGAGAACATCACGGCGTTGACCTGGCATCCGGCTCTGGCGGACCCTACCGGAGAAAGGGAGGCGAAGCCGCGGAACCGCGGAAAGACGATGGTGATTGACAAAGGATTGGGGCTCCGTGCCTTTGAAGATATGCTTCGCCTCAGCGGAGCGTACATCGATTTCATTAAATTGGGATTCGGCACGGCGGCGCTTTATCCACGGAACATTTTGATCCGAAAAATTCAATTGGCCGAGGAATTCGGCATCTTGATCATGCCGGGCGGCACGTTTCTGGAGGTAGCCGTCGCGAAGCAAACGGTCGATGCTTTTTTTCATACCGTGACCGAATTAGGCTTCACGGCGCTTGAGGTGTCGGACGGAACGATCGATTTAAACCGCAACGTACGCAGCTCTTTGATTGTTCGGGGCGTCAACTCAGGTCTTCAGGTGGTGACGGAATACGGCAAGAAGGTTTGGGGATCTGCGATTGTTGCGGAGGAACTGGCGGAAACCGTTCAGATCGATACCGGCCTTGGAGCCCTGTTCGTCACGATTGAAGGCCGCGAATCCGGTGCGGGAGTCGGCATTTACGACGAGCATGGCGGCACGCGCGAAGATGCGCTTACTGCCGTAATCGGCGCAGTGAAAGAGCAGCAGCACTTAATGTGGGAGGCTCCTCTAAAAAACCAGCAAGCGCAGCTGATGCAGCAGTTTGGTCCGGATATCAACATAGGTAACGTATTGCCCGAGGACATCTTATCGCTTGAGGCTCTTCGGCGCGGCCTTCGCTCCGACACGTTCCAGTTCGGCGCGAAAGCGAAAGTGAATTAGAGATGGCCGATTGCAATCGCATGAAAGGAGGGGCAGCGTGCGTATTGACGGAATAGCGACGATTAGTGAAACCCAAAGCCATGATATCGCAGGAAAAACGGTGCTTGTTATCGATGTGCTGCGCGCCACCAGCGTGATGGCGGCGGCATTGGAGAATGGGGCCAGGCAAATCATACCGGTAGAGACCGTAGCCCAGGCGAAGCACATCGGTGTGAAAGAGGACGTGATGACGGGGGAACGGCAGTGCAAAAAAATTCCCGGTTTTATGCTTGGGAACTCTCCTCTGGAATTTTCGCCGCAAGCCGTTGAAGGGCGGAGAATCGTCATGACGACAACCAATGGTACGCGAGGCATTCAGAAGGCGGTAAAAGGGTTCGCCGTGATCGCCGCCTCGTTTTTAAACGCGGCGGCATGTGCGGATGCAGCGGCGGAGATTAAAAAAGATATTGTCATTTTATGCGCAGGCACACAGGACGCATTCGCGCTGGAGGACGGCTTATGCGCGGGCTTGCTTGTAAAGGAGCTTCGCAGTCGGATCGAAGAGCTCCGGGTGAACGATTTCGCTAGGTCGATGGAGCTTGCTTACGCTGCCGCCGAGCCGAAGCTGGCAGAAACGCTGCTAGCTTGCGAAAGCGGCGGAAAGCTGTCGGCATTAGGCTTTAGAGAGGATGTCTCATACTGCGCCCAAGTAAACGCCCTGCGTGTCGTGCCGATTCTCAAAGACGGTGCGCTGCGCCCATACGGGAAGGTTGCCCAAAGCCAGTACTAAAACAAACCTCTGTCCAATACACTTGTAAAGAATCTTATGTGGACAGGGGCTCGCAAATGAACGGTGAACTGTTGTTGATCATCTTGATCATTATCGGCATGGTCGGACGCTCCCATATCATTACGACGGCGGCGTGTATATTGCTTATTGTGAAGCTCGTGTCGCTTGAGCGATATTTGCCGGCGATCGAGAGACGGGGCTTGGAATTCGGCCTACTGTTTCTCACGATGGGGGTGCTTGTGCCATTCGCCAGCGAACGCATCTCGTACAAAGATATTATCTCCGTGTTCACGAGCTGGCCCGGCATCATTGCGCTGATCGGCGGAGCAATTGCCACATATATGAACGGAAAAGGACTGGATTTACTGAAGGTTGACCCTCAACTCATTGTCGGTCTTGTTATCGGGTCAATCTTCGGCATCCTGTTTCTGCGAGGAATTCCCGTAGGGCCTCTGATGGCTGCAGGCATTACGGCATTTTTGCTGAAAGTAGTCTACTTTGTAATCGACAAAATTTAGCGGGCGGGAACGGAAGCCGCAATCGCAGCGATTTCCGCCTCGCTCAAGGACTGGTCATTTACATACAGATACCTGTAGGGAATCCCGCCCGGATCGGACCACTTGATCGCCACACTGTTGTCCCTGCCTACAAACAAATCGCCCTCCCGGCCTTCGAAAGCGATCTTCTTGAGCGCTCTATAATTGACAAGCTCTTTATTTCCTCCGATCGCATAAGTCATGTAGTTCCATTCGCCTTGCACATAACGGAAAAAGATGTCGGGGGAGGTAAGCCCGTCATTCCGGTACTCGATATCACCGAGGGCGACGCCCGCAGGGACGTCTTCCGGTAATTGAACCCATGTCAACATTTCCTCCGGCACCTCGTTCGACGCTTGCAAGCTTTCAAGAGAGTCGAAGGTGATGCGAACCTCTTCTTCCCGCTGCACCATCCAGCTAATATACGGTACGATCTGGGCGATGATCAGAAACAGCAAGTAAGCCGCAAGAATCCCCGCGGCACCGCCGATGACAAGTTTCTTCATAAGCTTAGCCTCCTTAGACTGGCACGAAAAAGAGATCCCCGAATGGCTTTAGATCCATCGGGGACCTCACTTCTAAAGCTGTTATTAGCGACGCTCGGACGGGCCGCCGACAAACGCCTTTTCGTTCGTGTCCAGATCATAGCCTGTATGAAGAGCCCGAACGATATCTTGGTAGTTCTCCGCATCGACGACGCAGGAAACTTTAATTTCAGACGTGCTGACCATCTTGATGCTGACGCCTTGGGCGGAAATAATTTCGAACATCTTAGCGGCGACGCCCGGATTGCTGACCATTCCGGCTCCCACAATCGAAATTTTCACCAGGCCCGATTCGCTGGTCACCTCGTTAAAAACGACGTCGGGTTGAATATTTTTCAGCACCGACACGGCTCTTTCAATATCATTCACGCCGATGGAGAACGAGAAGTCCGCCTTTCCGTTCAACACGCCGCTCTGTACGATAATATCGACGTTAATGCCTGCTCCGGCAAGCGCGGTAAACACCTTCGCCAGCTGTCCCGGCACGTCCTTAACGCCAAGAATGCTAATTCTGGCAACATTTTTATCATATGCTATTCCGCTAACTACGACACCTTGCTCCATCGAGGCTTCCTCCTTCACAATCGTACCTTCGTTGTAGGTAAAGCTGGACCGCACGACGAGCGGCACCTGATAATGCTTGGCGTATTCAACGGCCCGCGGATGAAGCACGGCTGCGCCAAGGTTGGCGAGCTCCAGCATTTCGTCATAGCTGATTTCGTTCAGCTTGCGCGCGACCTTGACGATTCTCGGGTCCGTCGAGTAAATGCCGTCGACGTCCGTATAAATCTCACACAAATCCGCTTGAAGCGCCGCCGCCAGCGCCACCGCAGTCGTATCCGAACCGCCGCGGCCAAGCGTTGTGATTTCGCCTTCCTCGCTCATGCCCTGAAACCCGGCTACCACAACGACTTTACCGTTTTCCAACGCCGTGTGGATGCGGTCGGGACGGATGTCGGTAATGCGGGCGCGGCCGTGCGCCGGCTCCGTAATCATGCCGACCTGCCAACCGGTATAAGAAACAGAGTCCGCTCCGTGCGCCTGAATGGTCATAGACAATAGCGCCACAGACACCTGTTCGCCCGTCGTGAGGAGCATATCCATCTCGCGTGCGGATGGATTATTTGTCAATTGTTTGCTCAGTTCGATTAAATCATCGGTCGTATCGCCCATGGCGGAAACGACGACGACGACTCGGTTTCCTTCCTGCTGCTTCTCGACAACGCGTCTAGCGACACGCTTCATCCGTTCCGCGTCACCGACGGAACTGCCGCCAAACTTCATCACGACTAATGCCAACTTCACTCACACTCCCACGTGCTTTTATTTCTGCATATCTTGTCATTATAGCATGGAAATCCCCTTTTATCAGCACGAAAAAACTCCCGCGTTCCAACGGGAACAAGGGAGTTTGTCCTGATCGCCAAACGGCCGTTCAGCCACTTACGCCCGCGAAATGTACTTTCCTTCGCGAGTATCAATCAACAGCACGTCGCCTTCGTTAATAAAGAGCGGCACCTGCACATTGAGGCCGGTTTCCATCGTTGCGTTCTTCGTAGCACCCTGCGCCGTGTTGCCTTTTACGCCCGGTTCCGTTTCCGCCACTTTCAGCTCTACGCTGTTAGGCAGGTTGATCCCGATAATTTCGCCCTGGTAGGAAACGATGTTTATGTTCATATTTTCGATCAAAAACTTCTTTTCCCATTCCAATTGGCTTTCGGAAAGTGTGGTTTGGTCGAAGGTCTCGTTGTCCATGAAAGTGTATTCACTGCCGGAATTATACAAATATTGCATTACCCGATTGTCCACAATTGCGCGCGCAACGTTCTCGCCCGCGCGGAACGTCTTTTCGACCACGTTGCCGTTGCGCAAGCCTTTCAGCTTCGAGCGCACGAAAGCAGCGCCCTTGCCCGGTTTTACGTGCTGGAAATCAATAACCGTGTAGATATCGTTATCTACTTCAATGGTTAGGCCTGTCTTAAAATCGTTTACAGAAATCACGTACGTTTCCTCCTAAGCTTTAACAGAAATAATGAAACGGCGAATATGCTGATGCCGAATGGCTCCGTCGTATTCGTCCGGTTACAACGTAAGGAATTGCTTCGTCGAGCGGGTCAAAATGTCGCAGCCGTTCTCGGTCACGGCAACGATGTCTTCGATGCGAACCCCGCCGAAGCCCGGCAAGTAGATTCCCGGCTCCACCGTCACGATCATGCCCGGCTCGAGAACCGTTTCGTCCAGCTTGTTCAGCCGTGGATTCTCGTGTATTTCCAAGCCCACGGCGTGTCCCGTTCCGTGGCCGAACGCCTTGCCGTAGCCATGCCGCTCAATGACATCGCGGGCAAGCGCATCCGCTTCTCGACCCGTTATGCCGGCCCGTATGCCGGCAAGCGCCGTTTCCTGCGCTTCTAGTACAATATCATAAATCTGACGGTGTTTCTCGGTTGGCTTCCCTAAAACGACGGTACGCGTCATATCCGAGCAGTATCCGCGATACAGCGCACCGTAATCCATTTTAACGAACTCATCGGTTCCAAGAACCCGATCGCTGGCGACGCCGTGCGGCAGCGCGGACCGTTCGCCGGAAGCAACGATCGTATCGAATGAGCTGCCTGAAGCGCCCAGACGGCGCATGAACGTTTCAAGCTCTAGAGCGACCTCTTGCTCCGTACGCCCGGGCTGCAAAAACCCGAGGATATGCTGAAAGGCAGCGTCCCCGACGGCAATCGCTTCGCGAATGACGGCAATTTCGTCCTCATCCTTGATTTGACGCAATCGTTCAACGAGTCCTTCCGTAGGCACAAGCTCGATGGATTCTCCAAGCTCGCGACCATAACTAAGGTAGGAGCCGTAAGAAACGTGCTGCTGCTCGAAACCAAGGCGCCGAACTCCTGCGCTGCGCAGCGCCTCGCGGATGGTTGCGAAAGGCTTCGCCTCATGTTCCACGACAGTGTAATGCGGTGCTTGTTCCGCAGCCTGCGTCATGTACCGAAAGTCAGTGAACAGCCATGCTTGATCGGCTGAAAGAACGACGTAGCCGGCCGTACCGGTGAATCCTGTCACATATTTCCGATTGATTCCGCTCGCAATGAGCAGAGCGTCGATCCCTTCAGCATGCAACCCTGCGCGCAGCTTCTTTAATCGCGCTTCCGCCGCATTCATGACCATCACCCTTCCGCAGACTGATCCAGCCGAAGCTGCTAAGTGTCCGAGCCGTGATGCACACAGAGCACCAAACGACATTTTACCATAGATTTCCCTGGTTTGAGAACAAGATTTACTGCAAATTCAAGTTTCCTTCGCTCGCTTCGCGCAGCCGTTCATCCGTAAACTCAAATGAAACGGTATAGCCTATAAAAATTCCCCATAGGACGAACACACAACCATCGGTCCACAAGGAATTCAAAGTAATGACCCCGATCGGTTCCACTGCCCCTAAAAAGGGACCCGCCAATAAATAGACCGCACCGAACCAAGCGAGGCCGTATACCAAGCCAATCCAGGGACCTAGAAGCTTTCGGAGCGTGTAGGTGTATAGAATCGCCGCGATGATCGACAACAGAATGAACGAGAGGAGTCCGATCAACGAGCCTCCGAACCCCGCAAGAAAATTCTCATCCATAAACGGAAGCAGCAGAAAACCGACCGGCGTCTCCGTAAATTGCAAGTGATAAAACAGCATACGTATCAATCCCCAGATGAAACCTGCGAAAAAACCGAGCTGAAGGGCAAAAGGCAGCTTGCGTGTCTTTACGGTCGTACGGATGCCTGCCTGCTTCTCAGCCATTCGTTTTACACTCCTTCCCAACTGTAAAGTTACGCATAGTATATCCAACAACTTTCCGCGTAACCGAATCCGACCGTTCGATCCCGGCCATTCCCGGTAGCAATGCGAAGGGGAATCAGATACAATAATAAGAAAAGCTTGTAAAGGAGTGACCCGAGTGTCGCAAGGAAACCGACCGGTCGCCTATGGCGGACAAGCGGTCATTGAGGGTGTCATGTTCGCCGGACGAACCGTGAATGTTACCGCCGTTCGCAAGAAGGACCGAACGATAGATTTTTTAGAAACACCGAGAGTCGAAAAGCAATGGGTACGTGCGTTGAAACGAGTCCCGCTGTTGAGAGGAATCATCGCGTTGGTGGAAGCGAGCGCCAAAGGCTCCCAGCATTTGAATTTCTCTGCGGAGTCTTATGCAGAGGAGGAAGGCGATACAAAGCAGCCCGAGAAAGAACGCAAATCGCTAACCGATAGCTTAACGATGATTTTTGGCGTCGCTGTCGTCGGCGTTTTGTCGTTTATTTTCGGGAAGCTCGTATTCACGCTGGTGCCCGCCGTGCTTGAGGAGCTGTTGTTCGGAACCGCCTTCGACAGCACCGTCGGTCATAACTTGATTGAGGGCGCCATTAAGCTCGTGTTTCTCGTGACATACATTCAATTGATCGCCATGACCCCGCTCATCAAGCGGCTCTTTCAGTATCACGGTGCCGAGCATAAGGTAATCACCGCTTACGAGGCGGGAGATCCGCTTACTGTCGAACATGTGCAGAAATACAACACCTTGCATTACCGTTGCGGCAGCAGCTTTATCATACTAACCGTCATAGTAGGTATTTTCCTCTATTCGTTTTTTGAATGGAATTCGCTTTGGGAGCGTATTACGATCCGGATTGCGCTGCTTCCGCTCGTGATCGGCTTGTCCTACGAGGTGCTCAGATTCACCAATATAGTGCGGGATATTCCATTGCTTCGTTACCTCGGGTATCCGGGACTGTGGCTTCAAAAATTGACGACAAAGGAACCGACGGACGATCAGGTGGAGGTAGCGATCGCATCCTTTAACCGGATGCTGGAAGCTGATTTGCGCAACACGACACATGCGAAGGAATCCAGTTCTGCAGTAGGAGCGTGAACCGACATGAAACGAATAGGAAAGCTAAGCCCGTTCATGATCGTTATTCTTTCTTTGATGGCTCTTGGCATTCTCGCCCAGCTTGGGAGCAATCCGAGCGCTTGGATCATTCCGGTGCTTGTTCTTGGCGGAGTTTTCATCCTTTACAAGTATCCTCCCTCTCAACTGCGAATGTTGACTCATCGCGCCAAAAGGTTCGGGGATGAAATGTTTCGAAATGCAAAAGGCAAGCGCCGGACGAAGCGTGCGAAATTTCGCGTCGTGGAAGGCAGCAAGCGGGATGATGACGAAGACATTCCGAGATACCACTAATCGTACTTTTGTTTAAGCGCCTGAAGCTGCTGCAGGCGCTTTTTCCATATGTCCCACTCCGACAAATACTTGGCAACAGACCATTTGCCGAAAAACTGTTCCCCTGCGAGCAGACCGGATTCAAATAACTCCAAAGATTTTTCTTTGCTTAGATTAAAATCCGTCGTATTCACCATCCCCGAAGGAATTTTGATCGTGCGGAACCGGCTGTGCTTTTCAATATATCTCTCGTCGTGAGCGCTCATCATGGTAGAGAATAACGCGTTTAACATCGTAATCGGGCCTCGAATCGTTCGGGGCTCGACCTGAGTTTTACCGACCAATTGAAATCCCAACGTAGGCGTTAACACATCGCGCCCTTGAGATTCTCGGTCAAAAATCCATAACGGATAATTGCTTAATATTGCGCCGTCTACTATGTAATAACGCTGCTTTCGGGCGAATCTTTTCCCTGCAGACGCAGATAAGGAGGTAAGAATGGAGGGCTCAAAGAAATAAGGCAAGCTGGAGCTCATCCGAACTGCCTTCGCGACGGAGAATGACATCGGGTCCAATCCGTACTGCGTTATATCATTCGGAAGGACAAGCATCTTCCCCTGCGAAATATCCGAGGCAACGACAAGAAGCGCTCCATCCGGAAGGTCTCGGAATGTGTAGACCCCTTTTGCGGCCAGATGCTTTGCGATCCATAACTCGAGTGGGTCCGAGGAGTACAGCCCTTTTTTGACGAGCACGCGAACAATCGGTCCCATTGCAAGCACATAATGATACCAATCCTTCTTAATTAAACTGCCAAGCGGAGTGGATTCGATGATTTCCCGCATCTCATCGGCCCGATATCCCGCTGCAATCAATGCGGCCACAATTGCGCCTACAGAGGTTCCGGCCGTTCGCGCAAACGTTATTCCGTACCGCTCCGCAGCAGTTACTGCTCCGACAAGTCCGATCCCTTTTACTCCACCACCTTGAAAAACGGCATTCACACGCACTCTCGTCACCCCTCGCGTGACTTTTACTTATGTTTGTATGCGAATGCGGATTGTCCTTAGAAGCGATCGAACTAAAAAACGCCGGGCCACAAAGAACGTCAAGACATCCTTGTGGCCGCTGGATTCTCTAAGCCCTACAAGTAAATCGTCCGAGTAATGATCACCAAGAGGATAAAAAGTACGAGAATGGCTCCGGTAGACATACCTCCCACAGCCCCCGGCATTCCCCCGTACATGTGAGGATAACCAACTCCTAAACCTGCCCCTCCATGCGCATTCAAGTGAACGTCCGCTCCTGCATTCACTCCCATGTTGCCGTATCCACCTAATCCTGCCATGTTCCATACACTCCTTTTTGTGTTGAGTTGTGCGTTTACCGCTTCTGCACAATCCCATCATATGTCCGGGGTACATTCGTGGATTATGTGGAATGCCTATTTTGCGTCGAAATGGGTATTTATCCAGCTACGTATCAACAAAGAATTGAAACTCAGGGTGCTTGTATAAAAGCGTGAAATTCGGATCCCGTCCTAACGTCTTATCCAAATCCTCCGGGGTAAACAAGAAATAATCGTTGTAGAAAGCGTATCCAGTGCCATATCGATAGCTGAGCCATACAAGTTTGGAACAGTAGATCGAAGACCACAAATCGTCTAACGGGATCAGCGAGGAAAAGGAAAACGGCGGAACGTTCATCCCTCTGGATTTATAGTCGTTGCTCATTCGTAAATAATGGATCGCAAATGTGACGGCAGCTTTACCCAATTCAGGAGACACCGGCCGGTACACTGCGTGCTTCGGATGCAATTGCTCAAAGCTCGAAATCGGCGCAATCTGGATATACGGGTATGAAATAACGGCCTCAATCAAATATTGATCGTCGATCGCCATGGCCGCGTGCCCTAAATACCCTGTCGGAACGTTCAATTCATTATCGCAGGCTGTCAGTATGTCGCCCGCACGGTATTGGATTCTCAAAGCCATCCTTATCACCACCTGTTGCTTCAGCCTATTCCAAACTAGGCGCTTCGGTGCATAAGGAGCATTCCAGCATGAAAATAGAAACGGCCGTCCCCGAAATGTTCGGTGAACGGCCGCTATGTTTACTCGTTTTCCAGTTCGGAACGCAGCCTCCGCAGCTCTTCCATACGAGACGGCTCCCTGCGGAAAAACTCGACCAGCGTTTCAATACAGGTGATAGAATCTCCGCTTAAGTGATGCTCTATCCCCTCGACGTCTTTGTATATGTTCTCTTCCTCTACCCCAATGACTTGCAGGAACTGTTCCAATAATACATGGCGGTCTACAAGCCGCTTCCCGATCTTCTTGCCCTTCGGAGTTAAAATAAGTCCGCGATACCGCTCGTAAACCACATAACTGTCCCGATCCAGCTTCTGGATCATTTTCGTAACCGAGGACGGATGAACCTCCAATCCCTCAGCAATGTCGGACACCCGGGCGTATCCCTTTTCATCGATTAATCGATATATGCGCTCCAGATAATCCTCCATACTTGGCGTTGCCAACTCGGGTTCCCCTCTCGTTCCAGAAATCTTTAAATATGTGCGTTCGTACTAAGTAACTATACCTTTGACTGCCATTCAACGCAAGCCGCTGACTTGAAATACCACGGTTGGCAGCGCCCACATATACAAACAATAAGGGTAAAAAGGCGGGTCGCATTATGGAAGCAACGAAAGCCTTGGTAAAGCCGAATACACATCAAAAGGTGTTTATTCCCGAACTGGTCTATTTTGAACCGAATGCGTTGGAATATCCGATGGGGGCGCGAATATACAAATGGGCGCAGCAGCAAGCGCTGCCGATTCATATGACCACTTCCCATAATCGGATCACCAATTTGCCGGGGGAAGGGGAATTGGAGAAGTACCGCATCGCCAAGCGAACGCTCGTTGTCGGCGTGCGAAAGACGCTTGAATTCGATACGTCCAAGCCTTCTGCGGAATATGCCATACCGATCGCTACCGGCTGTATGGCCCATTGTCATTATTGTTATCTGCAAACGACGCTGGGAGCAAAGCCATACGTGCGAATATACGTAAACATAGACGACATCATGAACCGGGCTGCAGCCTATATAGAGGATCGCAAGCCGGAAATTACACGATTCGAAGCGGCGTGTACGTCAGACCCTGTCGGGCTGGAGCATATTTCGGGCTCGCTTGCGCAGCTGATCGAATTTATGGGCCGGCAGCGGTACGGACGCCTTCGATTCGTTACGAAGTTTAACAACGTAGATTCATTGCTCGGACTCAACCATAACAAACATACGCGCATTCGCTTCAGCGTCAATGCCGATTATGTGATCAAGCAGTTTGAACCGGGCACCTCCAGCTTTGCCAACCGTATCGCCGCAGCCGGGAAAGTCGCCCGCGCCGGATATCCGCTCGGCTTCATCATCGCGCCTATCATTTGGCACGATGGCTGGGAAGACGGGTACGCCGAGCTGCTGCGGAAGCTAAAAGCGGAAGTGCCCCCCGAGGCGGAGCCTGAACTGACCTTTGAGCTGATCCAGCACCGGTTCACGAAGACGGCCAAACGTGTCATCCAGACACGTTATCCGAAAACGAAGCTCGAAATGGACGAAGCAAAAAGAAAGTACAAATGGGGCCGCTGGGGGCAAGGAAAATATGTATACCCCGATGAGCAGGCGAACACGCTCCGGGAATTCATTACCGAGCAAATTTTCGCGAGCTTCCCGAAGGCGTCCATCGATTATTTCACTTAAAAACTAAAAGCGCAGCCATTCCGGCGTAATGGAGTTAAACCATACGGTAATGCGAAGCATCTGCCCGGTATACAGGAGCACACCGAACAGAATAAGGAAGGCTCCGCCAATTTTCATGATGCGATTGGAATACTTTAAAATCCACTTAGTTGAACCAATGAAGAAGGCCATGATGAAAAACGGAATGGAAAAGCCGAGCGTATACGCCGTCGTCAAGCTGAACCAAAGCCCCGGCTCGGTCGTTGCCAGCGCGATAATGGCCGCAAAAATCGGTCCGATGCAAGGAGACCAGCCTGCAGCGAAGCCGATCCCGATCAAGAACGAGCTCAAAAACCCGGCAGGCTTCGTGTTTAGCTTGAGCTTCATTTCGCGCAGCAGAAACTGCGGTTGAAAAATGCCCAGCAAAAATAGACCGATAAGGATGAGCAGTACGCCCGACAGCTTAGCGATCAGATCCTGATAATCCCGAAATACCTGGGCGATGATGCCGGCCCCCGCTCCGAAAGCGTAATACACAACGGAAAAGCCGATGAGAAAGAAGAGCGTGTGAGTCATCGTCCTTACCCGCACTTCTTTCGTTGTGTCGGTTTTCAGCTGGGAAACGGATATTCCGGAAATATAAGATAAATAAGACGGATAGAGTGGCAGACAGCAGGGCGAAATAAAAGAAGCAAACCCCGCTAGAAACGCGATCCATATACTGATGTCCGACATGGCTTTCCCCCTTGGCCGCTTACAATCTGAAGCCTTTCTTAAAGGCAAGCAATCCAATTAGTATTATGATCAATAATAACACAATTGAAGCTCCCGGGGCCAAATTGAACACCCCTGCAGCAAGAAGGCCTAAAAGCACGGCAATTTCTGAGAAGACAACCGCCCAAATGAAGGAATGCCGAAAGCTTTTGGCAATAAGCAGGCTGCAGGCGACCGGAATCGTAAGCAGCGCGGAGACGAGCAGAGCTCCTACAATCTTGATCGCTACGGAGATGACCAGCGCTGTCAGCACGGTAAGGGCAATATTTAGCTTTCGCACCGGCAAACCGCCGACGCTTGCGGCGTCTTCGTCGAAGGCGAGCAGGAAATATTCCTTTAAATGAAGCGCCAGCGCGGCTATGACGACAGCTGTGACGGCTAAAATCGAATATAGATCGATCGCGTCCAACGTGTAGATGCTTCCGAACAAATAGCTGGTGACATTCATGGTAAAGCCTTGTCCTAACGTGAAGAGCAGCGTGGCCAGCGCGATGCCCCCCGACAGCATGATCGCGATCGAAAGCTCGGCATACGTACGATATGCCTTGCGCAGCCGCTCAATCGCTATGGCGGCTATCAAAGAAAAAAGGAGCCCCATCGCTATCGGGTAAACTCCGATCAGAAAGCCGAGCGCCACACCGGCAATAGATACATGTGCGATCGTATCGCCGATCATCGACAGTCTGCGGAGAACGAGGAACGTCCCCAGCATCGGAGCCATGCCGCCGATCAAAAGACCCCCGATCAGCGCTCTCTGGAAAAACGGGAACATTAAAATATCGAGCATGATTCGTGTTCCCCCTTATTGATAAACCGGGACATTGGATGCCCCGGGCCAATCCCTCAGCGCATGCGTCAGATCGGTTTCCCCACAGTTTTCGCACGTGTCCATCGATTTAATGTAAAATTTCAGCTTGCCGTTGGTCATGACCGGTCGATCTCCTAAATAGGAACGCATCATCTCCACATCGTGGGAAACCATCAGAAACGTGATGTTATGATGCGAATGCATATGCCGAAGCATGGAAAAAAAGGAGCGCTGCGTTTCGGCATCAATGCCGACCGTCGGCTCATCGAGCACGAGCAGTTCAGGATTGTTGACGAGCGCTCTTGCGAGAAACGCCCTCTGCTGCTGTCCACCGGACAGCTGGCCGATGCGGCGGTCCGCAAGATCGGCAATTTGCAGCGCGTACAGCGCATCGTCGCAGCGCTGCCGATCCCCGGCTGTAATGCGGCGATACAATTTCCTCCGGCCGTACAAACCGGAAAGAACGACCTCGCGTACCGTTGCCGGAAACAGCGGGTTCAGCGCGTTTTTTTGCGGCACATAGCCGATGCGGTGCCAATCGCGGAATTGGCGGATCGGCTCTCCGAACAGCTTCAGTTCGCCCCCGCTCGGCTGCAAAAGCCCGACAAGGGTGCGCAGCAGCGTCGTTTTGCCCGCGCCGTTCGAGCCGATCAGCCCGATGAAATCGCGGGGCATGATCTCAAAGGTCAGGTGATCGAATACGGGTTGGCCGTCGTAGGCGTATTCCAAATCTTGAGCGCTGATTACCGGTACTGCATTCGTATTCAAGCGGCGTTCCGCCTTTCAATAGGCGCCCTTTTACGGATTGAGCGCCTTTAGTAGATTCGTAAGATTTTGTTCCATGATCGTAATGTAAGTTTCGCCAGACTTTGTTTCTTCCGGGGTCAACCCTTCCAGCGTATGCAGCGGCAGCGTCTCGATGCCGAGGTCGCTCGCCAGCGTCTTCGCCATCGCGTCGGAAACTAGTGATTCCGTGAAGATGTATTGAATGTTGTGCTCTTCGACGAATTCACTGATTTCCTTTAAATCTTGCGCCGTCGGCTCTGCCTCCGCGGCAATGCCCATCATCGGGAGTTGAGTAAGGCCGTAATCGCGGGCCATGTAACCGAACGCCTGGTGGGACACCACGATTTCTTTATTTGAGACCGATCCGAGCCGCTCGGTGAACGAACGGTCGAGCTGTTGCAGCTTATCTGCCAACGTCTCAAAGTTCGCTTCATAATCAGCTGCATGAGCCGGATCTGCTTGGATGAGGCCGGCTTTTACATTCTCCGCCATCTTCACCGCCGATTTCGGGCTCAACCAGGTATGGGGGTCATAGACGCCATGATCGTGACCGTCTTCTTCTTGGACTGCTGCTTCTTCTTCATGACCGTGTTCGTCTTCATGACCATGCTGGTCTTCATGAGCAGAAACATCTTCTTCGTGCCCGTGTTCGTCTTCGTGAGCAGGCTCACCGCCATGTCCATGGTCGTCCGCAGCAGCCTCCATTAATTCAATCCCTTTGCTCGCCTCGACGATGACGATCCCGTCCGTATCGATGTTGGCGAAAAGCTCGTCGATCCACCCTTCAAACCCTGCACCTTGATAAATGAACAGCTGTGATTTGGATACATTTATCATATCTTGGCTCTTCGGGGTCCAATCATGCGGTTCCACACCGGCAGGAATCATGTTTACCACATGAACGTGCTCCCCTCCAATCGCTTTGGCAAAATCATACAGTGGGAAGAACGAAGCGATGACGCTTATTTTTCCTTCCTCAATCGGCGTACTTTGGGAAGCGCAACCTGTGAATCCGGTGAGCGCGAGTAAACAAACGAATGCAATAATGGCAATCCTTTTCATTAGATAATTCCTCCGTCAAAATAGCTTAATCGTAATCGTAACGATTTCGATTTACTAGACAGATTATACGATTGCCCCAGAAAATATGTCAACATCTGTTTTCTTATGCAATGCTCCCCGCTGTTCAAAATCCGCGTTCAATAGGAATAGCGGCAATATATGCCGCTATCAGATTGCAGACAAACCGACTGCCCCTTGATTCGTTGTCCGTTAAAGGGGAAAACCAGGTTACAATGAACTGAGGGTTCGCGCAACTTCAGCGTTGATAGTCACAAAAATTGGGCTTATGTGCCGGAAAACGCCGGGATTGCCGGGAATAAGCCCAAAAAATGTGCCTATTCATCGAGAAGTGGCAGGGATATAACGGACAGCGGCTATGCTATTAATGGTGTTTGTCTACAGGCTATAGCGGCAATATATGCCGCTATTCTTTGAAACATCCGACTATTTGACTTTCGCACCGTTCGGGATATCCCCTTCTACCGTAGCGAGCGTCAGCGCATCTCCGGCGGACGCCGCCAAGATCATGCCCTGAGACAGCTCTCCGCGAAGCTTTACGGGCTTTAAGTTCGTGACGCAAATAATTTTTTTGCCAATGAGCTGATCGGGCTTGTAGTACTTGGCGATGCCGGAGACGACCTGGCGTCGCTCCTCGCCAAGATCAAGCTGCAGCTTCAGCAGCTTATCCGCCTTCGGCACCGGCTCCGCGGCGATCACCTGCGCAACGCGCAGCTCCACCTTGGCGAAATCGTCAATGCCGATTTGCGCTACGCCTTCCACGGGCGCAGTTTCCGCATCACCGCTTCCCGCAGCGGGCGCCGGCGTCTGAACGCCGCCCCCCATCGCCTCCACGATGTAGGCGATTTCCTTCTCCGTTTCCAGCCGCGGAAACATCGCCACCGCGCTTTGTACCCGCGTACCCATCGGCAGGGCTCCGAACGTCCGCGCGCTCTCCCAGCCGAGCGTCTCGTCTCCCGCGCCGGCAAGCCCGAGCTGCGACTGGATGCGCTCCGGCGTTTCCACCATGAACGGACGAAGCAGCACCGAAACGATTCGCAAGCTTTCCGCCAAGTGGTACATCACCGAGCCAAGCAGCTCCCGCTTTCCCTCATCCTTCACTAGCATCCAAGGCTGCATTTCGTCGATGTATTTGTTTGTCCGCGAAATGAGCTGCCAAATGGACGATAACGCGACGGAAAACTCCATCCGCTCCATCGCGTCCTCCACCTTGCGGACGGTACCCGAAGCGGTCTCCACGAGCGCAGCGTCAAATTCGGTCGCATTCGGTACGTAAGAAGGGATCACGCCGCGGAAATATTTGTCGATCATTACTACGGTCCGGTTCAGCAGGTTGCCCAGATCGTTCGCCAAATCGTAATTGATCCGCTCCACGAACGCCTCAGGCGTGAACGTCCCGTCCGAGCCGAACGGCACCTCGCGCAGCAAATAATAACGCAGTGCGTCCAAGCCGTACCGGTTGATCAGCGTCACCGGATCGACCACATTGCCTTTCGACTTGGACATCTTCCCGTCCTTCATTAGGAGCCAGCCGTGCGCGAACACCTTCTTCGGCAGCGGAATTTCGAGCGCCATCAGCATGATCGGCCAATAAATCGTATGGAAACGAACGATTTCCTTGCCCACCAAGTGCACATCCGCCGGCCAATAGCTCCGAAACAGCGAATCGTCTTCGCTTCCGTATCCGAGCGCCGTAATATAGTTCGAAAGGGCATCGATCCACACATAGACGACATGCTTCGGATTCGACGGCACCTTAACGCCCCAGCCGAACGTCGTCCGGGATACCGCCAAATCTTCCAGACCCGGCTTGATGAAGTTGTTAATCATCTCGTTCTTGCGGGACTCCGGCTGAATGAAGTCAGGATGCTCTGCATAATACTGCAGCAGCCGATCCGCATATTTGCTCATACGGAAAAAGTAGCATTCCTCGCGAACGCGTTCCACCGGCCGCCCGCAGTCCGGGCACTTGCCGTCAACGAGCTGGCGTTCCGTGAAGAACGCTTCGTCCGGCGTGCAGTACCAGCCTTCATACGTGCCTAAGTAGATGTCGTCTTGCTTGATCAGTCGCTCAAAAATGCGCTCGACGGCGCGAATATGCCGCTCCTCCGTCGTTCGAATAAAATCGTCGTTGCTAATGTGCAGCTTCCCCCACAAATCCCGGATGCCGCTCACGATCTCGTCAACGTACTGCTGCGGCGTAACCCCTTTCTCCTTCGCCTTCCGCTCGATCTTCTGCCCATGCTCGTCCGTTCCCGTCAAATAACGAACGTCATATCCGCGCAGCCGCTTGTATCTCGCCATTGCATCGCCGGCAACGGTCGTATACGCATGCCCGATATGCAGCTTGTCGCTCGGATAATAAATCGGGGTCGTTATGTAGAATGTTTTCATTGGAAAAATCGCCTCCTAAATAGTAAAAAGCCCTCATCCTCCAGGGACGAGAGCTTGTTTGCTCACGCGGTACCACCCAAGTTTCCTTCCGGCTTGCGACAGAAGGCTTGACGAGTCGAATGCGCTCGACTCTCCCGTTAACGCCGGGACATGCGTGCCCGCCTTATCGCACCGGTTCATGGACCGAACGACTCGACAAGCAGCTCCTTGGGGACCATTTTCCAAAATGCACTTATACCGGTTTCCAGCTTTCCCGGCTCTCTGCAATAACTGCCTTCTTGTACTTATCCCTTCATCGGAACGTATGAAACTGTATTCTCAATATAGATGATCGCCGAAACGGAAGTCAAGCAAACGAACAGCCGCCTACTCCTTTCCGCTCCGGTCCAATGCCGGATCCGGAACCGGATCGATTCCCCCGGGATGAAACGGATGGCAGCGCGCGATCCGCTTAGCTGCAAGCCAAGCACCGCGAGCGGGCCCGTGAGTGTCGATCGCTTCGAGGGCGTACGCCGAGCACGTCGGATAAAATCGGCAGGTCGGCGGCTTTAACGGGGAGATGACTTTACGGTAAAAATGAACAGGCGCCTTGAAAACCGTTCGTATCATGCTCTCGCAACCGGCTCCGGCTCCGATTCCGGCGACGAACGATTGCATTCCTCGCAATAGCCGTAAATTTCGAATTTATGCTTGACGACGTCAAAGCCTTGCGGGAGCTCGACCGATACGTTCAGCGGGCAGAACGGCACTGCGTACGTGCGCTCGCACTGAAGGCAAATCACATGATGATGATGGCCATGCTCCCGGCAGTGCGCCCGAAACTTGACGCCGTCCTCAAACACGAACTGCTCCAATACGTCCAACTCCTGCAGCAGCCGCAAATTCCGATATACGGTATCGAAGCTGAGGCCCGCGTACGTTTTGCCCATCTGATCATATACATCCTTGGCCGACAAATAACCCGGGGATTCCGCAAACAGCTTCGCCAACGTTCTGCGTTGATCCGTAATCCGCAGCCCCTGCTTTGCCATGGCGTCGATCATCTCTTGCGCTTTCACCTCGTCACCCGCTTCCCAAACAAGTCTTATCCTCATCATGCATCAAAAAGCTTTGCGCGTCAAAACCGGCCCTTTGCCGTTAATAGGAAAATATCACCTTGCCGATGACATTCTCTAACGGGATGGCACCGATGACGCGGCTGTCCGTACTGTGATTCCGATTGTCGCCCATCACGAATACATGGCCTGCCGGGACCGAGATCACCGTGTTCGGATATTTCATCGGCTCCCGCAAATATGTTTCATTCAAGGCATTTCCATTTCGAAGCAGCTTTCCGCTGCGGAACTCCAATATGTCGCCGGGCTTGCCGATCACCCGTTTGACCCATAAATATTCCGATGTATCCCCGCGCAATCCGGCAACGAGCGGGTGTTCAAGCAGCGGATTGAGCCACGAGCGGTGTTCGCCGATCCGGCTGTCGATAATGACGATATCTCCGTATTCGAAAGATGTATGAAGCTTCATCGCAAAGGTGGAATCGTTGTCGTGCAGCGTCGGGAGCATCGATTCGCCCTTCACCTGAAACGCTTGAAGAACGTAAGCATTAATCAAAATAGCCGCGATAATCGCGATCGCTCCCGTTTTGAGCCAATCCCACAACACGGATGCCACCGAACCTTTCCTGAACATGCAAGCCCCTCTCTTTCGAAAAAAAATTCATAAAACGTATTCGCAACGACGTTCGGAATTTCCTGCCAAAGAAAATTTGTTTGAAAATTCCAAAATTCACTTCACAAGCGAACGTCTGTTTGGTATACTGGAAACACAAACAGACGTTCCTATTTTAATTCAAAGGCGGTGCATATCCTTGACAAACAAGACGCAGAACTTCAGGTACATCGAACACAATTACGATTATACGTTTCGGTACTTCCCGAACGGCGCGGTTCAAATCTTTGACAATGAAAATCAAGTCATGATTAAGCCGAAAGAGTTGTCCGGAGCACCGCTGGCGTTCTACGCCCGGAAAAATCTTCAATGGATTAAGGGAAAACTGCAGGAAACAAGCCGAAACGCCGCCGGATAACGGAAGCGGCCCGACGAAAAATGCGCTCGCTTGCAGCTTGGGCGAGGCGTTTTTATGCGTCTGTGCCCTATTATACGATAACTAGGTCCGAAAGGTTGCCTCCCGATGATTCCTCTTTATCTGGAACATAGCCAGAACGATTCTAATGCCGGAAAACGTTCGTTCCGCTCCATGTACACGCGAACTGCACGTTATACTATAATGAACACAAGAGATTGGATAAAGGATGTGCGGAATGAACTTACGGCGCGTAAAATCGTTTATTAAAATTGTAGAGATGCGCAGCTTCTCTGACGCGGCGCAGGCGCTGCATATGACGCAATCGGCCGTGAGCAAGCAGGTGAAGGCGCTGGAGGATGAGCTGGGCGTACCGTTGTTGACCCGAAACGCCGCTTGTGTGGAACCTACGGGGATGGGAAGGTACGTATACGAACGCGGCCTGCAGATGATCGATGCTTGGGATCGGCTGGCCGAAGAGTGCCGCCAGGCTTCGGGAGAATCGTCGGGAAGGCTTGCCATCAGCGCTTCGACCGTTCCGGCGGCGTACTTGCTGCCGAGAATCGCAAGAAATTTAAAATCCGAAATGCCCCAACTGGAATTAACCGTAAAGGAGAGCGGATCCGAAGCGGTTCTGACGCAGATCGAAAAGGGAGAGACGGATCTTGGATTCGTCGGCACGATCCGGTCCTCGTCGTCGCTGCGTTACGTCCCGATCGTGGAAGACACGCTCGTCATCGTCGGTGCGGACGAACGGCCGGAGCATGGTGCGGAAGACGAGGCGGCAGGCGAACCGAGCTTAAGCGAATTGCTGCGGCGGCCGTTCGTCGTTCGGGACGAGCACTCGGGAACGCAGCAGGCGTTCCGGGAAGCCGTCCGCGTTTACGGCTTGTCCGCTGATCAATTGAAGGTCGCCGCCGTCGCCTCCACAACGGAGTCCGCGCTTGCGCTTGCGCAGGCGGGCGTCGGAGTGACCGTCGTTTCGAAATGGGCACTGTCGCTGCCGCGCCCGCTGCGGCTGTTCGCGGAATTAAAAACAAACCGATGCTTTTACGCGGTCTACCATACTTCCCGCGAAAACGATCCGCTCATTCGCAGGTTTCTGCTGACCGCCGGCGATTTGTACGAAATGGGGGAATCGTCGGGCTAGAAGCTGCAATTACGTTATCGAGCGTATCATCCCGCCGTCTACCTGCAGCGTCACGCCGGTGATGTAAGAGGATTCCTCGGAAGCCAGAAACGCAACGACATTCGCAAACTCAACCGGAGTCCCATAACGCCCGAGCGGAATCGTATTGACCATGTCGGCCTTAGACTGCTCATAGCTGATGCCGAGCTTATCCGCCCGTTTCTCATCCAAATAGCGGACCCGGTCCGTATCGATTCTTCCGGGAGCCACATTGTTGACCCGGATATTGTGAGACGCCAACTCTAACGACAGCGTCTTCGCAAGGCCGATGACCGCCGACCGATACGTATTGGATAAGAGAAGGCCGAGCTGCGGCTCTTTGACCGAAGACGAACTGATGTTGACGATGCTGCCGCCGTTCTGTCGCTTCATCGTCGGAAGCACGGCGCGGACAAAACGCACTACGCTCATTAAATTCAATTCATGGGCCGCCATCCATACGTCGTCGTCGAAGTCATCGAACGCTCCCGCCGGCGGCCCTCCCGCATTCGTCACCAGAATGTCGATCGCGCCAAACTGCCGCAAAACCTGTTCTACGGCGCTCTGGATGTCCTTCGGGTTCGTTACGTCGGCAACCAATGCAAGCGGGGATTTCCCCGTTGCCTGCAATAAATCAGCCGCAGCAGCCTCAATCCGGGCTTTGTCGCGGCTGCATATGGCCACCTGCGCTCCCGAGACGAGCAGTTGATGCGCAATCGCTTTCCCAAGTCCGCCGCTCGCGGCTGCAACGACCGCGGTTTTCCCTTCCAAAGTAGGCATAAAAAAGATTCCTCCTCGATTAAGATGGATCTAGTATATTCAATTTTGCAAGCTTTCAAGCGCAGCGGTGCCGGCGGCGTAACCGACAGAAAAAAACACAGCCGTCCAAACGAATGCGCCGCTGAATGCATAGAATGCAAATTTAGTAAACGGAGCGGAGGAAGCGCCTATCACATAAGGCATCAAGTTTCGAACAACCGGGATAAAGTACGAGAATAACAGCGCTGCGGTGCCGTATTTTTTAATCAACTGCTCCGTCTGTTTAATTTGCTTCGTCCAGCGCTCTTTGGCGACAATCCACCTCAGAAGCGGTTTGCCGATCAGGCGTCCGACGGCGTAACCAACCGTCAGACCGCAGCAGATGCCCGCATAGGCGGACAGAAACGCGGGAACAAGCCGGAGCGTTCCTTCCGACACCGCCGCACCGCTAGTCATCACCAGCACCTCGTTCGGTACCGGCAAACCGATTAAACCTAGGCAAAACGCTGCAAAAAGCGCCCCATACCCGTAATCGGCAAGAAATTGTTCAAACTCCACCGCCACTCCACTCCATCTATGACTTCTGCCTAGTCTTTTCTTATAGTCTACTAAATTCTACAAGGAAAACCAAATTCATAATAAGTCAAGAATTCAGTTAACGGCAGGAAGCATCTCAATCGGGTAGGAGGCTACCTATCAGTTGGGTAGCCGACCTCCCACGGTAAGTCGATTCACTTGCCTCCAGTCACTACAAACCCCCACAGTGGACTTTCACCACCATGCGTGGCGCACAAGTAGAAGGACCGTCGCGTTCCGCGACGGTCCTCATATTACAAAATATTCTGAGCGAAAGCAGCTCACTCTCCGTCCTTTATAAGTTGCTGGAGGATCGGCTTGCTCGGCAAATAATGGAGCGAACGGACATAGCGAATCGTCCTTGTTTTTGCGCGCATGACGACGGATTGCGTCTCCGCCCGGCCATCGGCAAAATAACGGACACCGCCCAGAATTTCTCCCGGCGTAACCCCGGTAGCGGCGAAGATGACATCTTCCTTCCCGACCATATCATCCATCGTCAACACTTTATGCGGATCGCTAAGTCCCATTTTGATGCAGCGGTTGTATTCTTCTTCATTCGCAGGCAAAAGGCGTCCGATCAACTCTCCGTCCAGGCACTTCAGCGCCGCTGCGGCCAAAACGCCCTCCGGAGCACCGCCGGATCCGATAAACAAATCGATGCCGGAATCCTCAAACGCTGGGGCGATGGCGCCCGCCACGTCTCCATCCGATAAAAATTTGATCCGCACGCCGACCTTACGCAGGATCTGAATATGCTCTTCATGCCGCTTCCGATCAAGCATCATCACCGTCAAGTCCGACAGCTTCTTGCCAAGCTCCTTCGCAGCGATGTGCAGGTTGTCTTCTAGCGAATTTTCAATGCGAAGCTTTCCTTTCAGCTTTGGTCCGACGGCAAGCTTATCCATATACATATCCGGCGCATGCAGCAAATTTCCTTTGTTCGCAACTGCAATTACAGATATGGCGTTGTTAAGTCCCTTTGCAACGATTTCCGTACCTTCCAGGGGGTCTACCGCCACGTCTACCTCCGGACCGTCTTGGTTCCCCACCGCTTCTCCAATATAAAGCATCGGCGCCTCGTCCATCTCGCCTTCGCCGATGACGACCGTTCCTCGAATCGACACCGAATCGAACATTGCACGCATAGCGGAAGTCGCGGCTGCGTCCGCATTCTGCTTGTCCCCGCGGCCCATCCATGGAGCGGAAGCCAGTGCGGCCAATTCCGTAACCCTCACGATTTCTAACGCCAGCTCTCGTTCCATCTCGGTTCTCCCCTTGTTTTGTAAACTATCATCTTATTTTATGTCTTACTTGCCAAAATGACAATCGCGCTTTTCAGCACCATCCACTGTGATCGTTCCGCTCATTCCCGCTCCGTAATCAACAGGTCCCGTTGTCGTTTCAAGAAAGCAAGCCGCTTTCGTATATATTCGCTATTTGGCCGCTTTTTGTCAAAAGCCCGGAACAAAGCGATCGCCTGAGCCAGCTCGCCCCGCTGGACTGCAAGGTCTGCGAGCATGACGCCGGCTTTCCAATCGACTGATGATAAGTCCGAGGTGATGGCACTCCGGGACAGCCCCGATTCGCGACCCGCTTCCTTCAAATATTTTTCCGCTTCGCCCAGTTGCTCACCCATTCGAGCAAGGTGAATCGCTACACTGTAATACAATGCATCCGGTAAGTCGGGATGCCGTTCAACGATGCCGCTGCAGCGCTCCTCCGCTTCTTCAAATCGTCTAAGCGCGAGCAGGCATCTGACAATAAAGATCTGAACCTCAGTCCCGCCATACGGCTCTGCCTTTAAGAACACCTCCAATGCTTCCTCAAAGCGTTGGTGCTTCCAATACTCTTTACCGAGACGCAGCGACCAAACAGGTGCGTCCGGCTCATCCTGAACCGCCAATTGCAGAAGACGGAGCGTTTGCTCCCCATTTTGTTTGCTGCGAATCACTTCCGGATCGAAACCGTCATGGTACACGCGAATCCGCACCTTCGCATATTCTAAAGCCTCCCCTTCCGGAAGCGCAGCACGGTCGCTTACCCTGCCGCGGTAACGAAAGCCGTGACGCAGCGCAAACATGCGAGGCTGTATAAATTCTTGTTTCCAATCGTCTTCAATCTTATTAATGTGCCATACGACGAGCAGCTTCGGAACGGCGGACGCTTCGAACAAACCGGCAGTCTCCCGAATCACATGCTTATCGTCGGGATGAAGCCATTCGTCCGCATCGATCCAGATGACCCAGTCGCCCGTTATATGCCGTAAAGCGTCATTCCGCAGCTCCGCGAAGCTGTCCTTCCATTCCGTCTCGTACAGCTTCACAGACGGGTACCTGCGAACGATATCCAGCGTTCCGTCGGTCGAACCGGAATCTACGACGACGATTTCATCGACGGCGCCCTCCAGACTTTCAATGCAGCGCCCGATACATCGTTCTTCATTTTTGACAACGATCGCCGCCGTTACCTTGCGGCGGGGAACGCGCAGCAAAGCAAGCAATTCCTCGCGTCGAGCACCTTCGGGACAGCCTTTCGCCCGCGCTGCCACGATGTTCAACCATGCTCCTTCCGGATCAAGCAACCGGGCTCGGCGAAACATAAGCTTGGCCATCAGTCCCTGCTGCCGTTGCAAGAGCACTTCCCCGAGAGAAATCCAGCCGTGGGGATGGGTCGGATTACTCTGTATCCATTCGATTGCAAGCCGCTCGGCTTCCTCGTATTCTTTTGCCTTCAATGCTGCAAGCAGCCGCTCATTTGCTTCCATGTCCGCCCCTCCTCGCTCCTTTCACGGCTTTCCGCCGAGCTGCCGGCGAACGTGCGCAATCCGCTCCAGCTTCGCCGATACGATTGCGCTTGCTCCGTGGAGGCCGGCATGCTTGAGGTACAATGCTTCAGCTTCCGCCAACCGCCCCTCCGTCAGCAACATATCCGCCTCGATCACTTCCAGCCGCCAAGCATGAATTCCCGATTCTATTTTCGTCTCCGCACCGGGCGTCGCGATGCTATCCTTCGCCCGGCGCAGCAATTCCACCGCCTGTTTCCGATGCTGCCCCGCACGTTTATAGTGAATTTGGGCCAGTAGCCGCAATGCAGCCGAATCCCCGGGCTTCAAATCAAGCGCTTTGCGCACGCAGCGTTCAGCGAGATCCAGCTCGTCCATTGCGTAATGAATTTGCGCCATAAGCCGGTGAATGTCCGGCCTCCCGCTGAAGCCTGCCGACCCCGCCGCAGCTTCTTCCGCCTTTTGCAGCGCCTCAAGCGCTTGTTCCGGGAATCCGAACGAAAGCAGATCCATTCCGAGCGACAGCCGCCATTCCGGTTCATCCGGCTCCTCTTCAATCATCATTCGCAGCAATCCAAGATTGCGTTCGATCTTGTCATGCTTCTTAACGGATGAAGGTTCATAACCGTCATGGAGGAGCCGGATGCGAATGTCGCTGCGAGGGAGACGATCTGCATGCATCCCTTCAGCCGTACCGATCTTTTCATGGATACGGCCCCAAAACCTAAGCTTGTTGCGCATCGGGAACATGCGCCCGACGCTGAGAGGATCAATGCCGCCCCCCCTCCGGTTGAGCTGCATAATGTTTAGAACGCACGGCTGCCCTGTCTGCTGAAACAGACCCGCCGCTTCCCGAACGGCCGAACGGTCGGACTTGTGCAGCCACTCGTCCGCGTCGATCCAGAGCACCCAATCTGTAATGATGTATCTGAGTACCTCGTTCCGAAGCTGCGCGACGCTGTCCTGCCACTTCGTCTTGTATAACCGAAGGCCCCGAAAGGAAAATTCCCGCACAAGCTCCACCGTGCGGTCTGTAGAACCGGAATCCATCACGACGATATGATCGACGGCCCCCCTGAGGCTCTCCAGACATCTATGTATCGTATCTTCCGCATTTCTGACAACAATTGCAGCGGTTATCGACACCCTCGGCACATGCAGCAGCATTTCGATATCGAAGCGCTCGATATCGTCGGGCTCCGGCTTCAGCAGCGGGAAGACGGTTCCCGGCCAGCTTGCTTTCGGATCCAGCAGCCAAGCCCGCTGAAAGCAGCTTCTTGCCGCCATCACGAATTTCTGCTTCCACAGCGCTTCCCCAAGCGTTACCCACGGCTGCGGGTGCAGCGGCACAGCTTCGATGCCCAACTTCGCGAGCCGCTCCGCTTCTTTCCATTCTCCTTGTCTCAGCGCCTCTGCCGCTTCCAGCCAAGGCCATTGTTCTTCCATCTGTAACCCTCCAAAGGAAAGAAGACCAACCTTAGCTGGTCTCCACCATTATGACATTATTGTAACGAGTTTTCTGCCCGAAACCAAACCTTTTATCCGAACAGCGCGATTCCGGTCAGTCCGGACAATAAAATGACAAGAACCGGGTGCATCCGGAACACGGTAAGGCAAACGAATGACGCTGCGAAAATAAATAACAGCGCATAGGTTTGCCAACTGATCGAAGAGAAATTGTCCGGCACTAATCCGTTGCCGATCGCGAATGTGATGGCCGCATAGAAAATGAATCCAACAATGAACGGCCGCAGTCCATAGAAGCCTTTTTTCATATACATATTGTTCTGAATCTTACGGAAAAATACGGCGGCTGCCACCATAGCTGCAAGTGACGGGAGGACAATGCCGACAACCGACACAACCGCACCAAGCAAACCTGCGGTCTTATAGCCGATAAAAACGGCGGAATTGGTGGCCATCGGTCCCGGAGACATTCCTGCAATTGCAATCGTATCCGTGAAAGACTGAAGCGTCATCCATCCGTGCTGGTCAACGACCTCGCGCTGCATGACCGGGATCATGGAATAGCCGCCGCCGAACGAGACCGCGCCGATCATCAGTGAGGTTATAAATAAGTCCCACAGCATAAACCGACCCTCCTCATATCCCGTCTCCCATCATATATCCCCATTCCTCTTCCTGTTCATCAGATTCAAGCGCCGGCATGCCCAGCAGCGCCCGAATGAAAGCAATGAAGATGCCTATTGCGAAACCGCAGACGAAGACAAGTGCAGGATGAAGCGGAGTTAGGAACAGGATCGCCGAGGCTACGACGACAAGAGCGAGCGTCGTTTTATCAATTACGGCCGATTTGCCGATTTTGAATCCGGCGTAACAAATGAGCGCCACGATGGATGCCCGTATCCCTTGAAAGGCCGCTTCTACCTTCGGGTTCGAATGGAATTGCAGAAAGAGCGCAGCCAGCCCCAGCACGATAAGAAACGTCGGAAGCAGCATCCCGGCTGTAGCGGCTAGCGCGCCGGGAAATCCGGCGATGCGGAACCCGACCAATGTCGCCGAGTTGACAGCGATCGCTCCCGGTGCCGACTGAGACACGGCGATGACATCGGCAACCTCCTTGGGTGTGAGCCATCGGCGCCGCTCGACGACTTCTCGTTCAATAAGCGGAATCGCCGCATAGCCGCCGCCGAAAGTGACGGGCGCAATTTGAGCGAACGTTAGAAAGATAGAGGGGATGTTCTTCCACGACTGTACGATGGAACGCTTCACCACCAATCCCCCTTCACGGTAACTGTTACTGCTATTATACTGCCGTTTATTCAAATTTGGTTAAAACTTTCGCAAAAATAGGTGAGCAATTTCACCATTTGTAAGCATCGCTTTTACTTAATCGATTTCATTATTCCATTTTGGGCAAAACGGGAAAAGTCCCTTAGGACAGCTGCCTCAGCTTACGGTTGGCTAACAAGTAGTCCGCGTCCGCATCGACGATCGTCACGCTGGAGCGGCAGCACGGGAACACCAACAGCCGCTTTTTCCCGTCTCGAATCGGTTGTATGTGGGACACCCGCAGCGGCAGCAGCACATTTTCTCCTTCACAAAAAGGGCATGCGCTGACATAGACGTCTTTCCCGATGATTTCATACGGCCATGTATTTTCGAAAGGTATCATAGGGGCTCCTTTCCGCCGGTTGCTTTTAGTAGTATGAAATAAAAACGTCCGGGGAGCAAGCGGTTATGCATATGGTACAATAAAAGGTAACGGGAGTTTGCGGAGGTGCCTTATGCCGGATTGGTCGTATCGAACGTTATTTCGCCCCATCTTATCTCGCATGAAGCCGGAATCCGCGAGAGCGGCGACGCTGCATGCCATCGGTGCGGTCAGCCGATTTCCGGGGGGCGCGCTGCTCATCCGTACGCTCGGACATATGGAGCCGGCCCCGCAGCTCGCTGCCAATCGAGCCGCCCGCCCCGGTGACAAGCACATTCTTGCTGAGGAGCGACCTGCTCAGCAACGAGCAGATCGACAACCAGTACAAGCTGGACAAGA
>LNAP01000456.1_pt1 | contig 69621 bp, 76 predicted proteins | sample 602601 | NCBI WGS metagenome assembly LNAP01 (sample SAMN02440304, study PRJNA202911) | soil metagenome | biome: Subtropical and temperate rainforests or woodlands; isolation source: soil samples (1 kg each in a 20% v/v slurry with milli Q water) were... ...
ACCAAGCCCTCCAAAGGCTCAAGATGCGCGAAAACGGCTGGTGCGACGATCAAACTGCTCATGGGCCGAATTCTATGGACATTAGAGTAATTATGTCCAGAGATCGGAAAATAAATCATTGATTCATACGTTATACGTTGTATTATTTAACAATGAGCGAAGAATCCGAAATCCAAGCCGAAGTTGAAGCCCTGCGGGAGCGTTTCAGCGATACGAAAGCGCTGTACCGCGAGGTGTGCGCGTTGCTGTTTTTCCGGTACGGCATCACGCCCACCGCGAGCAAGCTGTATCAGCACGTGCGAAAAGGCTCCATGAGCGCGCCGGCCGAAGCATTGGCCAAATTTTGGGAGGACCTACGCGGCAAAGCTCGGGTGGAAATTGACCACCCGGACCTTCCGGACGCGTTGAAACAAGCTGCAGGCCAGGCAGTCAGCGTGATGTGGGCCCAGGCAACGGAGTTGGCGCGCGAGGAGCTAGCAGTCCTGCGGGTCGAGGCACACGCAGAGGCCCAGAGTGCACAGGCAGGCCTGCAGGAGGCTCTGCAGCGAAGCGCTGTCCTGGAGACCCAGATACAGACCGCACAGACCAAAGTCACCGAACTGGAGACCCGAGCTCAGGCCCTTGCTGCAGAGCTTGAGCAAGAACGGCGTGCGCATGCTGCGAGTACAGCGAGAGGTGAGGCGCTGTCCAGGCAGGTGGATGAGCTGAAGCTGGAGCAATCGAAGAGCAGGCAGCATTTCAGTGCTGAACTTGACAAGGGGCGTGCGGCCATCGATGAGGCGGCCTCCCGTGCGGCCGAGGCCGAGCGCCGCGCGCTTCGTGAAATTGATCGGGAGCGCACTGCTCGAACACAGGTAGACCAGCAACTGGAGCAGCTGAGGGGCAAGCTCGCAGAAGTGGAGCGTGATCACCATACAAAGGTCCTAGAGGCCAACGCAGCCCAGACACGATTGGCCGCAGACCTGGAGAGCGCACGGGCTTCGCTGGCCGAGAGCGCCCGCGTGAACCAACTGCAAGGCGTTGAGCTGCAGCAGGCACTGCAGGCAGTGGCGCAGCACAAAGCGGAGGCTGACACCCTGCGCGGATTGGTGGCGCAGTTTCAACCACCGCCCAGGCCCGCTCGCAAGAAAAAACCGATGGACGGCCATTGATTGCTTGCACGTCGGCCGTCAGTCGGCGAAAAAGCTCCACACAGTATCTGCATACAAACTAGCGACGATCCAATGGCACGCGACGACTTCACGAAACCGACCAAGAATCAGGTTTACCAGCGGGCGGCAGGTCGTTGCTCCAATCCCGATTGCCGCGCCACCACCTCCGCGCCAGTGGGCGAAGTTGACTTCTCCAATGTGGGGGTCGGCGCGCATATTCATGCGGCATCGCCTGGGGGGCCGCGTTATCTCGCTGCAATGACCGCAGAGGACCGGCGCGGCTTTGGCAACATCATCTGGCTATGCCAGACCTGCTCGACGATCATCGACCGAGATCCCGACTCGTACCCTGCAGAAACGCTCAAAGCATGGAAAACATCGGCTGAGGCAAGGGCTCTGATGGAGCAAGGCAAGCGGCTTCCCGATGAAAAGGATATCTATCGCATGGCGGCCATGGCCATGGGCACCCGAACGCCTGGGTTTTATCCAGAAGCCATAGGCAACGTGCACAAAGCCTTGGTCGATCAATTGGAAGCGGTGGATCCAAGGTTCACTGTTTCAACAGCGTACTCGGGTGGCAACACAACGATTACCGTGGGCGCGAAAGAGACCGTGTCTTTCTCCATCAAGATTGGACAGGAATCGGCTGATGTCTGGCGCAAGGGCCTTCAGGCGTCCATTGACGAGGGCCGTGAAGCGACGCTGCCACTCGATGGGGTAGTGTTTGAAGGATCAAAAATCTTCGATGTGCTGCATAAGGATGCCAACTTGGCATCGATAACAATCATCCCTGCTGCGCGTCCAGCAGTGTTGAAGATACTGGCGCCCCTGAGTGACCCTCCAATTTTTGAAATTATCACTGGCCAAATAACTACTGGGCGTAAGCAAATCAGATATTCAGGCGCTGGATGCGGTGGACTTATCGACGTAGAAATAAATTTCACGCCAATCGGTGAGGATGGTGTTCAGTCTGTCTCGACACTGACAACCAATCTCAAAGTGTGGCAGGGAAAGGAAGGGGCAAACCCTCCGTACTTGGACACATTCATCAATTTGTTCGAAACAATTTTTGACCCGTGTGCTCCTATTTCTTTCACCATGGAAGTCGATGGAAACCAAGTTTCAGCGGGGAATTTCCATACACCTAAGCATATAGAGGAGATGGAGGAAATGCTTGGATTCGCTCACTACGTAAGGCGAGCGAGAAATGTGCTTAGATACCTGCGTCAGAGTGCACAGATTGATATTTTTGCGAGTATTTCCGCGAGTGATTATCGGGCCCTGGCCCGAGTCAGCGATATCATTGAGGGCAAGCTTTCCTACAAGCGCTCACAAGTCACAGCACCGCCGGAGATGACGGTCGGCTGTAGTGGTGAGGAGGAAAAAAACCTGATGGAAACCGTGCGCAGAGGTAGCTTTTCCGTCCTCAAGCAGACAGAGCCCGCATCGTTGGTCACCATCTATGGGAAAAAATACGAAGTACCCCCGACTACCAGCTATTACTCGCCAGTGAGACTGCATATCCTGAGCAAGAAGAAGAAAAAAGAGATCGTTGACTTCCGACTGCGAATCGAAATGGCGGACAACTTCACAAGCCAAACTTTCTTCGACGTACAGCAGTGATAGGCGGGCGCTTCCGAAGCTCGGAGGCTTCTATGATGCGGCCCAATTGCTCCAAGAGAGGTGTTCGGTGCCAAAGACGCTGAGTCAAATGAAAAAACGCCTAGAAGAGGCAATGAGCCAAGCCAACGACGCGGAGGAGATCATTCCTCTGATGAAGAAGGTTATTGCTCAATACGATCTGATTCCAGCCGATCTGTTTGATCAGTCCCATCAAGCACCCAAGTTGGCAACTCCAAAGCACCCAAAGACGCCAATTGCACGGCCACAGGTACAGGCGGTCTACCAAGACGGCAATGGCAACACCTGGGCGGGACGCGGGCGGCGGCCAACATGGCTGAACGAAGCGCTTGAACGAGGGCACACCCTAGAGAACTTCAAGGTTCCGAGCAAACGTGTGAGCCGAGCTAAGTGATTGATATCACTTAATTTTTTGCGGGTGATTTCAGGTTTTGCTCAAAAACCGAGAGCACCCCGGTATCCGCTGAAGGGAAAATGTCACGGCCCATGAAGGGAAGTTGTCACAGCCAATCTCAGAAGGCCCCAAAATCCTGCCTCGCGCGGGAATTTTCATTTCTGCGGCAGATCTCGCCCCGAGCTGGCCACGATCCGGGCCAAAAAAAACCCCGGCCATTAATGGCCGGGGTTTTGGGGTGCTCGATGAGTCGTCGAGGTCTGACTAGGCCAAAGCCCAGACGCCGCGATCAACAGACTGAAACAGGTCGCGGTTCTGGTTCAGAACCTGCCTGATCTTGGCTTTCCAGTTTGGGTTGTTTACCAGGCGGTCTGGCGCATCGCGCTCAACCATCTTGTAAATGGACTCCAACGTTGCGGACTTGCCAATTGCCATCACGACCATGCGGACGATGTTCTTCCAGGTTCCGGCAAGTCGAGCTGCGTGCTCTTGAGCCATCTTCTGCAAGAGCACCATCACGGGTGCCGTCTTCTTTTGCCAGAGAATCAGGTACTCATGAACTATTCTTGGGAATTTTAGGTTCGCATAGACCTTTGAATCAGAGACGCAGTTGTGCTGCGTCTTGATGATCACTGCGGCCAGTTCGTCCTTTGGCATGCGAGCGATCAGTTCAGCCTGGTAGCTCGTGTAAACGCCGCCACGGCGCCAGTCTCCGATCAAGGTTCCGTAGAAGCCGTTCGCCCTGGTGGCCATCCGCTGATTCAAAAGGACCAACTGCATCTTCTCGTGAAAATCAGCATCGTCGATGCAGCGACTCAGATCATCAGGGTGCGCCTGATTCCCCCAAACGTTTCCGCTGTACACGATCATGGCGCCGTAGGGAGGGTGACTTACAACCAGATCCGACTCCTTGCCAACTGAATCCAAAATGCTGTCGTTGATGGCATTGAAGCCGCTGCTTAAATCGCGGCCATAAGCTTCGATATTCATCTCCCTGGCCACCTCAATCGATGTGCCGGAGCCCTGCATGGGGTCGGTGAACACCTTGGGCTTGAGCTGCTCGAACAGATCCTTGTAAACGTGCCCCGAAGCATTTCCCCTCCATTTGTTGTCGCCCCAGGGACCACGATTCGGATAGCTGATGATAGAACTTTGCATAGAGAACTCCTATAAAAATTCGCGGAATTGCGAAACTGAACAGGAGATGTGCAGCGAGCGAAAAACGTCGCGAGCGTCTTCGTCGCCATAAAAGAAATGCCCCAACTCGAAAGTTGGGGCATTGGGTCGTTCAACAGAATTCGAGATCGAATTCCTCAACTTCTTCGGCGATGACTCTGGCATCCCTGATCGGGATGACGCGGTGAACACCAACTTTCTCTTCAATGCCGGCTGGAACCCCAGTCACCTGCTCCAAGGTCAATCGGCCATGCTTTTTGCTGGGCATAAGCATGACCTGGCCAGTGGATATCTCCAGTTCAACGTAGCGCTTGTAAAGCACCGGGTTGTGTCGGGCCGCAATGGTCAAGTCTTCCTTGGATGCCATGATGCAGAACACGCACGAGAGTCTTGACATGCCCTTCTCGTAAGCCCAATGTGGCTTCTGGCCCGCCAGAGAGATCATCGAAAAGACTTCTTTGACTTCCCAGGAGTGAATCGGAAGCCATTCGTGCCACTCGCGACCGTTCTTGCTGTTGCGCTCAGAGAGCTTCAGCGGAGCCAGTTTGGAGCGGTTCGAACTTTCTTGCGCCCGCATTCCCATGCAGTTGACGATCAGCTTGTCGCCCATCTGGCGAATGGTCCGCTCAATCGGCCCACGCTTTAAGTCACTGGTGCATTGACGCATGGAAGGGCTGGGAAACATGCCCCGCTCTTCGATCATCTCAAGCAACGTGCGCCGAGATCTGCAGGTGTGCAGCTCATGGACGATGGTCGATTCGATGTGTTCTTGCACGCCATCCCATTCAACCTCCGGAAGCACGGCATGCACCACCTTGATCTGGGAGTCGGGAATATGACGACGCACGAATGCGTACATCGATTGCGAGTCCTTGCCGCCAGAGTGATTTACGATAAAGACGGCCCCACGGTCGCGCAAGTCCAGAATCTCCGTAGGAACATCGGCGTCGTAAGCCTTCAACCAGTCCGGGCCGTCGATCTCACGACGAACTAGAACGGGAATTGGGGCCTCGTCTCCGAAAAGGCTCAGTGAAAACTGGTCATCCATGAATCGCGTTGCGTACATAGCGACCTCCTTAAAGCCCGTGCTCATGGGTCATTTCAAGACGCTTGCATTCTTTGTAAGCGGCGTCGGTCTTCTCGCGGTAAGTCTTCGCGCCAATGGGGTTCGCGAAAACGCTTCCCAGATAACGATCTTCTTCCCGCTCTGCGCGTTGATAAGCATCGAAGGCTTTTTTCTGCGCGGGGGTCTTTCTCTTCAACTTGGCGGGTACTTCGCCAGTCAGGTATTGAGTCAACGTGGCCATAATTCCTCTCCGGGTTGAGTAGCAGCGAAATTGCTGAAACTGCGAGGAGATGTGCCCACACCAGAATAGTCCAACCAACGACGGGCGGCAGTGAGCACCACCGACAGACGACAAGGGTTTGTTTGGAGGAATGACCGGAGAGGACTTGCCCCGAACGGCCTGTGGCCGTACTGTTTTCGCGCCCAGAGACATCTCCATCCAGTTTCGACAATCCTGTCGATTCACCTACTGGAGATACTTGTGGAAAAAACAGTTTTTTTGAACAACGAAACGCAGCCTGAGACCAGCAAAGAGGACGAGACTAAGGCGCAAGTCCTGGGGTTTGCCTCTGCCGTCGAGATGCTCACTCACCAGACATGGATCGAAGGAAATCAGAAACGATTCGCCGATGAAAAGGCGTTCCAATCCAGCAAGGCCGCCCAAGATCAGCGGCAAGCGGCCAATGTCCCGGACTCCACATGGGTTCGTCCTGAATCTGGCCAAGAAACCATGCAGACCGTAGTGCGCCTGCTGGAGGTGGCGGATGCGGTGACAGTGGACGATGGCGCCGTACTGACAACCTGGGATTCTTCGCCGATCAGCGGCGACCCGGAAAATCAGATCGCCCATTTCTCATGGTGCGACGAAGACTACAACTTCGGATGCTCGCTTGATGAAGCTGGGGTGGCTGGCGGCTCATTTGCCGAAGATGGCACTTTCAGTTGCACCGACACAGAAGGCGAGCCGGTAACCCTGAAGTTCTATGAGTTGAAGGTACTTCAACAGCGTGCGAAGCCCAATTAAGGCGCCTCGACAACATCAACCCAAGCAGGCCATTCGTGGCCTGCTTTTCTTTTGGATTAACGGACCTGGAAACTCAGGAGTTCCCTAATCTGATCTGCAGTCTTGCGCCCTACCCCCTTGACCTCGCACAGTTGATCGACGGAGGCCGATAGAACTGCCTGCACGCTGCCAAAGTGAGCCAGAAGCTTTCTCGCCGTACCAGGCCCGCAACCGGGAAGGCCTTCGATGGCGAATTGGGCCAGTATCCCGAGATCCTTGGGCTTGCCACCGCGCAAGGCTATCTCATAGCCCAGTCCCTCCTGGGCGTGGCGGGCCATCACCTCGATCAGGCTGGCCGACTCCTCCACTCCTGCCGAGTTCACCAGGCTCACCCCCTCAATCACCTTGACATCCTCACCGCCCTGAAGAGATGGTGATTCCTGCTGCCAGACGGCGATGTCCCGCCGCGAGAATGTTTTTGGCTGCATTGATGTCCCGGTCGTGTGCCGTGCCACATTCGCTGCAAACCCATTCTCTTATTCGCAAACCTGCCCTACCTTTCGGACTGCTGGCGGGAATACTCCCGCAGCACGAGCAAGTCTGGGTTGTGTAGTTTTCGTTGACTACCTCGAAGACGATACCGGCCTGATGGCTCTTGTATTCCAACATCGTCCTCAGCGATGACCAGCCCGCATCCAGCGTGCTCTTGGCCATCTTGGTTTTGACCAGCTTGGCACTGGCCACGTCGCCCACGAAAATGGCGGCGTTGTTTCTCACCAGTGCGCTGCTGAACTGGTGTAGCTCATCCTTGCGCTGGTTTTTGATCTTGGCGTGGATAGCGCGAGTGCGATTTTTCTTCTTCGCCCGTTGTGCAATGCCCAACGCTTGTTCGTGGCTGCGATACCAACGGCCTTCGATCTTGTCACCCGTGGACACAGTGGCGCATTCCTTGAGGCCAAGGTCGATGCCCACGGCTGCTGTGCCCGGTGATGGCTTGCTCTGCACTTGCACCGCCACATTGAAATACCAGCGCCCCCGGCTGTCTTCGCTGAAGCTGCCAGCGCGCAATTCGTAGTCGGCCAGGCCGTAGCTGTCCCAGAGGCTCAATTTCTGGCCCGCAAAGTGAATTTGCCCAGCCTTGTATTTGGCGTGTCCACCCTTGAACGGAATCCAGCCGAGCGAATACTTGGCCGATTTCGGATTGCTGACACGCCAGTTCAGGCGGGTCTTCTTGAACTGCCTGCGCCGCGTGGCGAATTCCACGCACACTAGTTGCACCGTGCCACTGCCCATGCTCACGCCGTCGCACTTGCTGAACCCCGCTGTGAACTTTTGCAGGTCGTAGCCTGAGAGAAATTTGGGCTTGCCGTGGAAAGGCCGCGCAGCTTTGGCCGAGATGGCGTTGATATGGTTCCACACCTGGTTGACCTCACGGGCCATCTGACGGAGCAATTTGACGTGCTTGTCTTTGATGCGCAGCTTGAGGGTTTTGGTGGTGATCGCCATGACTCAAATAATAGACTGTGTTGCAAACGTTGTGGTGAATAAAGAAAAACACCACAGCGAACTGTGGTGTGGGTGAGTCAGGTGGACGCTAGACCCCGGCCTGAACGCCGAGGCTTGCGCTCGATATGGGGTCATGGGCTTCTATGGTGAGACTATGAAAAAGGCCCCCACTCCTTGCGGAATGGGGGCCTTGAGTGATAAATTATTAAGCGAATTCAAGCTCAATCTTGCCGGAGCCCTGGCGCTTGGTTTTCATCGTGGCCAAGCCTTGCGACCAGCTCAAGCATCTTTGCCTCACTTACGCCACGAAATTGACCGCGTGTGATCTTTGAAACCTTTGCTTGGTCAATCCCTAGCAAAGTTGCTGCGGCTTCTTGGGTCAGGTGCCGAGCTTTGATTGCCCGAGCAATTTCTGCCGCCAGAGAAGCCTTGCGCTGCATTTCTGCCGCGTCTGAATAGCCAAGATCAGCGTACACATTGGTGCTGCCAATTTCAATTTCGACAGTCATTTTTTGACTCCTTTTGCCTGTTTAGACCAATCTGCATGATCCTCCTCCGCATCTTTCAACCTAGACTTTATTAAGTCTAGGTCTGGCTTTGGTGTCTCTATGCCCTTTGACGATTTCTTCTGGAAACAGTGCAGAACGTAGATCCAGTGAGCCAGTCGAACCGTATAAACGGCTCGATAGGTTCCACCTTCATCGCTTTCCACCACCTCCAAAACGCCGGCAGAACCAAATCCCTTCAACGGCTTTGCGGCATCATGCTTTTGCCCAGCCTGTGCCAGTCCCAAAGCAAATCCGAAAACGTCTTGAACGTCTTCAGGCATCTCTTTGAGATCCTTCTTTGAGGAGCCGACCCACTTGATGGGCTTCCGTGGAGGCTGAATCATGGATGATTATGCCCAAATTGGCATAAGCCGTCAATCGTACTTTCGTGCCGCTGGCTGGCAGAGTCTGCGCGTTCGACATGCAAGCCATCCGCCGTTCTGAAAGCCATCATTGTTGGCGTCGCACCGGGCATCTCCGAATCGACGACTTCGCAGGCGCCACGCGCCCAATACTCCGGATCGCGCGTGTAGTCACCGCCGTCCACCTGGCGGTAGCGAGTATTCACCAGATCGTCGATCTCGGCTTGCGTGATGTTCGCTGGCACTTCAACGACCTCCATGTACTCGACCCGCATGAGGGCCGACAAGCGAACTTCAACCAGCTTCACTAATGGCTTGCGTGCACCGGCCAAATGGCCAGATTGCAACTGAGTCCCGCCAGGCAACGTCGTAACCTTCATCATTTTTCAATCTCCACTGTAAATGTTTCAGCGGAATTGCTGTAACTGACGGGAGATGTGCCTGTTCCAAAATAGCATCGCGCAGTGGGTGCGCGCTCAATCCTGATTGAGCCAAGGCGGCTGATTCGACTACTATCCAGAACCAAGCAGGCCGGATTGCCGAGGGCGAAACGCTTGCTCCGATGGGGCAAAGAAGTCCCAAAGACCAGCTGGATCTGGAACAAACAGGAGGCCGCCCATGATGGCAATCAACAGCTCACCAATCAGGCTTCACGAGTTGCTCAGAAGCGTTGCCGGAACGGATGTGGCCACGATGCCGGCGCTCGCGAGGGAGTCCATCATGCGGGAGGCGGCAAAAGAGTTCACGCGGGCCTGCGCACTGCTTCATGAATTGCTGCTGGGAAACTCTATCGGTGATTCAAAGTGGCTGTGGCAATGCGAGCCTGCACTGGACTATGACAACAACTGGGTGGCGTCATTCGCACTGGTGAAGGTTGATCAACTCGATGCCGCGATGAGCGGGCCGATGAAAACCCAGATGACAGCAGCCCTTTTCCCAGGCATGAAGCTGACCGTCGATCTGTTCTCAAACTCCCGCTACTCGACGGGCAATGACCCCCATTTCGGGGCCCACATCAAAATCACCATGGCAGTCTGTGGTGACCTTGAGATGATGATCGCGAAATGCTACCTGGAAGCGACAAAAGACGAGTTCTTGAAACGTCAGAGCGGGATGAGCATCGAGGTTTCGACCGCAGAAAACGGCAGCTATGGGATACGAAACCCTGCGCACATTGACCAAGCATTCGAGCAAATTTCCGAAGCCGCCAGAATTGCCGGGGAAGAAAGGAACGGCCCAGACAGAATTCCCGAGGCCGTTCGTGTGGAGCTGATCGTGGATAAGTCCGTCAGCGCGATGAACCTTCACCGCGCCCTGGTAGATTTCGGCAATTTCTTCACCAGCGCATCCAATGCCCTGCAGTACGCCTAAGACCCGGCGCCCTGGCGATCAAGCTGTTGCCTTGGCCTCGGCAAAGCGAGCCTGAATCTTCCAGAGCAATTCTTTGTGAGCATCAATGCGCTTGGTCGTCTTGGCCGTTGCGATAACCTTTTTGTCCGAGATCCCGGCGCTCATGAGTGTGGCCGCAACAGCTTCCGTTTGCGACTTCACCGTGGCAGAAAAAGAGGAGTTCGCGGGAACCTCCTGGCCGTCGCCGCCTTTGATGCTCGCGGCATGGTTGACGTATTTTCGCCCGCCACGCTCAACGAACGTTGGCCAAGCGGAGATGCGCACGTAGTCGCCAAACTCGCAGTTGTCGAGCTTCACCACCAGGCGCTGAGCAACATCGCCTTTGAGGTCGAGCGACAGCAGGAACTGGTCATCGAGGTTTTGCACCCCAACGCGCAACTTGGGGTAAATATTGCCGGAATTGTCTTGATTCTCGACGAACCCCACATGGATCAGCTCACCCTCGAATTCGAGCGCAGAGATGCCGGCCTCTTTCAGCTCCCAATTTGCCGCCACGGTGGCGCCAGCGGGATCGGAGCCGGAATACCCGCGCTTCCAGATGTCATCACCCACTCGACGGCGAGCTGCTTCAATGGCGGCGGCCAGCGCATCGGTTTGAGCAAAGAAGCCGCCGACGATGGTCGAATAGAGAACGAGGGATTTCATTTGGTGTTTGAAACATTAACTTGTTGCAATCATTATACCAACGTCGAGCAATAAACGCAACTCGATTGGCACCAAGGAAGAAAGTTAGGGCCACACCATGCACGTCCAAATAAAAAAACCACCACAGCCATCATCGCCATTGCGACAAGTCATGTTGGGTCTGTGCCTGCTCCTTATTGCGCTGCAGGCCGCTGACGGGCTCTCCACCCATCTGGCCATCGCTACAGGCAAGGCGGAAGAGCAAAACGAGCTGTTGCTCGCTTTGGCTCACATGCTGGGGTGGTCAGTGATAGACACCGTTTTTGCCGCGAAGATTGTGACCAGCGTGATTTTTGGCATTGCCATGCTGAGGACCAGGGCCACACCAACATTGATCGCGATTCTGGCTCTTTTGACGATCTATGTTGGGTACGTTGTTGCGATGAACTTCTACTGGGCCTGGCATCTTGGCTGAGTGCGCCTCTCGCCGCCGCCAGATCGAGCATCCGGGCCTTTGACTCCCATTCTGGGTTGCCCACACCCTGCCAGGTAGTCTGAAAAACAACCCGCCCTCAAGGGGGCGTCGGCTTGGCCATGATGAGCGCCAGCTCCCGAGCGGCAATCAACTGGGACTGGGTATATCGGAGCGCCTGGAGGCGATCAGAAACGCCTTGGCGAGAAGAGAGTTGATCGATCTCCGATTGAATCCAATCCAGGCGTGCTTTCATATCTTCCAGCGTGAGCGTCATTACGCTGGGAACCAGAGCGGAGCTTTTCGCTGCAGTCGGTGCGATCTTCTTCATGCGGCGGCACGAGTAGATGTGCTGCCGGTGTTGAGAACCTCATATCCCGAGTTCAACAGCGAGCCCTTGGCCGCCAGGTAGTCGGAATCCTCGCAGAACTGTTCGCGCATCAAGATCAGCGGGCCGATGGAACGCTTTTCCAGCCGATCTTCGGTGGACCATGCCAGGTCGTCGGGATACACCGGATCATGATCGGCATTCAGCAAGACCACTTTGTTTTTGTCGAGGTAATCGGAACTGATCTGAGCATAGAGCGAAGGGTATGGACTGGCCAGCAGCAAGCAGCCCGCCAACTCATAGGGCGCATCTGGCGGGAAAGAAACGAAAAACGATTGGCCATAGCCCACCAGATGCTCATCCCATGGACGCGAATGAATGAAGACGGGGTTGTCTCGCGGCTGCAAAATCATCGAGAAACCGTCACGTTCCAGCGTCTCAAGAAAGTGTGACCACTCCGCACGGGGGTTTTTTCGGACGACGCTGCGAAGGGAGCGATCCAGGTTGAAGATGGTTTCGTTGACCAGCTCGCTGACCTGGACGTACACCATGTCAACGCCCGTTGGACGAATGCTTCCTAAGCCGATAATGTGACTCATATTAAATCCTGTTGCAAACATTATGCCAATTATTGCGAAGAAGGGCTGAAACCCTTCGTCCCGATGTCAGCGTTTTTTCTTCGACTTTTTCATAGCCTTCACGGCTTCATCAACTGCAGCCTGCACCAGCTCAATCGTCTTGATCGAACGCGGCATCTTGTTGTTCGAATACCAACGAAAGAATGTCGTGTGATTGATGCTCGGCTCGTGCGTCACAATCGTTTTGTCGCCGATCTTTTGGGTCTGCATCAACACTGAGTATTGAATCACGTCGCCGACTTTGATCTGCTTGCCATCCTCGACAAGAACCTCTTCCTTCGGGTTCAGGGTGAAATCATGAGTGACACCATCCGCATCGGTGATGCTGAAGGTCTGAAACGCATCATGGGCCAATCCAAGATGGAACGTCCCGCTGATGCCGGCCAACACCGGGCGCTTGTAGTAAGGGGCGATCAATCGACCCAACTGGCGAGTTGGGGAAACGCTTGAGTCAGCAGGGTCGATTTCAAGCGCGGCGTACCACCCATCCATGATGGTGCGAATGTCCGTGCGCGGGGCAACTTCGCCCTGCCCTTTTTTGAACTTGTAGAGGTTCTCAAGGCGTTTGAGCATCAAGGCCATGTAGGAATCCTGAACTACCCACCCTTGCAGATAGGAAGACATCAGCACAGTGGTCATGGGCAACCATGCAGGGACACTGGGGTCCGTGCGTTTGCGGAAATTCTTGGCCTGATGTTCGCGCTCGTAGGCATTGAGTTCGTTGACGATCTGGGCAGTGGTCAGCCGCAACGACGCCTTGATCTGGCGCATTCGCAAGGTATGCTCATGCTCTGCGTTTGGGCCAGCCTTGGCGAATCGCTTCCGAGGCTTGTGAGCGCCGGGATCGCTAGGCGGTTTCCGGGAGGCTGAAAAGCCGGGGAGGATGGACAATTTTTCTTCAAACATATCGGTGTGCCTAAGGCAGTTTGTTCTTGTTTTGTGCTTTGCTAGACATGCAACTCACACTATACAACATGCAACAGTGTGATAACTATCCAGCAAGAGAGTTCGCTGCAAATTTCTGGTACACAGCCCTGTCCAATCGCACGACATGAGTCTCTGGGTTCTTCACACTCCTGGTGATTTGCAGTATCCCTAGCGCCGAAAGACTTTCAGGGAGCGTCTCGTAATGTTCAATGACCAGGCCGAGATTGCGGAAGAAATCGTCAGATCCAACGACGGCCATGGCTTTTTCATCAGCGGCAGCGACTTTGATGGTGCGATTAAACAATCCTTCCCCGATCTTTTGAATAACCCTGACCGGGTGTGCCGCTTTCTTTGGCTTGCGGTTTTCCAGAAGGGCATCGAGACCCATTCCAACCGGCTGAATTTCCCCGCCAAGGCTCTCTGCTGCAATGGAGTCGTCGGCGGATCGGCGTGTCTTGGCAGGCTGCCTTCCCAGGCGGAATCCTGCGAATTTCGGGATGGACAAGCAGTTCGGGTAGTTCTGCAGTTTGATCATGCTAGGCCAGTCAGTCACATCGACAATGAAGGAGGATGACAAGACCAGTGCGGGATCTGTCTCTGGCTTCGAAGCATCACGAAATTCAATTTTGTACAGACAGCTGGTCGCTGGCCGCTTGGCGACATCGGGGCCCTCGTCGATTCGAAACAGGAAATTGTTTTCGTCGAGAAGCTCCAGTACCTTTTTGGTCAGGGCGCTACTTTTGCCATCGCGGGAATTGAGTTCCGGCTTTTCAATATGCTGGGAAAAGGACTTTACGAACTCCAGCTCGTCGATGATCACCACATGTCGATCACGGCTGAACTCGGCGTCCTTGCATTTGAATCCAACGCTGCGCATGGGTGATCGAGCGTTGACGGGCATGTTCATCGCGAAATACTTGGCCAGTGCGTTGAGCAGGTTTACGGGATCGACGGCTTCTTCCACCTGGGCTTGTGTCACCACAGCCTTGGGTGGCTCGTCGAATTGGTATGCGCCTCCCATTTCTATGGCGCCAGCGAGGCGATCACACTCGCCCAGCAACCCCATCAGCGCATGCAGGCGGTCAGAGGTGACAACAGCGACGCCCTCCCCCTTCGCTCGCTGAATAGGCGTGCTCGCCACCCGACTGGAGTAAGCCAGGATCCATTGAATGATGCGTCGATCTTCAATGGAAATTTGCGCAGACCAGAATTCCTGCAGTGCAGCCATGTCGCGCGAGGCCTGCTGCTCATGGCCCGGAAGCAATGCTGTGGCTTTGCCGGAGTCGTCCAGCACCATCTTGCGGATTTTCCCCAGATCATGAGCCATCGCGACGATGGGTATCAGAGGGTCAAGAGGGTCGAGCTTGAAATTGATGTCGATGGCTGCCATGCCGTGCGTTGGCATGTAAACGTATGCTGGCGCCCGCTGAAACATCAAGCCTGCAACCAGCAGGGAATGGGAGAGCAAGGATCGACCGCCATGCCGGTCAATGCCGGCAGGAACCTTTAGGTTTGCCGGGTGCAGCATGATCATTGCCAAGGCGTCAAAGACAGCCAGGTGTGCGCCGTTTTTTTCGCGAGCCGACTGATTGAGAAACTTGCCAGAAAAGCGAACGAATGCGTCGTTCTTCAGCAGCTCTGGCGGGCAATGCAAAAGGAGGTCGGCAAAAGAGTAACTCTGCAAACGCGGCAGAGGAAATTCGTGGAAAGGGATTGGTCCAAGGGTGGAAAACACACCCTTGTCACTATTTAGAAAAGCGCTTCTGTCGGAGACCGGTAGGCGAGCACTCTCTCGATACTTCAGTCGAGCAAGGATTTGCCTCTTGAAATCCTTGGACCGTTCATGCGCCACCCAAATGCCGGCACAAATTGCGACGGACCAGGGGAGAAGAAATTTGAAATTAAAACCGTTGGTCCAGAAAAACGCCGAAAGCACTCCTCCCCAGAAAAGGCTGAGGCCAAGAACTACGTTCGGAATTCTCCTTGGAGCCAACGTCGCCATAAATAATCAGAGGTTGTCCAGAGAGTCGCCCGTGGCGGCGGCATTTTCCGAGGGGGCCGGAGCGACGCCCGAAACCTGGGCAGCAGCGCGTTCGGCGTGAGCCGCGACGCTGCGGGTGCGAGCGGCGGCAAGCTCTTCGGCGATTTCAACAACCCAGCGTGGAGCCGTCTTTCCGAAATCCGTATCAAATTCAGCCGGATCCTTGGGCGACGTGATGCGGATATAGGTGTGAATGCGCTTGACGGGGTTTCCAGCGCCATCCAGCACAGGGATCGGCTTGCGGTTAGCGTCCAACTTTTCTCGGCCATCGTCGTCCATCTCGAATACGGGGACGTTGCGGAACGCATATTCGCCATCCACGTAAATCAGAGATCCACGCTTCACGCGCGAAACCATTGCCGACGCATTGCGCGCCTCATAGGCCAGGGGGACGATGTTGTTGGGGTTCGCATCCTGGCGAAGGTTGATGAGGAACCGTGGGTGCTCGCCATCTTCGAAACTGGCACTAACAACCACGCCCGCAAGCATCACTTGATTGTGGATGCGCGCATTCGAGCTTTTTCCCAGGCGACCCTCTTCGGTGGTGGACGCAATGTCGCTGGTCTTCACCAGATCTTCGACGGTGCGCAGCTTCGAGTTGAACGAACTCAGGCGCTCCATGCTGCGCGCAACGAGAACGGCGTCATACCCGTTGTATTTGTTCTTCTGGCCGATGACCGACGCTACCGTGTTGGTCACCCCCTTCAAAACGCCCAACGCATTGGGAATCATGATCGGGAACTGAATGGTCGGGCTCTTGCGAACAATGGCCTTCGAATACACGGGCGTGGTGCCATTCGTGTTCCGTTCTGCCGCATCTGGCGGAACGATCTCGCCGATCTGGAACGACACGTTTTTGAAGCCTCCAAGGTAGGTGAGTTGAGCGGGTTTCTTGCGCTCAGAGAGGGTCAAGGGACGGATGACTGACGTTGACATGAGATGTACTCCTTCTATGTTGCAAACATTATATCAAGCAAAAATTGTTTTGTGGAAAATTGTTTTGTAAGCTCAAAGAAAGTTAAAATGTTGCGAATACGCCGACGACAGGTGAGCGCATTTCATCGGCTATAGTTTAAGCAAATCAATGTTGCGATATTGATTGAAATTTGAAAAATGCCCAGCACCAAAGCAGCAACTGCAAAAGAACTCACCACGGGAGGAAAGATGGCAAAGCGCGAAGAAGAATCTGCAAATGGCGCAGATGACGAAGGAGGCGGTGGCGGTGCTTTCTTTGCCATCCAAAAACCCCTGATCGCACTCATTGAGGAATACCTGCTGGACCACCCGGTCGCAGGAAAGCGCATGACGCTCAAGACCTTCTGCGAGATGTCCGGGGTGACGGTTGCAAACATGACGGCCATCATCAACGGCAATCGCTGGGTCGCAAAATGCAGCCGAGAAACCATTGAGAAGTTGGCGGCAGCCCTGCAAATCCCCGTACTGCAGGTCTATATCCTTTCTGGGTTTATCACCACCAAGGATGTCGTGTTCAGCGTCAACATCGAAGAAACCGTTAACGGCATCTACCGCCGGATGGTCAAAGACACGCGGATGAACCATCGGGCGCCCACTCAAGATGTGTGGGACACTTGGCCAATGAGCGCAAAACTCTCGATGTGCATGATGTATGAAGGCCTGATCGAAAAGACCTTGTTGCGTTACGCAGGCTCCTGACAAATCGCCGTTCCCTAAAAGCCGCCCGCTAGGCGGCTTTTCTTTTTTATGCTTTGACTGCAATGATCGGATTTTGTTTTGGTGGGCGCCCCATTCTCGTGCGCTCACGCTTGATGTCCGAAGGCCAACCCACAGAGTTGAGCTTCTGAGCAAACCGGCGCCTGGCGTTTTCCACGTCGATGCGCCTTTCATTTTCTTCATTCTGCTGATCTGCCGCGTCTTCGCTGCTCAAGCGCTCAAGGGCGCCGCTCTCGTCATCATCCGAATTCAGCAGTGAAGACAAGCTGATTTCTTTGGAGTAGAACGTGTTAATCGACTTCTTGCCATAGTTTGACACCACCAGTTGGGCTATTCTGAACATGAGGGAGTAGGCCCCATCGGGTCCATCTAACTCTTTCATCATCTTCATTTGCATGACCACGGCAGTATCAGACAGCACGTCGTCAAAATTGGAGAGGCTAACGCCGCGTCTCATCATAAGTTCGCGCACAAACCCATGGACACGCGGACAGCCCAACACTTGGCGCGATACCGCGTTAGAAGTTGGCCACTCCTCGCGTGGTGTTGCTCTCAATACATCCTGGATGCCTGTATAAAGTTTCTTCACGCTCATTTTTTAGACACTCGTGTAGGCGCTCGTTTGAGGCCGGGAGATTTTTTCGGGGTGGCCGTTTTTCGAGTTTTCTTCACCTCAACGGCAGCTGGCATCTGGTCCGGGCTTGGCATCTTCTGCAGCGCAGATCCAGACTTTGCCGAGGAGATGACGTGATCTACCAGCTTGGCCAGCATCTTCCTGTAGTCGTCGTACTGGAGCGCTCCCTTGGCCAGGTCGTCCAGCTTGCCCTCAAACCACGCCGTCAGATCAGGCTTGGTCAAGGTCTCTGAAATGCACATGATGTAGCCGAAGCCTTTGGGCGTCGGGTAGTACGTGATGATCTTGCCCGAGCGATCTTCACCTGTCAGACCGGTTGTTACCGCCCGAGCAATGATGGATGCCCTGGTGGCACTCGTCCCAATGCCCTCCACTTGCCTGAGCTTCGCCTTCACTTTGGGGTCCGTCACAAACAGGTAGGCCTTTTCCATGGCCTCCAGCAAAGTGATCGAGGTGAAGCGGCTTGGCGGCTTCGTCTTTTTGGCTTCCATGTCGATGGGCGATGCTCTGCCGATGTCGCCAACTTTTGTGGGCGGCAGGTTGTCCTGCTCATCACTGTCTGGGTCGGCAGATTTCTTTTTGGCCGCTTCCATTCCGCCAAATAGGGCTCGCCAGCCTTCGACGGTCGGGATTCTTCCCGTTGCCTTGAAGGTCTCATCGACGACCTGTGCAATCAGGGTTGTGGCCATGTATTCGTAGTACGGGAAGAACTGGGCGATGTACTGGCGGCACACAAGCTTGTAAACATCGCGCTCGATCTTCGTCAGGCTTGTCACCGAGCAGGAGGAGGCGAGCGGGATGATCGCAAAGTGCTCGGCAAGTTTCTTGTCGTCCCACGAGTCGGACTTGCGCTTGGCATCCCAGCCACCGGGAACTGCCCAGGTGCCAGAGAAGTTGCTGATGATGCTTTTGAGTACCGAGGGCGCCTTGGCGTGCTCTGATTCAGGTGCGTACTGACAATCGGTGCGCGGGTAGCTTGTCAGCTTGTGTTTTTCGTAAAGGCTTTGAGCTGCGGCCAGCACCTCGTCGGGTGAGTACCCCATCCGGGCCGCCATCTTCTGCAGCTCCACCAGCGAAAACAACAAGGGCGGACGCTCTTTCTTCGACGTGGTGTCAGCAACGATGATTTTTGCTTGTTGGTTATCGCATTTGGCCTGGATGCCGGCCATGTACTTGCGATCAATCACCAGCTTGCCAGAGACATCGAACTCGGGGCGCCCTTCCCCATCGGTTGGCTTGACCCATGAGGCAATGAATGGGGTGTGCTGGCCAATTTTGATGTGGGCCCGCAGCGAGTAATGATCAACGGGCACGAAGCTCTCTATGTCCTTCTCGCGCTGGACGATCATGCCTACAACCGGGGTGACAACGCGGCCAATGTTGAGGATACCTTTGTGTCCCTTTTTCCACCACAGGGCGGAGTAAGCGCGAGTGGCGTTCATGCCTATCGCCCAATCGGATTCACGGCGGGCCACAGCGGCGATGCCAAGATTGGCGAACGCCTTGTTGTCCTTCATCACCCGCCATGCATCCTGGATGCCATCGCGAGTCTGCGCATGCAGCCAAAGCCGATTCACGGGCCCCTGGAAATTGAATTGACGAATGATGTCGTCAATGATGAGCTGGCCTTCACGATCCGGGTCTCCCGCATGAACCACCGTCGTCGCGTCCTTGATCAGCTCCTTGATCTTGCCCAGGCGTGAGCGAATGGATTGCGTCAGGCTGGTGTTGACGACCTGGCCCTTCTCCTTTTGGTAGTTGGGCTCGATGATGAATTCGTCGGGCAACACAGGCAAAGGACCAACGCGCCAAGGGAAATGAAACTGTTCGCCGTACTCGTCAGGCGCAGCCAAGGCAAACAGATGCCCCTGTGCGCCGATGACCGTGTAACTGCCCACATGCTGGCACAGGCCGTCATTGCGAACACTTGTCCCAAGTAGGTGTGAGAGCGCATCAGCGATGTCCCGCCCCATGGCCGGCTTCTCCGCGATGATCAAAGTTTGAGCCATGAAATATAATTATCAAACATGTTGCGCATATTATACCGCAATGTGGTGATGGTGTTGACTGTCAGAGGTGTGGTTGCCTGAGGCGGTCTGGGACTTAATTTTCACCAGACATATCCCCCTCAGTTATCCAGCATGTCGCTGGTAGCCAACGATTGAAGTCGTTTTATCGCGGAGGCCTGAGCTGCTCGCTCAAGCACCGTACTTTTGTATCCTTTAGGAGAAATCATGAGCAAACAATTCCTGCTGACCCTGGCCAATTTCAACCTGTTCCGCAACACGAACCCGGAGATCGAGTTCAGCATCGCCAAGGACAACCGCGTTCAAGCGCAGTATTCGGCGTATGACAAGACGAAGGGCTATGACGTGCGTGGCATTCGTGCCAAGTCCGGTGCTGGTGTCGGCTACATCCGTTTGTCGATCTCGATGACGGACGGCAGCGGCAACCGCGAATACCACAACGGCGCCCTGTTCGTGAATGACAAGAAGCAGACTGACAAGCAGCCCGACTTCCAAGGTTCTGTGAACCTTGACAACAAGGCTGATGGTCCGAAGCTGCGGCTGTCTGCGTGGAAGAAGACTGGCGAGAAGGCTGGCGACTATTTGTCGATCAGCATTCAAGAGTTCCAAAGTCGTGACGAAAGCAAGCCTCAGGCCAATCAGTCTACTGGCGGTGGCTTCGACATGTCTGATGACACTCCGCCTGCGGCCAGCAGCCGTGCTCCTGCACGTCAAGCGCCTCCTGCTCAACAGAACCAGGCCCCACGTCGCACCACAGCGGCAGCGGGAAATGGATTCGGCGACGAATCTGATGACATCCCGTTCGTTAGTGCGTCGATGCAATACGACATGACGACCAGCAAGGCACGCAAGATGGCTCGCTACGACTACTGATCTCCGGATCGGAAATTGGATTCATTGCAAAATGGATCCACTCGTCACCCCCAATAGACCGCTCTTCTGAGCGGTCTATTCTTTTTTGTGGATGCGACATCTCCATGTAGTCACGGCAATCCCGCCGTCAAACTACTGGAGAAACGTATGAAGGAAATCTATCTGGATCAGGGCTCCCCTGATTGGTTGGCTTGGCGTGCAGGCGAGGCTTACATCGACATCAACGGTGTTATCAACGAAGCTCTCAACGGCCCACGGATCACTGCAACAGCGGGTAGCGTATGCGGTGGCCACTCTCCTTTCGCGACTCCTCATGAGTTGTGGGGGCAGATGCTGGGCTTGCGCAAGCGAGAAGACGCTAATTACGCCATGTTGCGAGGAAGCGCTCTGGAGCCAAAAGCTCGGCGAGCGTACACCAGGATGGTTGGCGAAGAGTACGAGGCGCTCTGCATCGAGTCGAGCGTCAATCCGTGGATTGCTGCCTCTCTGGATGGGGTGGATCTTCTGCGCACTCGCGGCGTAGAAATCAAGTGCCCAATCTCTGAGAAGACGCATGACATGGCCAAGATGGGCGAAGTGCCGATCTACTACGTTGACCAAATTCAATGGCAAATGTTGGCCAGCGACAATCAGCTGAAAGAGATCGACTATTTCTCGTATGCGCCGAAGATGGGGGAAGCCCAACCCATCACTGTGAAGACGGACCTGAAAAGGCAAGCCGAACTCGTGGAAGCTGCAATGAAGTTCCGCCTGGCCGTGATGACTCGTGTTCCCCTCTCGGGGTCGGAGTTTGAGCAAGCTGCGAAGGCCTACCTTGTGTTGAACCGCAAGCTCAAGGCCATCGAGTTGGAGCTGGACATGGCAAAGGAGCGGGTGAAGCACCTGGCCGATGGCAAACCAATCCAGGGCGGCGGCGTGATGGTCACTGTATCCAACAGCGAAGGCCGCACGGCCTGGGAAAAAGTGGCCCTGTCGATCATTGCATCGCACAACATCCCCGACGCAGATGTGGAAGCACTGAAGCTCGCTCACAAAAGCAAGCCGACGAAAACCATCTCTGTGAAAGAGGCCGCTGACGCCGATGCAATTTATGCAGAAATTGTGTCTGCCACGAAAACCGAAACCAGTGTGGTTTCAGCCTCGACTGAGGCCATCAACCAGCCTCACCCCGTCTGGTAATCTGCCATCCCAACAACCTCGCTCGCGGGGTTGTTTTTTTTGGAGGCAAAAAAACGCCAGCTCGAAAGCTGGCGTTTGGGTGTGCACGATGAGGGATTTAAGCCCACTTGCTGTGCTTGGAGCAGGCCTCGATGTATTCGGGGCGAGCCATGTTTTCTGCGATGAGGCGATCCAGCTCTGCAATGAGTGCTTGATCGTCGGTATCGAGAAAGAAACCGAAGCTGTAGGACATGAAGTTGCCGCAAAAGCGAACGGCTTCAGGATGATCCTCATGAATCGGTTTGGTGCCCACGTAGCGCGACTTGAAATTCTGCTCGGGGATAGGCTCCCTGATGCAATTGCCCCAGGCCAATCCGCGAAATGGCTTCTGGAATCGGGCATGAGGGTGATTTGGATCATCGCCGCTCATGTCCATGTTCGGGCTCAGCGTCCACTGTTTCAGCGCCTGGAACAAGCCGTCGAGGTCCGTGGTGGGCCAGTTCGGAATGTTCGTCTTGGACCCAATCTGGGACGCGAGGATTTGGTACTTGGTCTGCATGTTCATCTCCGGTTGAGAAATCGACGGAATTGTCGAAACTGCTGGGAGATGTACGGGCAAAAGAAATGCAGCCTTGCAACCCAGTTGGGTTTTTGTCCGAATGCACATCTCCAGGGAGTTAGGGCAATTCCGTCCGACACAACCTGGAGAAAGTAATGCAACGCTACATCGTTCGTAAATTGGGAGTTCATCGTGGCAGTCCGCGTGTCTACCTGGACATCAACGTCATGGAAGCGGCTGGATTCGCTCCAGGTCGCACCTACAACCGCGTGGTGGACTCGGAGAAAAAAAGCCTGACGCTGAGCGCTGAGCCCAACGGCTCGTTCGTGGTCAGCAAGAAGGAAAAAGGAGGCAAGGAGCTGCCGGTGATCGACATCAACAACTCGAAGGAGCTGGGGATGTTTGAAGGCCTGGAGGCGGTTCGTGTCATCTTCTCCAATAACAAGATCCACATCATGCCGATTGCCAGCGAGATGAAGCGCGTCGAGCGCCTCAAACGGCTGCGTGAAAACTTGGATGCTGGGGTTGTTAAGACAGCCGGCATTTCATTCGGCGGTGGGGTTCTGGATCATGCGGCCCATACGGGCCTCGGAGATGCAGGCATCGACTCTTCGCTGGCCATGGCCAACGAAATCGACGAAGGCCTTCTCAACCACGCCAGTGAGCACAATGACATCTGGAGCGCGAGCACCATCGGCATTGCAGCACCCATGCAGGAGCTGGTGCAGGACTATGCGGCCATGCATCGCCTTCCCCAGGTGGATGTGTTCTGTGGCGGCGTACCGTGCAGCGGCGCAAGCCAAGCCGGGAAGTCCAAGCGCGGGCTCAGCAAGATGGAAGATCACCCCTTGGTCGGCCATCTGATTGCCAGCGCAATCATGCTCATCAACCGGATGAATCCGGCCATGGTGGTCATTGAGAACGTGCCCCAGTACGCAGACACAGCGAGTGCACAAATCTTGCGCAACCATCTCCGCGACAGCGGGTATGAAGTGCAAGAGACGACGTTGGCTGGCAACGACTATGGCTGTCTTGAGAACCGGGTTCGCTGGTTCATGGTGGCCTCTTCCGTGGGCATCGACATCAACCTGCAAGGGTTGGCTCCTGTGGTGCGCGAAGTCAAAACGCTCGGATCGGTGTTGGAAGACATCGCCCCGGACGCCGAGGACTGGCGGACTTTTGACTACCTCAAGACGAAGGAAGTGCGAGATGCAGAGAAGGGTAATTCCTTTGCCATGCAGATCGTGACCCCGGACTCTACAAGCTGTCCTACGCTGCGCAAGGGCTACCACAAGGGAGGTTCAACGGACCCTCTTTTGCGCCACCCGACCAATCCCGATCTGCTTCGGCAGTTGACGGTAGGTGAGCATGCAAGGATCAAGGAAGTGCCCGAGCACCTCGTTGAAGGCATGAGCAAGACGGATGGCCACATCCTCTTGGGGCAAGGCATTGCCTACGCTCCTGTCCGTGCGCTTTTCAAACGTATCGGCGAGAGTTTGGTGCAATGGAAAGAAAGTCTTGCTGAAGAAATTCAGCACTCGAACATGGGAACTGGCCTGCTGCGCGCAGTCGGCTAAGCCCTCGTTCTTCGTCCCCCAAACAGCCTCCACTCGTTGGAGGCTGTTTTCTTTTGGGCGAAAGAAAACACCAGCTCGAAAGCTGGTGCGTGGGTGAATTTAACGGCGGATGCCGCCTGGATTTTTAATCTGCAATTCCGTGCGAACCCGCATGAGGACAGATCCCAGAAGGTTTGATCCCTGCCAGGAAGAAGGCTGTGCGGCACGCTCGTCGTCTGCACTCATGCCGATGCCCCAAATGCGGTCGTAGGGACTGGCTTCGACCAGATGCAAGGGATTCGATTCAAGAAGCCGAATTGCGAGCGGAGGGTTCTGCTCGAACTTGGCCAGGCACCCGTCGAAAACCACCTTCTGACGCCGCCGAATCCAAACCGCATTATCGAATCCTTGAACCTCGCGCCCAAGGGCCTTTGCTGACTTCGGATTAGGCGTCTGGAGAATTTTCATCTCCGTGGCCAGATCGCCGAACATGCGGGCCTTGGCAGCCATCATGTACTGCTCGACACACTGATACACGACATCTGAAACTGAAAACTCCACAGGATGCCAGTTGGAAAGGTAGTCTTCCGACCCCCAAAAAAGCAGGAACTGTTCGTTAACGATTCTCATGGTTCATTTCTCCTATTTGTTGTTCCAGCGAACGACTAAAACTGCTTGGAGATGTCCTGGAAATAAAAAAACCCAGCTTCGGAAAGCTGGGTTTTGGGGAGGGCGAATGCTGTCTAGGTTGCAGCGCTTTCGATCTGAGCGAGCACCGAATGAACGTCCTCGGTGTCGATGTCGATGTCGCCATGGTTAATCACAACGACCTCTTTGTTGTCGATGGTGCTTACCTCGTCTTCATCGGCGCCTTCGATGTCGGCATCCAAGACAACCACACGCATCGGCCCGGACGAGATGATCTGCTGAATCAGCCCGCCATCCATCTCGACGATAGCTGTGGGAGCTTCAGCGATTGTGGCGACGGCTTCCACATGGTTCGTATTGCAGTTCAAGCACTCCGAGATCCAGGTCAGCATCTGCTCCTCGGTGAGGAAAGGGGCACCCTTGCGGATGAGCTGGAGATTGATGTTCACATTGATTGCGGTTGACATGCTGATTTCCCATAAAAATGCCGCGTCGAAATTGACAGGACTGGCAGGAGATGTGCGGGACGTGAAAAGTCGCACATCTGTTCCAAGGAAAAAGCGGATCGGCTCATTCTGCGGCCCGCTTCCCTCGACAGTTCGGGTAGTTGACGCTCATGCCCGAGCGCGAGAAGGTAGAGGGGGTTTTTTACTTAATTGACATCTCCCCGCAGTCTCAGCAATTCCGCTGAACACCTACAGGAATGTCACATGCAACTGATTTCAATTTTCGTGAGAAAAGAGCCTACCTCTGACCCCGTGAGCATTGCGCTTGGTTTTGGCAAGCAGATGGACACGATTGCATACCGCGACCGCGCATGCACGCAACGGATGGCCCGTTGGACTTGGGATCGTTCTGGCTGCCCGGATCGTCGTTTCAAAACAGCGATGCTCAACTGCTACCGCTGGAAGCTCGAATGGCTCGACCCGTTGAAGGGAGCTGCGCAATGAATTCGACAACAAGCAAGGCGCTGCCCAACGGGGAGCACCACCTCATTCGCAATGGCGTGATCGTGGGTCGATCCTGGCGCTGGCCGGTGGGCTCCAACGGCAAACGCAAAGTCGGCTTTGGCGTTGTTCTCAATGGCTGGTACTGGCGAGATGGCGAGGCAAGTCAGCGCTCAGGTTCGAGCGCTACGAGCGCGAAAACTCTCCGCGAGGCCCGTGAGCTGGCGGACAAGGTACTTGGCGCCACAGGAGACCAGAAATGATCGCTGTGACCACACCATCCCCCGTGGATGAATTGATCGCCAGTATCAAGCTGGCCAACAACGGCTATTTGGTGCTCGATTACATGCGTGCCAATGACCGTCAACTCGCGGTTGAAAGCGCGAAAACTGGCACTGTCACGATCACGAATGGGGTCGTCCACATGCCCAAGGCGAAACCGGAGTTCTTCAAAACTCCAGTCAGCCAGAAAGCGTTTCGTCTTGCGCCCGATGGGCCTGACTATGAGGGAGCAATCCTGAGTCGCCAGGCCGCACATGGCTTCTATGACTGAAACAGAGAAGACTTGATCCACCCTAAAGCCACCAGCATCAACGATGCTCGGTGGCTTTTTCTTTGGCTTCACATCTCCAGCCAGTGACGGCAATCTCGCCGCCCCCTCAACCTGGAGATCCCTATGAAATTCGAAACGCTCCCCAATGGTGCCCTGCAGATCCAATCTGAACAAGAAGACCTGGAAGCGCTCGCCACCATCAAAGATCGTTGTGGTGGCGACGATGTGATGTTTTTGGCCGAGCTGCTGGAGTACACAGGCTGGCAAGGTAATGGCAGGCTCTTTCAGGTTAAACCGGAGGATGTTGGAGCCCTTACTGATGCGCCATTGATGACGGACGATTGCCGCATCGAAGACGATGGCACGGTGCAGGTATTCGGCTCCGTGTGGTGGTTCCCGAACTACATGGTCACCAACTTCGCCGAAAAACTCATTGAAGCCGGCAAGGTTGTCTTTGCCCTGGGCTCCCCTGCCCTTTCGCCCGCCTAACCAGCAGACATCTCGATCAACCCACGACGGCCTCTTGCAGGCCGTCTCTCTTTTTTTCCAGGCGACATCTCCCGTCAGTCTCAGCAATCCCGCTGAACGCAAACCGGAGCATGAAATGCAGCATCAAGAATGTGGAAACGGAAAATTCGCCCTCGACGAGTGGACAAAAATCTATCCCGCCCCAACGGCCATACCCTTTGAGCTAAAGCCAACCGGCTCAACTTTCAGGGGGATGAGCGATCAGGGGAAGGCCAGCGAGTACGCCGAGAAGGTATCGACGTTCTTCGCGGAGCACAACCTGGACATACCTGTGTTCGTGGTGCGCGGCCCAACCAGCACGACGAAATGCAAGTTCGAAGTGGTCACGGCGACAGCGGGGTATTCCGTCGTCTCCAAGATTCACCGCACCGGGCAGAAGGAGGTCAAGCAAATCTGCATCGGTCAACCTGTGAAGGTTTGGATCAATTCGATCCTGGGAGCCATCCCTGCAGTCGTCGTTCGAGACATGACGGGCGTGGTGGACGTTGCCCGTACTGCGAACCCGATGGATGGCGAAAGCGTTTACGAGATCCGTTACACGGCGGGACCAAATCGAGGCGCACACGCCTTCGCACCCGCCCGTGATCTGCGCCTGCAGTAATCGCCCTTCTGTCACCCCCCAACCCTAGCTTTCGAGCTAGGGTTTTCTGCGCTTCGTACATCTCCAACCAGTCTCGGCAATCCCGCCGATCATTTACAGGAGATGGTTATGAGTCAACACATGCAAAGCTACGCCTACGCGGATGATCTTTTTGGTTTTCCGCGCTTTCCGGATGCTGTTCGTGAGGCCTCGCGCTTCCCAATCAAGCAGGGAACATCGATGTTTGTACCCGAACGAGACGATGCATACGTGTTCCGAAAAGAACATCTGCGCGTCATGCAGTTTTGGGCAGCCGGCACCGAGAAAAACATCCTCTTGCAGGGTGAGACGGGGACGGGCAAGACCACGCTGATCGAGCAGGTCGCGGCCCGTCTAAACTGGCCCGTGTTTACGGTGGGCTGCCATGGCGGCCTGGAGTTCCAAGAGCTGATTGGACGCGTGACGCTGCAGCCTGATGGTTCGACTGGTTGGGCCGATGGTCCGCTGATCGCAGCAATGCGTGTCGGAGGAATTTTCTTGCTCGATGAGATGAACTTTCTGAAGCCGGAAGTGGCCGGTGGTCTCAACACGGTGCTTCAAGCTACTGTCTATGCGATCCCTGAAACGGGCGAGCTGATCAAGGCCCACCCAGACTTCAGAATCGGTGCCACGGGCAATGCCATGGATGGCGTCGGCAAAGGCGCGTACCGAGGCACCCAAACCTCGAATATCGCTTTGCTCGCACGTTTCACGCTCGGCATCCGTGTGCGATACATGTCGGTGCAAGACGAACAGAAGATGATTGAAGCGAAAGCGAATGGCATCACTGCGAAGGTCGCGAACTACCTCTCCGAGGTGGCCAACATGGCAAGAAAGTCGCACGAGGACGGGGCACTGAAAGCGCCCATGTCTCCACGCGAAACGATTGCAAGCGGGCGACGAATCATGGCTTATTCTGGGAATCTGCAGGGCGATGACGCGCTGCAGGCCCAGTGCAAAGCGGTGGCCGAGTCGTTCGAGATGACGTTCCTGTTTCGCTGGTCGCCAGATGATCGGAATGAGTTTGTGAAGGCGTCGAGTTCAGTGGCTTCGCGACTGGGCTTGCCCATCGTTCTTGAGTGATTTCTCGCTCACCCAATCCCAGCATTCGTGCTGGGATTTTTCTTTTTGGGAAACCCGGTGGATCGCCGCAGGGGCGGCCAGGCCTCGCGGGCCCACGGCGCGGAGACAAAAAAAAGCCCTCAGTCTCTCGACGAAGGGCTCAATGCGCTCATAGGCGCCGATGGAACGCAAACCTTACTGTGTCTTGCCAGCCTCCCGGTCGGCCTGAATGCGGGCCTTGGCCATGACGGCGATAGGCTTCTGGGCGCGAAGGGAGAACTTGTCCAAGGCATCGAGCACCGAAATGTCACCGAAGACGGCACTGTAGGTCTCTGGTTTGGCGCAACCCTCCTCGGTAATCGAAGCGCTTTCCGCCGTGGCCATGACGATGGCGGGCACCTTGTCGATCAGGAAGTGCTTGAAGGGCTCAGGGCTGATTTCCCATTGGGCGCCTGACTTGTTCAGACGAGACAAAATTGCCTTGGTGTCGCTGAGCTTGTCGTTGGCGAAGCCGCGCATCATCAAGACAGCGTTGAACCGTTTTGCCTGAATCGCATACTGCTCCAGCATCCGCTCGGGCATGGACAACGAAACAAAGATCATCAGATCTGCCGGGACTTGATCGGGATTGGCCGCAGAAGGATCCTTTCTGGCACTACCGGGCTTCGCCAAATTCATGAAGTCTGCCTTGGTGGCTGCTGGCACAGGTGCGGCACCGTTCACTGCAGCGGCGGCAGCGGCGTTGGCATTGTTGGACTTCATCTGCTGCTGGATGGCGCGATTGGGTATGTTCACGCTGTTGAGCGCATCCATGGTCGCCTTGTGCTTCGCAGCGATGTCCGCCTGGCTGGGCATGTCCTTCTGCTGGAAATTCTGGGCGAACGATGCAGATGCCAGGGCGACAAGAACTGCAGCGGTGAAAACGTGTTTCATCGAAAAATCCTTATTGGAAGGAGGCGGGAGAAACCACGCCAGAGCAGCAGTCACGCTTGCGGAAGATGGCGTATCCAAAATCCTTGTACCCCTCAAGCGGGAGCTGGGTGCCAGCTTCGCGCATGGCGGTGCTGCGGCCAATCGGGACGCAGCAACCACCAAGGTTGGCCTTCCCGGTGCTGGGTGTCGGAAACATGCGCTGGAGCTTGTACTGCTTCTTCTTCATGATCAGCTCAGGAGGCATGTTGGAAGGACTGCCGGCGCACATTGCTGCGCGGGTCGTGTCCTTGCCGCAATTGGGTTCACCCGGCTCGCAAGCGTAGGATCTGCCGCCGCCCTTGCTGAAGAGTCCCGCCATTTCGCGCATGCCATGGGCTTCCGCCAGCATCCGGGTTGCCAGCAGATGGCCGGTGTTGTCCATCGACTTGTAGTCCTTCACGTTGCCCGTGATTGGATACATCGGCCCCCAGGATCCGGCCTGCCAGAACAGATCGTTTCTTGGAAATCCGACCATGGCTGCTGCAGAGTCGATACCAGCGGCCATCACGCCAGCAATGTTCGAGAAAGCGTAGGCGATTGGCATCTTGATCAGGGCAAGCTGATCGTCAGACCAGGACGGATCGAACTCGCTAGTCCAGCCAACATCGAAGGGTGAACGGTCGGAGCAGGTGTCGTCGAGGACCGCTTCCAAAAGGTACATCAATGGAGAGACATAGTAGGCGGAGTTTCGGAACGAGGCCTTGCGCATCGGGTCAGTCTTGTTGATGACGCCATATTGAGAGTCCACCCAGGGCAACGGAAGCTTCATGCCGCCAAGCGTTGGCAGGCAGCCAGGGTCCGTATGAACGTCAACCATGTAGGACATTTCCCAGAACGACGTTGGGACGCCAACCATGAGCTGCTCGGGGCAAGTGCAAAGCGGCGTGCTATCGGCGTCAGTGGTGAAGTCTTCACCGCTTTGGCCGATGAGCTTCACGCCGAACAGCTTGAATGGGAACATGCACGACCAACAAATATCGTCGATGAAGTTCGGGAACATGTTGGGGCAGATGGGCCCGGCTGCACGGGCGGAAACCGAGGTCATCGAGATGACCAGAGCGATGATTCCCATCAAAAGCGACTTCATTGGGCCACCTCTTGGACTTTGAGCTTGTCGCCCTGTTGGGAGACGATGGATGGAAGGTTCTTGATCTTCATGCGCGTGTGAAAGCCCGGAACGTCCAGGTAGATGCGGCGCTTGAGAAATTCACCCGCCTTAAAAACAGAGCCGCCCAGCAGGATGATCTTGTCTTCGGGCTCGGCGAGCTTCTTGACCAGCAGCAATTGCCGTTGGTCCTTGGCGTCAATGAAAAAGAGTTTTTTGGTGAGCGGAGAAATGACCAGCGGATTGATCTTGGTGCCAGCGGCAACCACGATGCCGCCGTTGCCATTCGTGATGGTCTCCTGAACGGTCTCCGTCAGATCCACCAAACGAACTGCATTCGACCTTGCGGGGCCGATGCCCGCTGGGGTGGCCACATTGTTCAACGACGCCATGTAGCGCTCTTGCGCCCCCCGCAGCATGGCTTCCTTGCCCCCGTTTGCGAGCTTGTTGCGCACCGCATCTTTCATTGCTGATATGGCATCGCGCTCCTTGATTTGGTAGGTTCGTCCATAGACGCCAAGACTCTCGGCAGAAACCAGTTGCGCGCCCAAAAGACAGGCGCCCGCAACGAGAAGGGTGCGGTGCTTCATGGCAATCACTTCTTGGACATGATTTCTTCGATGCGATTGTTCTCGGCGTAGCCTTTGAGGGTCATGCCGTTTTCAAACACGATGGCCGGCGTTCCTTGAAAGTTGTATTTCTTGAACAGCGTGAGGTTTCGCTCGCTTGCACCGTTGCCGCAGTCTTTTGCGACAGGCTTGGAGCCGTCGATCACCATCGAGCGCCAGATTTTGGATTTGTCGCCAGTTGCGCAGTTGACGGCGTTGGCCTTGTTCGTCGAGTCCGGGCCCAGGATGCCCAGCGCGAAGGTGTAGATCGTCACGTCCTTCAGGCCCACCAGATTGACTTCGAGCTTCTTGCAATAGGTGCAATTCGCGTCGGCGAAAACAGCCAGCTTTCGCTTGCCATTGCCGTGGACGGTCTTGATGGCGTCCGCCAGGGGCAGATCAGAGAAATCAATCTTGTTCAGTTCTTCGCGACGCTCATCGCCCAAATTGGCCTTCGTGACCATGTTGACCATGGTGGGGAAGAAGTACACACCACTCGATTCGACATACAGCATGTCGGTGCCAAAAATGGCCTCGTAGATGCCCGGCACGGGGGTGTCGTTGACCTGAGAGAACGGAATGTTCGGGTAGCCCTTCTTCAGCTTCTCCAGCATTGCCTCGGAGGCCGGACTTGCGAGGACCGAATGCGAGGCGGCCACAACGCCCAGGCCGATGATGAATGATTTGAGGTTGAAGTTGAAAGATTTCATGATTGATTGAATAGAAAAAGATGTTGCAAATATTATAACAAAGTAGACGCGGTAAGTTCGACCCGCGTCCAGGGAGTATGGTTATTCGTCAGCCACGTATTCGGCCTCACCCATTGCAAGAACGACTTGTTCCATCTTGCAGGTTCGCGTATTGATGAGGTGATGCTTGAGCGAGAGAATCTTGCCGAGCTGGCGCTGCTCGTAAATTTCCTGGCGCAGCCTCTCCAGGTCGGGCACCTTGAGTTCGCCCTTGTGGATGAGGATCTGTTCCCACCGCCGCTGGCTCGGGATGTAAGCCACTTCGCTGGTCGAGGCGATCACTTCCTGCAGGGTGGTCTTCCCTTCGAGAACGGTGCGGACGCCGGCCTGCGCCAACGTCTCGAACTGCTCCTGCTTTGTGGCCATCTCAATGATCTGCGGCACCCAGCTAGTGGCGTCGTCCCCGCCGTTCTCCAGCAGCCGGCGAATTTGCGGGGTGATCTCGATCATCTCAACCAAAGGGATCCGCCCACTAAACGCACCGCTGACGTTGCGCGGCAGCCGGATATCCGCATTGAACATCTTTCTTTTGATGAGCCACTCGCGCTCAATGTCGTTGGGCTTTTCCCAAACAATTTCCGCGTCCGGGCTGATTTTTCGCACCAGACGCTGAGCAATCACCGAGGAAAGAACGGATGCAACCTCGAACCCTTTCAGTCCGAAGGACAGCAGGCGCGTGATGGATTCTGCTGCGCTGTTCGCATGAACGGTGGACAGAACCATGTGGCCCGACGTGCCCGCCTTCTGGGCGATTGATGCGGATTCTTCGTCGCGCATTTCCCCGACCATGATCACATCGGGATCCAGGCGCAAGGATGCCTTCATCGCCTTGGGGAACGTCATGTTGCCGTCAACGTCGATCTGGGTGAAGGTCTTGACCGCGTACTCGACCGGGTTCTCGATGGTGATGATGTGGCGGGCATCGTCCTTGAGGTACTGGAGCAACGCATACAGTGTCGTCGTCTTGCCCGATCCGGTTGGGCCCGACATGAGCACAATCCCCTCGGGCTCCGATACGACGCGCTTCATGGTCTCGCGGACCAGGAAGGGCATCTCCAGCGCATCGATGTCTGCATTGGCGTTGTTCGAGTCCAGCAGGCGGCACACAAATTTGTATCCCGCCACCGTTGGCGTAACCGCGACCCGAATATCAACACGGCGACCACCGAAGAAGACCATCATGCGTCCGTCTTGCGGCACCAGGCGCTCTTGATCATCGAGCTTGGATTTTGCGCAGATCTTGGTCTTTGCAACGCGAGCGGCCTCCGGGTCCAGCGAGCCAGCCAGAACCTCCAGGTGCCCGGCCTTGCGGACCCGGACCTCCATTCCATCGATGTCGTCCATTTCAATGTGGATGTCCGATGAGCCAGTAATGACAGCCTGCTCGAAAGCGTTGTTCAGGAACTCGACAACGCGGTCGTCATGGCCGCCACCAGTAGAGATGAAACGACCGGCTTGCTCAATGCCACGGGATTTAATCGGGGCGAGCGCATGGAGCGAATTCACTTTTTGCATTTGGCTTCCTTCCCGTAGACGGTTTGTTCAAAGAACGACTGGACTGCGACCGCCCCTTTCGCCTTCCACAGAAGGAGTTCGAGTTTGGTGGAGTCCGTCGTCCAGTTCTCGGTCAGCACTTCCACTGCGCCCATCGTGTAAGTGATTGGCCATGCAGATCGATTGACGCGGGTGCAGGGGTTTCCCGCAAAGATCATTCCAGACACCCAAACCAGCACAAGCGACAGGATGAGCCACGAAAAAAATTCACCGATTTTTGACATTTCATTTCCTTCAGACCCAAGGGTGGGTCAGTTCTTTCTTTCGTTGATGAGGTCCGCGACCAGCGTGTAGTTTTTCTGAACCTTCTGGACGTAGTTCAGTTGCTTGGATGGGGTGATTGCGTTGTATGCGCCAACAGCCTTCCAGGTCGCCCCGTGGCGAGCGATGTTCTGCGCAAGGATCCAGGCGCCGACATAGATGTTGGTGCAGGCGCCCATCAGATCCCTCTCGGAAATGCCATGCTTTGCTAAGGTGGGGAGCCACCAAGTGTTCACCTGCATCATTCCAAGATCGGTGGAACCGTTTTCGTTCTTTGCGCCCACCGCGTTGGGATTCAGCGATGACTCCGTTTTGGCGATGGCCACAAGCATTTGCTTGTCAACACCAAAGCGAGCAGATGCGGAGTCAAAACACTTATCAAAGGGCAGCTTGGACCGCTTGTCAGTATCCGCAAATGCAGGAGCCACACACAGCGCCGCAATCGCCAAAATGAAAAGGCGCTTCATCACCGCAGCTCCAGCGAAACACGGCGTGTGTTGTGCTCAATGTCCACGATACAGACGTTGATGGGTTCACCAATAGACGACTTGCCGTAGAGCTGGATATTGGGGATCGCGCTCACATGAAGCAGGCCCACGACACCTGGAGCCAGACTGATAAAAAGGCCGTAGTCCATCACGGATTTGATTCGACCTTGAACCGTCGAGCCCACCCGATGAGTGTTGGCGAAATCTTCGAAGGTGGCAGCGATGCGGGTCTCCCGAATCGAAAGTGCCAGACCTCGGCCAGGCTTGAAGCCGACGACCATAACGTCCACTTTGTCGCCGAGGTTGTAGATGATGTTTTCACCGGGCCAGCAGATCGCGTTCTGGAAGACAAGCCCGGATTCACCATTGGGCATGCGCACAAAAATGCCATAGTGCTCAATGCCGCTGACAACGCCAGTCAGCTCCATGCCGGTCCCATACTCGGTGGTGTCACGGGACTTGCGCGAACGACTGGACGACGAAGGCTTGCCCGAGCGTTCAGCTAAGGCCAGGGCATCGGTCACAGCAGGAGCCGTGGGCCGGACTGCGACGCGGGGCGCCACCAGGCGCGAAACAATGTTGGAGAGGAAGCTCATCATCAAAGAATTTCCGAGGTCAAGCCATTGAGGATGTTGAAGAACATCGATTGATCGCCCATCACGTCGTCAGGTGTCAGTACGTATTTGCCACCAACACCAACGCTGGGCGTGGCCCGCAAGGCGTACTGAAGGGTCTTGCGAGCTGCAAACTTGATCTGAACATCGCTTTTGCCATCGCTCAAGGCGGTCGAGAACCTCTTCATGTCAATGCCAGAAAACTTGACAGCCTTGGCCCACATCTCTTTGGAAGCGAGAGATCGGGTCTCCGCATAGGAGTTGTAGACGGACGAAATAAATCGGGCCATCTGGTCTTTGCTGGCAATGGCCAAGGCTGCGTAGTAGCACTTGGCCGCGATGATCTGCTCCTGCTTGCGCGTGACATCCGCCACGTTGACCACGGGAATAAACATCGTTTGGATGCCCTTCGGAACGGTGGCCGCAAAGTTCAGCAGTGGATCGTGATAGCCCGCACAGAACGGGCACGCAAAGTCGAAGAAAAAAAGTACGCGGCGACCATCTTCGGGGACGTTGACTGCGCGAAACGGGCGGGCGCTTTCTTCCTTTTTGGGCGAACCCTGGGCGAGAGCGTGGCCTGCCACCAGGCAGAAAAGAGGGGCGAGGGATAGAGAGAATTGACGGCGATTCATGATGTTTAGTGTTTTGTTATCCGGGAGTTATTAACCCGTTGCAAACATTATAGCACATGGAGAAAAGAAAAGGCGCCGATGGTCGCGGGCGCCTTTGTGCGGGGTGTGCGCGGGGATGGAATTGAACGTCGGGCCGAACCCTGTGGCTTGCCGCTCAAGCGGGGTCATCACCATGAATCCGATCCAACGGCCCTCCGTAATGAAACACTTGGTACTCCGGGGTCGAAGGATCCATGAAATCGAAGTGACGGCCTCCGTCGATTTCCGCAGCGGAAGGGTTGCCAACTGCCGAAACAGGAGCAGCACGGCCCTGAACACCAGCCAACAATTCACGGGAAAACAAAACCAGCAACGAAATCGCAGTCCAAGTCGGCGCCAACAGGTAAAGATGGTTGTCGCTGACGAACTTGGGATCCACGTCTGGGCCGCCAAAATACAGGAACAGAAAAGGGGAAGCGGCTACCGCAAAACGGGCAAGAACCGAGACCAGCTTCAGAACAAAATAAAAAAAGCGCATACCAAGTCCTTTCCAGGAGCGAGGTGTTAGCGCTTCAGAAATTAAATTCTATTTAGTAAGTGCGGGCAATGCTTCCATTCATGCCTGCGGTTGTAACGTCTCGTCGGTTCCAGCGACTACCCGTTGCATAAATTATAACGGATAGTCGCTGAATATGCAAGCCTTAACGTCGCATCCGGCCGATTCGCGTGCGTTGGTTCACCGGCTCTCTCTTCGGCTTTTGTTCACCAGGGGTGTGGTTGTCTTCGCCCTTGTCGCCTGGGCCTTTGCGCTGAGGTTCCTGATGCGGTGCCCCAGAAGGACGGCTCTGATACTGGCGGCCTGCCTCCAGAAGACTGCCCCCCACCTCTGCAGCAACAGCAACTGCACCTATGGCGCCAATGGCAAGCATTTCGTTCTTTTCTTTCTCACGGAACGCCTGCACCTGAGCGGGGGCCATTTGATTGCGAGCTGCCTCGGCGGTATCCAACCCGTCGAATGTGCTTTGATTATCCCGGTCGCCACGAGCAATGAAGCCGGGAGCATTCGCCCTGAAAGCGGGGGAATTCCCGACACCCTGACCAAGACCGCCGGTAGGAACATGCTGTCCCACTGGAAGTTCGTTCGGCTTGGGGGCCAACGCCGTCGTGGCAGGCTGTGCTGCAGTTCCAGGAACCCAGCGCATGCCGGCCTTGGCGCCAGCGGCCTGATTTGCAGGCACATTGCCATCAATCTTTCCCCAATCGCGCAGAGCCGTGCTTTGATCGGCGGTGGTAGCACCTGGCTGACCCTTGGGGATCTTGACCCAATGCCCTTGCGTTGCCGCCGCTGCGGGGGTGGAAACAGTGGCCACTGTACCCCCCAGCAAAGCGCCCGCTTCCGTGTTCATCATCGAACCATTCACCTGCCCGGTGAGAAAGTGCTCGAACAGCACATTGCGCTCATAGTCTGCAAGCGCTTGGCCCCGTGATCCACCACCAAAATCCTGGGCAGTCCGACCCATGGTGGCAGCGTCCACCTCCTTCATCGCGGCGGCAACCTTTTCTGGAGAGCTGAGACTCCTGAGCACCACAGAATTGGCAGCTGCTCTCTGTTGCAGGGCTTCGCCGGTCACACCACCGACACCAAAGAGGCCAGCGCGCATGATCTGCTCCTTGTCCAGCGAAACAGAGGCGGTCTGAGTTTGACTGCCGCCGTCCGAGCGGGAGTGGGATTCGGTCTGCTGCGCTTTCCAGCTCTCTGCAAGCTTGTCAGCATCAGAAGCCGCAAAAGTTTTGTCTTTACTCAAGCCCTTCTTTGCCGTGTTCGAAGAATCCAATTTCATGGCATTTTGAACCGCCGCAGTGAACATGGCTTTCGTATCGCCAGCAATGCCCTTGGCGAATGCCTCAGCTCCACCAGGGCGTCCAGCCATAGCGCCAATCGCGGCATTGGCGGCGACATCTTTGCCGGCTTCAACAGCCATGGATTTGATTTTTGACTTCAGACCAACCTTTGCGGCCTGAGTTGCAGCAGTCATCGCAATAGCGGTAGCGGGTGCGGCTGCGGCGCCTACACCAGTCAAAACCTCGCCGGCCACCATCCCAGCCGTCAAAAGACCGCCAGCAACATCCACAACGGAACCCACAGCATCTGCTTGCGCCTCTCGACCGGCATTGCCCATCAGCTTGTCAATGAATCCTGCATCCTTGGCGGCAAGTTGCGTAATAGCCTTCTCCTGGGCCGTACCAACCGCCTTGTTCAACTGGGCTGTCTCCGGCGCTGACAGGGGCGCCCCTCCCTTGAGACCGCTGGCTACCCTACCCAGGGCTCCACCCAGTGCCTTGGCAATACCGGTGCCAACCTGACCCTGGAACTGATCCATGGCGGTCATGGTCGTAGTCACGGAGGCGGCTTGCTCGCGGCTCATGCCGAATTTGGTCATCAACTGCTCTTGAAAAGCAGTTTCCTTGGCGCGGCTCTTATCGTGCGAGTAGCTTTCATCTTTGGCGCGCGTCTCTCCGGAGTTTTTGATGTAGTTGCTTTGCAGGCTGTAGGAACCAGCGCCCACCCTGTTGTTGAGAGATGTCATGTTGCCGTTCGAGTCGGCCATCGAGCTGACGCTGTTGACCGGCTTATGGTCCACCATCGGTGCGGACTTGCTCACGTCATGCTGCAGCTTGGAGGTGTCCATGTGCTTCTCGCCACTCCACTTCTGGGCAAGGCCGCTCAAGGCAACCATGGAGCCAGACAGCAAGGCCAGCGACAGCATTTGCGAAGACGCCATGATGTCGCCAGCGATTGCCAGCTTGGTGGACAGGGCCTGGTACACCGACATGGAGTTTGCCAAGGTCATGCCGTTTGAGCCGGCCATCATCTTGCTCATCTGATCGGTGATAGAGGTCTGGATATAGGACTGCACAGGAGCAACCGTCAGCATCCAAGACTGGCACCAGATACCAAAGAAAATGTAGCCACCGAAAACCTTGGCCGTTTTAATGGGGACGGCCAAGCCATAGATGGCGATGATGGGGAACAGGGCAAAGAAAAGCGCCTGCAAAACACCCATGGAAGTGAACATGGTCTTGAGGAAACCGCTGCCCGACATGGCAGCAGAGGTTTTCCATTTTTCCATGCTGTCGGCAAGCGCCAGCGAACCGGAAGCGCAACCTTCAGGGGTCGTCATGGCGCCCGACTGACTCATGCAGTCCATCGTGTAGGTCACGGTCGATGCCACCAAGGCGTTTTTGCTGAACTGCACTGCACTTTGGGTCATGCCTATGGCGGATCCAATCAGCATGTCGTATGCGTTCGTCATGGAGGCGGAATTCCACAGTCCTTTGGGGTCTTGCGGGTTCCGGACGGTTGTTTCGGCGTTGGTGAGCTTCAGCAAATCCGAGTTGCCAGACGCCATGGCTTCAAATTGACGGTCGATGTAGTCGAGGCCGCCCGTGTACGAGATGCCACCAATGACAGTTGCTGGATCTCCAGGACCATTCTTGCAGGCGACGATGATGCCGTTGCCGCTAGGGTCACTGTCGGTAAAAATGCGAGTGAGACCCGAAGACCGTCCGTACATGGTCAACCAGTTGAGCATGTCCAGATCGTCCTTCAACGGTGGCGTAGCACCAGTGGCATTGGGGTCGATGGCGCAATCATGGACGACCTGAGAGAGAGTCTGGCTAAGAGCGGGCTTGATCGTGGAAAGTCTCGGAGAGCGCAAGGACAAAAGCAGATCCAGCGGGCCTACGAAACCGAACTGGGAGACCGACATGTAGCTGCCGTTCACGCCTTGGAAGGCTGTGTCCATGGAGAGGAACACTTTGTAGGCGGCCTTCGAGAAAACGCTGGCCGGAACCAGGGCCAGGGCTGGAACGTTTTGAACGACAGTAACCTGATTCGTGTAGACGTTATAGACGTTGGCTTGGCCGGTGATTCCCATCATTGACATGAAGAAGAACCACACCCCAAGGATTCCAGGACTAACCTTGCTACTACGAACCGTTGCGCCAAATATGGCCATGGCCAAAAGGATCAATGCACCGAGCCACGCCGCACCCTGCAGCATCGGGCCGGAGCTGTTGAACCACGCAGCGAGGCCATTTAGTGCACGCCAGATTCCAACGTTGTCCGAGAAGATGTAGTAATCCCAGTTGCCAATGTTGGCGTTGGAGATGAAAGAGGAGTTGAAATTGGCCATAGATGCTCCTCAATTTGGCCGATAGCGAAGAACCGCACCGTTCGCACGAATCGCGGTGTCAATGTAGGTAGCCATGGTGTTAAGGCGGGTCAAGTTGACCTTGCTTGCCTTCTCTGCATCAGATAGGTCGGCCAACATGTTGTTGATGGTGTCGTCGAAGCCTTCTGGCTTGGGACTATCGGTTTTTGCGTAGCTCGTGACGGCGACATCCACGACCGAACGGCCATACGAAACAGAGATTTCATCCACCATGGCGTCAACCAGATCAACCGAGATCATGTTGATGATCCCTGGAACTCCCTGAGCGCGAGTCATCAGACCAACGGCAGGGATCTTGCCGATGGAGTTCAAAAACTGGAGCTGCCCAGAACTCATTCCACAAGCGCCCGCAGTGCAATTCGTCATCTTGTAGACAATTGAACCAGGCAGGGGCGTGGAAGCATTCTCGGCACCAAACATCTTGGTGCGCACGAAACCCTCAATCCCAGTCGTTGCAAAAGTCGATGCAGTTGGGCTGAGGCACTCGTTGTTGTCGCCCTGGCAGCTCCAGATGGGAATTTCTTTGATGCCAGCAGTGCCGGTCGCCGGTCGGAACAAGTCCTTCAGCCGCAATCGCTGCGGAGGGAAAGGATTGTTTTTCGGCTCCGCTTCTGGCGTAGCACCCTCTCGCCTCACCGTGGTTCCGATCAGGCTCATGATCACCTGCTGAGACATGATCGTGTCGTCGGTGATCGCAAACACAAAGCCGGCGTGTTTGCGGGTATTCAGTGCATTCCATGTCAGGTTGCCGAGCTGAGGAGCGACAGAGGTTCCATCGGCATTCTTGGTCTTGCGGGCTTTTTCGACGTTCTTCGAAGGCGCATCCTGGTCGCTGGTGAAGGCTTCCGTGAAGTCGGACGCCCAACCCTTGACGGTAGAGAGCCCATCGCTGACGGTCTTGCTCAGATTGTTGAAGACATCTTCCGCATTCTTCGCGCCGTCCATGATTCCGTGTGCCAGCTGGCAGCTGTTGCGCTGGCTGTCGTTCATCATCTGCGCCATGTGCTGAAACTTGTCCAGCACGCCACCCAGCTGCGGAAAGCTTGCATCGAGCGCCATCTTGAATGCCAGCGGTGCAGCGTTCTGCGCCGTGTTGCGGATGAACTGGGTGAGTTTTTCAGCTGTAATGAAACTGAACGACCCCAAGTACAAGTCGATGCCGCCGCAGCCAATGGAGAGGCGGGGCGGGTCAAGAGACATCACCTGCAAATTGGAGATGGGTGCTCGGACGTAGACGCCGCCACCAGAGATGGTTCCACGAAATTGATTCGACACCACGTCCGGGGCCGTCACATTGGTGAACATGCCATCGAGCACTCCGGAGAGGCCTGCGGCGCTGGCCGAAGAAATGGCCATTGCAGCGACTGCGGTCACGGTGAGTTTGTGAAGAGTTTTCATTTTTCGCCTTTGATGCGCTCGCGCATGGTTTGCATAACGACAGACGGGCTGTCGCTTGGCGTCAACCCACCCATTTCTTCGGTGGTGAGAACCCCCTTGTTGTATGGGTTCACCTTTTCTTCAAGATCCTTGGGGAGCGATCCACTGGCCTTGGCTGCAATCATCAAACGCTCGGACAGTTGCGTTTGCGACATCAGACCTTGCGACACCAGATAGAAGCCGTTCGGCGGCAGCACGAGAACGGTCGTGGGCGTCACTTTGAGGTTCAGGCGTTTCGCGGCGATCTTGCCGGCAGCGGTGTTGATGTTGATCTTGCGCAGATGGAAGTTGTACTGAGACGCCACACCTTTCGCGTGGTCCGCGCCGACCAGGATGTTCGACACATAGTCCGCACACGCCGAGCACTTGTCTGGGCCGTCCACAAACACCCAGATGCCACCCTTGGTTCCAAGATAGTTCAACACCTCGTCTTGCCCCGCCTTCACGCCGCGAACAAATCCCGGCTGGGCGAACTGCGCGATTGGTACGCGGTTGTTTTCATCGAGGAAAGGATCGGTGGCCACAACCTCTTTCACCTTCTCGCTGAAGTTCTGCGACTTGTCGAGGAGAACACGCTGGGCATACATGTAGTTCGCCACGTTCTCTTTAGTGGGGTTGTCCACAGCTGTATCCAGCAGCTTTGGCATGTTGGCCCGCATCCACTCCGCCGAAAGCGGCTTCACATCCGCCTTGGCTGGAGCTGCAGGCGTGGCCTGCGATGGCTTTGGCGGTTCGACCTTGGGTGCGACCTGCTCGGGGTCTTGCTTGTACCAGTAGTAGCCGTCGCCCTTGAAGTCTTCGAACTGATTGAAAGTGCGGGCGGATGGTTCGGCATTGGCGCCGCCAAAAATGGCGGAAACAACACCGAGCAGAAGGAGGGTTGCAGGGCGCTTCATCAGAAGAGAGCCTTCACAAGACGGTCAACGCTCGCCTCAGGGAGAACACCCCAGTAGCGAGAGTCAAACGAACGCGGCAAGGTGCCAACGACAAAAAGCTCACCGGGCTGCAAGACACGATCCATGTCGATGGGTGTCTTGCCCTTGGCCGCGAGGTTCTTGAGGGTCGTAGGGTTGCGCTCGCCCACCATTACCCCGTTGACGAAAGCGCCGTCCTTGTTGGAAATGACGTGATCGCCGGGGACGCCAGCAATGATCTTGGCGATGCGGTTGCCAGTCATCAGATCAAACATCATTCGGTTGTGCGCCCGAAAGCTCACGATATCGCCACGGTCCAGATTGGTCGTGCGTGGGTATCCGACGTACACCCGCTCTGGCAGGCAACGGGTCTCGGCAACGTCCAGAAAAATGCCAAAACGGGTGTTGAACATCAAGCCAAAAAGACCGATGGCGGCAATCACCGCTGCTGCGCGAATCCACTCGCTGCGTGGAGCCTTCACCAGGAAATCCAGCTGCGGGAGGATCTTCACCTTCATGAAGCCGATGAGGGCTTGCGACGCCATCATGGTTTGACCCCCAGGGTGTTGAGAACCTCGCCCGTGATGTCCCCGTTGGTTGTCGTGCCGATCAGGGCCTTGCTGTTGATGACCGTAAAGCCCGCATCAGCGTATGCCTGCACCGCTGCACTGAGGGCGACCTGGAATTTTTCAGCCTGTGCCTGAACGTCGGTAACGCCAGACGAGGTTTCCATTGTTTTCTTCATGCCGGCGCCCACCACCTTCTCAAAATCGAGATGGACGATCTTGGATTCGGACGATGCACCAGGGAGGTGGATGCCGCGCTTTGCGGCGATGGCCGGCGCATACAGGGACACCATCAACGTGATGACAGCCGTGATGAGGCACAAAATCAAGGCCGTGCCGAAGGTGATGTACTGCGGCCCACCGCTGGCGGAATTGATCGCCGCAGAAGGCTCAACTGCCGCAGCTGCCGCAGTGGCTTGGCCGGAAGGTTGATCGTTGTGTGTGCTTGACGGATTTTGCATGATTACTAGATAAACAAGACGTTGCAAACATTATAGCCTATGCAAGAAAAGCAGGCGGCAGTTTTTGGCTGCAACAAACAGGAAGGGCGAGCCGCCATTTCTGTCGGTCTCGCCCTGTAAAGGACAGTGGCTGTTTGCTTGCGAACTTAACGCGGCTTGCGCCCCTGCTCGTGGGTGAGGAGCATGTTTATTGCCTCCATGGCTTGTGCGGCCTCCACGGGCGTGATGGCGCCCTTCTTGAATTCCTCATCCACCGTTTTTGTGCAATGCGTGACAACGGCGAAATGATCTGCGGGGGCCAGGGCTTCGATCTTTCGTGTCGTGACGGAGGATTCAGCCTTCTCCTTCGCATCCATGTTTGGGGACCGGGCGAAAAAGAGACCGGCCTCGGCGGCCATGGTCAATGACATCTTTCGGCGTGCGTCCTGGTCTGCCGTTTGCACGCCAGTCAAACCGCGAACGCCCGAGATGGCCAGTCCAATGAGCAGCTCGCCACAGATACGGTTTTGAGCCACCCGCGACGCCGAGGTGAACATGGCCGGCATGGAGGAGGCCTGGGCCAAGGTGACACCGAATGAAAACAGTGCACCAGCGATAAGGTTCTTGCATGTGATCAGCTGCATGTTTTTAACCTCGCTCGTAGGTGAGCTGGGCCTCGACGTTTTCCGCCGCAGCCTTGATCATTTGCACGATTTCGCTACGACTGGTGCCCATTCGCATGGTCGCCTCGATCTCCGCACGAAGATTCTTCATGCGTTCGTAGCCGTCGTTCCCGATCATCCGGCGCTGGATGGATTCAATGACATCAACGCCGTTTTCGATGTCCTCCAGCACCTGATTGCGGTCCTGGCCAGTGGTCGAGAACATGACCTGGGTGAATTTGTCCACGGTCATCCGGAAAATGCCGGCGCAACCATTGCCCAGAATCATGATTTCGGAGTGCGAGCCAGGAACGGTGCGAAGCGTCTTGAGCATCTGGTAGTTGTACCCGTCAATTGTCAGCTTGCCAGAGTTGTAAACATCGTCAATAGCTTCAACCTTCTGCGCCAGAATCAGCTGCCATGCAGCGTTGTCGATCATTGCCTTGCCACTGGGCGAGTTGTAGAGATCGGCGATGCCCTGGGTCACCGTGATCACGGCGCCATCCATCTTGCGCGCCTGGCGGTAGGCCGTTTCCATGGCGCGGGCCATCACTGGGTCATCAAGCAAAGACCAGCCTTCGTCGATGATCAAAATCTTCTTGCGGCCACGGGTCAAATACATCTCGTTGGTGATCTGCGTGATCAACTGCAACAACACAACCTGCTGCAGTTGGCGCTGGTTTTTCAGGTCATCCAGTTCGAGCACGACAAAATCGTTGTTCATGTTCACATTGCTGTGGCCATTGAAGAACTTGGCGTACTGGCCATAAGAAAAGCTGTCCATCCGCAACGCCAGGTCTTTGGCCCGAGGGTCCGCCGTCTGGGATGCAAGCCAGTCGGAGATGTCCTGGATCGTGGTGTGACCTTGGTTCTCGATGAAAGTCTGGCGGATTGCCTTGCGGATGGTTTCCATGTCCAGGTCACCGAGAGGATCGCGCTGGGCCGCCATGCGCTCAATCAGCGATGAGATGATGTCCATGTCATCTTCGATTTTCTTGTCCTTGCCGCCCCGCTCTTCCAAAAAGGTCGTGAATGGATTCAGGCAAATATTGCTGTCTGGCGAAAACTCCATGAACGTCCCGCCCACGGCAGCAGCCAGCTTCTGATAGCTGCGCCCCGAATCGATCACCCAGACCTTGGCCCCTTCTGCCAAGTAATCGCCAATCAGGCGTTGCGTCCAGAAAGACTTTCCCGCGCCCGACTCGGCGACCAGAACAGCGTTGTAGTTCGATGACGAGCTGTACAAATCAAAGCCACCGACTTCACCACGGCGAGTCGTCAGGAGAACCGTGGGATTGGGGGTGCCCCTCCACTCGCCCAGCAGCGGCATGAATTGAGCCGCTTGTGAGCTGGTGAGAGTGTGCGTGCGATACAGACCCGTGGACGATGCAAAGGAGCCATTCATGGGCAGACATTCACCCAGCAGCACATCGAGCACGATCTTGTCGGGGCGCATGTCAAAGCCAAGGGATGCCCAGTAGGTCCGAACATCTTCAGCCAGGGACTTCACTTCTTGTGGCTTTTTGCCATAGATCCACAAGCAGAAACTGGTTTCCACCAGGACCGCACTGTTGGTTTCAATCTCGTTCTGGAGAGTGTCAAAGCCCTCCTTCTTGAGAACCAGACCGGGAAGGAACTTGGATGTGCTGCCGCCAAAGAGTTGGTGGCTGATCCAACTTGCCTTCTTCTCGACATCGGCCTTCTTCTTCATCTGATCCGGGTAGTACATGGTCAGAACCATGAAGTACGGATTCTTGAGTTGGTTCGCCATCCCCCGAGGCTCGCCGATGACGTAATTCATCAAGCCAAGGCTGAATTCTTTGGGAAAGAATTTCGGCGACAAGGCGTTCATCACAAAATTCTTGGAATCATTCGAGCCCGTGTTGAACTCAATGTGGTCCTTGTGGATGACGACCTCATCGCCCGAGTAGAACACCTGCTCGTTGATGGCCAGCTGGTCGTTGTAACGAGTATCTGGAGCGTCGTAGATATGGGTCAAAAGACGACAGAAGCCCAGGTACTCAGGGGGCGTCGCGCGGTTGATGTAAAGCCCATTCGCTCGCAAGCTCGATTCAAATTTGGAAGCCTGCTCGTCGAAGTCGATCATGTTCGTGGCAGCCGGCTTTTCATACTGGCATTTGAGCGAAATCACCAGGCGTTTTTTGTGCAGAAGAACGCCGGAAGCCTTGACGATGGGGTTCGCAGCTCCACCGGAGATCAACTCGGATTGGCGGATGGCCAACTCGCTCAGGAGGTTGTGCGGGGCATTTTGCTTCTTGTGGAGATACTGGGAAATGACGGGCTGAATGTCGGGGGATGCCAACAAGCCAAACTGCACCATCGAGCCAGCGGGAAAAGTACCTGCCAACATCGACTGCATGGAAATGAGCGTGCCTTCATCCAGCCCACTCATGGGTTCGCCTATCCACATTGCGCCGTGATAGACGTGTTTGTCTCCGGGCCGTGCGCCGCCGAAGATGTTGGTTCCAGAGTCAAAAGACTGGATGCAGAACATCGAGTCAAGCGGGTCGAAATTTCCTTGGAGCATGTTCGGTAGTGATTGAATTTGTTATGAAGGGGCAACGGTGAGTGCGTAGCGGAAGATCCAATCTCACCAATAACCATGCCAATGTCTAAAAGCGAATTCGGGCATTGGGCTGGCCACTGCCAGGGGGCCGCAAGCGGCACCGTCCGAGGTGCGACTTGCGGGGTTCCACTGCAAACTTAGATGGCCGCAGTGAAGATCGCACCCAGCACGGTCGGGCCAGCAGAAGCGGCCAGCGCGATACCGGTGCCGACTGCCACCGACATGACGGATTGCTTCACGATGCCGATGCCCAGGCCGACCGCAAGGGCGCCCACCGAGAACATCCGGCCCATCGAGCCTTCCAGCCAGCCGGTCATGGTGCCCACGGGGCCGGAGCCCACGGCAGAGGTGCCGAAGGTGGTATCGGCGCCAGCCAAAACAGCGCCAGAGGCGAGAAGAGCGGCAGCAGCGACAACAACGATGGAGAGAGCTTTGGTTTTCATATTTGCATTCAGTTGATGTTTTGTTTTCTCGACAAATCAGGGCTCATAACGCCCGGATATGCCGAGGGCGAGTGCGGTTGTGATCAGATCACTGCCGTGAAAATCGCGCCCAGCACGGTCGGGCCAGCAGAGGCGGCCAGCGCGATGCCGGTGCCGACTGCCACCGACATGACGGATTGCTTCACGATGCCGATGGCCAGACCGACAGACAAGGCGCCCACCGAGAACATCCGGCCCATCGAGCCTTCCAGCCAGCCAGTCATGGTGCCCACGGGGCCGGAGCCCACGGCAGAGGTGCCGAAGGTGGTATCGGCGCCAGCCAAAACAGCGCCAGAGGCGAGAAGGGCTGCGGCTGCCAAACCAGCCACCAAGGCAAACTTTTGTTTCTTCATTTTTTTCCAGTTGTGTAAAAGAGTTGTTGCGAATAACGTGCCAGCAATTGAAATTCAATTGGGTGGCGCGACCAGGGTGCTCGCTTCATTGATTGCTTGAGAGCTGGCAGGCATGGCAACATTTGCCCCGCCCGATGGGCGCATGTCAGTGCGCTCATTCTTTGCGTCACCCGAGGCACCGATGGCCGCGAATGCGCGATGTGGAATCACGTACCCGGCGCCGGCAGCCACTTCGGGCTTACCCACCGTCCAGGTGCGTGGTTTGATTTCGGTGTACTGAATCTGCGCCAGGTGCAGGGTGTCGTTTTTGTCAACCCAGGGAGCGATCCAGATGCGGGCGACCTTGGCTGGCTCACGAACGGGCCGTGGACCAGAAACCGACTTCGCAGCCAACTCCGATACTGGGGTGGCCATGTTGACGTAGCCGCTGGGGGCGGCACCAGCGCCAGGCACGGCGCCTGCCTTCGTGCCAATTGGCGTATCGAAGTCGGTCACAGGCGGATCCAGGTGCGTCGATTTGTAGACTGCCGCAGGCGTTTTGCAGACGACTCCATTGGGCATGCCCGGACAGGAATAGTCGCTGCTTCCAGCGGTATTCATTACGGACGAGCAACCCGACAGCATCGCCAGTGCGGCCACGCTCAGCATGAGGGGTTTTGCGTGATTGAACAAATTGATTCTCCTAAGATCAGTGGTGCATTCGCTTAAATGAATAACACGTTGCAAACATTATAGCTAAGGATGGCGGCGTAGCATCCGCCATCCGCCAAAGGTCAGCCCTTCTTTTCCATTTTCAGGTCCACGCCCTTCATCAAGATGATCGTCATCTTGCGGCCCGCGTCCAGCTCCACGATGGGGAACATCTGCTCGGCAAGCTTGATGTAGAACTGCGCCAATGCCGTGGAGGACTTGTTGAGGCCGGTAGCAATGCCATTGCCCACCACCTGATCGCCTGTAGGGTACTGATAGGCTTGGGTCGTACCTGCGCCCAGATTGAGGGCCTGCACAGGTTGAGGCGTGAATGCGCCGCCAATGCCGCCAATGAACCCGGCCATGAAGGATTTCGCCAGCAGAGCGCCTTGCTTGCTCACAACGCGACCACGCGCCCCGGCTTTGCCGTCTTCTCCGACAAGATAGCCTTCAATCTTGCCCTCATAGACCTCACCGGTCTCGGAGACACAGCTCATGGTCTCAGTGCGCATTTCAACGCGTTCGGTGCTCATGTTCCCAAAACCACCGACCAGAACAAAGCACTCGCGAACGTTGAATGTGAACATGTTTGGCATCACGGCATCAGATTTGATGCGCAGGAGTGCCGGCGTCGGGCTGCGGTTTGCGCCAATGGCAGTGGAGGCGTCCATACCGTTGAGCAACACGGCCTCGAAGTTCGAGCCCGAAGTGATGTAGGCCGCAGGCTTTTCCTTCTTGACGACTGGCTTGACGACCTTGTTCACCTCACCAACGACCTGAATCGTGGGGCCCTGCGCGGGAGCTGTGGCGGGCGGTGTAAGACCATCACCCGACCCGCCGAGGGGCGCAGCATCGTTGCGACTTGGAGCTTCTGCGACCGTGCCAGAGGCCTGGGGCAGCAATTTGCCCAGCAAGCCCTTGGAATCAGGAGCCGCACTTGTGCCGCTGCCCTTTTCTCCCATGCCATTCACGCGCTCTTGGAGTGCCTGAACCTGTGCGGCCAGATTCGAGATTTCGCTCCAATTGCCGTCAGCACCGTTGTTTTTTTCTTGAGCCTGCTTGGCAACTTCCTGAAGCAGGTTGATGCGCTGGGCCTGCTCGTCGATTCGCTTGCGAGCTTGTTCGAGGTTGGCCGCAACCGCTTCGGTAGCACCCGAGCTGCCAGGATTGAAGACGGTAAGAGATTCCCTCTTGGCACCGGGAGGCGTCTTTGCCTTGCCGGTGCCGTCTTCCGTGAGAACCGTGCCAATAGCAAGCAGGCTCACGATCACAGCGCCACCAATGATGCTGGTGCGGGTGCCCGCTGGAAGTGCGCGGAACTTCTGGGCGAGAGTGGGCTTGATGTCGCTCATTGCGCACCTCCCGTCACTGGGCGGTCGGCAATGACAAATACGGTTGTCTCTTCATTCTCTTGCAGCATGGCAGACGGATAGAAGGCAACTGCGCGAACCGCGTCGGTATAGAACGCCTCTTCCTTCAGCTCCAGGGGGGTGCTGGAGGAAGAGCGAATCTTGTAGCTATACAGATCGTAGTTAGAGCCGGCGTACTTGTTTTGAGGCTCGATCACCAAGTCCTTTGCCGCAACGACGGATGTCGGCAGGCGGCTGCGAGTAAAGCCGGCAGGTGTTTTTCCAAGCGCGAGAGATGTCACCAGGCCGGTGATGCGCGAAACATAATCACCAGAAACAATTTCTTCGGCCTCAGCCTTCACGGCGGGAGAGCCAGTCGGCGTATCGGGCTGCAGCACGATGGATTGCGCCGGAAGGTTCGCCTTTGGCACCAGTGTGATGCCGATGGACTGCCCTACTCCACCGTTGGTGATGTAGATCGTCAGTGGCTTGTCGCTGGAGGGCTGCAAGAACAAGTCTTGCCCAACAGCTTTCAGCGTGGCACCGGTCGAGTCAATCGCCTGGGGCGAGTCGAACGGGGTGGCGATCTTATTCAACTGACTGAGCGAGATGTACACCATCTCATTGCGGTCTGCGCCAACGCGAACAGATTTGATGCGTGTGTCAGAAGCTTCGCCGGGCATGGTTCCCAGTCCCGGCAGATCCTGCGACCGGGCCTTGATCACAGGAGCTGGCAATTTCAGTGCGGCAGATGCAGGGGAATGATCGGACTCAGTAGGCGCTGCATTAGGCAAGCCCGCGTTCGCATTCTTTTTCAGCAAAATAATTTTTGCTGGCTTGTTTTGTGGCTCGGGCTTTTGGACCGGCTCGGTCTGGGCAAATGCCGCAAACCCGATTGCGCTCAAGGCGGAGAGGAGAATGAGTTTTTTCATGATTAGTTTGAAGCCTCAGATTTGTTCCAGCCAGGGTGGGCAACCTTCCATTCGGTCGTGTGCGGCTCGGTGCCTGGGTAGTTGGTGACCGAGTGGACGATGGGGCGCCCCTCAACGATGCGGATGTCCATTTCGTAGACCACCTGAGCGATCTTTGGATGCCCGAAACCCGAGTAAACGCGGTTGTCGCCAGAGACGAAGACCTTCCCGGTCTGGGGTTCGAAAACAACCTGATTCGAGACGAAATTGGTTGTCGAGCCGCTACCAGCGAAGGACGGATCCTTGGCCACCGAAAGGATCGATTTGCGGATATGCGGGTACACAGAGGGAGCCGTCATGCTCGTAAGACGATCTGCGACGTACTCTGCGTTGCGGGGGGTGATCGTGCCTAGTAAGGTTGCATAGAAGATGCCGAATGTCTTGAGGTACTCAGCATCAGCCCGACCCCAGTCAACGGCCACTGGCCCCGACAGGCCCGGAGGAACCACAACGATTCGATCATGACGGGATGCAAGCGTGCCGACCGAAATCAGCACAGCCACAGAAAGGGCCGCGCACGCGAGACCCAGAACTGATACTTGCTTTTTCAGCGCTGACAGGCTGTTGGAATACTGGTCGTGATTCACTTGAAAATCCTCCGCACGCCACTTTTTGGAAAAGCGCTGTTGATGTTGAAAATATTCTTCCAATGAACGAGGTGGTTGAGCTGACCGGGGAGTCCGCCTGCCTTGTATTTCTTGAAGATGTTGGCGGCAAAGAAGCCGCAACCAATGCCGAGAACGGTGTTCATTCCGCCCAGCATGATTCCCACGCCGAAGCACGAGGCCAGGATGAGAAATTCGTCAATTTCCCAGAAGAAAATCTGAGGAATGCTGTCGATGTAGCGAGGGATTTTTACGGATTTCATTTGGTCACCAAGAATGCAATGGTTGCGCGACGATTGGCACTGAGATCTTGGTAGGCGCGCGAGATGCCAGCTCCGATAGCCTTCACCCGCGACGGGCTCACGCCACCGGCAACAAGGGCTTCAGAAACGACTTTTGCCCGGTCTTGAGCAAGGGTTTGGTTGTTCGCTTCGAGGCCCGTTTCATCGGCATAGCCGACCACGTAAAACATTCCGTCAACACGAGCCGCCAGTTTCAGCAGCTCATCGAGCTTCGTGCGATCCAGGATTTCGGTGTGGTTGGTGTCGAAGTTGACCTCGGAGTAGTTGTTGGGCTTTACGCCAGCTCCGCCAACGCCCTCCAGGCTTTCTGGCCTTTGGAAACCCTTGTCCATGACGATCCACTTCAGCGACGCCGGATCAATTTTTTCAAGGGACTTGGCCTGCAGCTCCGAAGACGCCAGCACATTGCTGTTCACAGCATCCTGAAGAGAAATCGTTTGAAGAGAGCCGGCGTTCTCGTCCTGCGTATCGATATAGACGTGCTGGTAGTGCGCAGGCTGAACCACGTTGGCCGTCTTGGTGGGAAGCGCTCGATGCGCCGTATTGATGCCAACGTCAACATCAACCGCTATTTCAGGTTGAGACGGCATTTTCTGGGCAGCACAACCCGTCAATCCAAGGGCAGCTGCGGATACGAGCAGAAAGCTCAAACGGATATTTTTCATTTCTGGGTCAGGGGCGTTTTGCATGGGAAGGGGTGGAAGCGGCAGGAGCGGGCGGCATGCATGACACATTGCCAACTCGGCACTCGATCACCTCGGCAGGAGGTTGTGCGCGGTCGTCAGGGCAAATCTTGGACTTGTAAACCGTCACGTAGTCACCCACGATCACGCCAGACCTGTTTGGAATGTTGGGCTGAGTTACGGTGAATTTGTAGAAGTGGCACTTATCTGGCTCGATGGAGATGCGCTCGATTGCGCCCAGTGTTTGCTCCTTCGAGTGGGTCGTTGCTTTAATCTTGTCGGCAAGATCGCCCGTCAACACGCCGTTGGCTTTGCCATTGCGGAGCGCTTGATCCATCAGCAAGTCGGGGGTGATGGCGTGCGCCTGGAGTACGAATGTCAGAGCGAACAAAGCCAGAAGCTTGAAGTTTGTGCTTTTCATATCAAGATATAAATGAACGTTGCAATTATCATAACACAAAGCATAGTCGATGCGAAAAAAAACACCAGCTCAAAAGCTGGTGTGGATGGTTGCAAATTAGCCAATGATCTTGTCCTCTTGGACAAGGTTGGCCTTTTCTTTCAGGGCGGCTTCTGCCTCGGCCTGGCTGACGCCGCGTTTGCAGTAGCCTTCGTGAAGCTTGTCGCCCGGCAGCGGGGCCCGACCACCAAGGCCAAGCTGAATGCTGTTCCGCTCCTTGAGCAGGTAAACAGTTACGCGACGCCCGACTTCATACTTTGGTCCGGGCGTGAGCTTGGGCTGGGCAGTCATCGGGATGTTCATCACACTGCCGTCATCCATTTCGACGCGGAGTGCTTGCACATTCGTCCAAGTGCCATCAGCTGGCGTTTGGACACCATCGACGGCAGCGCTGGGATCACGCACGGCATCGACGGCCAACGAGGTTGCTGCAGCGGCAACAGTGCCAACGATATCCAAGCCGGAAACAATGACAGCCAAGTCGCCCGTACCACCTCGTCCGCCCACTAACACTTCGTATTCGCGGTCGTAAAGGGGGGCCTGATTGACGTTGCGTACTGAGGTGATGGTTGCGCATCCAATGCGGTTTTGGGGGTTGAAGAAGTAAAAGGCATCGCTGGCGTGAGCCGCAGAGCCTGCCAGTGCAAGAGCGCACAGAAAAACAGTTTTGAACTTGAGCATTTTTCGTTTCCTGGTAGTTGATGATGGCTGCGCGAGGGCGTGCAGACTGATGGGGATATGTCCAGTTTTCCGAAATAGCGAACCCAGGCGTACCTAGATTCGTGCATAGGCAGGAGGGTGACTGTAGGAACAAACCAGGCACCCGGTCAGTCCCTCTTCTGGCGGCTCGGCTCTTTGCCTTGATGCCGCATTTGCGGACATCTCGCCTAGCAGGGGGCGAGTTTGGGGTTTTGCCAATGCACGGATTTGGTGTTCATTGAGCAAGTGCCTCCAGCGCACCACATCCAGAAATTTCATTGCTTCTCATTTCGTCGATACGCTTGCCAGTGCAAGTAGCGCGGTCTAAGTAGTATCCTTGAGGGCAATAGTAATTTGGGTTGGCCGGCTCAGTTGTATTTGTAACGGCGTAACAAGTTGAGCCGGAAAGAGAGCCTCCATTAGGACAAGAGTTTGTATAAACAGCAGGAACGGTGCCGTTCAACTGACAAGTTTGACCCGACAATACGCCGCCACTTGGGCACGTATAACCGCCAACTATAGGGGAAACAGTAGTTTCCACTACACACGCTGATCCGTTAAAATATCCACCGCTTGGGCAGCTAGGGACACCAACGGTTTGAAAATAACAGTAGCGTGGCTGGCCGTTCCAAGGATCTGTGTTGATAAGAAAAGGCATCGAAGTTCTTTGGATAACATAGTTGCAGTTTTTGTCGGCAAATTCGCCGACCATTGGTACTCTGCAAAATAAACTGTCGCCGCCTAACCGAACGCCTTTCAGCATAAATGGCGATATTTCCGCCGGCACTTGATCCGTTCGGCACCCTTGTGTTGTTTCAAAGGGGAACATATTGGAGCTTGTGCACAAGCTGCCATTGCTTTGAGTTCCAGCAGGACACGTTAGAACTTGAGTTGCTGGGTAGCTGGAATTAGTGAGGCATGATGAGCCAGAAAGAATTCCACCACTTGGGCAGGTAGCGGTGCTCACCGCAGGTGTAGAGCTTGTTTCCGTGCCAAGGCACTGAGTTCCATTAATGCTTTTTCCAGGCGGACATGAATACGATGATATTCCTGCGGCCACATCTGGCGCAGCGACACTAACAAAAGAAACGTTGCTATCACTGCTACACGGCACCACATAAGGGTTGTATGTTTCACGACACGAATACTTTTCATTTGGATCGCGTGGCGTTGTTACGTCCACCTGTTTGCATTCAGTGGTACTGCTGGATGCGAAAACCTGGGTGCCAACCCCAGAATGGGCTGCCGGAATCATCGGATCCTGTGGTGATATTGTTGGCTTGAGAACGGGGTTCTTGTTCAAGAAATAGTTCATCGCGGCTCGTGTTGTAGCCCTGAAAACCACTGACACTCTCGTTGATGGCCTTATTGCCAATTCCGATCATGGAGGTTTCGCTTTGTTTGGCCGTGAGCTTTGAATCAGGAGTTCCGGAATAAGAGGATCCCCACACATTTGACGCGCCTGGGGTCTGCGCGGCTTTGTTTGACTCGGCGGGAGTAAGGCGCCCGCTTTGCAGAGACGCTGACCCCAGAACTTTTCCCGCTGCCTGAGCCTGAGCTGGTGACTGCTGTGCGGAGGTCATGCCAGGCATGAGCGCAAACGACAGGATTGCTGCAATGGTGTGTAGTATTCGCATATTGAGGTCAGTTACAAACGGTCTTAGGGTCGAGTTTTTGACGCTGTAAGCACAAGGTCTTCGAATTGGTCTCTGCCTTGCCGCTCATCAATGTGTTGACCGTGCCGTTGTTTAGATTAGGCGCAATGTTCTTTTCGTAACTTTTCATGATTTCCGCCTTGAACGGCTCCATGGCCGTTTGCATGGCCGGAGAGTTGAAATCAAGGGACGTGAGCTGCGCGACAGTCAATCCCCTGCAGTTTGGCGACTCGGCTGTACCCCAGCTTAAACTGAGCTGCTCATGCGCTCCCACAGCCACAGCCTTGCCGAGCTGTCCGTTGTAGCAGCAGAAATTGTCAGTGGTTTCAAGGCAGCCAACGGTTTTCCCCAGCACTTTGATTTTTGTGGAGCAGTATTCTCCGACGTTGACGCACAAGTTTTGCTGACGCGCTCTTGCCAAGTCCATCTCATCTTGATTGCAAGAAAGAGCCTCCATTATGATTTGAATCGCTAAAGCAGCAGCCAATGCGTAGGGGTTGAAGTACAGACCGGTATTGCCGACAGCCATCGAACTGGACGGGCCAAAGAACATTCCGCCCGCAGCCTGCGCTGTTGAGCCAAAACCGAAGGCGCCAAAACCGGCGAACTGAGACATGTTATTTGCACCAGCCGTCAACATGGCGTCAATACCTGGAGTCAAAAACTCTGGCGCCTGGGTGATGATGGTGTCAAACACATACATCGAGCCTTTGGCTGCAGCATAGCCTGCGCCCTGCTGCAAGGCGCCCATTGCAACCGACATTCCAGTATTTTTCGCAATAGAGTTATTAGAAGCTGCGCCTCCACCACTCGTTTTGCAGCAATTTTTCAGGCCCGCATAACCCTCACGACACCCGAGAACATGACCAGGGAAAAGATTGTCAATTCCACCCCCATCCTTTGCCCCATAAAGAGCGAGTTGGCGAGCAAATTCCTGGCCAGTCACGGCAAGAACAAAATCACCCGCAGCTGACTCATGGCTCGTAGACCAATCGAGGCCATTCATGTTGCCATTGACGTCACACTGAGTCGTCGTTGTGTATGTAGAGCTTGGCTCTTTTCTTGGGTCACGGCAAGAGAAAGTGCGCGTGTAAGACACACATCGGCCAAGCTCCGGATGAGCGACGGAAAGCAGCTGACTTTCAGTGGCTGTTGTGCATGTTCGCGAGCCTTGCTCGGTGCAGCTTGAATCGCTTGTATATTGTCCGCATGAACTCACGTATTCCAGGCATGTATATTCAGTCACGCGGCTCCAGCACGACGAAGTGTGGGTTATCGCTCCGGGGGGCGGATTCGGCGTTCCTGCAAGGCAAACGGTATGCGTAGCATTTGGGCCAGCAATTTGTTTGCACGGAGTTGTATCAGCGCAGTAACTCTGCGGTTTGGCATCGCTGCCTTTGATACACATAACCGTATTTGGTCTTATCTGAGCCGATGCGGAAATATGACAAAACAATACAGCAAAAAGCAATAGGAGAGATTTCATTGTGCAAGTCCTTCTAGCGCGCCGCACCCATTCAATTCTTTTGAGACAAACTGATCAACCATTTTTCCTGTGCACATGTTTCCCTGCAGAATATAGCCAGATGGGCAGTAATAGTTTGGCGTTGCGGAAGTGTTGGTTGAGCTGGTGACGCTACAGGTGGACCCCGAAAGAACCCCTCCGTTGTAACAGGTTTGTGTCATGCTAGCCGGGCCGGAGGTGGAAGTAAGGCAGGTTGTTCCAGAGAGCGTTCCGCCACTTGGGCATGAGTAACCGCTAAATGTCGCAGAAATTGACGTTTGCGATGAACATGTGTTTCCAACCAAAGTGCCGCCACTCGGGCAGCTAAAAGTTTTGTTTGGATAGAAGACGCATTCTGATTGGAACTCATTACCTCCAGGTCTGATCCCGAGCAATCGATAGAAACTGAGTCCTCCAGAATACTCCGCACCACCACAATTCCCAGGGGCTGGGTAGACATACATGCAGAATTCCTGATTTCCACCAGCAACCGGGTAAGTTTTAAGACGCATAGGGTAAATAGTATATGACGGGCATGAATTTGTTTCTGTTGCAGTGTATGAGCTGCCTGCCGAACATGAGTTGCCAGATTGTGTATATCCGGCAGGACATGAGTAGTTTTGCGTTGCTGCATAGCCGCCGCTATAAGTGCATGTTGTCCCATTAAGGGCGCCTCCTGGAGAGCAGGAGTAAATAGTGTTTGCCGGGGTGGTTGTTGTAGTTGTTGCCGTGCAGGTAGAGCCACTGAGAACTTGGTTAGCAGGACAATAATATGAACTGATGTTTGCAGGAACATTAGGCGCCGCAACGCTATTAAATGATGCGATGCTGTCATTCAGCACGGCACCACATAAGGGTTGTATGTTTCACGACACGAATACTTTTCATTTGAATCGCGTGGCGTTGTTACGTCCACCTGTTTGCATTCAGTGGTGCTGCTGGACGCGAAAACCTGGGTGCCAACCCCAGAATGGGCTGCCGGAATCATCGGATCCTGTGGTGATATTGTTGGCTTGAGAACGGGGTTCTTGTTCAAGAAATAGGTTCATCGCGGCTCGTGTTGTAGCCCTGAAAACTACTGACACTCTCATTAATGGCCTTGTTTCCAATTCCAATCATGGAAGTTTCGCTCTGTTTGGCAGTGAGATTCGAATCCGGATTTCCGGAATAAGAGGATCCCCACACATTTGACGTGCCTGAGGTCTGCGCTGCTTTGTTTGACTCAGCTGGGGTCAGGCGCCCGGTTTGCAGGGACGCCGCCCCCAAGGCTTTGCCAGCCGCCTGGGCTTGGGATGGCGACTGCTGCGCGGCGGCCATGCCGGGCATGATCGCAAGCGCCAGGATCGCTGCAATGGCGGGAAGTTTTCGCATCGGACGCTTTCAGGAAAATAAATCAAAACACTTCGTTGCAAACATTGTAACGTTATTGCAAACGCCGCCCTAAGCAAGGTCTTTCGCGGTCTCCGCTCAATTCGCCTTCTCGATATGACGCAAGAGCCTTGGCACCAGATGGGAGTTACGGTGAGGCGCAGGCCGCGCGATGACAGCCTGGATGTCGTCTTGGTCACCAACAACGGTCAGGTGGCGCTTTGCACGCGAGAACGCCGTGAAGACGATGCCACGGTGGACGAATGAACTGTGGCCGTTGACGGAGATGAAGATGATGCGGTCGTACTCCGACCCCTGTGCGGTGTGCACCGTCATGGCGTAGGCATAGTCCAGCACATCGACTTCGCCAGAAGAAAGCCGAATCACCCGGCCATCGTCTAACTTGATCTCAACGTATTTGAGATTTGCGCCACCCATGAAGTAGTCGCAGATCATCCCGGTGTCGCCATTGACCACCTGTTCTGCTGCATCGTTGCCGCCGTCGTCGCCCTCCTCCAGTGTCAAGTTCTTGCGAATAATCACCCGGTCGCCCACGCGATACCGAGTGCCATAGATCTTCTCGCCAGGAACCCCGTTGGCCCGACCCTGAACCTGGGCCAGATTGCCTGCACGGCGAGGATGCTCCGGGTTGTAGCCCTCACGAAGCACGGCATTGAGATAGGTGCTGTTCCAGCCTGGAGTATTGGGGTCGCCTTTGCGACGGGCGATCAAAAGTCCCACCCGAGAAAAATCGCCCAGACACATATCCAGTGCGTCGTCATAAAGCGAAAGAATCGACGATATGGACTGCTCTGTGGCCGGTGGTAGACCGTCGATGAAGGAAACGTCGGGACGCGACTGGAAATCCACACGCCCCATCCCTGCCATGTGCACGACTTCCAGAATGCCGCCATCGTTGCGATGGGTCTTGTTCAAGCTGTGGTGGTCGAACGGCATATTCAGCAGATCTGCAAGACAAGCACCAGGACCAACCGAAGGAAGCTGCTTGGGGTCGCCAAGGAAGACGATGTGGCAGGTATCAGGAAGCGCCGAAAGCAAGGCGAACATCAGCGCCAGATCCACCATGGAGGTCTCATCGACTACCAGCAAGTCAATGTCCAGGCGATTCCAGTGGTTGTGCATGAACATGCTGGAGCCGCCGTTTTCTTGCCCACCCTCTTCCCCATCCGAGCCGCCTTTCGAGCCTCGGACACCGAGCAGAGAATGAATGGTGGTGGCCCGTGCGCCGAGGCGCCCTACTCTGGCATTGAGCACCTTGGCCGCCTTGCCCGTTGGAGCGCAAAAGCCGATGTTGTAGGGCACCGCCTCGATCTTTTCTGTTTCCTGGTTCCTGAGCAGCTTGGTGCGTCCCTGCATGATGTGAACGACCAGCTCCATGATGGTGGTCTTGCCGCATCCGGGGCCTGCTGTGATCGTGTGGATCGGAGAGTAGGAGGTCAGCAGTCCGAAAATTGCTTTGCGCTGCGATTCGTCCAGCGGAATGCCGATCCTTCGCATGGCGTCGTCAATGGATGCATGAATGATCTCGTTGGAGCCGTTGTGAATCTGGGTGCGCAGAACCCTGCTGTAGCGTTCAAACAGATTCTTGGCCAGGAACAATTCGGCTTTGTAGCTCTGCTCGGTGTAGAAGCGGTTGTGGTCGATGACCATGGGCTCCTGCATCTCCATGGCCGCATTCAAGGCTTCTTTGACGTTCACGCTGGGGTCAATGGCGTGAATGATCTTGTTGAAATCAGCCATCGTCAGATAGGTGTGCCCAGAGGCGTTGCAGCCCTCGGCGATGGCGTGAGTCACCAGTGCGGCGGTACGCTCCGGGCGATCAAGGTCAAAACCAACCTTGCGGGCCACGGCATCAGCCGTCTTGAACGCGTACCCGTCAAGATCGCGGATTGGCGCGTAGGGGTTGTCCGTGAGGATGGACCAGGCTTTTTCTATGGGATTCGCACTCGACTTTGAAGGCCCTTCCAGGTAGGCCGCAATCTTGCGAAGCAGCTTGTCACCCAGCTCGACCCCGCCGATCTTGGTGGCGATGTCCATGTAAATCAGAGATTTCAGGCCATCCGCCGTGTCCATTTGCGTCTTGCGCTTGACGCCAGCAGCAGAGAAATCCATGGAGTATGGATTGGCCAGCAGATCCGCGCGAAACGCCGGAAGACCGCCAGGCTGGCGTGAGTAGTGGTTGACGATTTTCTCGGCGGCCTTCTTGCCAACTCCCTTGTAATTCTGGGTCAGGAACTTCTCAAGGCCCTTCGGATTGACCGGGACATGCAGGCCCACCGTCTCGACCTTCAACTGCAAGCCGTAGGTTTTGTGTTGCTCCACGCGACCCGTGAATTCATACGATTGTTTTTCAGTCAAGCCGGCCAGCGCATTGCCGTTCACGCCGACATCGCCGTGGTCGTCCGTATTGATGCGACCAACTGCCCACCCGGAGGGCAGAACCTTCAGGTGCAAAAGCTTGCCAACGATCGAGGCGCTCTGGCCATGAGACAGGCATCCCGTCGTTTGCGGGCCAGCGGTAGACACAGCTTGGCTACGGGTGGGCGGCGGATATGTGCCGATTGACGATGGGGATAAGTCGAACATGCTCATGCTGCCATGGTATGATAAGCGCAACATATAAGCAATGTGTTTATCAAAATATCACCTCATCATGTCGCAAGTAGCAACCGATAAAGACTTCCGCCCATGGGTCAGCAATCTGGTCCTGGCCATTTACGGATTCGTGACCATCCTGATCGCCTATCACTTCCTCTACAGGCGCGGGCACCTGGGTGGATTTGCCGTCGCACTGGCCGTTTGTGGTGTCTTCACCGTCTACCAATGGAAGCAATTCATCCGTCGCTCGTATGGCCAGCGCGTCGAAGAGCGAGCGGTCAAGGCGCTTGAAAAGGCGCTCTCCCGTGTGGATGGAACAGCCATCGAGAAGGGCGTAATGCTGCCATTTGGCGGGGATGCAGATGCAGTGGTTGTGATTGCGGGTGTCAAGTTCAACATCGAGATCAAGTCCATCACCAGTCCTCAAAAAATCACCATTCGGAACACCACACAGGCGAAAAAGGCGGGCGGCGCCCTTTTCAGCATTCCTGTGGTTTGGCTGCCAAGAGCCAAGAACCGAGAGGCACGCGAAAAGAACGACGTGCGCATCTTTGCCGGCGATGCCAAGTCGCTGGTGAAATACCTGGGAGCAATCAAGTGAGCGCGACCCTCAAGGCCCTGATAAAGGAGCCGATTGGTGGCAAGCAGGAAACGCTGTATTTGCTCATGGCGGCAGCGGGACTGATGTCGGTCTTCCCCCCCCTCTCCGGCGCGATTGATGGCATGCCGTTGGCGTTACGCATGGCGGCTCGTGCCGGCCTTCTCGCTGCAGGGGCCTATGCGGGGTACAAGGTTGCCTACAACGCCCTTCGAAAAGATCGCCTCAAGTTCGCCCTTCACTCGTCCTGCATGGTTGAATCATCAGATCCCATCGCCTACAAGCCTGGCACTCCAGGACTGCTGCTCGGGTACGCAACGGACGATGGATCGCCGCTGTTTCTGAGCGACGAAGACTTGTGCCGCCACGGCATCATCGAAGGCCAGACGGGTATGGGTAAATCCGTGTTTGGCAAGACGCTGATGTTCCAGCAAATTCAGCGTGGCGGAGGCCTGCTCTTCATCGACGGCAAGCTCGATGAGGACAACATCCAGGACATCTATGAGTACGCCGTCTATTGCGGTCGTGGCCATGATTTCTTGGTGGTCAATCCAGGTCGCCCGGAGATGTCCAACACCTACAACCCGATCCTCTTCGGGGATCCAGATGAGGTGGCGGCCCGGATCATCAGCTTGATTCCATCAACGGCCAGCTCCGCAGGTGCTGATTTCTACAAATCCAGCTCCGCCCTGGCTCTCGTTTGCTTTATCTCGGCACTGCAGGAGTCAACGCAGGAGCAAGTCGATGCGTGGGTGAAGGAATGCAAGGGCAAAGGCCTGCCAGAGGACTACGTGGACAACAACCGCGTTACCGGAGTCGCCTACAACTTCCTCGATCTCGCGCTTTTGACGATGAACGAGGGGGTGCTCAACAACCTGCTGCAGCGGGTGCAGCTCAGTTCGCCGGATTCCCTGACGCGCAAGAACCTCTCGATCTTTCTTGAGCAATATGCCAAGGAAAACAACAATTTTGGAGGCGGTGATCCGCCGGCTGGGTCGCTTCAGATCGACCTCAAGCGCCTGAAAGAGACGCTGGGCGGCATTGGCGCTCGCATGCACCAATTTGGCAGCGGCAAGTTCGGCCCTGTCCTCAACAGCTACACGCCGGAAGTGAAAATGTATGACGCCGTGAGGGACGGCAAGATTGTCTATGTCGCACTGCCGACCATGGGCAAAGACGTGGCCGCGCAGAACCTGGGCAAGATCGTGATTGCCGACTTGCGCACTGCAATCTCGTGGCTGCAGATGAACAAACAGGACCGGCCAAAGATTCCGTTCCTGGCCTTTCTGGATGAAATGTCGAGCTACTCGACAGAAACCCTGGCCGTGATGTTCGAGCAGGCAAGATCCGCACGGGTGAGCCTCTGGCCTGCCATCCAAACAGACTCCGGCTTGTCCAATATCAGCGAGGATTTCAAGGAACGAATCATGGCGAACACCGAGACGAAGGTGTTCTTCAAACTGTCCTCTCAGGACACCGCCGTAGCGGCATCGGATTCCATCGGGGTCACCAAGCGCGTGGCCAGCAGCGAGACAAGCAGCCAAGGCACGTCCGCATCGGCCCAGGCCATGAACATTGGGCCGAACAAGAATTTGTCGGACTCGGCCAGCTCGGCAAGTGGTGAACGCGAACAAGAGGAGCCGCTGGTGCATCCAGACCAGATCAAGGCCCTGGAGGCGGGTGAATGCATCGTGCTGCGCTCGCCTCGCGTGTGGAACATCCGCGTGCCCCTCATCGATCTTGAGAAAGAAATGAAGGCCGCAATCGGCCCGCTACGAATCAATCACAGCAAGAGCTACGTTCACAAGGACAACAAGTTTGACGCCATGGGCCGAATTGATGAATTCATCAAAGAAGCCCAGGGTCGTCGCGCAGCAAAGCCGAAGAAGGAAAAGGGTCAACCCGGCCCACATCAAGGCGGTGGCCGCAAAGAAGCGGGTAGCGCCAGCGTCCAGGATCTCGCAATGGCTGATGGCGATGACATGCCAAACAATTTTGGAGAATAAATGATGACCACACAAAAAGGCAATACGGAAAATGAACACTCACACTCTGGCGATCTGGGGATCGGGATTTGCGATTTTGATAGCAGTGCTATTGGTGGTTTCTGCGACGCGGACTTTGGCGATCTCAATCTTGACGACTTTGGGGGCGCCAGCATTCAATCTTCTGATCTGGGCAAGTCGTACTTTGATGAAGACGCACAGCGATCTCATTTTGAGCTTACTGACGCCGAAAGCGCAATTGTTCGACTCGTTGAAGGAAAAATTGGCGGACCAAGAGGACGAGCAGCGGCAGCGAAAACGGAAAAAATCTACATAACTCACGAAGACTTCGACGAGGGAGCTGAACGAGATGCCTTCTTGCTGATCTTCGGTTACGCGGAACATCTTTTCGGTGGGGCCGACAAGAAGGAGTTCGACAGCAATGACGCCAAGAAACTCAAGGCTCTGCGATTCTTCTTCTGCCGATCCACCGACGATCTCAACTTCGAAGACGCTGTGGCCTGCATTGACAACCAGATCCGCCTGGACGTGCTGCGGCTGCGTTTCGTGCTGGAGTTCTGGTTGCGTGGTTGGAAGATCCCGCAGCTGCCCTGGAACACCGATGGCCTGCCCAATCGCATCGAGCTGATGGCCGCCCAATACGAGGGCACGGTTGGGATTGCCCTGGCCCGTGAGGCGTGGTTTGAGCCCGGCATCGAGGCCGGCGTATTGATGGAACGCGTTCTCGATGGCGGCGATGAAGAGATGCGCAATCGGATCAAGCATGCATTCAAGGACTTGGTGATCTCCTACGTGTTGTCGATTGCAAATGGCAAGGTGTACACCACCGGCAAGAACCCTATCCTGGAGCTGGAGGACAAACTCAACGACCCGACCGTGCGCGTGCGCGGCCATCTGGCCAACATTTACTGGAGTCGCCGATTCTGAGGCGCTGAGGCCTTGCACCTGGCAGGAAAAGGGGCAAGGAACCTTGAAGGATGCCCGCTTCTGAGCGGGTTTTTTTATGGGCGCTGCCACCAGGGCAATACTGGGGCGCATCCATCCAGAGTTGGGCGCAAGCGCTACCACCGGGGCCGGGCGTGGCCCTCTGGCTGCAGGAATCCCCTTCCAAGTTGCGTCAAGACATTCTCCTGCGCGTGCATCCAAACCGACCACACGGGCCCAGAGCGGAATCCATCGAGTCTGTCTCTCGATCTGGAGTGCGAGGATGCCCAAAAAAACCCCCGGAACTTCAAAGACTCATACCCTAAACATACATAGTCCTTGGCGCACCCCACATTGGTCGATGGAAAGGCCTCAAGTCACAAGATTCCTCCTTTTGCGGCAACCATTTTTGGAACACGCAAGAGGAACTGCGCGCCCCGCTGGCCATTGATTTCGGCGTTCTCTGCGCTCAATGCCCCGCCCATGGATCGAGCCATGATTGCAGAGGTATGCAACCCGATTCCAGAGCCAGCGGCTTTGGTTGTGAACTTGGGCGTGAAAAGCTGGTGCTCCATACCGTTGAAGCCGCCGCCGTTGTCCTTCACGTAGAAAAGCACGTCATCGCCTTCCAGGACGATTGCCAGTTCGATTCGACCTCGATGAGCCGCCAGCTTGCCGCCCTCCACTTGCTCACAAATAGCCTGCTGCGCATTGATGAGAAGATTGAAAATAATTTGATGGATTTGGGCGGTCGGCCACTGCACCTGGGCATCCTGCATGGAGCTAATCCAGACGGCGATGTTGTGTCGGGCGGCCTGCAGGGAGAACGTATTCAGCGTGCGCTGCACGAAAGCAGAGATACTTTCGTCGGTCACCTGGCGGATATTCTTCTGCTCACGCCGAAAAGAGTTGAGAACAGCTACCGTTTCGTCAATGGCTTTTCGCTCTTCATGCACAGCCGTCACGATCTGCCCAACTGAGCCCTGAACAATGGCGTTCACGCCGTCCAAGAAAGAGTTTTTCTCTTCTGGGGTCGTCAAACTCTTGTAGTGCTCTGTGGCGGCACGACAAGCAGCATCAAGACTTTGAGCGCCCAACAAGGCGTTTGAATTTGCGGCCAGGACGCCCTGTTGCAAATTCGAGATGTTGTGAATCGCCCCGGCCAACATCTGTTGCTTGGCAGCTTCCACCGCCAGCTCTTGCTGGTTGATCCGCAGCTCTGCTTCCTTCGTGATGTCTTGGCAGATGACCAAGTAAGCATCAAAAGAAGCAATCACGTTGAGCGAGGCCTCTGAAGCAGGAGCCACCGTCACCCGGACGAACACGCTCTGACCATCTCTGCGGTAGTTTTCAGACTCACCAGAGTAGATCTGCCCCTTAGATACAACATCCCAAATTTGAGAGGGCATTTCGACAAGGGAATCATTACGTGTCAACTTGCCAATGTGGCCGCGGGAATAACCAAACATTTCAACAAACAAATCGTTGACTTCTTGCACCTCACCTGCTGAAGTGATAATTGCCAGGCCAGCGATTTTGTTGAAAGCCGAACGATACTTGTAGAGAACATCGTCCAGATCAAAAGGCTGCACCTGGACAAAAGACTTTTGGTACAGGGCCACGTAGCCTGAAATGACGCCATTGGAGATGGACGGGGAAATGGAAACACGGACCTCAAGCGAGTTGCCGTTCTTGTGGCGGCAAATGATGTCGCCAATCCATGTTCCACCTTCATAAAGATGGCGCACCATCTGCATCAGTTGCAGAGTGTTTGCCCCTTCATAATTCAGGAAGTGGATGCTCTTTCCAATCAAGTCATCTTTGGTGTAACCAAGAAGCGCAGTGAAGTTTGGCGAAAGGCTCAAAAACTTCAGATCAGAGCTGATTGATGCAATAGACCCCATGCGGTCGAGCGCATCGCGGAACTTGTAGATGTTCTCTTCGAGCAATTGCATTTATTTTTCCCCTGCGGTGCGGCTTTTGACGGAGTTGATGATGGATGCCAGGTCCGTTTCAGGGGTCAAGGGTTTCTGAATCATCGCGGGCGCAACACCACCGTTATGCTCTGCGATTTCTTCCAACGTAGAGCCAGAAAGAGCGGTGCAAACAACAACGTGTATTTCTTTATCGAATTCTCGAATCTGCCGAATGGTTTCCATGCCACTGATGCCAGGGGGCATCAACATGTCAACGAAAGCGATGTCGTAAGGAGTCCCGGACTCCAAGGCCGCACGACACATCTCAACGCCTTCAGCGCCCTGAGTTGCCTCATCAATATGCAACTTTGGCTCCATATTGAGCGTGCCTTTTTGAATTAGTTGCTTCACCATTTCCTGCGCAGATATGGGTGGGCACAAATAACCGCGAAGAGCGCTGCGAACGCTCTGAATGTCGTCAATGATAAGTATTCGTTTTTGAGTCATTGCAATAATGATAGTTTTAATGATTCGGATTAGCTGGTGATTGGTCTCATCGCCACGCGAGCACCATGCAACGCCAGATGAAGGCTGGACGGCCTTATTTGCGAGATTTGCGAGAGTAGTAAAGAAGCTCGCCGCAGTCTTTGCAAGCGTGTTCTCGATAGCCAGGGTGCACAAGGCTGGTGACGCCGCACTCGCTACAAGCCAGCAGCCCACCGATGCAGCAAGAAGGGTTGTTCAATCGATACGTCTCGCGGGTGGCTTGCCTGACGGGCTCTCGTTTGTCCAATTCGATGGCCAACCGCCAGATGAGCGCCAGAGCAATGAACGTCACCACGATGTAGATCAGCGGAATAGATGTTTGCGTCATCATCAGGGCGAGAAAAACCGCGACAAAGATGGCGAAGCCAGAAAACAGTTTTACAGCCATGATCAAGCCTCGACAGCATCATTAATCTTGCGCGACCCGTCGCCCTGCATTGGCGAAACAACACCGTTGACTTCCATCTTCTCAAGCAAGCGGGCAGCTTGGTTGTAGCCAATTCGCAGATGACGCTGAACCAGGCTGATGCTGGCTTTCTGGTTGTCCAGAACCACCGTCACCGCCTGCTCATACAGCTCATCGTCATCGCGCTCGCCACCCGACACATCATCGCCTCCAGCCTTGGCCCCGCCTTCGAGGACAGATTCGGACTCTCCGCCCAGGGCTTCAATCAGGTCTGGAATGAAGCGGGACAGCTCGCCCGTGGCGATGGCCACATCGGCGTCAAATCCGCTATCGTCATCCTTGCGACCTTCAAATACGGTTTCCAGAAACGCCATCTTCTTGACCTGCAGGCCTTCGGTGATGACGAACGACACGCGGTCATCCCAGGTCAACGCCAGCTTGGTGGGCAGTTTGCCGGCAGCAATATGCGCCCGCACCTCATCGATATCGAGCGGGTGGCGCCCGTAACGCACCACCGCCTTGCTCTCATCGGCGCTCTTGAGTTCGCATTCGCGGTCCACCGTGAACCCCACGGGCGGCTCCTGCGTGGCCAACCAGTGCGCCATCGCTGCCTGCGGGCTGCTTTTGGTGTTGATCAGCGAAACCGCCAGCCCTGGCAGGGCCTCGACAAGGGCGGTCACAATTTCGTCAGATCGTCCAGAGCTGGCGGAGTCGAGCACCAGTGTTCTCGATTCCTTGTCGATCCAGACCAACGTGGAGCCTTGCTTGGGGAAGGCATGGGGAAGTAAGTCGAGCTTCGCCTCGTCCTTGATTTCTTTCTTTTCCTTTTTTCCTGGCTTGCGGCCCGTTTCGCGTTCAATGCGATCAGTTTTTTCTTTCACGCGGCGAGCCAGCAATGCGGCGGGAATGCTCTTCGTTTCGCACATGAAACGAGCAATCCAATGCCCGCCAATGGATTCGACCATTGCACCGTTCTCTTCCCCGCGTGGCGGCACCCAACCAAACGAGCGTTCCTGCGTTGCTCCGCATTCGACGAATGGAGTCTTCGCGAGCGCCTCCTCGACCGCAGGATGGTTGCCCGCCCAAGTTGCGGCGATGCGGTAAATCTGGATCTGTTTGAACATTGGGCTGTGCTTTCTATGGTTTGATGTGGGAAATTAAAGGGCCGGATTCACGGCTCTGGATTGAGCCGTTGGCCTGTGGAGGCATGACAAAATCCTCAAACTCCCCGATGGGGACCGGGCGTCCAAAGTAGAAACCTTGGAACTGTTTGCACCCATTGCGCTTCAGAAATTCCAGCTGCTTTTCTGTTTCAACGCCCTCGGCGATTACGTCAATCTTGAGGTCACGTGCGATGGCAATAACCGTCTTGATCATCAATCCACCGCTGTCGTCGGACGAGATGTCGCGCACAAAGCTCTGGTCGATTTTTACTTGATCAATCGGGAGCCTCTTCAGGCTGGCAAGTGAGGAATATCCGGTTCCAAAGTCGTCCATGGCGATTCGCACTCCCATCCGCTTGAGTTCAAGCATCTTCTTGACCACATCCGCGACATCGGTGATGACAACACCTTCAGTCAGTTCGAGCTTGAGGCACTCGGGAGGGAAGTCGTTGCAGGCGAGCTGGTGAGAAACAATCGTGAGGAAATCCTCTTGGGCAAACTGTCTCGGACTGACATTCACCGAAAGGGTCAGATGCCGTGTGTGGCATTGATTTGCCCAGGCGCTGAGCTGCTTGCATGCGGTCTCCAAGACCCATGTGCCCAGCTCCACGATAAGGTGGCTTTCTTCCGCAATGGGGATGAATTTTCCAGGGGAGATAAGCCCTAACGTGTCATGGTTCCAGCGAACAAGGGCCTCCGCCCCTATTGGCTGGCCCAAGTCGCTAACCTGTGCTTGGTAGAGGAGCATGAGCTTGCCGGCGTAAATATCGCGCCGCAACTCCCGCTCCATCAAAGCCCGGTTCTCGGTGGCCTCTTGAACTGATTTGTCGAAGAAGGTCACTGCGTTGCGACCCAGCTCCTTGGCCTGGTACATCGCCGCATGGGCCTGCTTGAGTAGATCTGTCGTGCTGTGCTTGTCGCCCTGGAAGACGGTCACGCCGATGCTGGCTGAGCTGTAATGCGAACATCCATCGATCTGGTACGGAAGCTGCAAAGACACTCGCACGCTCTCTGCGAAAGCGCCAGGGACGTTCAGCCTTCCGGAGTTTTCTTCAACCCCCTCCAAAAGCAGGAGAAATTCATCCCCCCCCAACCGAGCAACCGTGTCCACATCACGAACGCAATCTTTCAGGCGTTTTGCAGTCGCATTGATCACGCGATCTCCGTGAGCATGGCCATAGCTGCTGTTGATGTTCTTGAACCGGTCAAGTCCTACGATCATCAAGACACCCATCTTGCCGGTGCGGACGGACGTGCTGATAGCCGCATCCAATGCGCCTATCGCCTTGTGGCGATTCATCAACCCCGTCAGGCCGTCAGAGGACGACAATCTCAGGATTTCTTGTTTGGCCTCTCTGGCGTCAACGATGTAGCGCACAAGAGCAGCCCAGGACATCGCGATGGCGCATAAAGACACTGCGCCCAATAGCACGGGGCGCATTCCACTTTGAATCACCTCGTGGGAGGACGCGAGGTGCACCCCCCCACCAACGACGGCGTAGCTCAGCAGCAGAGCCGCAGGCTTTAAGCGATACATGGCAGATGCCCAGCCACTTAAATGCAGTCGCAAGCAACGCTTACAGCAGGCCGAAATCTTCGCTGGTGCCCGCCTGAGCGCCAACAGCCTGTGCACCGGCATCTTGAGCACCAGCACCAGCACCAGCACCAGCACCAGCACCAGCAGGGGCAGCGGCCTGCGGATCGACGGATGCGCCGCGTGGTGTACGGGTCTTCTTGGGAAGCAGCGGAACGAGAATCTTCAACAGCGCATCTGCGTTATCGCTGACAAACGACGACACATCTTCCATGGTGAAGCGGCTGTCATCATCATGGCCAGACCGGATCAGGAGGTCGTTCACACTGGGCTTGATCGAGAGACGGCTTTCATGCGCTTCGCACTCGGCTGCGGTTGGATGCAGACTCCCATCAGTAGACTTGAACATGGTGACTTTGGTGGCTTTCTTACCCATTGAATTACTCCTTAGTTAAATTAAACGTTGCGCTTATTATACCGAAATTGCAAACCGCGACTCACGCATCAGCAGGGTTGACGCCGGCCCAACGGAGAAAATCAGCCATGGAGTCGGACTCACGCAGCTCCTTTTTTGCTCGCGTTGCTGCCACATAGGCCAAATTGACCTCTTCCACGCTCAAACCTTTTTCCTTAAACGCCTTGGCGTTTGCGGCAGTGCGAGGGACAGTTCCGAACATCATCTCGGGGAAATCGTCTCCCAAAGTGACCTCATCCCATTCTTGGCCCTTGGCCTTGTGCGCGGTTTTGACATCCTCCCCGCCCTCAGCGAGACGCTGCCGCTTGCGCGGTAAGGGCGGGGATTCCTCCAGCGAGACGCTCATGCCCGAGCGCGAGAATGTTCC
>LNAP01000172.1_pt1 | contig 69561 bp, 68 predicted proteins | sample 602601 | NCBI WGS metagenome assembly LNAP01 (sample SAMN02440304, study PRJNA202911) | soil metagenome | biome: Subtropical and temperate rainforests or woodlands; isolation source: soil samples (1 kg each in a 20% v/v slurry with milli Q water) were... ...
GCAAAGGCGTCCCAGGCCAGTTTGGTTTCCTCGATAAGGTGTACGCGCTGGCCATCGAAGGTCGGTTCGTTGTTGTCGGCCTTGTGGTTATGCGGCGCGTAATACTCGGCAGCCAGTTGCCGGGCGGTGTCGAGGGTGGCGTCGAATACCGCTCGGTCGTGGTCGGCGTAGCGCGGGCGCAGCAGCAGCGCCTCAGTGTCGAGCAATTCGTAGAGTTGAAAGCGTAACTCGCGTTCTAGGTCGGTCATGCGGGTGCTCACGGCGAGATGGATAAATCGGCGTCGCCGCGCATGGCGGCGGCATCTGCGACAAACAACTGGGACGCACGCGCCAACGCCAGCATGGTCAGCAGCAACGCAGCGGGAATCACCAGCATGGCGGTGTGCAGGCCTTCGGCTTTGAACAGCTCGTTCATTTCGCTCACGCCTGCCGCCAGCATGGCTGCCTGAGCGTAATGGTCGGATAACCAGCCCACCGCCACCGGGCCCAAGCCGTCGCCGAGCAGGTACAGCGCGGCGAAAAACAAGGCCATGGCGGTGGCACGCAGGCGCGGTTCCACCACGTCTTGCACGGCGGTAAACGCGCAGGTGAAAAAGCTGTACGAGAACAACCAGCCTGTAGCAAACAACGCCACAAACAGCCCGGCCTCGATACGCCCGGCGAGCAGCGCCGCGCCGCTGCCGATGGCCGCCAGGAACATGCTCAGCGCGGCAAATAGCAGGCGCCCGCGAGCCCAGCGTTGGTGGATACGGTCGGCCAGCACGCCGCCTACGGTCAGGCCGAGCAACCCGGTAACACCAACGATCACGCCGGTAGCGACCGCTGCTTTCTCCAGCGGCAAAGCAAAATAGCGCTGCAGCAGTGGCACCATAAACGCGGTGCAGGCATAGGTGGCGAAGTTGAAGGCTAGCCCTGCCAGCACCAGCCAGCGAAAAGTGGGAATCGCCAGAATGCGGCATATCGGTTGCGCCACCGGCGTAGCCGACGTCACCACGTTGTCTGCCGCACCGCGTAACGGTTCACGGATAAAAAACAGGCTCACAGCCAACAGTAGCCCAGGCACTGCCGCGATAAAGAACGGCGCGCGCCAGCTGTCGAAGGCTTTCACCATCGCACCGACGGTGAAGTACGCCAGCAGCAGCCCCAACGGCAGGCCGAGCATAAACAGGCCCATCGCCCTGCCCCGGCGTTGGCTGGGAAACAGGTCGCCGATCAGCGAGCTGGCAGCCGGCGCGTAACTGGCCTCGCCGACGCCCACGCCCATGCGCACCAACAGGAAGGTCCAGAAGCCATTGGCCAAGCCGGTTGCCGCCGTCAGCGCACTCCAGGTGGCCAGGCCCCAGCCCATGATTTTGCGCCGTGAGCCGTTGTCGGCCATGCGGCCCAACGGAATGCCAGCCACGGCGTAGATCACGGTGAACGCGGTGCCTGCAAGACCCAACTGCAGGTCGCTAAGGTCCCAGGCCAGGCGCAGCGGCTCGACGATGATGGCGGGAATGGTGCGATCGAAGTAGTTGAACAGGTTGGCGACAAAGAGCAAAAACAGGATGCGCCAGGCGTTCGGGGCTTGGTATGCGGTAGGCATGGGGTGGCCTTTTTTGTTGTTTTGGCTTGGGGAGATCAGGGGCTTCGCCAGCAAGCTGGCTCCTACAACAGCGTGTCGGCGGACAGGCGTCGAGCGGCGGCTAACAATGCTCGAGGCACGTCGCCTTGCCAGTCGGCCTCCAGTCGTGTCGCGCTCGCGGCCAGGGTCAGGGCCATGATGATTCGCCCGCCGGCATCCACAATCGGCACGCTGAAGGTGTGCACCGGCACCTTGTGCAACAGCGACGGTGTAGTGCCGGCGATGCGCGCCATGCCCTGCTCGCGCACCTCGGCTAGGGCAGCGGCAAACCGCTCACGGCGGGTGGCCAGGTCGTCACCGAAGATGGCGGACTGGCGCAGGTCTTCTTCGACAAAGGCTTGGGTCACGGCTTCGGGCATAAACGCGGCGAAGGCCAGGCCGGTGGCGGACTGGGTGATGGGCATTACCACGCCGGTAAACAATTGGTCGCTGACCGGCTGGCTGGACGGCTCCCAGTGCAACGCAGTCGGGCCGTGGTTGCCCCACACCGACAGGCACAACGTGTGGCCACCGAGCTGTTCAGCAAGTGCGGGCAACGCGGCACTCACGCGGCTGATGGCGGTCAGCGGCACTGGCTGTAAATCATTGGCCTGGTAGTAGCTGGCTTCCAGGTCGCAGGAATGCGCGACCATGTAACGCCCGGCGCTAAAGGCCAGCGGCCGGCGGGTGCAGTGGGCCATGCGCTCCACGCGGCCGATGTACAGCATATGGTCGCCGCTTGGGTAGGCGGCCACTTGCACGCACTCCAGGTAGGCCGATACACCGTCCAGAATCGGTACATCGCCCAGGCCGTTGCGGTGGGCAATCCCTTCGAATTTGTCTTCGCGCGATTTGGCGAAGTTGTTGGATATGGCGACTTGCTCGTCCGCCAGAATATTCACGGTAAAACGCGGGCTGTCGCGAAACGCGGCAAAGCTCTTGGCGGTCAGCGCCTGGCTCCACAACACCAACGGCGGCTCCAGCGACACGGTGTTGAACGAGTTGGCGGTCACGCCATGGGCTACGCCGTTGGCATCGCGAGTAGTGACCACGGTCACGCCGGTCACAAAGGTGCCAAATACATCGCGCAACTGCCGGGGTTCAAAAGGCGCAGTGGAAATGTTCATGGGGGCTGCCTCGTGTGCAGGTTTATCGAGGGCGAAGGCCGCCACGGCAGTGGAAATTCCACCGCCGGGCAGCTTCGCGGGTTACAGGGGGTTAGCGCTTAGCGCGGCACTTCCAGGCCATGGGCCACGTGGTCCCAGGTGTCGCCGGTAATGCCGGCTTCACGCAGTTCCACCTTGCGCACCTTGCCAGTCGGCGTGCGCGGCATCGGCGCTAGGCACCGGTAATAACGCGGCACCATAAAGCGCGGCAGATGCTGCACGCAGTGTTGGAACAAGGCGTTGAAGTCAAAGCCCTCCCCGGCTGCGCTCTCGAACACCACCAGCACTTCGCTTTCGCCAACATCGGAACGCACGGCCACGGCCGCGGCTTCATGAATGCCGGGGAAAGTGGCAACGGCCGCTTCCAGTTCCTGCGACGAGATGTTCTCGCCACGGCGGCGCAAGGCATCGGACTTGCGGTCGTGGAAGTAGAAGAAACCGTCGTCGTCCATCGAACCCATATCGCCGGTGTGCCACCACAGGTCGCGCATGCTTTCCAGGGTGGCCTGGGGGTTGCCCAGGTATTCCTTGAGCATGATGTTGGGCATACGTGGGCGGTACACGATTTCGCCGATTTCACCTGGCGGCAACGTGCGGCCGTTGGCGTCATGGATTTCCATGATCGACGAAGCCGTCGGCTTGCCCATGGAGCCGATCTTGCGCCCGCGCATGGGGTTGTAGATGACGTTCTTGATTTCGGTCTGGCCGTAGCCTTCAAGCACATGCACGTTGTAGCGCGACTCGAAGCGGTACAGCACATCGGCGGGCGCGGGGGCGGCGAATACGCGGGTGACCTTATGCTGTTTATCCAGCTCCGACGGCGGCGCTGACAACAGCATATGCAGCATCGAGCCCAGCGCGTTGAATTGCGTGGCGCCCGAGTTGCGAACCTCTTCCCAGAGGTTGGTCACGCTGAAACGCGGCGACAGAATAATCGCCGCACCGGCATACAACGCCGCCGCGCACGTCGTGACTTGTGCCATGCCATGGAACAGTGGCATGCAGGTGTACAAGCGGTCGCGCGGGGTCAGCTCGAAAGCTTGCGCGGTTTCGCGGGCCATGATCAAACCCTGCAGGTGGGGCGCGACCACGCCCTTGCTTTTGCCGGTGGTGCCAGAGGTAAAACCGATGGCACAGGCATCGCTGGGCAGCAGCTCGGGGAACTGCGGATTAGCGCTGCCCTTGGCCAGCATGTCGTCCCAGGACAGCAGTTGAATGTCGCCGCCCGGCACCGCTGCCGGTATGCCGTCCAGATAGATGATGGTGCGCAGGCTAGGCGGCAGCTCACCCATGGTCAGCAACAGCTCAGCCAGACGTGCTTCGGTGACCAGCACCGTGGCAGCCGCGTGTTCCAGACCGTACTTGAGAAACGGGCCTTTGTAGGCGGTGTTCACTGGCACCTGAATGGCACCGGCACGGGAAGCGCCGTAGCAGGTGTAGAGGTATTCCGGGCGGTTGGTCATAAAGATACCCAACACATCGCCCTGCCCTACGCCGATGGCCATCAGGCCAGCGCCGACCGCGGTGGCGCGCTGATCGAGTTGGCTGTAGGTGGTCTGCTGGCCTTCGAAAACCAATGCGACATTATCCGGTGCAGCCGCTGCGCGTGCGGCAATCAGGCCGCCCATGGTGCCGCCACCGAGATCCTGCAAGTCGTGTCGATTCATGATGTTTTACCGTCGTTTTTATTAGTGTGTTTCCAACCGCTCGGTATGTCCGGCGGCCGCACGCATTGCTCTTTTAATTAGCGTATCGGCGGATATTCGCTGTGCGGATATTCGCCCTACCTCCAGCTGAACTCGCTTTGTGCTGCGCGAAAAGCCTCCAATTCTTCGGCACTGCCCGGTACTTTACCGGCTTTGCGGGTAAAGCCTTTTTCCTTGCCGCCGAGCACGCCGTTCAACCAGTTGGCGGTGTCGATCAGGCTGCTCAGGTCGATGCCGGACTTCACGCCCATCAGGTCGAGCATCTGCACCACGTCTTCCGTGCACACACCGCCGACCGCCGCACCGGGCGCGGCCGGGTGGCCGCCGGAGCCGGCCAGGGAGGTATCAATATTGTAGGCGCCGGCGCGAAGCTGCTCGGCGATATTGGCCAGGCCCATGCCACGGGTGTCGTGCACTTGTACGCGTAGTTTTTCCATCGCCGTATGGCTCGCGGCGAACTCCAGCATATGGCGAATCTGCGATGGCGCGGCATAACCGCAGGAGTCGGCGAGAATCCACTCGTCCACGCCCATGGCCGCCAGCCGATTGACCAGCGATTGCACCTGCGCGGGCCCACGCGGCAAACCAATCGGCCCACCGAATACGGCGATCAGGTACGTGCCCAGGCGAATATCGGCGGTCGCTGCCAGTTCGCACATCTTCTCCAGCTCGATCAACGAATCGTCAATCGAACGGCCAATATTAGCTTTGGCAAACGCCTCATCGGCCGCCAGCAGAAACCACGCCGCATGGGCGCCGGAATCTATGGCGCGCTTGAGGCCGGTGAGGTTGCCTACACAGCATTCCAGAGAGACGCCGGCCGGACGCTTCACCTTGGCAAACACCTGCTCGGCATCGGCCAGGCCCGGCACCATTTTCGGGTGCACGAACGAGGACACTTCAATGGCCGGCAGGCCGGCCTCGGTCAGACGGTCGACCAACTCCACTTTCTGCTCGGTACTGGCCGGCTGAAACTGGAACGTCAGGCGTGGCGACACATCGCGGATATGCACCTTGCTCATCTCACAGCTCCTGCTTTGCACGAACCAGGAACTCTTCCAGCGAAGGTTCCCACAGGCCATCGACGCCGCCGGTGATCAGAAACGCATCCACGCCCAGGGCGCGGTATTTTTTCAGCGCGGCCAATACGCGATCCGGTGTGCCCACCAGGGCTGCCGAGTTGGCGAAGCCGCCGAGTAGTTTTACCAGGCCTGTCCAGAAGCAGTCGTCGTGCAATTCTTCATCAGCGATGGCCATCTGGCGCAGCTTGCCTACCGATTGATCGGTGGCCGCAGAGCGGGCGAAACGGTTGGTGCCTTGGGCCTTCAGAATGGTGTCTTCGGCGGCACGGGCCAGCTCCCAGGCTTGCTCGTCGGTGTCGGCGATAAACAGGCGCAGGCTCAGGGAAAACTCCGGGCGGCGGCCAAAGGCAGCCGCGGCCTTGGTCACGCGCTCGATACGCTCCTCGGTGCCCTTCAGCGGCTCGCCCCAGAGCATGTAGGTGTCGGCGTGTTCTGCACCGAAGGCCACGGCTTCGTCGCTGTCGCCGCCCATAAATACCGGTACATGGCCGGCCATGGGTTTCATCAGTTGGCGTACGCCATCGGCCTTGTAGAACGGGCCTTCGTAGTCGAACGAGGCCGGTTCGCTCCAGGCGCGTTTCATCAGTTTCACGTAGTCGCTGGCGCGGTCGTAACGGGTTTCCTTATCGGCGTAGTCACCTTCGCGGTGCACATCTTTGGGCGAGGATCCGGTGACGAAGTTGATGGCCAGACGACCGCTGCCAGCGAGGAAATCCATGGTGCCGAATACACGTGCCGCTGCCGCCGGGTGCATCACGCCAGGACGGTGGGCCACGATCAGCTTGACCTTTTTGGTCAGGGAAAACAGATAGGACGAGGTGATGAAGTTATGCGGCCACAGCGAGGAGTAGCCGCACAGCACGTAATCGATCACCTGCGATGTATCCCACTTCTGCGCCTGCTGCGCGAGGGTAGTCACGCCGGGCATGCCGGGGGCGAAGGGACTGTCCACTGTAAAAATCTTGACCATAAATGCCTCTGCAGCTGCGTTTGTTCTTGTTTATGGAGGCACGTTCAGCGCCTCGTCTGAGCAGGACTATAGGGAGCACGGGGCTGCGCCAACTAGGACCGGTAGCGACGCCCAGGGGACATTTGACGACAGATAGAAAATGAACATCGTCCCGTAGCACCAGCTTGGTGGCGAACCTTGCAAACCCTCGGCGCGTCCAAGATTCGCCAGCAAGCTGGCTCCTACAGGTCCTGTTTTTCCCACATAAAAAAAACCGATGGCGAACCACCGGCAGCGGTAAACAAAGCTGGGGGACAACCCGGCGTATTAGCCCGCCAAACGTCGATTCAAAGGCCGGCGATTTTGGTCAGCGCGCTATACACCGCATCCGCCACTTCAATTTCATTGCCGGCCAGGCGCTTAGCGCGTTCGGCATCGGAGCGCTCGAACGGCACCCGCACCGGCAGGTTCGGGTCCAGCGGGCGGGTTGCGCGCAGGCTTTCGGCATAGTCGCTGACGCGCTGTTTGTAGTCGTCCACATCGGTGAGCAAGGCCGGGTCGACCACCACCATAAAGAAGCCGCAATCACGCAACCCCTGCGGTGCCGCCGAGGCGCCGGTCATCATGCCCAGCAGTTGCACCACCAACGCCAGACCGGAGCCCTTGTGCCCGCCCCAGCCGGTAAACGCACCGCCCAAGGCCGCAGCCGGGTCGGTGGTGGGTTTGCCGTGGTAGTCGTATGCGCGGCCTTCAGCCAGCGGCTCACCGAGGCGCATGGCCAGTAGCACTTCAGCAAGCATGATGCTGGAGGTGCCGATGTCCCAGATGATCGGTGCGCTCTTGGACGGAAAACCAAAGGCAATCGGGTTGGTGCCAAAGCGTTTTTCCGTGCCGCCGGCCGGCGCCACGATATGCCCGCCGCTGCCGGCAATCAGACCAGCAAAGCCCGCTTTGGTCACCTGCTCCAGGTAGTAGGAAAACATGCCGGTGTACCAGGTTTCGTTGGCGCCCACGACCGCGATGCCACTGACCTTGGCTTTGGCAATCGCCATATCCGTAGCCAGCTGCGCGACCAAATAACCCACCTGATCGCCGCCATCGATAGAGGCCGACACCGGCGATTCCCGGCGCACTTCAATCGGCTTGGCCGGTGTAGCCGCTGCCTTGATGCGTTCGATGATGGACAGCGCGCGCGGCAGGCCCCCGTAGGACAACCCGCGCAATTCGCAGTCAATCAAATGGTCCGTGATGGTCGCCGCTTCATTGGCGGTATGCCCGGTCGCTTCCATGACGGCCTGCACCAAGGCACGCGCTTGGGCTACAGATAGTTTCATGCGGTTTACTCCACAAATAAAAACGCTGCCGCACCGCAAGCGATTTCGCGTACGGCAGCCAAACCGATTACCGAACGCCGGCGTTACGCAGTGCGGTCGGGGTGAAGTCGTTCGCCGACACCTTGATGCCGAACTGGCTGGTGGTCTTTTCTTCGTTGGCCATGCCAATGGCGATGTAACGGCCGGCTACCAGGTCATACAGCGCCTCCAGGGCATAGCCCGGCACTTGCTTGTCGTATTGGGTAAACGACTGCGCCTCGCCCACGCGCCACAGCTGACCACGGCCGTCGTAAAGCTCGGACTCGGCGATCTGCCACGTGTCTTCGTCCAGATAGAACCGGCGCTTGGCGTAGATGTTGCGCTCGCCGTCCTTCAAGGTCGCTTCCACTTCCCACACGCGGTGCAGCTCATAGCGCGTCAGGCTCTGGTTGATGGTGCCGGCCTTGAGAATGTCGGCGTACTTCACCTGCGGCGAAGCCAATTGGAAGTTGTTGTACGGGATATACACCTCGCGCTTGCCGATCAGCTTCCAGTTGTAGCGGTCCGGTGCGCCGTTGAACATATCGAGGTTGTCGGAGGTGCGCAGGCCATCGGCAGCGGTACCTGGGCCGTCATACGAGATTTGCGGCGCACGGCGCACACGGCGTTGGCCGGCGTTGTACACCCAGGCCATGCGCGGCTCGGTGACCTGGTTGATGGTCTCGTGGACCAGCGACACGTTGCCGGCCAGGCGCGCGGGCGCGGTGACCTGCTGTTTGTAGAAGAACAGGATGTTGGCCGCTTTTTCAGCATCCAGGTCCGGCAGCGCATCGGGCATGGCCACCTGGTCTTCAAAGTTGACGATGGCGTAGCTCCCATCGGTCTGTGGCGCGGCCTGGGCGATGCTGCGTTTCAGGCTACCGCCACGGTAACGGGTGATGTGGTTCCAGATCACCTCCAGGCCGTTCTGCGGAATCGGAAACGCGTAGTAGCGGCTGTCGGTGAAATTGTTCAGGCCGCTGCCGCCCTCTACCAAGGTGGTTTTGAGCACGCTGATTTTCGCCGCGTCATAGATTTTTTGCGGCAAGGCGGCGCTGCGCCGGGTGATGTACACCGGCAGGCTGTAGCTGTCGGGGTAGCGGGCGAACAGCGCCAGTTGGCCTGGGGTGAGTTTGTCTTTGTACTGCGCCACGTTCTTCGCGGTGATGGTGAACAGCGGCTTGTCGGCAGCATACGGGTTACCGGCAAAACCACCGTCCAGCAGCGGCGCGGCCGTGGCGCTGAGTCCACCAGTCCACTCGGGAATGGTGCCGTCGGCGTTGCCGGCTTTTTCGGCGCCGATGGGGGTCAACGAGGTGCCGAGTTTGGCTGCTTCGCTCGCCGGGACCGCTGCCTGAGTGCTGATGGCCAGAAGGGAAAGGCTGAAGGCGCTAAGCCATTTTATTGTGGTGTGCATGGGTAGTTCCTCATGGACTGATACGCCGTCGACCAGGCCGTCCGTGGCCGGGTGCTACGGGCAAAAAAGCGCTACTTAGAAGTTCACGCCGACACTGAACGCGAGGAAGTCGCGGTCGGTCATGGAGTTGTATTCGCCACCAAAAAAGTCGGTGTAGGCCAGGCTCGCGGTGTAGGTGTTTTTGTAATCGGCATCCAGGCCGACGCTGATGGCTTTGGCTTCTTCGTTGAACAAACCGTTGGGGCCATAGCCGTCTACGTCATGCGACCAGGACACGTTGGGCCGCAGGTTTACCCCGGCAAATACGTTGTTGTAGTCCCAGATGCCACGGATGCGATAACCCCACGAGTCGCGGGTTACAAAGCCTTCATTGCCGTACGCGGCTTTTTGTACGGCGTCATCCGGCGTGCCGAACACCACGTCGCGGCCATAACGCAGGTCATGGGTGCTCTCCAGCCCGCCGACATGCGCATAACCCACTTCGCCCACCACTGTCAGCCGCTCCGCTCCCATCACCTGGTCAAAGAAGTGCGTGAAGGTGGTTTGCAGCTGCGAGATTTCCTTGCGGTTATAGCCCTTGTTGTAAGCACCTTCGGACGAAGCAACCGGCGACGCCAGGCCACCGGAAAGCGGGTTGAGCAAGGCACGCGCGACGTCGACGGAATTGAGCGCCAACGGTGCGTTGGGGCGGTAGCTGAACTCACCCGACCACGCCGTGCCGGTGGGCAAGGTGGTGGAGAAACTCACGCCGTAAAGCTTGATGTCTTCCGGGTACTCGAAGAAGTACTTGCCATTGCCCAGTGCGGCGCTTTGCATGAGGCCGCTGGTGAGGCCGGCCAACTGACCGCGGATGCCCGCTGGTACAGCTGGATTGACCAGGCAGTTGGCCGGCAAGCCTTGACTGCCACAGAGCGTCGCGGCCACGGCCGGCGTCTTGCCCACCACGCCAGAGGCGGTTTGGGTCGACAAAAATGGCGTGCGGCTGTGGTAGTTCATGGCGTAGAGGCCGTAATCCACGTTGTCGGTTTGCAACCGCAGCGCAATGCCGTATTGGCCGGAATCCCGGGCGTCGCGGTCGCCAGCACGGGGAATGGCAACGCCCTCGGCATTCACATCGAAGCCAATACCATTGACGGCGGCGATGGGTTCCAACGGGGCAACGGCCGGACTGCCGACACGGTTATTCAGGTCGCACCCATCGGCCACCACGTCGCTGGAGGCGAAGAAGGTGCCGCAGTTATCGGTGACGGTCTGGTCCCATTCCAACTGGTAAAAACCTTCCACGCTGAGGTTGTCGCTGACCGTTTGCGACAGGTACAGCATGTTCACCGGAATCAAGCCTTCCTTGATCTCGGCACCCGGACGACGGAACGCCGAGACGTCCACCGGGTTGATGCTGTTGATGGAGTTACCGATAAAGGTGCTCTCGCCCCAGCTCACCACTTGTTTGCCGACGCGCACGTTACCGGGCAGATCGCCGATGCTGTAGTTGTGGTAGACGAACGCATCGAGGATTTGCGCACCGGAGGACTTGGCGCCTTCCTTGCGGTTGTGTTCGTCGATGGGTTTGAAGTTGGTGTCTTCGTCCTTGAGCTCGAAGTCGTACCAGTACTTGCCGCGCACGAAAACGCCGCTGTCGCCGTATTTGAGTTCAAGGTCGTGAATGCCCTTGAAGATCTTCGAGAAGGTTTTGCCGCGTTGATAATTCAAGCGGCCGTCGTCGCTGGTGGCAGAAAACCCGCGCCCGCCGTTGTTGATGCCGACCAGGTCCTGGTCGATTTTGTCCGTGCCCCAACTGGCACCCACAGACAGCGAAGAGTCGAACTGACCTTCGACTTCGCCAATATTAAAATTCACCGCATGTGCGTGGGCGCTAAAGCCCAACGCAACTGCCATAGCCAATGTGCTCGGTTGAAAAATCCCGGGCCGTTTTATTTTTGTCATTCGGCACTCCTGGTTTGCTAAATCGCATGCAAGGCACGACTGCACTGCGCCCAACGCCTGGGCGAGGCAAAACGTGAGCGGACGATAGAGGCCAGGCAAAAGTGCCACTAGGACAGATGGCGACGCGCAGGGGGCTTAACACGACAAGGTAGAAAATGCCGGCGTAGGGCGAATACCGCCACAGGCGGTATTCGCCGATACTCGGTAAACGGCGACAGGGATTAACTGGGAACTGGTGCATCCGGCGCCTGCCGATAAGCGCTCGGCGATTGCCCGGCCCAGCGGCCAAAGGCGCGGGTGAACGCACGGCGTTCAGAGAAACCAAGACGCTCGCTGATCACTTCCAGATCGAGGCTGGTTTCACGCAACAGCAGGCAAGCCAGGCGATACCGCAAGCGGCCCTGCAGGTCGGCAAAGTTCTGCTCTTCTTCCTGCAAACGCCGTTGCAAGGTGCGCACATGCACGCCCAGCACGGCGGCGCTTTCCTCAATGCCCTGGCTCAGCAACACCGGCTTATCGAGGAGCAGACGTTCCAACTGCCCGGCTAAGCCACTGCGCAGTGCGAGTTGCGACATGCGCTGAGCAATCCGCGCTTCGGCCTGGCGATTGAGTTGCGGGAAGGCGCCATGCAGCGGCCTGTCCAGCAACTCGCGGCGCAGCACCAGGGCGTCCACCGGTTGGTCGAACAGCACCTTGCAGGCGAAAAAGCGCTGGTACGCCTCGACATGCGGTGGCGGCGCATGGCGCACCTTCACCCGCTCCACTTGGTTGGGGCCGAGCAAGGAATTGGTCAGGCGAAAGACCGAGGCCAGCCAGGCTTCGGTGAAGTACATGGTCGGCCCCGGCGTGTTGCTGCTACGGCCCATATGGATTTGTAGCTCGGCGAAGTCATCGGCCTCGTGCAGGCTGACGCGCAGCGCCTGGCTCATTAGCTCGCGCACCCAATCGAACACCCGCATGGTGTCGCGCAGGCTGGAGCCAGTGGCGATAAAGGTTTCGATCTCCGGCACCGAGTCGAAGGAAAACGTTTCGCCGAACATAAACGGGAAATGCTCGCCCTGGGCACGCTGCACGCAGACATCAATCAGCCGGCGCGACTGCTCCAGAGTGATGGTGACCTGGTTCGCCGGGCTGTTGCCCAGGTCGATACCCACCTCGGCGAGCACGCTGTTGATGGAAAAGCCGCAACGGGCAGCGGCCTTGATCCAACTGGGCAATGGCACAAAGGAAACCAGCGCCTTCAACGACACGGGCGCGGCCTCCAGCGTAGGACTTTTCTTAGAATTAGTCGGCATGCGGCCATAGTAAAAGACCTCGGCCCTGTAAGGTAGCGCTGTCGGTTAGCGCCCGCCCGGCCTGACACTCGACTTACACCACAGGCTTTTTGGTCTCCTTCCAGAACGCCACCGTCTGCTCGACAACAGCTGGTAAAGGCGTCGCCAGTAAGCCTGTCAATTTGCTGAAGTGCGCCCCGCTCGCCTCCCAGGGCATGTTGAACTGGTAGAGCATTTCTTCGCGGGCTTTGACCACTGGGTTGAACCAGCCCACCACCTTCAAGACTAGCGCAGGCACCGCTACCGCCTTGCGCGGCGCGTTGGCGGGCAGCATGCCCTGACGCTCCAGCTCGGCAAACAACACCCGCGCCAGTTCGAATGCCGGCAAGTGAGTGGCATGCGGCAAAATCCACGGGCGGTTGAGCAACTCCTGACGCTCGGTCACGGCCAACAAAGCCAACGCACGCCCGAAATCTGGAGCGAATGCCCAGGCATGGGACAGGCTCGGGTTGCCGACAAAACGCACCGGTTTGTTGACCAACACCGGGCCAATAAACCAGTCGCCAAATACGCTCTGGCCACCCGCGCCAGGTCCGAAGTACTGGGACCCTTGCACCGTGCTCCACACTAGCCCGCGCTCACGTCTGGCTTTACGCATCAGATCGAGCACGTCCTTGCGCAACTGGCCTTTTTTGCTCGGCGGAATCTCGGGTTGGTCCTCGGTCAACGGGCCATTTACTGGCGCAGCGTAGGCATACAGGTTGTCGGCACAAATCAGACGCGCGCCGTGGGACACGGCGGCGTCGATGGCATTGCGCTGAATGATCGGCAGTTTGCTTAGCCATTCGTGGTAGTCGGGAATGGCGCTGTGCACGATCGCCGTAGCGTCCTGGGTGAAAGCCAGCACGCTGGCCGCGTCCAGCGCATCGAAGGCCTGCCAGCTGAGGCGCCCCTCATCGAATGCAGCCTGCACCTCTGGAGGCACCCAGTCCGGCGCTTTACCACGGGTGTTGCCCATACGAATATGCACGTGGCTGGCAGCCGGGTCCCGGACCAATGCTGCAGCGGTCCACAAACCCAACGGGCCAGCGCCCATCAAGGCAATCACAGAAGTCGTCATCGGAAATACCTATGGGTAGCAATGTGCGCCCATGCTATTGAAACCTTGCCAAGTGATAAATCGCGCACCAGCATTGGCTATCGAAACCTCCAGTTTCTAATCGAGAGCGTTATGGACCGTTTGCAAGGCATGGCCGTTTTTGTCAAAGCCGCCGATCTGGGCTCGTTTGCCGCGGCCGGCGCCGCATTGGATATGTCGGCGCAGATGGTCGGCAAATACGTCAGCGCCATCGAAGAGCGCTTGGGCACTCGCCTGCTCAACCGCACTACTCGGCGCCAAAGCCTTACCGACCTCGGCCGCCAGTATTACGAGCGCTGTAAAACCGTATTAGCCGAAGTGGAAGCTGCGGAGGCCATTGGCCACAGCCACTCCAGCACGCCGCGGGGGCGGCTGCGAATTAACGCACCGGTGACTTTTGGGACTTACTGTTTGATGCCGGTGATTGCCGACTACCTGAAAACCTATCCGCAAGTGCAGGTGGACCTGACCCTCAACGACCGGGTGGTCGACCTGATTGAAGAAGGGTATGAGGCCGTCATTCGTATCGGTACGTTGACCGACTCCACCCTGCTGTCGCGGGCGCTCGAGCCTTATCGGTTAATCGCCTGTGCAGCGCCGAGCTATCTGCAGCGCCGTGGCACACCCACAACGCCCGCGCACTTGGCCGATCATGATTGCTTAGGCTTTACCTACGCGACCCGCCCGGCCGCCAAAGAATGGCCCTTCATCGCCGGGGATAATCTACACATGGCCCAAGTGCACAACCGCTTTCAAGTCAACGATAGTCGTGCCCAACTAGCCGCCGCACGAGAAGGCATCGGCATTTTTATGGGCGCCGAAATAATGCTCGCCGAAGACCTTGCATGTGGGCGGCTAGTGCGGCTGATGCCCGACTACGAAGCCCCCGCGCTGCCCGTACACGTGTTATTTCCCAGCGCTCGAAGCCTGACGCCGAAGCTCCGCAGCTTTATCGACTGTTTGGTTCAAGCGCTTGGGGCGAGGCCTTAGTTGCCTTGCACGATAGGCAGCTATTGGCAGCAGCCAGTCACGACAAGCAGGTTCCGGCCAGAAGCAGTCGGCCTTGCTGGACGCCACTCGTTATTCGCACTTAGCCGCAGGTGCTTCCCCAAAAATCGCCTGGTAACCCTCCTGGCACGAGCTTTCTGCAGTTAGCTCCGCGTCGTCCACAAGTTGCGCGCCGGCGGGCGTTAAGCACGCATAGCCAACGCGCGCATCGCGGGGGTCGCTTTGCCGGGATACCCAACCTATTTTTTCCAAGGGCAGTAGCGACTTAGTCACGGCTGAAGCGGTCAGGCCCATACACGCAGCCAAATCCGCACGTCGAAGCCTACCACCATGGGCGTGCTTGAGGTGATGCAGAATCATGAAATCGCTAAAGCTCAAGCCATGAACGGCTGAGAGTTTGGCGTCGATACGGCGCGTGGCGGCAGTGTAGGTGCGGCTCAGGTGGATATAGCGCTCAAGCGCTGAAGTCGAAGCCATCTCGGCATTATGTAATGAGTCAGACATTGCAGCATTCCTCAAGCTCGCTTGGAGTTGGGCGTTCAAAGCGAGCGTCCATGGCATCAAACATTGGCCCTGTTATATCGAACGAATAGGTAGCGCCTTTTTCCAGGTTTCGTTGCAGGATGCGCTCGCGGCGCACCGACCTATCGGCATCGACAAAGTGGCCACGCACCTCCACAGCCACCTTGTTGGCCTGCAGGCGAATTTGATCGCGGTCTGTCTTTGCCATAAAACCGAGATCCAACACTACGTCCCTGCCTGACGCTAGCACCTGTACGGACGTTTCCCAGATTTGCGCTTCGCAACGCTTAACCCTAGGAAGGATCCATTCCAGGCTTAGGGGCTGAGGCACATCTGGTCCGTACAGCCGTTGCATCCACTCATCAATCGAGAAGCTGACGGCGTTTAGCCGAGTGGCTAGTTCCAAGGATAGTGTCGATTTTCCGGCCCCGAGAGGGCCAAATATCATGTGCACGGTGTTCATGGCTCATCTTGTTTCCATATAATGTACTAGTACAGTAAATGGAAACAAGATGGAATTGTCAAGACAAACCGCGAACGGGAAAACACGCTCAATGACGGTTTGCGGTGATATTCAAAGGGGCGCTTATGGGGATTGCAGGTTGTGACGGATGAAATCTATTGGCCGAACGCCGCCTCTCGCGACAGTTGAAAGAGGAAGAGGGCCCTTATAGTCGGTGTTGCGGCGATGATGCCCCGCCGGAGCGGGGCGGGGGACTACTTGCCCAGCTTTTTGCGAACATCAACCACCATTGGCCCTACGGCTTTCACTGCAGCCTTCAACTGTTCTTCAGTGACGCCGAATTCTTTGGTCCAGTAGTCCAGTTCCCACTTTTCCGAGGTGTTTACCCGGGCGCGATCTTGTGGGCCTCGCTGACTCAGATCGTCAGACATTGTGCTGCTCCTTCCTTCGTGCGCTGGTCAGTCCAGGCAACTGAAAATGGGACTACCGAGTTGGAGCGAAAGTGCGATCAACAGCAATTCCCTGTCTAAAACCAGGTCAAACTAACTCGACTTTACTGAGCTTAATTCGCCCTATCTCAGGGTCGAGAATTAGACAGGGTTGGCTGTAGTGCCGCGCCGCGCTTGACCTGATCCCCGATTTTTACACTACTAAAGCGGACGATCTCCGTCCTATAAAACATCACCCCACGAAGCCCCACCTGTAGAGGAGCAAGGCGTTAGTTCTGAAGTAGGCTACGAAAGAATTGCTCTGAACTCGACGCCAGCGCTGGCATCCCTTTTACAGGAACAGTTCACATGAGCGCGCCATGCCCGAATCCCATCGTCTCCCCGACGGCCCTCGCTTTGGAATTGAAGAGGAATACTTCCTCGTCGACTTACTCACCCGTGACATGCCGCCGGCTCCATCGACCGGCTTTTTTAGCGCTTGCCGTAACGAATTCGGCGAGCTGTTAAGCGCTGAAATGTTCAAGAGCCAGATAGAGCTAGTGACGCCGATCTTGCATCACGTCGACGAAGCCCGAGCGCAGCTGACAGCGGGGCGCCGTCGGCTAATTGCACTGGCTGAGCGCTTCGATTTGGCGGTCTTGTGTGTTGGCGCCCACCCGTTTGCCGACTGGCGCACCCAGCTCGCGTGCGAAGAAGGTAGTTACCCGCAGCTATTCGCCGACCACCAAATGGTGGCGCAGCGCAGCCTGCTTTCTGGATTGCACGTGCACGTGGAGATACCTGACGGACACGACCGTATTCGGGTGATGAACCGAGTATTGCCCTGGTTGCCACTGCTATTGGCGTTAAGCAGCTCATCGCCGTTCTGGAACGGGCGCAATACCGGGTTGAAGAGCTACCGTCAGGCACTGTGCGGTGAATGGCCGCGCATGGGAATGCCGGAACATTTCGACGACGAACCGGCCTTCAAGGCCTACACGGATATGCTGGTGAGCGCCGGTGCGATACGTAGAGCCAACGATGTCTGGTGGACCATCCGCCCTTCCGCGCGCTATCCAACTCTGGAGTTGCGCATTGCCGATGCCTGTCCATTGGTTGAAGACGTGATGTGCATCGTCAGCCTGTTTCGTGCCCTCATCGCCCATGCGTTAGAGAACGGCGAGGACGGTTTCGACGGCCATCGCCAGCGCCTGCTGAACGCAGAGAACTATTGGCGCGCGCGACGCTACGGTGTACAGGGACATTTTCTAGATACCGCCGGCACGGCGCTGGAAAACCTCAGTACGCGGCTGGACCAGGCACAAGCGTTACTAGGTGAGCGCTTCGCCGAGCCATGGGTAATCGCCCACGCTCGAGAGATCGTGCTTAACGGCAGCAGTGCCGACCGGCAAATACAGGTTTTCAACGAAGCGCTGGATACGGGCTCAGCCCCCAGCCAGGCCCTCGTTCGCGTCGTAGAAAGCTTGATCGAAGAAACGGCACGCAGCCGGTAAATTGGAACACCTGCCGCAGCGCAACGCGGCGGGTTCGCTACGACACATCTAGGGGAGAGTTATGCCGCGCATACCATTAATTGGCGTCACTGCCTGCTCATGGCAAATCGGTGTGCATGCCGTGCAAATCAACGACGACAAATATGCGCAGGCGATCGCCGCCACACGAATTGGCCTGCCGGTTATTCTGCCGCAGCTCCCAAACTTGCTTCGTCTGAGCGAAATAATCGACAGCCTCGATGGGCTGCTTTTCACGGGCGGCCCATCTAACATCGAACCGCAGCGCTATGGGGGCTCGCCAAGCAAGCCTGGGACGTTGCACGATCCCGCTCGAGACGATCTTGCCCTAGCGCTTTGGCGCGCGGCGGTGGACGCCGGGCTACCAGTTCTGGGCATATGCCGTGGCTTCCAGGAAATGAACGTCGCCTTTGGAGGCACACTTCATCAACAGCTTGACGACACGGTGATCAAACATGAGCCGCCGAGTGATGAGCCCATCGAAAAACAATATGCCCGTTCCCATACCGTGGCCGTGCAACCGGGTGGTGTGCTGTGCGGGCTAGGTCTGGCCGGCGTGCTAGAAGTGAATTCGGTGCATGCACAGGGCGTAGATCGAGTCGCGCCCGGCTTGCGGGTAGAAGCGGTTGCCGCAGACGGCCTGATAGAGGGTTTGTCCGTAGAAGGCAGTAGAGCCTTTGCGCTGGGTGTGCAGTGGCATCCTGAGTGGCAAGTAATGCAGAACCGGGACTATCTGGCCATTTTCCAAGCCTTCGGCGAAGCATGCCGGCATAAGGCAGCAAACACACCGCGCTAAGGGCGAAAAAACAAAGGGCGCACGCTATCTTGAAGGCTCATCGTAGCCCGGACGGACGACGTTAGCGGTTGCAAGATGCACAAGCGTTTCAGCGGTGTCACGTGCATGCGAAGCCGCTAACCCATACTCCTTTGCCTCGGCCTCTTTACCTTTGCTCATCGCTTGCGCTTGCTGCCGTTTGAAGAAAACTTCTTTATCTCTGGTTGCTCTGATAGCGACCCAAAGCGCCTCCTCCACGGACCTGTTTTGTGACTGGGCAAACGTCTGCGCGGTAAAAGCGTGCCCCGTGTGGCATCGATATCGTAAGGGTGAACTCTGCATCTCCCACAGCACGCCCTGGCATTCCGGACACACCAACGGTGAGCGCGGAGCCAACCCGTCCATCGTCTCGGTTGTCGCATGCGACGGGTGCAGGTCCAGGTCGCATTCGATAGCCAGTGCTTCGCTGGCGTCCCGTTGCACACGCTCTGAGTCTGAAGAGATCAGCTCAGCAAGCGTGTCTGCAATCCCTTGCAAGGGCAGGCAGTAATCGACGTTGACGTGCTGCAGGGCGCTGAGCGGCATGCTAGAAGCCTCCGCTTCTGAAGGGTCTTGAACGATCACAACCCCGCCGCAGGATTGAATTGCTTGCAGCCCGACGGTGCCATCGTCGAGGTTCCCAGTTAACAGCACCCCGATGACGCGCTGTTTGTAGCTGTACGCGGCAGAGCGAAACATGGGGTCGATTGCCGGACGGCAAAAGTTTTCCTTTGCGCCGTTGCCTAAATGCACACGGCCAATACCAACGAGTACGTGTGAACCAGGGCGCGCTACAAGAATCTCCCCGGCCTGCAACGCATCGCCATCCCGGGCATAGCGCACCGGGAACGCGCAGGCGTTGCCGAGCAGCTCAGGAAGCATGCTTCCGTCGCTGATATGCATGGTGATAACAACGGGCGCCGCAAACGCCGGAGGTAACGCGCCAAGCAGTTTTTTCAATGCCCCCAGCCCGCCTGTGGAAGTGCCTATTACGACAATGGGGCTTGGGGCTGACATAACGGACCGCCGAATTGAGTTAAGAGATAATTTGGCCGTTCGCCCCCTGCGAAAGTTCACGGAAGTGTCCATGAAACACCACTCCCGCCAGGCAGAGCCCAGCTTGGTTTGTACGCTCTGAAAAATCTCAAACAGACACATCGAAGCGTTGGACATTTGCCCTGGAACGGATGCTTGCGATCCGGTGGAGTACCCTCGAAGACGAGAATCACACGTCCGACGATAGGCGTCGGGGGTCTCTACCCTTTTGACCGAACTGGATCGCTGCTACGCGGGTACGTTCGCTCTTCTTCAAATTTTCCGTCTTGCAGATGAATCTTCACAGAAGCCTGTTTGCCATCCAACAGCTCCGCTGTTCTAATCAGAATTTGCGCTTTGGTCTCGGCGGTTGTGATGGTTGTACCGTTACGCTCTGGACGCAATGCCCACCCATTTTGAATGGGCACAATATGGAAGTTATTCATTTAAAACCGACTCCATTGGCCTTCTCGTTATGCAGTCCAGTTCAACGTAGACGCAGCCTCATATCGTAGTGATGACCTACGGGCGATAGGCATCACCCGCAGGTTAATCACGGTGATCACTTCACGGCCGATCCGGAACCAAGGTCAGCGCCTGTTATAGGGTCAAGCGTTGGGTCGGATGCTGTGCGTACTGCCATTTGTTGCACCGTCCCCAACTGGGTGGCGGGTAGCTCCACTGTGGCCATACCGTCGCCACCATCCACGGCTGGCTGAGGCGACTCAACGAATTCCCACTCATCGCCGCTGTTCCATGAGCCACGCACCTCGCCTTCACCCTGGGAAAGGTTGTAGTAGACACTTACAAACTCAGGGACACCTGGCAGCTTCCCTTGGGGAAAGTTGGGCTGAATGCTGTGAAGCGCCTTTTCAAATGACTTTTGATGCGCGAGTTCGCGGGTCATCAAAAAGCCCAACGCTTCTTTAATGCCGGGGTCATCCGTGACGTTGATCAGACGCTCGTAGACGATTTTCGCTCGGGCCTCTGCGGCAATGTTGGAGCGAAAATCGGCGGTCGGCTCGCCAATGGAATCAACGTACGCTCCGGTCCAGGGCACCCCCGCCGAGTTGATCAATGCTGGCCCACCGCCGTATAGCAACGAAGTGATGTGTGAATCGTTGCCGCCGCCATTCAGAGCGCGGTACAGCTCAGCCTCACTCTCGACTGCTTCGGCCAAATCGCCTTTACCACCCTTGTTCAACATTCCGATGATCGAACCGATTATCTCGAGGTGGCTTAGCTCTTCGGTGGCAATGTCTAACAGCAAATCTTTGCGTCCGGCATCCTCTTCCGCGAGGCCCTGAGTGAAGTACCTCATGGCGGCAGCAAGTTCGCCATTGGCGCCGCCAAATTGCTCCAACAACAGGTTAGCCAGACCGGGATTCGGAGCTGCAACCCGCACGGTGTATTGAAGTCGTTTGTTATGGACAAACATGGGCATGTCTCCTGCGAATAAGTGTTTCACCCTGAGCCAGGGTGCTCATTACATGGGCGGTGCTTTACAACCCCCATCGATAAAAATGAGCGCTAAGAGATTTCGAACGTTCACCATTTTCTGTCCTTTTTCTTACAAACGGTATTAAGCGAAACGGCCGCGCTAGACGGCGCCGGCTCGCTTAAATGGATCGACTGCAACCGTTTAGCAAAAGGATTGAACGGAATGGAAAGTGCGTCGCTCACAAAACTACATCACTGAGGAGTAGCACCCATGGCGACTAAACAGGAAAACCTAATCGACTGGCTTAAAGATGCGCATGCAATGGAGCAACAGGCCGAGCACATGCTTAAAGCACAAGCATCTCGGCTAGAGAACTACCCCAAGTTGCGCACCCGAATTGAAAAACATCTGGAAGAGACGCTGGGCCAACAGAAGTTGCTTGAAAACGCGCTGGATAACTTGGGCACATCCGCTTCTACTCTGAAAGACCTTGGCGGCAAACTCATGGCGTTTGGTCAGGCTGTTGGTGGCATGGCCGTAAGCGATGAGGTCATAAAGGGTGCAATGGCTGGGTACGTATTTGAGAACCTTGAAATCGCAACCTACACCGTGTTGATCGAAGCTGCGAAAGCTGCAGGAGACACGGTTACACTGCAAGTCTGTGAGCAAATCTTGCCCCAAGAGATTGCGATGGCCGAATGGCTAAAAGATCACCTGGGCGAACTGACCCACGCGTTTCTAGACCGCTCCGAAGCGCCAGGCCTTGAGGCGAAAAGATGAAGCGCGCCATCCACATTTGTGGAGGCGGGGATGCGAACGCACCGCTGGCGAAAACGCTGTCTTTCGCTGTTTTACACTTCACCATCGCGTTCACGGTGGCGTATCTGCTAACCGGCAGCCTGTTGACCGGCGGTTTGATTGCGCTGATTGAACCTGCGTGTAACACGATAGCCTTTTACTTCCACGAAAAACTGTGGAGTCGCCGTGGCGGCAAAAGGGGCGCCCATGTCGGTCACGGGCACGGCAATCTCGTGCCGACAGGCTTGGGACTGCCTCAGCGTCGCCGCTTTGCCGGCGTTAACAAACGCGGCAAGCCCTCCGCTTTCCAAACTGAACCAGAGCGCGAACCAGGGGCCGCTGGCCCTGGGGAGCCGCTCGGCGAAACGTGTGCTTCCCGATGAAGTGCATTTCTTGCCCCTCGCTAGGCGCTAGAAGCGGCCGAGCCGCGGCCGCCTGTCGGCGCCTGTAATGTCCACCGTTGTGCCATGGTCGATCCTTGACACGCACTGCACGGCGCAGCGCATTTCCAGCCCTGGGGACCCACATGAACCGACCCATCAAGCAGCTTTGTCTCGGCGTGTCACTCGCCATCGGACTGAACGGCGCCCACGCCGCCGAAACGAAAAAAGTCGATGTGCTGTTAATCGGCGGCGGCATCATGAGCGCGACCCTCGGCATCTGGCTGAACGAGCTGGAGCCCGATTGGTCGATGGAAATGGTCGAGCGTTTGCCAGAGGTGGCCGAGGAAAGCTCCAATGGCTGGAACAACGCTGGCACCGGCCACTCAGCGCTCGCGGAGTTGAATTACACGCCCATGAATGAAGATGGCACGGTGAATATCACCAAGGCCATCGAGATCAACGAGTCATTCCAGATCACCCGCCAGTTCTTGGCGCACCAGGTGCGTAAGGGCGTACTGCGCAACCCAAAATTCTTTATCAACTCGACGCCGCACATGAGCTTTGTGTGGGGCGACGACAACATTAGCTTTCTGAAAAAACGCTACGAGGCCCTGCAGGCGAGCCCCTTGTTCCAGCCCATGGAATATTCCGAAGACCCCGCGCAAATTGCCAAGTGGGTACCGCTGATGATGGAGGGCCGCGACCCCAGCCAAAAGCTGGCGGCAACGTGGACGCCCATCGGCACCGACGTTAATTTCGGCGAGATCACCCGCCAATACGTTGGCCACTTGAAGACCAAACCGAATTTCGACCTAAAGCTGTCCACCGAAGTGCAAGACATTACCCGCAACGACGACGGCACCTGGCACGTGGAATACGAGAACCTGGAAGACGGGAAAGAAGCGGCGACCGACGCCAAATTTGTATTCATCGGTGCCGGCGGTGGCGCGCTGAAACTGCTGCAAAAATCCGACATTCCCGAGGCGAAGGAATACGCCGGCTTTCCCGTAGGCGGCTCGTTCCTAGTCACTGAAAATGCGAGCATTGCCGAACAACATTGGGCCAAGGCCTATGGCATTGCGTCGACCGGAGCGCCGCCCATGTCGGTGCCACATCTGGACACCCGCGTGCTGGATGGTAAGCGCATGATTCTGTTTGGCCCGTTTGCCACCTTCTCAACGAAGTTCCTTAAAGAAGGCTCGCTGCTCGACCTGCTCAGCACCACAACCACGCATAACGTGTGGCCAATGACCAAAGTCGGCATCCATGAATTCGACCTTGTGGAATACCTGGCCGGGCAATTGATGCAGTCAGACGATGATCGCTTCGAAGCGCTCAAGCAGTACTTTCCCAACGCCAAAAGAGAAGACTGGTACCTGTGGCAGGCAGGCCAGCGGGTGCAGATCATCAAACGTGACGAAGAAAAAGGCGGGGTGCTGAAACTCGGCACTGAGGTGGTGACGTCCCAGGATGGCAGCATCGCCGGCCTGCTAGGCGCCTCGCCAGGTGCGTCGACTGCCGCGCCCATCATGCTTAATGTGCTTCAGCGCGTATTCAAAGACAACGTTGCTACACCGGCTTGGCAAGCCAAGCTGGTTGAGGTGGTGCCCAGCTATGGGACGCACCTGAATGACGATCCAGCGAAAGTTATGGAGGAATGGAAAACCACCGCTGAGGCCCTGCAACTCGCCCCTCCGCCAACCATCGACAGCGCGCCCACCGCTTCCGGCAAGCAGGCCGCACCAGTGGACCCGATCGGCCAACCGCACAGTGACGCCGACCCCGATTTAACACCAGAACCACCTGCGGAACTGTAAAGAAGCCTGGTCGCAGATGTTCAGTTCTGGCGGTTTCGCCTGCTGAACATCAGTGGGCCCCGGCCCGATCAGGCATTTCCTTGGAGACCTTGTAACGCAGGGCGACGGAGCTAGGCGCGCTGGAAAGCTGACAACCAGGCCTTTGGTCGAGCAATTGATCTTTTTTAGATTGCGAAAGGTCAACCCTCAGAGAGTTTATTAGACTGATTGAGGTGACTATGAATTCATCCCAATGTGGCTGCCCGAAGTGTACTTGCGTCGTACAGGCCGGAACCGTTTTTAACCATGACGGCGAGCTCTATTGCAGCGAAGCCTGTGCTACCCAGCACCACCATGGCGAGCCTTGCCCTTCATCAGAGTGTCACTGTGAACGCAGTGAGTTAACGAGCGAGGAGGACTTTCTTCAATGGAAAAAAACGGACGTGAGACGGCCCTCTTAACCGCAGCACCATTCCACTTTGCCGACGAGCATTAGTGAGTCGAACTTTCGCCGCGATGCGGAACTCCACACGCTATTTGTCTTTTCCCCTGAGCCCCCGTTTATGGATAAAACTCACCTTCCGGAACGCGTCAGCCGCTCAACACCCGTTCAGGAAAATATGCGAGTCCAACACCAGCTATGGCGTCTGGAGCGTGGCGGATTCTGGGTGATGGCGGGTGTGGTGGTGTTGACGCTGCTGGGCCTGTTTTCCAAAGGCGTGCTCAGCAATGTTCAGATTGAAAGCACTGACCACCACCTGCGAGTTGAACACCAGCGCTTTCTACGCAATGGCGCAACGTCTGTGTTAGTCGCGCAGATGCGAGGTGAGCCGAACCAGCTACTTACGCTCGCCGTCGAGGGTGAGTTGCTGGAAGGGCTAACGGTTGAAAACATAACGCCACAACCGGAGCGCTCCAGCTCGTTTGTGCACCAAGGGATAAGGCTCCAGGTACGGGCAGATGCGCTTGGTGTCGCGCGCGTACATATTTCCTTCCGTGCAGACGGGCTCGGTCGCTTTGAATCAACGTTGCGAACCGCAGGCAGCCACCTGGCGATCCAACAGTTCATATACCCCTAAACGGAAGGACAACCATGGACGCGGTTTTACGTGCAGCGGGCATCTATGTGGTGCTGCTGGTGATCTTCAAGTTCGCCGGACGTCGATCGTTAGCGGAGCTGACATTGTTTGACCTGGTCCTGCTGATGATCATTGGCGAGGCCACTCAACAAGCACTCTTGGGCGATGATTTTTCGTTTACGAACGCGGCGTTAGTCATTGTGACGTTGGTGGCAATTGACGTCGGCTTGGCGCGCTTGAAGTGGCGTTGGCCCCAAGTAGATTTATGGCTAGATGGGTCACCCGTTATTGTCGTGGAGAACGGCAAAGCGCTAGACAGTCGGTTGCAAGCGATGCGCCTCAAAGTTGATGACATTCTGGAAGCCGCCAGGGAAAAACAGGGGTTAGAAGCTCTGGCGCAAATCAAATTCGCCATCGTAGAGAAGAACGGCAAAATTTCGATCATCCCCGCAGACAGCTGATTCAGCCGTCGTCGTCGCCGGCGACCAGCGTCGCCCTGCAAAATGCATTAAAAGTTCCCGTGACTCGTGCATCCTGCAAATATCGACCTGATATCAAAAACTCATAACCCTCTAATTTTGCAGAGAAAAGATAAACCCAGCGACTTGGCACAACGCATGCTCCAGTTGGTTCAAAAAAAACTTGGAGCCGCGATGGACACTTTGAGCGATCTGCTTTTCCAAACATTCCCTACTCACACGCTGTCCCTAAATCAGCGCCCTGACGGGTCGTTAGCGGTGACGCTTAAGAAGGACGAACTGGTGTTCAGCCGTGTGCTCTGCAAAGAAGCGATGGCCTCGCACCAAAAGCTCCAACTGGCCATCCGGGATATTCAACGGGACGTCAAAATAGCCGCAGGCGAGCTTCGTTGCACAGGCCCGGAGTCACGTTGGGTCTGGAGCGCCCTCCCTACCTATGAGAGCGGCCCCATCCATGTCACCCGTGCAAAGCGTTTATCCCAACGCCCCTTGTCGCAAATGGGTCCGCGCCGACAGCACGCCTATCTGAGCGCCTGATGGCGGATTGTGGTTCAGGGATTTTCGCCTGAGTACCGCTTCATGCAAAAAAACCCAGATCGTTCATCGGCAGACTTTTTTACCTTAGGGAGGACGACCATGTCCGCGACGGCTAGCTACATATGGATTGCGCTGGCAGCCATACTGGCCTTGCTCGATGTGTGGGCAATAGTGAGCGTCTGGCGCAGCGACAAGCCGACCAGTACCAAGGCTTTTTGGGCCCTGGGCATCTCGATGTTTCCTGTGCTTGGATTGGTGTATTGGGGCATTGCCGGGCCCAGGGGCATACGCAATGGGCCGACATCGCCGGAACATAGCAAAGGCTGACGCCGGGAGAGTCGTCCGCTCTTCGCGGGCGGTACGCTGGGTCCGTCAATCACCGCAGTGCCAGACCCAACAATTCAATTGTTGCGTCTAGTCGTGACGGCCAGAAGATGAGCAGAAGGTAAGGAGATAAAGATGTGCGCAGGGGTGGAGTTCAGAGCCGCGGACAAGGTCCGTAAACTCTATTTTGCGGGCGAGAATGCAGCCCTGCCGGTGTTGCTCGAGGATGGCGAAGGCGTTGAATGGATACGCTGGGGGAGAAGGAAAACCGAAAAAAGTAGCGCCCCTCCGGGCGGCTGGGCGCGCCTTACGGCGATTCGCGCAGGGGACTGGAACATGTATTCCCCGCGGCAGGGTGTCGTGACAGTCGACCGGTTTCTTCAAGGAGAACGCGCCTCGGCTTTACGCGGCCGACGTCTATCCCAATGGGTGGATGTTCCCAGAGGACAAGGTGTTCAGTGCCTGGTAATTGGCGAAGGCGAAGACCGCCGAGCCTACATTGTCACTACCTCTCCACCGGCAAAATGCAAACTCCTAGGTGATCGCTGGCCGTCGCTAGTGGACCTGCCTGCCACTCCGCCAATGCCCATGCCTAGCCAAGCGTTGGTAACCCCAAACGACCGACCCGTCCCGGCGTAGAAAGTCTCGTCATCGCAGGAGGTAGTTCTCCACCCCGCCCGCCAGGATATCGCCGCATGAAAATTGCTTGTCTCGGTTGGGGCTCCCTGATCTGGAAGCCAGGCGTCCTGCCGTTGCAGCAAGCGTGGCGTCGGGATGGTCCGGCCTTGCCAATCGATTTTGTGCGCCAGAGCGAGGGCGGCGAGTTGGCAGCGGTGATCTGCCCGACCGCCCCTGTTACGCCGGTGATGTGGACGCTCATCGATACCGTAAGCGTCGCCTGCGCGCGGGAACTATTGCGCCTTCGAGAGAAAATCCCCTCTGCGCAACCGCACTGCATAGGTAGCGTGCCGGCTGCGTCGCGGGACGTGCCGTTTTCGGCCACGATCGCCCGCTGGGCAACTGGACAGCACTTGGACGGCGTGGTGTGGACCGCCCTCCCCCCCTGCTTCAAGGGTGAGATAGGCAGAAGTCCTACTCCCGAAGAAGCGGTGGCATATCTGCGAGAACTTCCCGACGATAAACGCGAGCATGCCGAACTGTACCTACGCTCCGCGCCGCATTTCATTAAAACCGCTTTACGTGACTGGATCGAAGAAGAGCTCAGGTGGGTACCGAATAGCGCCTCCGCGCGCGAGCTGCCGCTTCGTCAAGGCGCCCCGTGGCCGGCCACCAGCAGGAGACGGTTCCCGGCCCTTCGCTAGAGGCCCCTGGTTCATATGTTTCAAGACGCAGCGGTGTGGGAGGTCAAGTAGGACACCAGCGTGTCAGCACAGGCGTTAATGGCTCCATCAAGAACCAGTTCATACCCATGAGTATTCTCCGTAGGGATTGCCAGGCATCCGGATCGCGCCACGCTTCCCTGGCCCATCACGGCGCTTGCGTCCGACGCAAAATCAACCAGCAAGGCGAACTGCGGTGTCAGCCCACAGCGCTCGGCGGCTTGCGCCAGATTCAACACCACTGAGCGGGTGTAATAGCCCTTTTGATCGCCGGTATTGACGATGGGATTAACGCTCAGTTCGGTAGCGTATTCCGCAACAACAGGGCCAACTTCAACTGCGATAGCAGTATCGCAACCGAGCTTGGCGCACGCATACGCAGCGCCTGCATTGCTCTCTTCTTCCAATGTCGTGAACACGAAAAAAACCGTATGAGCTAAGTCGCCCCGGCGCTCGGCAAGCATTTCTGCTGTTTGTAATACCGCGGCCACAGGTGCGCGGTCGTCCATGAAATGCGCGGCCAGTGCGTCATTCACTCGCCAGGGTGAGCGCCAATGTTTGCTCAAGACCACCCGAACACCTGGCCGGACTCCCGCTGCTCGCAATGCCTCTGGCGTGCGGCGGGTGATGACATGCACATCAGCCCATTTCACATCGCCGCTGACAACGTCCTTACCTTGTATTGAACCGGTGGTTTCATGCATCGAGCCAAAGGAGAGAACGCCAGAGATCATTTCCTGATCGCCGAGAATATCAACGGGGCACATGCCGAAATTCACCGGATTCGCTCCGCCCAACGCCACGACATGCAGCGTCCCGTCGGGCTCGACCCGCTTCACAACCATGGCGATTTCATCCATGTGCGCCAAAACGGCTATACCTTGCCCAGGCTCGACGCTTGTGCGCGAAACTCCATGGATCACGCCGATTACGTTGCCCGCTGGATCCACCCACACATCGTCACAGTGATGCTGCAATTGCTCCTGGCAAATGGCGCGCACCTCATCCTCCTGGCCGCCTGGCCCACGGGCTTCCAAGAGCCGTCTTAACAGTGCCTCTTCGCAGGCATAGCGCTGTTTTTTGGCAGTTTCTAGCATGCCTTCGACCATTTCGATCACCTCCATCAACGCGGTACGAATGTGTGTGGAAAATTCGATGACGGATGCGCTTCTGACGTTCCACTCTTTTGCTCAAAGCATGATCAGGCGGGGTGAAAACGCTGCAACCAAATGCGCCGCAAAATGCCTCAAAGAGATGCGAAAACAAAAAAGAGGACGGACAGAAATGAACGTTGCGCAAGACGTCGTCGAGTTTCTGCATCAGCGCAATCGCACGATCAGCACTGCCGAATCGTGCACAGGCGGACGCATCGCGGCGCTACTGACGGAGGCGCCCGGCTGCGGTAACTGTCTGGACTGCGGCTACGTGGTGTACTCGCCCCAGGCTAAGCGACGAGAGCTTGATGTTCGACAAATGACCATCGACACGTTTGGATTGACGAGTGAAGAAGTAGCCATTGAAATGGCAAAGGGAGCGCTTAACAAAAGTGGTTCGGATATAGCAGTGGCCACCACGGGAGTGACCGGAGACGAGGCAATGGACGGCGTGATGCCTGGGACGGTCTGGTTCGCTTGGGCTTTTCAGCAAGGAAGCGACACCCATGTGATTACCCGCAAAGAGCGTTTTTCGGGCGATCGGCAGGAGGTGCAGCTAAGCAGCGCGGTGTATGCACTGGAAGGCATTATGCAGTGGCACCCATGAGCGGGTGCCACCGCCTTCCAGCCGACTAATTACCTGATTTACAGTCGGCTGATTTGCGCCGCTTACTTCTGCAACGTCGCGGCCTGATTGCCACCTTGTTCCGCGATGGCCGACAGCTTCTCGTCAGCCCCTTTTTCCTCAGCCAATGTTTCGGCGAGTAAGCGCTGCGCCTCCTTTAGGCCAAGGAATTTTGCCATTGAAATAAGGGTGCCATAGGTGGCGATTTCGTAGTGCTCCACCTTCTGCGCCGCGCCAATAAGGCCCGCGTCCAGCACCGCACCTTTTTCGATTTCCTCAAGAAGCTCCTTGGACTCCTCCACCAGCCCTTCCATGGCGACGCACTTCATGCGCTTCAGCTTTAGGCCTTCGGCTTCTACGAGCTGATCAATGCGCTCGATCTGACCCTGTGTCTCTTCCAGATGGGCAGTGAATGCTTCGGCCAGTTTCGGATTGGTGGCTGCCCGAGCGAGGCGGGGCAACGCTTTAGTGATTTGTTTCTCCGCGCTGTACACATCGGAAAGCTCATGAATGAAGAGGTCTTGAATGGTTTTACGGGCCATGGTCTGTTCCCTTTAGGTGATTTAAATGAGAAACCCACTCAACGCGGGCAGTACCATTAAGCTGACCCATGACCATTCTCAGCCGTTCAAATTTTCTTCCGAAGCGTTCTATCCATGCTCTCCAACTGACAACGCTTAGCTAACAGCTCTCAAACGGAGATGCCTCCGAGCGCAGCCCGCGGCGCGCTTTACACAAAAATTCTGAACGATGAGGTTCGGCGGAAAATCTACCGGTTACAAGATGTGTACCCAAACGATCGGTACACGGCAATGGCCGGAGACCCAGCATGACCTTCAACAAATTTGCGCAAAAACTTTCCCAATGGGCAGGACACCCGAAAACGTTTCAGGCAGCGCTCCTCTTGCTCGTGGCATGGGCCTGCAGCGGTCCCTATTTCCATTACAACGACACGTGGCAGTTGATCATTAACACCTCGACCACAATCATCACGTTCCTGATGGTGTTCTTGATCCAAAACACGCAGAACCGAGATAACGACACCCTACACATTAAGATCGATGAATTATTGCGCACGACAAAGAACGCTCAGAACGCGCTACTGAATCTGGATCAACTCTCCGCCAAGGAACTGCGTACATTGCGCAAGCATTACGCCGCACTGTCGCAGTCGATTGGGCAGGAAGGGACTGACATCCAAGCGCTCTGCGAGAAACTCAGCACGCCAGAACAAGAAGAGCTCAAACCACCCCCCCCCGGGGCCCTTTAACCGGCCTGCTCAATCCGCCATGACCCGATCCGGTGTCATCGGAGTGCTTCGCACGCGTTTGCCGGTGGCGTGGTAAATCGCATTGCAGATGGCGGCAGACACGCCGACGATGCCGATCTCTCCCACACCTTTAGCGCCAAGCCTACTGACGATACGGTCGTCCTCGTCGACGAAAATCACGTCGATGTCATGGATGTCAGCGTTCACCGCCACGTGGTACTCGGAGAGGTTGTGATTCATAAAGCGACCCAGTTTGTGGTCAGACCAGGTCACTTCATGCAACGCCTCGCTGATGCCCCACACCACCGCACCTGTCACTTGGCTGTGGGCGGTTTTCAAGCTCATGATCCGGCCCGCTGCAATCGCACTGACCACTCGCGTGACCCGAACGGTGCCGAACGCCTCGTCGACCCGCACCTCGGCAAACACGGCGGAGTGTGTAGCGCGCGTGTATTTCTTCTGCTTGAGCATATTGGGCAGCAGCAGGTATTTCGTTTCTACGCGCGCCTCGCCGCCCGCCGTGAGTAATGTGGGCAGCGCAACCGAAATGTCGGGCCGCTGCCTGATGCGCATATGCCCTTCGACGAATTCCACGTCCTTGAACCGGACCTTTTCAAACGGTTTATCAGGCAACGCATTCGCCAGTTTGAATAGCTGTTTTTGCAGCTTCTCGCAGGCACCTTCCACCGCCGAGCCAACCGTCGTGACGTGCGACGAGCCGCCCTCAATCGGCGCAACCGGCAAGGTTGAATCGCCCAACTGGAAGGTCACTTTCTCCAGCTCCAGCCCCATGGCAGCGGCGGCGATCATGGACATGACCGTATAGGTGCCGGTGCCAATGTCGGTGGCCGCACTGCTGACCACCAGTCGCCCGTCGGCATGCAACACGGCGCTCGCGCGGGCAAACATCTGCATGGCGTCCCATTGCCCGGTCGCCATACCCCAGCCGATCAATTCGCTACCCTCGCGCATTGAGCGCGGCGCCAGGGGTCGACGCCCCCAGCCAAATCGCCCGGCGGCCTGCTCGTAACAGGCACGCAGTTCTTTGGTGGAGAACGGCAAGTCTTTCATTTGGTCGCGGTCGGCATAATTTTTCAGACGCAGGGCCAAGGGATCCATATTCAGTTCGTAGGCCAGTTCATCCATGGCTACTTCAAGGGCATGCACGCCGTGGGCAGCGCCCGGAGCGCGCATATCGATGGGTGTGTATTGGTCCAGGGCCACCAGTTGATAACCGAGCCGCACGTTATCGCAGGCGTAGAGTTGGCCGGACCAATTCACCACCACTTCCACGTAGTCTTCGATGCGCGAGGTTTCAGCAATGGCTTCGTGGACGATGGCGCGCAAGGTTCCGTCGCGCTCGGCGGCAAGCTTGAGGTGCTGCACGGTTTCCGGCCGGTGACCGAAGGTAAACATCTGCTGGCGAGTGAGCGCTACACGTACCGAGCGCCTGAGTTTCAGGGTCGCCATCACGGCGAGCGGCAGCTGATATTGCGGGCGCAAACCCGAGCCGAACGCGCCGCCCACATAGGGGTTGCGCACGGTCAGTTTTTTCTTCGAGATGCCGAACACGTGGGAGATATACCAGCGGCTGTTTTGCGAGCTTTGCGTTTTGTCGTAGACCGTCAGGTGGCCGTCAGCTTCGCGAATGACCGTGGAGGCAAATGGCTCAAGAGGTTGGTGATGCTCCACGGCGCTGTAGTAAGTCGCGGCAATCTTGACGGGCGCGTCGTCAAACGCAGCATCCGCATGGCCACGCTCGGCGGGCGGCGGCGAGTAGCCTGCTTTGAGTCGGCTCGGTTTATAACCTCGTTCCAGGTTGGCCATCAGGTTGGTGTCGTGCGGTTCCACCTCATAGTCCACGCGCACCAGTGATGAGGCGTAACGCGCAGCTTCAAATGTTTCAGCGACCACCAGGGCAATAGGCTGCCCGCTGTAGCGAATGTGCTCATCGTACAAAGGGCGAAACGGCGAACCGCTTGGTGCGGTCATGTCTTTATACGAGAGATCAAACGCGCGCATTTTCGGGCGATTCTGGTGGGTGATGACGTCCAGCACCCCCGGCACGGCTAACGCCTGCTCCACATCAAACCCAATGATCTTGCCTTTGGTGACGCTGCTATTGACCACCACCCCGTATAGCAAGTCCGAGGGGAAATGCTCAGCCGCATACCGAGCGGAACCGGTGACCTTGGCGCGGCCATCCACTCGCGATACCGACATGCCTTTGGAAACATAGCCGGTGCCGAGGGGCGCAGTTGGAACGTTGAGCGCATCAATCAAATCCGTCATACGGCCCCCTCATCACTGTCGTTCTCACCGTTATTGGTGACCGTGCCGATTGCGGCCTGGCTCAACGCTCGCACGATGGCGCGGTGGGCCAGTGGAATTTTGAAATCGTTAGCGCCCTGCCCCCGCGCTTCGCGCAGCAAGGCGTCGGCGGCTTGTTGAAAGGTTGACTCAGCGGGCTTTAACCCGATCAAGGCCTGCTCGACATCCAGGTCGCGCCACGGCTTGTGTGCCACCCCACCCAGCGCGAGACGCGCTTCACGAATGCTGCCGTCTGGGGCCAGATCCAGCGCAGCGGACACGGAGACCAGGGCAAAGGCGTAGGAGGCGCGTTCGCGGATTTTCAAATACACCGAATGCCCGGCAAAACGTTTTGCCTCCGGCAGCTCCAGATGTGTGATCAGCTCGTCGCCCGCCAGATGGGTGTCGTGCTCAGGTCGGTCCTCGGGCAAACGGTGAAACGCGGCGAATGGAATCTGCCGCTCGCCCGCAGGGGACTGCACATGAACCACGGCGCCCAGTGCGGCCAGCGCCACGCACATGTCGGAGGGATGGGTGGCGATACAGTGCGCGCTGGCACCGAGAATGGCGTGCTGACGGCTTAGCCCGCCGACGGCCGAGCAGCCGCTGCCCGGCTCACGCTTGTTGCACGGTACGGTCGAGTCGTAGAAGTAGTAGCAGCGTGTGCGCTGTAAAAGGTTGCCGCCGTTACTGGCCATATTGCGCAGCTGCGGCGAGGCGCCGGCGAGAATCGCGGCGGTCAGCAGCGGATAGTCCGCCCGCACCCGGGGGTGGTACGCCGTGTCAGCGTTGCGGGCGAGCGCCCCTAACAGGAGGCCGCCCGATGGTGTTGCCTCAATATCCTTGTATGGCAGGTTATTAAGATCGATGAGATGCGCTGGGCGCATGACGTTTTCTTTCATCAGGTCCAGCAGGTTGGTGCCGCCCGCGATGAATTTAGAGGGTCCCAAACCGTGCAGGTGAGTTTCAGGATTATTCAAGGCGGCAAGCGCCTCGACGGCGTTGGACGGCGCTGCGTAGGAGAAGGGCGTCATGCTGGCACCGTCCCGACGACAACCACTCGCTCACTCTCTTCGCTCGGCGGCGCTATGCCCATCGCCTGGGTAACGGCTCGTACGATCTGCGGGTAGGCCCCACAGCGGCAGATATTGCCGCTCATCAACTCGCGAACCTCAACCGCAGTTTTCGCTTCGCCCTCGTGAATGAGGCCGACTGCCGAACAGAGCTGGCCCGGCGTGCAATAGCCACACTGAAAGGCGTCATGATCAATAAACGCTTGTTGCAGCGGGTGCAGCGCCTCGCCGTCCGCCAAGCCCTCAACAGTGACAATGTCGTGGCCGTTCTGCATGACGGCCAGCGTCATACAAGAATTGACGCGTCTGCCATCGACCAACACTGTGCAAGCGCCACACTGGCCCTGGTCGCAGCCTTTTTTGACACCGGCAAGGTGCAACTGCTCACGCAGGAGGTCCAGCAACGTCACCCACGCCTCAACGTGCAGCGCCGTGTCCTTTCCATTGATTCGCAGGTTAATCGGGTAGCTGGGCGCTGACTGGCTAGCGCTCGCCGTCTTATGGTCATTGGGTGTCATCACGGCATCCTCGCAGGCAGTCTTTGCTGACAGTCGTGAGAGAAACGCCACCGCGCCTTTAACAAGGCGCGATGGCGAGTTGCATCAAGACTGGATGCCCAGCCCTGCGGAGAGGTCTGTACCGGCCGGTGCAGACTCGGGGGTTTTAGCCGGTCGGCTTTCTGGCGACGCCTCAACCGTCCCGGTTGCCGAGGTGACCTTTTCTTTCACCACGGCATACGCTTCGGCCCCCTTTTCTTTCACCTTGCTGACGGCCTCATCGCTCGCCTTGCCAAACAACGTGTTCTCCTGGTTGCTGGCCGGCAGCGCTGCGCCAACGGCTGCACCCAGGGCGATGCCAATGGCCGCCAATACTAGCGGCTGCTCCTTCAGCGCTTGACTGAACTGACCCTTGAGCTGACTGGTCTGGGCGCTTAGCTGGTCGCCCACGCTATGCACGGTGTCGCTAAGGCCGGCGGAAGACGATTCAAGCGAATCGGCCGTGCGGTGCTTGAATTCACTGGCCTTGTTTAGCGCGCTTTGCCCTTTGGCTATAGCGGCATCGGTGGCGTTATGAAGGCTGTCGCCGGCCTGCGCGAGCGCGCCGGTCACCTGCTGAAACGCGCCACCAATCTTCTCGCCTAGGCCGGGGCCTGACGATGGGCTGCCAGGATTAAACGCCTTGTTCTGGTTCATCGCCAGCCATGCCAGGCCCAGACCCGTCAGCGCGGTGGGTACGGGGTTGTTCTTTAACGTGGTGCCAAGGTTCTGAAAGAACTCGCCGCCGTGGCCCTTGGTATAAGACAGCGCTTGATCGATGAGCTGACCCGGCGTGAAGCGGCTTTCAAGCGAGTCGACGATGTTGCCGATGCTTCTTCGAGTGGCGTCGATTTCCTGCTCGAGGACTTCAGGGCTTTTGTACGATTCGCTTTCGAATGACGTGCTCATGACATCTTCCTCTTCAGTTCTTCCTTATCCTGTTTAACCGCATGCAGCGTGCGCTCGGGCGTGAAATGCGACGGCTCGAACTGCTTTTTGCCCGCGCTCACCATCACCAACCCGATGACCAGCGTTGCGCCACCGACGATCAGCGCGGCAAGCCACAGCTGCATCACAGTGCCCAACCCGTAAACGGCTGCCATCAGCAAAATGATCAAGCCGGCAAGCAGCACCACTGCACCCCCGGCCACTGCTGCCACACCGGCTTTTAGCGTGGCTACGCTCTGCTGCAGTTCGGCCTTGGCCAGTGCGAGTTCCTTGGTAAACAGCTCCGGCACTTCGCGGGTAAGTTGCCGTAGCAACGCACCTATGGACGCATCCTCGCTCGTACCTACTTTGGTAGTCGTGGAGGTCCGGTCGAATGTGTCATTACTCATAATGGGTTACCTCGCAGGTCACCGGTGAGGAGACCATCGTTAGTGGCACCGGCAACAGAGCCACCCACGCTGGGCGCAGGCGAGGCAGGCGTGGGTGCTGTTGTATGGGGGACGAACGGGGTATCAGGACGGCTCGAGGAAGGGTTGGCCACTGCCGTTGGAGTCGGCTCAGCGGGCTCGGCGCTTTTACTCGCGCTGGCACGTAAGAAGCGCGAGAGACCGAAGCCGATGGCGACGCTTCCGGCCACAAACAGCGCCGGATTGTCCCGTGCTAAGCGAGCCCCCTCCTGCAACAAATCCTCCGCGCTTTTATCGCGCACCTTGTCGGCAAACGTGCTCAACCCAGTAGCCAATTGCCCCAAGTACTGGGAAAGCCCGAGGTCGTCCTTTCCCTCAAGTGCCGCGGCGGCTGACTGGGCGCCCTCCACTAGCACATCAATTTGGTCAGTGGCGTGTTCGCGCAGGTTCTCGACCTGCTCGGCGCCCTGATGCATCGCATCCTGCAGCGTCGAACCTGCAGCGTCCGCAAGGTTGTGAAGAGAGGGCTGGCTCGAATCGCTGTGCGCGTTCGAGGAGTTGCCCTGGGGGGAATGTCCGGAAATGCTCATAGTGGCTCCTTTGAGGTGGGACGCAGGACACATTGCACGGCTTGCCAAGCGCACTAATTTCACAGCATGCACAGGGAGTGACGTGGGCCGTTCGAAGTAAGTTCATAGGAAGTGACGACGAGCCGGTGGCGCTCTAAGCGGCACGACTGGCTTGAAGCGAGGCGGCATGACTGCGCGAAAAGACAAGCAGGCTTCACCAGCGTGAAGCGTTGAACTTGACGACGCTGTCGGTAGCCGCCAATTACGGCCGAGCGCTAGGGCTGCAAATTTTTGAACTGCCTATCGCCATCCCGGCCTTCGATATCTTTGCCGTGTGGCACGAGCGGGCTCACCGAGACCCTGCATTGCAATGGTTGTTATCGGTTATCGGGCAGGTGTGTGCAGAGGTTGATAATGCGTGAAATCCGGATGCAAACCGTCCGCACGCAAACGCCATCTATGGAAGTCTGCTGGCCCCTTTCGGCATAACAGGGCAATCCCAACGGCTTGACCTGTTAACTGCTGACAGCCCATTGTTATTCACGACCAACGCAACGTTGCCAGCTGGGAGAACTGACGGGGATGGAGTCAACGATCACTTACAGGCGTCATGGAAGCGTGAGTTTCATGAATATCCAAAGCCGCCTCGTTCCGAACCCAATCGCTGTCAAATTTGTAGTCATTGAACATGAACTTGGCCACAGCGAGAACGCCGTTAAAGCTAAAGACCACGTCATGTTGGACGAGCTGCTTATAGCGATGGGCATCGAAATATTGGATGTGTCTCCGACTGCAGATTCAGATGTTCCTCGGCCGTACACGCATAGGAAAAAAACCTGATTATCTTTGTCTCCTAGTGACAGTAACTCTCTTCCTTTTCGATATGCGCTACGGGCGCCGCGATTCGGCAGAGTGTTCAGGTAGGCCGATTGAATACGGTCGATGCTGCCATCTGCCCGAAGGGCTTCAACAACATCGCAATCGCTCCAGCCAAGGGCATCGCCTCAGAGAGATATAGCACTACGTTACTTGGTGCACCCATTGCCAGGCTGCTCGAAAGCAGAGCGGGCAGCAAGATTGCTTTAAAGCCCATGGCGCCGCCGAACCTTGGTACGTCACAGGCCTTTTTACAAACGCTCCGGTCGCTTAACTGATGCACCGTGCCAAGTGGCCTATCTCGGCAAGGGCCGAGCAGGTATTAGACACCTGCGTGAAAGGCCCGCGATTTGGCGGCGGCATCCTGCAAAGTCGGAACGCGTTTCGCTACGCCGCTCCGCCTTACAAGACGTACCGCAGGGCAGAGTGAATGCGTTAGTGGGCGCTGATCGCCCCCTGGTTGCCGCAACCGATTGCTGAACCGAAGTCCGGTTTCTATGGTGCTGGTAAGCAGCCCATGACCGACGTGTTCGTCGCAAGCGCCGCCGCTATTTCTGTTTCTCCCCGCTGCATGTATGAGCTAGAACAACAACAAAGGAATGCTCCATGCCTACCCGATTTATCTTCGTTTTGCTTTTTTTGCCCAATCTGGTATTCGCCAGCCCAAACGCCGAACGCCTTCAGACCATTCGCATCCAGGCTTTTAAGGTGTGTAGTAATCTCTTGGCGGACTACAACCCCAACCAACATGACAGCGACCCACGCTATGCCGAACGCTACCGGTTAGCATTGCAAGAGCTGGAGCAACTTGTGGTTCAAGAACAGGAGCCTCTGTTAATCCAGACCGTTAAAAACATGCGTCAACCCATCGACGAACTGGAGCGGCATCCTGAAACCAATCCTCAGCTTTACCCCAACTGGATTAACCCGCTGCTAGAGGCCCAAGCCCGCCTGGACAACCAAGCGGCTGCGACATATGCCAGCCTGAATGTCACGGCGGACAAAGAGCTTTCAAACCGCCTGAACTTAGATATTGAACGCCTGCAATTGCTCTATCAAACCCGGACGTTTGGCTCTCTGGGTGTTTACGTGATGGAGGTGGACGACAATACGTTTGCGCAACTCGATCAGCGAATTGTCCGAGGATTCGCCGCCTTGGAACAGCAACGGCCGGATCAGGCTGTCGAGCTGGGCAAACTGAAAAGCAGCTACGAATTCATTCGTCCACGCCTGCTCAAACACGAACTCACATGGGTTCCAGGCGGCGCTGCTTATTACTTGGGTAAGGTCAGCGACGGGCTAGCCCGTCTTCCGGCCAAATAAATACGAGGCAGCCCCAAAGCATTGCAGGCGTGCTTCTCGGACTGCTGGCCTGTAGGTCATTTGCGAAATATCGCAACGGCAAGATCAATTTGCTCACTGACCTGACAGAGCTGTCCGCTGGCCTGCTGTAACTCGGTATGCATGTGGGTGCTTTCTGCAGCTACCGTTCGCAACCGCTGCATGCTGCGCCCGACATCTTCAGTCACTGCACTTTGCTGCTCGGCTGCAGCGGCTATGTGACGGGTCATCAACTCAATATTCGTGATGGCGTCGGTAATTTCTGCAAGCGCTTCGGACGCCTGCTGCGCGAGGGTAGCGCCCTCCTCCGTGAGCTCCGAACTTCCTTGCAGGCGTTTAACCGCTTCGCTTGCCACCTGCTGATAACGTTGGACCAGGTTGTGAACCTCGCCCGTTGAATTCCGTGTGCGTAAGGCCAGCGCTCGTACTTCGTCAGCCACGACGGCAAACCCGCGCCCGTGCTCCCCTGCGCGCGCCGCTTCGATGGCAGCATTCAGGGCCAACAGATTAGTCTGCTCGGCCACACTGTTAATGACATTGAGGATTCCGTTGATGGCCTCGCCCTCCGCAACCAGCGAACCCATCGCCTCGGTGGAGCGCGTCATCTCGACCGTCAACTGCTCCATTTTTGAACGGGTCTGCCCTACCAATAACTCACCTTTCTGTGCGGCGCGGTCGGCGAGCGATGCTGCCATGCTTGCTGAAGCGGCGCTTCGTGCGACTTCACGCGCTGATGTGGCCATTTCCTGCATAGCAGTGGCCGTCTGGTCGGTCTCCGAGCGTTGATGCTCAAGACCCAGAGCCGCGCGTTTGGTCACATCGACCAGCACGGATGAAACGCCCACCAACGAAACGACGCCGTGGCCGATATCGGAAAAAAGTCCGCGCAAGCTGCTGAGCATGGTCTTCATTGCGCCGGCTAACTCACCCAATTCATCGCGCCGGGTGACCACTACCTCGCCGTTCAAATCGCCGTCGGCTACCCGCCGGACAAGCGAAACCGTGCGGCGCAGTTCGCCAACAATAAAGTGGCGAATCAGCAGGCTCGAAGTGCCCCCTATTACCAATGCCAACAACACGATAAGGGCAAGTTGGCGGTAGGCTTTTTTCCCATCGGTTGCGATAGCCTCTTGCTGGCGAATGGTTGATGCAGCCAGGGCTTCCAAGACGCTATTGGCCTGTTTTTCCATCGTGTCTGCACTGACTTCTTCCAGCGTTCTTGCGTCGATATAAGCCCTGAATGCTGTTCGGTACTCGGCCAAGGCTGACGCCGCCCTGGTCAGCGAAGCCAGTTCCCGTCCCCCGAACCGTTTACTCAGCGAGTCAACCGAAGCTTGAACGTAGTTGGTGCTCAATTCCCAGTCGTCCCGAAAGCGCTGGGCACCCTCCAAAACGTACGATTGTTCGCTGTCGCGCACCATCGCCAACTTATCGTTGAGTGCCTGCGCATCACCCAGCATGTTAAGCGACTCCTGAGCATTCGCTGGAGAGGCGGCCTCGTTCAGCGCATCCACTTGATCAAGCAGCAGCGCGGCAAATCCATCAGCTGCTTCACGCGCTTTGAGGCGCATCTGAATCAAGGCTTGGTGGCTGTTTTCCAGGGCCTGTTTGTAGCGCCCAAACTGCTCCAAATACCCATTAAGCGCTTGCGATTCCGAAACGGAATCCAGCTGTTCAACTAGCTTACTAATGCCTTCCCGAACGTGCTGAGCGTGCTCAGGAGCGCGGGTCAACGCGAACGTTTTTTCAGCAATTCTGACTTGCAAAACGGAGAGCTGGTCGCTCGAGGCAGCCTCCAGGCTCGCGGCGCGTCCTTGCAGCAACTGCAGGGAATCAAAGGAACTGGCTGCCACGCCAAGAGTGGCCAACAGCACCAAGCCAAAACCGAGCGACAACTTGCCGCCCATTGACAGATCCGCCAATGCACTAAGGCTTATGGGATTTCTCATAGACGCCCCTTCACAGACTCCGACACTGAGGTGGAACCCTCGAAGGACAGGCACAACCCGCTCATGGCAGCGCCAAAATGAAGCAAACCCGGGACGAACAGACGCACGATTTTCTTGAAGAAGCTTTTCATGTGGGACCTTCGCAGGACGAAATCGGAACGGCTTAGCCGGCCTTTGCACCACCATCGATATTGAAGTCAGCGCCGGTGACCCAGGAAGACTCGTCAGAGGCTAAGTAGATTGCGGCCCAGCCGATATCCGCTGGCCGACCAACACGCTGACGAAGCATCTGCTTACCCAATGCCGCCTGCAAAAAGGACGGATCACGTTCCAAGTGATCCCAGGTTGCAGCAGTCTCGACCAGACCAGGCGAGATAGTATTGGCTCGAATCAGATGCGGCCCGCCTTCCATGGCGAGCTGCCGGGTCATCGCCAAGACCCCGCCTTTACCCGCGCAGTGCGCGAGTGCCGGAGAACCTTCGAGCGCCATCCAGGCACTGGCCGATGCGAAATTGATGATCGAGCCTCCGCCTCGTTGTTTCAGATGAGGCCATGCTGCTTTGCACAGCAGAAAAACAATGTCCAATTCGCCGGTCAGGGTTTTTCGCCACTGACTTTCGTACTCCATGTCCTCAATCCAGGCGAACGCGCCGAACGCCGCTGCGTTGACCACAATGTCGAAGCCACCGTGCCGTTCCATCGTGAACTCGACAAGGCGCTGGGCAGCTTCAGGCTGCGTGAGGTCACAGGGGTACGTCGCCAGCGAAAGCCCTTCGGCGCGCGCTTCTTCGCTTGTCAGGCGAGCTGCATCGATATCGATATCGCAACCAACCACTCTCGCCCCTTCCCTGGCAAACATCAGGGCACAGCCTTTGCCAATTCCGTTCCCCGTACCGGTGACGATTGCGACCTTGCCGGCCAAACGTTGTCCATGTCCCATTCAAGCGTCCTCCAGATTGTGGGCAGCAACGCGGACACTGCATGGTTTGCTTACACGCGTACGGCGCAAGCCGGCCAAAAACGCAACAACCACAACTGGCAGCAAAGACCAGCCGAGCCAGCCAACGGTTACTGCAACGCTGCCGCTGAACTGAGTCGTAGTCACCACGAGAATGGGGCTTAGAAACATACCCAGGCAGTAGCTCCCGTACCACATTCCGGTACCCAAGCCCCTCCGGTACCAAGGCAGTTCGCCCATGTTCCAGATCGCCAGGGTGGGCAACATCAAGCCACATCCCAAGCCGTTGATCAGCGCGACTGCAAACATGCCCTCGCTGCTATGGACGGTAGGAATCAGCAGGAAGCTTGTTGCGATAAGTCCAAAAGCCAGCGTCAGGCAATGGGGTACCCGCAGCCCTAAGCGCTTGAGCAGGTGCACTGCCAGCGTGCCCAGCACAATCATCACGCTGCACGCCGATGCGATCATTCCGGCGGACCGGGGTGAGCTCTCACCTATGTCAACGAGCAGGTAGGCCAGCTGGATCTGAAGCACCATAAAGGCGACGGCGCCCAGAAACGTAATTGCACAAATGCCCAGTAGCAGGAAGGGACGGAACACCCGAACACCATCCTCTTCGTGTTCTTGCGAGCGAGCGAGTTCAGCAGGGGTCGGCTCCCAGAGCAACAGCAAACTGAATGCAGCCATCAACAGGGGCACGGTGTAGACAATGAAGGGGACCCGCCAGCCAAACTCGCCAAGCGCACCGCCGATCATGAAGAACAGAATGGCTGATGACGAAGCAAAGGTGGTTTGCAGGACCAGGTATTTCTGCCGTTGGGCGCCACTGTAGTAATCGCCGATCAACATAGTACTTATCGTCACCACGACCGCCTCGGCACAACCCAGTGCCACGCGGCTGGCGATGATTGCGTAGAGCGACTCGAGCAGCAGCGGTAACGTGCCCAGAACGCCATACGCAAGCACCGCGCTGACCAACAGACGTTTGCGCCCAAACCGATCAGCGAGAATACCGACCACCGGACTGAGCAGAGCAACCAGAAGCCCCGGTATCGTCAACGCCACCGGAACCAGAAATTGGACGTTGGGCACATCTGCGAAATGCGCTTGCATCTGAGGAAGGCTGGGCGCGATGACAATCGCCGCCATAGGCGCCAAACAATTGATCAGAAGTAATAGGTAGGTCGCCGCCGTTTTAGGTGACCGGGACAGCCGGGGTGCGCTCATAGGAGGCTCCAAATTTTTGTTATGTCAGGTGAGGCGATCAGCAGAACCCCATACAGGCGCTCATCGTTTTGCGCCCGTAAGTGCCACTGATGGATCCCAATGCCACCCTAACCAGGGCAAACATTGCAGCCCATTTTTACGGTCCATAGTCCTGCTCTCTTTTATTCTTGTCGTAAGGGCACAATAGGTGGCGACCCCGCTGAACGGAGTCTGCCTACTCACTTACGCCACGCCGTGGCGTTACGGATCAGCGCCTCGATGGTGCCGTCATGCTGAAAGCCGATGGCCTGCGCCGCGCTCGCGTCAAGCGGCGGCAAACTACCGAAAGCAGCCTCGAGACCTGCCTCGGGCCTATAGCTCACGAGATTTCGGCGGTCATCGCCGAACTCCTGGGCCAGTCCTTCGACCAGCTCGGCAATGGTCAGGCGCAGGACCGGCAATGTGTAAGCGCGGCGCGACTCCACGCGCTCTGGCGCAAGACGGGCGGCATGTATGAGGTTGTCGGCGCAGCAGCCCACTGACATCCACCACGCCACGGCCTCAGCCGAGACGGGACAATCGAAACGCTCCCCCGCCGCCAATTTCCAGAACAGTTCACTCATAAACGCTGACAAGAGCCCAGACGGCTCTTGTGGCCTGGCCACGATGCCCGGCAGGCGCAGAATGCGTCCGTCAAGCCAACCGCGCCGGCTGTAGTCTTCCAGCAGAATCTCGCCCACCAGCTTATGCGCACCATAGGAGAGGGCCGGCCGCAGTTGAGACTGGTCGTCCACAGTCGGTGGTAACGGCGATCCGTAGACAGCGATGGTGCTGGCGAACACCACCCGCGGACAATTGCCCAACGCACGTAACCGTTCAAACAGATCGAGCGTCGCAAGCAGGTTGACCTGTAGCCCAAGCTCGAAATTACGTTCGGCGGCCCCGCCGGGGATACTCGCCAAGTGAAAAACCAAATCGGGGGCCTTTTCCAATGAGGCCTCGATTACGGCTGGCGCAGCGATGCTGCCTTTTACCAGGTGCACCCTTGGGTCATCGGGCAAGTGCTCGCCGCTCATATCAGCTACCGTCAAACGCGTGATCGGCCCCTGCCCCGGAAGAATGTGCTCGGCGGTGAGTAGCCGGTGGACCAGTTCACGACCGACGAAGCCGTTGCCTCCGGTGACTAATACCTTCATGCCTTAACCTCCGTGGACACCATCCGATGATCGATCGCACCGAACAGAGACTGCCCATCCAGACCAAACATTTCGAACCGCAGCTGCTCCCCGAAACGCATGAAAGGCGTGACGGACTCGCCGTTGTCGATCAGCTCAATCGCCCTGCGCTCAGCCAAGCAGGCGGACCCGACAATGTGGTAACCCTCATTTGAAAAGGTACCGGACGCCAGCACTGTCCCTGCCCCCAGATTACGGTTGTAAGCCAGGTGGCTGATCAGCTCGCCAAAGCTGAAATCCATTTCCCCGCCGTTAGGGCTACCAAAGGTTTCACCGTTGCGATGCACCCGAAGGTCCAGGTGAACCCGGCCAGAATGCCAAGCGTCGCCCAACTCGTCAGGCGTCACGGCAACCGGTGCGAAAACGGTGGTGGGTTTAGCGTTAAAGAAGCCGAAGCCCATTGAGAGTTCGCGGAACAGGTGGGCGCGCATGGACACGTCATTGAGCAGCAAAAACAGCTTGATGTGGCCCAGGGCAGCCCCGGGTTCGACGCCCATAGGAACGTCGTCAAGTACCACGGCAACCTCACCTTCAAAGTCGCAATTATCCCGTTCCGTAGGAAACGGATAGTCATCGCGCGGCCCCAGAAAGTCATCGCCCTGACGCTGCACCAAAACCGGAATACCGGGCTGTTTTTTTACGTCGAGATTGTAGGCCTGCTCCATGATTTTGCCGTGCCCCAGAAATGCCGAAGCATCGACGAACTGATAGGCGCGCGGCAAAGGCGCCATTACTTTGGTCGGATCGAAAGCAAACGCGTCCTCTAACTTTCCAGCGTTAAGGGCGAGGTATTCGGCCTGCAAAGCCGCCTCGGTTTTCGCCCAGTTCTCAATGGCTTGCTGCAGCGTTGACGCAGCACGTGCCGGCCGCGCCCGAGCAAGGTCACGAGAAACGACCAAGAGTCTGCCGTCGCGGCTGCCATCTTTGAGTGTTGCCAGTTTCATAAATGGATCTCCTTGGAATCGCTCACCCAGAGCTCTGGGCACTGGATCAATTCGAGAAGGTTGCCGGCCACGTCGCGAACAAAGGCCATCGGTGTACCCTGCACAACCTTTTCAAAAACAATGTCGGCACCCTTCTCACGCAACCCTTGCACCGTGGTCGCGACGGCCTGCACCGCCAGGCACAAATGCTTATTGCCGTGGGTACGAACATCTAGGTTTGGCTCGCGGCGATCCGCCGGGAGCGTTGCCGCGCCTTCCACTTGGAATAGCTCGATACGAAAGTCGTCGCGCCGGATGAAAGCGACCTCGGCAGGGATGATCCCTATGAAGGTTCGCATCTCCACCTCGAAGCCCAACATGCGCTGGTACCACTCAATGGCGGCGTCCATATCCGGTACGCTGACGCCAACATGGTGTGGCTTGATCCCCGGGAAAATGGCAGTCATGGCAATGTCTCCATCAGCTAAGCGTGCGGCCGCCATCCACGGGTATTACAGCGCCCGTGGTGAAGGTCAGGTGGGTGGCTACCGCCAGCACAGCAGCAGCGACCTCGTCAGGGTTTGCCAGCCGCCGCAGCGGCGTGCGAGTGGCCTGCTCATCGCGCCAGTTCTGGTCCAGTTGCTTGACGAATTCCGTGTCCGCCAAACCCGGGGAAACGGACACCACGCGAATAGTGGGTGCCAGTGCTCGGGCCAGTGCCCGGGTCATGTTGTCGATCGCCGCCTTTGACGCGCAGTAGGCGACGTTGCTACCCATAGCGCTAACTGCAGCGATGGAAGAGATGTTCACGACAAGACCGTTTCCATGCAGGTCTAGCAGCTTGCGAAACGCCCGCACTGAGGCAAACGGGCCGCGAACGTTGGTCGCCAGAATTCGATCAAAGAGGGCATCGTCCAGGCCATCAAGGTCGTGGTGCGCAACAAACTGCGTCGTGCCGGCACAATTAACCAGCAGATCGCACCGGCCGTAGTGGTGCTCAACTGCACCCGCCATCTCGGCCAGCGCGGCACTGTCAGTCACTGGCGCGCGCAGCGCCAGGTGTGGCTTGTCAGCACAGGGCAGCTCTGCTGCCAATCGCTCAGCAGGCTCGCGCGAGCTGTTGTAGCCAACGACCACCGATGCACCCGCTTCGGCCAAGTGCCTGCAGATGACGGCACCGATCCCGCCCGCGCCTCCGGTGACAACTGCCACCTTATGTTTAAGAGAGCTGCCCATGGCTCAGGCTGTCTTCTTCAAGCGACGAACGCGGATGTCCGCCTGTTCTTTGTGTCCCGAAAAGTGTTCGAGGGCGCACAGTCGAGAGCAGTACTCACCGATCATCACCGACGCCTCGTCGGTCAGCACGCGCTGGTACGTGTGCGTCTTGATGAACTTACCTACCCACAGGCCACCGGTATAACGCCCAGCGCCCATAGTCGGCAGCGTGTGGTTGGTGCCGATAACCTTGTCGCCATAGGACACGTTGGTGCGATGGCCAAGAAAAAGTCCGCCATAGGCGGTCATGCGGTCAAGAAACCAGTCTGGATCGACTGTCATAACCTGTACGTGCTCTGAGCAAATGCGCTCGGACTCCTGAAGCATTTCCTCGTCGCTGTCGCAGAGAATGATTTCGCCATAGTCGCGCCACGACACGCTCGCCACCGGTGCGGTATCCAAGCGTTGCAGCACCATTTCGATGGCGGCGGGTAGCTCTTGCGCAATGCGTTGGCTGGTAGTCACACAGTAAGCCGGCGAGGTCGGGCCGTGTTCGGCCTGCCCCAGCAAGTCGACCGCAACCAGTTCCGCGTCCACGCTGTCGTCGCAGATCACCATGGTTTCGGTAGGGCCGGCGAAAAGGTCGATACCAACGCGGCCATACAACTGGCGCTTGGCCTCTGCGACGTATGCGTTGCCAGGTCCGACGATCATGTCAACCGGGGCAATGTTCTCGGTGCCCAAGGCCATCGCCGCAACGCCTTGCACACCGCCCATCACGTAGATTTCGTCGGCGCCCGCCATCGCCATGGCGGCGATAATTTCCGGCGACGGCTTGCCGTCGAAGGGCGGCGCGCAGGCGATCACACGTTTGACCCCAGCGACCTTCGCGGTCAACACGCTCATATGCGCTGAAGCCAGGAGCGGGTACTTGCCGCCCGGGATATAACAGCCCACCGAATTCACCGGAATGTTTTTGTGGCCCAGCACCACCCCCGGCAGCGTCTCGATTTCGACATCGCGCATGGACATCAGTTGAACCTGGGCGAAGCGGCGAATCTGCGCCTGAGCGAACTTGATGTCCTCAATGGCCTGCGGGCTTAGCGAGTCAATGCAGGCTTGGATCTCGTCTGGAGTCAGTCGCAGCGACGGGGGATTCCACTTGTCGAACTTCTCGGAATACTCACGCACCGCAGCCTCGCCCCGCGCTTCGATGTTCTGGATGATTTCCTCGACAGTCGTGCGCACCTGGCTATTGAGTTCCGCCTTGGCTTCGGCCGGCTTACCTTTCTTCAAATACTGGATCATCACTTACTCCTTGGTTGTTCCCTGGCCTCGGCTATCGCGAAAGCAGGGCGGGTCGATCAATCGTTGGCTGTCACGCTTTCCACCTCGACGCCGAGGGCGACGATGAAGCGTGCAACCATGTTGTAAGAGGCAATCACGCCGACGAGCTCCACCAACTGGGTCTCGCCCAAGGCCGTATTCAGCTCGGCCAACAGGGGGGCGGGCACCCTTCCCTGCCGGGTCATATCAAACGCCAACGTCAGCACCGCTCGCTCGAGGGCTGTGAACAGATAGTCATGGGCGATGGCGTTTTTTAGATCGCGCAGCGCATTGAACTGAGCCGGTGTTCCACCGGCCTTTAGAAGCGCGGGACCGTGGTGATGCATTTCGTACTCGGCACCGCACAGGCAAGACACTGCGCAGATTGCCAACTCGCGCAGCTTGCTCGGCAGGCTCAGCTCACTACGCACTTTGCCGAGCAATGCGCCCCACCCCTGCGTGAAAGGCACACTGTGCAGCAGCATCCGATCAACGTTGAGTAATGTGCCGCCTCGCCGCTCAAGGATCGGCATCACCACCTCGGCCGGCCCTGCTGAGTTCATCGGTTTGTAAGGAATTGCAGGCATCTCGCTCCCCTCCGCACAAGGTTCAGGAATGCAGATCGGTTGTTGGGTTTACGCTTCGTGGCTGCCGTGTCGACGACTGCTTACGTGACGTTCCTCGGGACGGGGTTGCGCCGGTGGAGTCAATTGCGAGGCTGCTGCGTGGCAGCAGGAAGTACGCCAGCGCAGGCAGCAGAATGAGTGCACCGAGCATGTTCCAGAGGAACATGAATGCCAGCAAAATCCCCATATCCGCCTGAAATTTGATTTCCGAAAACACCCAGGTAGCGACACCTGCGGCAAGGGTCAGGCCAGTGAGCACCACAACTTTGCCGGTAAATGTGAGCGCGGCGTAGTAGGCGTCCGAGAGGCTGTCGCCTGCCCGCATCCGCGCTAACGTCACGGACAGGATGTACAGCGCATAGTCCACGCCAATTCCGACGCCCAGAGCTATCACCGGGAGCGTGGCAACCTTTACGCCCATGCCCAGTGCAACCATCAGGGCTTCGGCCAGCACCGAGGTCAACATCAACGGCACAATGGCAACCAGCACTGCTCGCCATGAGCGGAAGGTGATCAGGCATAACAAGCTCACCGCGCCGTAGACCAGGAACAGCATCTGCCGCCATGCCTGTTCGACCACAATGTTGGTGGCGGCGGCGATTCCCGCGCTGCCACCGGCCAGCACGAAGCGAATATCGCCGGTGTTATTCGCAGCAGCGAACGCCGCCACATGGTTTACGACACGCGTAAGGGTGTCGGCCTTGTGGTCGTGCAAATACACATAGAGCGTCAGCAGGTCACAGGCGTCGTTGTATAGACCTCGCGGAGCACCAGCCGTAATGAAGTTGAGCATGGACTGGTTCTTTATCAGGTCGAACCACTTCGGGTTGCCTTCGTTAAGACCGACCAACGCCTGACGATTGAGCAGCGCCAGGGAACTGGTGGAATCCACCCCAGGCAACTGGCGCAACTGCCACTCCAAGGCGTCAACCCGACGCAAGACTTCGTAACCGGCGCAGCTGCCGTTCCCAGGCGTTTCCACCATCACTGCAAGCACATCACTACTGGCGCCGAAGCGAGCATTCATAAACGCCACGTCCTGGTTGTAGCGCGAGCTATCACGCAGTTCCGGAGCACCCGGATCCAGATCGCCAATCTTCAGATGCTGACTGCCCACTACGCCGAGGCCGGCGAGTAGCAGCCCTGCAGCGATCGCACCTAATGCGCCGCGGCGACGGGTAAAGACGTCTAGGAACGCCCAGAAGGGATGGCGGACTGTTACCTGCTCCGCCCGCAAACTGCGCTCAGCAGCCCGAGCGCTTACACCAGTGAACGACAGAAGAATCGGCAGCAGAATCAGGTTGGTAAGGATCAGCACGCCCACCCCTACGCTTGCAGCGATGGCTAACTCCTGGATAACCCGGATATCGATCACCAGGAGCACTGCGAAGCCGACCGCATCTGCCAGCAGCGCCGTTAGTCCCGCCAGAAACAGGCGGCGAAACGTAAACCGCGCCGCGACGTACTTATGCGTACCACGACCAATATCCTGCATGATGCCGTTCATTTTCTGCGCGCCGTGGCTCATGCCAATGGCAAACACCAGAAACGGCACCAGCATCGAGTACGGATCAAGGTCATAACCCAGCGCCGAGATAAGCCCCAGCTGCCAGATCACGGCGATGAGCGAGCTGCATACCACTAGCGCAGTGCTACGCAAACAGCGGGTAAACCAGAACACCATGGCGGTCACAATCACCACGGCAATTGCAAAGAAAGTCAGTACCTCTCGCAGCCCATCGATAAGGTCGCCGACGATTTTGGCGAAGCCCGTGATATGCACACGCACACCTTCACTCTGGTAGTGGCCACGCACGTCTTCGAGACGTGCGGACAATTGCGCATAGTCGATATCGGTGCCGTCAGGCATATGGCTGAGTAACGGCACGTAGATGACACTAGCGCTGGCATCCAGCGCCACCAATTGGCCAACTTCGCCTGACCGGTCAATGTTGGCCTGCAACTGCTGCAAACTCGCTGCTGAGCCGTCATAGGCCTGCGGAATGACTGGCCCGCCTTCCATCCCGTCTTCGGTTACCCCGGACCACCGAGTACTAGGTGTCCACAACGACTTCATCCCTGCGCGATCAACCCCCGGCAGAAGGAAAATCTCGTCGTTGAGCTTGCGTAAGGTCTCCATATAGGTGGCGGTATAGATCGACCCGGACTCGCTCACTACACCGATCCGCATCGCATTCCCCAAACCCCGCATATCGCTCTGGTGCTTGAGGTAGTTGGCGATATACGGATGACCTGACGGAATGGTTTTTTCGAAACTTGCGTTGAGCTGTAGCTCGCATGCTTTCCAGCCCAATAACAGGGTGGCGAGCAAGCACAGCACAATCACCACCACGCGATGGTTGAACAACAACCGCTCAAGCAGATTGCCGGAATTGTCATTAAAAGCCGCGCGACTTGACACGGTGGGAAACTCAGAACTCTGCTTATGCATGACGGGCTCAACTCCTCAGTTATGACTCGGCAGGTTCAGATGGACGATGCCTTGCAGACTGCTAATCAGCAGCTCACCAGAGTCTGCAAGCGCCAGCCCGGTAGGCGCAGGAAGAGGCGATGTGTTCACTGCGTGAAGCGGCCCAAGCGAATTGCCTCCCTGCAGCAGTTGCCCGGCCTGGTTAAGCAACAGCAGCTTGCCGTCATTGCCAAATACACTGGCCACGATCGACGAGGAGTTCAGCAGGGTGAGTGACGTCCAGGTCTCGCCTCGGTCGCTGGAACGCAAGACGTTGCCGCGCAATCCCGCCACCACCACACCGGAGTCGTTGGCAGCCACTGTGAAATAGCTCCCTTGATAGGGCGTGCGCAGACGAAGAAAACTGCTGCCTTGATCATCCGAGCGGTACACACGTCCTTCTTCACCCGCGATGTAGAGACTGCCCCCTCCCGACGCAATGGTGTAGAGATGACGCGCGCCGGGGTTGTCCAATTGGGCGGATAGCGACCGCCACGTTTTGCCGCCGTCGGTGGTGCGCAAAATAAGACCGAACGCGCCGACCACCAGCCCGTTGTGTACGTCGCCGAAAAACACGCTTAGAAAAGGTTTGTCCGGGCCTTCGGCAACCATTTGCTTGGCATGGGCCAATGCTGCCAATGACGGCTCGGCGTTAGCTGGCAGTGCCTGCGCTTCGGCCAACACGTGGCCGGCTGCTTGAGCGCCGGTGAGCTGTGCGTGCCAGGTTTCACCACCGTCATCGGTATGCAGAACAGTGCCGAAGTGACCGACTGCCCAACCTTGAAGCGGGGTCGGGAAATGCACAGCTGTTATCCCGACACTCACCGGTACACGCGCTTGGCGCCAGTTCACACCGTTGTCGTCGGACAGCAGGATCAGACCGCGCTCGCCCACAGCCACTAAACGTTTACCCGCACGTTCGACCGCCTGGAGAACCCCGCGCGTCGGCGCTTCAGCCATCACTGCCGCACGCGCATCGGTATCAGCCACCGGATCAGCCCATGCGCATAGAACGGGAGAGAGCCCGACGGCCAGGGCTACGGCGGACGCTAGCAAGGAAAAGCAGGTGCGGCAGCGTGCGCGACGGCCGCAGCCGCCACTAACGGGGTTGTTCATGGTTAATCTCTTGTAGTTGTACTGGCGCAGCAGGCACTGGGGTCTTGATTTAGAAGACTGTGCCGCCATCCGCGTAGAGCACCTGGCCGGTGATAAAACCCGCGTCTTCAGACGTGATAAATGCGAGCAGCCCGCACAGGTCTTCTGGCACCCCGTTGCGCTTGATCAACTGCTGATTGCACACCGCCTCGAACAATGCCGGCGGCAGGTTTTTTTCGGAGGAAGGTGTACGGGTCAACCCTGGCGCAATCGCATTGACCGTGATGCCCTGGGGACCTAGTTCCGCAGCCAGCGCACGCACCAGACCAATACCGGCCATCTTGGTCGTGATGTAGCCCGTGAAATTGGGCATGGGATTGCCCACGGTGCTGGATGCGATCTGCACGATACGCCCGTAGCCGCGACTTGCCATGGTTGGAGCAAACGCTTGGGCAAGTAGCAGGGGGGCCTCGACGTTGACCGCTTCAAAGCGTCTAAACGTTTCGAGCGTTAACTCGGCGAAAGGCACCAAGGGCATGTAAGCGGCGTTGTTAACGAGGATGTCGCAGCGACCAAAATGCTTGAGAACGTTATCAGCGAACTGCTGGACGGCCTGATCATCAGAAAGATCGAACGCTTCAACATAAACCTGTCGTCCCAGACCCCGCACCGCCGCCGCGGTTTGTTCCGCAAGGGTGAGGTCGGCGAGCGCCAGGTGGCACCCCAGCTCTGCAAGGCGCAAAGCGAAATGGTGCCCTAGCGCGCCACCCGCGCCAGTGATTACAGCAACACGGTCCTGATGACTATCGCGCACAGCATGGTTCCTTTTGTTCTTATTGTGGGGGGCGCTAAGTACGCCGCTCTGTTCTGACACGACGATAGTCCGGTCGAAACCATTCGAGAAATCGTTTGTTGGCATCCAAGGTATCCATGGAACAAATCGTTCTCTTACAGCGAACCTCAATACGAGACGATGCCTTTCTCCCAGCCTAATTACGAGGCTGCAGGCCATAGATAGCGGGGAGAACCGAAAAAGGTTACAGAGAGACTCGGCACAGGCGTGCGCCAGGCTGCGGCTCGCGCCGCAGCTCTGCGAGGGGGGGGGTCAGATGGGCGCGCGCAATGCCTGTTGGGCGCCCATCATTACTTGGGCGTGTTCCTCCAATGAGCCCCCAATCTGCTCGATCTCACCCAAACGTGCGGAGGCTCTTACAACTAGGCTGGCACGGTCGAAATGGCGACCCGCATACGAAAGCAGTGCCCCCTCAAGCGAATGACGCCGTTGAAGTTCCTCAGCCAGGATGATCGCTCCTTCGACCGCAATACCTGCACCCGATGCCAAATGCGGCGTGGTGGCATGCACGGTGTCGCCCAAAAGCGCGATGCGCCCCTTGTGCCAAGGCCCCGGAATCATGTGGCCTGCCAACGGCCGGTAGAGGAGACGGGGATTATCCAGCGACCCATCAAGCAACCCTTGGCGAATTTCGCCGACATGCCCACCAAATTCACTAAGTAGTTCCGCCAATTTCAGAGGCCACTCTTCCGGGGGAATGAAGTCCATTCCTTCACGCTTGTCTAGTACGAACAGGTAGCACTGGTCGGGGCTAATCGGGTTCATTCCGGCCTTGGTTGTCCGGCCCATGTAAACAACCGAATTCTCACGCCGCCGAGGAACAACCGCACGCCAGGACCCCTGCCCCGTAAACACCGGACCGGGAAATTCCGGGAGCACAAGCTGGCGCACCGCGGAGTTGACACCATCTGCTCCAATCACCAAGTCATAGCGCCCACGACTGCCATCGGTGAAGGCCACATCCACACCTTCATCATCCTGCTGCATAGCGCTGAAGCTAAGCCCCAGTCGTATCCGCGCACCTGTTCGTTCTGTTGCTTTGGCAAGAATACTTGCAAGCCGCGGGCGCAGAATTCCCGCAGCGCCCGGCAGGTCTTCTGCACCGATCGTGGGGGGAACCGATACGGTACGCGTCACATTGCCATCGGCATCGCACAAATCAATTGCACGCCAATTCCCGCCCTCTCTAAGCACCTCGTCCACGACGCCAACCTGTCGAAGCCCGCGCAAGGTTGGGCCACTTATGGTGATGCCAGCGCCATCCGGCGCCCAGTTCGGATTGAGCTCAATCAAGTCGACGGCGATACCCTGCTTACCCAGCTCGATTGCCGCGCACATGCCGCCGATACCACCACCAACAATCAGCGCGTTTTTGATCAAAGCCATGATCGTTCTCCTCCAGGTTGCTCGGTCACAGCGTTCATGTGGTGATCCCGTCTAATTTTTCCGCCAGCCAGTCGGCGATCAGCGCGCCGGCGTTGCTCGGATTATCCAGAGAGCTGTGCTCAACCCCGCCCTCGCGCGCGGTGAAAATTAGCAGCTCCTTATCCGGGCAATTCACCAATTGGCCGAACGTTTGATGGGCGTATTGCAGAGGTATTTGGCGATCGTTTTCGCCATGGGTAACCAGGAACGGCACACGAATGCGATCCAGCACCCCGTCCAGGTGCATAAACTCAGCTTTGGCGAAGAAAGCGTTCAAATCCCGAGCGCCAAATACCCACTGAACGTGCTTCCAGTAGTGCGGTACCGGGTTCTCTCCTTCGCGCTTCAAGCGCGCTTGCTGCACGGCGCGCCAATCGTGGTTAGCGCCCCACACCGCCCCGCAGGCGAAGCGGGGTTCGAACGCCACCGCGCGAGGACAGTAGTAACCACCCAGCGAGACGCCAAGGGCCCCGATGCGTTTGGCATCTACTTGCGGATGCTGCTCCAGCCAGTCCACTACAACAGACGCCCAAACCTCCGTGTTATGCACTGCGGGCATCTCGTGCAGTCGCAACGCCTCGCCCGTCCCCGGTTGGTCGATAAAAAGGGCTGATAGGCCGCGCTCGGGGAACTGGGTCCCCATTACGCTTTTCTGCAGCATCTCCTTAGTGCTATCTAGGCCGTTCATAATGACCACTACGGGCGCCCTCACGTCCTCAGGCAAACCTTCAGCGCGCACATAGAGCGCGCTGATGCAGGCGCCGTTGTACGGAATTTCCACCCGCTGGCAATTTGCTCGCGTCAGCTGTCGGCTCTTTTCGAAGAGTTCCAGCGAGCGCTTGTACAGCGCTAGGCGATGCTCGAAACCGTGCGCCTGCATACGTTCAGCAATGCAGTAGTAAAGTGCCGCGCGACCGAGCTTGTCGCCCGCCGACCGCTGGCGCCCGCGTCTGAGGTCTTCTTCAGCGAGTGCAATGAGACCGTCGCCACCGCTCTTCCAGGCCTGGTAGAACGCTTCAGTACCCGGGTCGTCTCCAGCCAGCGCGGCCTCCCGCAGTGGCGCGCATATAGCGTCAATCTCACCGACATTGCCCCCATGAGTCAGGGCGATCATCGTCGACAGGCTCCAGACATAGTTGGTTGGAAAATACTGGAACATCAAAATCACCTTGTTATATGAATCACGGAAGACAGCGCTCGCGTATCAGCGGGCGTCTTGGCCGGCAGTGGTTCGGTAAGCCAGACGCCCCCGCTATCGTCCACCCGGACAGAAAGGCGGGTCAGGCGCTGGCCTATACAGGGGCCGGCGAAGCACACGCCGTCATAAAGCGTGAAATGAGCTGAATGGGCGAAGCACACAATGTGCTGAGCGTCCCCTGAAAGAAATTGATCCTGCCGGTAGTCCAATGGTCGGTGGTTGTGCGGGCAGTCGTTGAGCCAGACCTGCACCTCGCCCCCTTGGCGAACCGCAAACACGCGATCATCGCGCCCCTGACGCAACAGGCCGCGAGCACCGCCGTCGGGAATGTCCTCAAGCTGGCAAAGCAGTATCTCGCCCGGCATGACCGCAGCCCTCACTCACCGGGCGCCCATTTGGCTACGGCGTCGAACAGAAAAATTTGCGAGTTGTCCGCGCCCGGGTCCATTTCCCTGGCCACCCACTGGTCATCGTGTAGATCCATATCGGCATCCATTTCCATCACGGCGCCGAAGGGGCTATTGAAGTACCAGAAAAAATTGCTGCCCATAATGTGGCGGCCAGGACCCCAGAAACTCCGGTACCCCTTCTCCACAAATCGCCAGCCCTGTTGCAAAACCTCACTGGCCGAGCCCAGGTGGAAAGTGAAGTGGTTGCAGCCGATCATGTGGTCGTTCTGGCTTTCGATCATGAATAACGTGTGGTGATCGAGCGTGCCTGCCGGACGCATAAAAGGGCCGAGGTTGTTAAAGCGATCAGTGACTACGAACCCCAGTCGCTCGTAGAAACCTTCGGCTTTGGCGACATCTGCGACGAAGTAAACGACGTGCGATAACGAGCGCGGCTTGATGACTTCGTCAGGATTAGCCGCACAATCATTTGGCGCACGCCCAGGCGACTGACCCGGCACGTTGAAGCCCAAGTGACGTGCCTGGAATGGGCGGCGCCTTGTTACTTTGAAAGCAACGCCAAAACCACCGTCATCAATGCAGTGGACCGTGCCATCGGCGTCGACGGTCACCGCCCGCTCCCCCTCGAGATGGTCACGTATGGCGGCCAGTGTTTCCTCGTCAGCGACACCATGGACGGTTTCTCGCAGGCTGGGCGAAACAGCGCCCGGCGGAAGCGGTGGCAGGCCTAACGCGTCGCTAGGCCGCACGATGAGCCCAGTGCCATCCAGCGCGGTATAGATGCCGCCTCTGGCAGGGTCATATTCTTCGACATCCAAGCCATAATCGATCAGATACTGATGGGCACCGGCGAGGTCTTCGACACCGAAAATGAGGTATTCGAGGCCTACAATATTCATAGCTTCATCCTTTCAAAAATAAGTGCCACGCCATCAGTCTGGCTGCCGAGGTTTACGGAACGGTAAGGTGGCGGCGAATGCCATATCCTTGATGCTCAGCATCTTCAAGCCAGCCCGTGTGGCGGCAGCGTCAAGACGCGCTTCCATGGGCATGGTGCCGAAGCTCTTACCCTTGATGACAAGCTCATCGCCGACGCGGCGAATGGAGTCCACATGCATCAGTTCTTCGTTCGCCGGGCCGCGCAATACCATGCCTTCGCGGGCCGGAGCGGCGCCGTAAATGGGCGCAGGCAGGTCGTCCCGAACGCCGCCGGAAACCGCGCTAAAGTCCATGCCCAGTTGCTCAAACATCTTGATGGCAGTGGCTCGTCCAGCTCCGTATACGCCACCGCCAGGGTGTTGGAACGGGCCGGCCAGAAACAGGCGGTCGATTCCCGGAACCGTGAACTGACCGAGATCGGGAGTGGGTCGGTGTCCGGCGCTTTGATAGAAGTAGGGAGCAACGCCATGGAGGTCGCCGCGCATCATGCTGTTTGGGCTGGAGCGCTCAAGATCGACAGGGCTGACAATGCCCCGGGCAATGATGTTGTCGCTGGTGAGGTTGCTGATGAACTTGCGGTAGTGGGCCAGCGACAGGTCGCCGATCTCTTCCTTAAACTCATCCCAATGCCTGTCCTTAAAGCGCGGGTCCGTCACTTTGTAGGGGGCGAACGTGATGCCGTGAAACATGCCGGCACCTGCAGGTACGCGGGTTTTGTCGCCTATGCTCTCGTCCCCCCCCGCGCATAGCCGACGCTCGCTGATCCGACCGCGCTTGAGCTCATCGAAGTCCGCGACCATTTCGTCGAGCGAGTCGGTCGCCATAAACTCCAACATGGTGGCGTATCCAACGTCCTCACCGGCGTAGTACTTGCAGTTTTCCTTCAGATCGTAATGGCTGACCATGATCGAAAACGGCGCCAAGGTTGCGCGCTCCGCACGGGCCAGCACGGGTTCAGCGACGCCGTCGACAAACTTGCGTACGACATGGGGATGGATGGCGCCGATCACCGCGTCGTTGGCCAGAATAGTTTCACCATCGCTTAACCGAACACCGGTCGCCCTTCCACCGCTGGTAAGGATCTTGGCCACCTCGGCATTGCAGCGCACCTCCCCCCCATGCGACTCGATGCAGCGAACCAGCGCTTCGGTTAGTTTGCCGCTACCACCGATAGGCTGCGAAACCCCGTATGTGTGGATGATGCCGGGCATCAACAGCACGCCCATACCGGTGCCAAGCTCGTTGGGGGCCTGCAGATTTTCACTCACCAGCCGCAGCAAGTGGATCTTGATCTTGTCGCTCTCATAGAGTTGGTTGACCAGATCCAGACAATCGCGGCTCATGTAATCAAGCATGAGCCGACCTTCTTCACTGCGGTCCAGCATCGCTACTAATTCGCCAAGCGGGGGCGGCGGCGAATACAGCCCCGGCATGAACATTTTCAACATTTGCTGGCTCATCTGCACAAAGTTGCGGTAGGTCTCCGCGTCCTTTGGCGAAACCTTGGCGAAACACTCACAGGTTTTATCCAGATCTTTGTACGTGTAAAGCACCGATTGGTCGGGAAAAATCGTGGCATGTGGAACTGGCGAATAGTGGTACTTCAAGCCGTGCTGACTGAGCAGGCCAAGCTCGTCCTGGCGCAACATGGGGTTGCCCTGAATCATGATGTGCACGCTTGAGTGCTCGTCATGCCAGTAACCGGGAGTATTGAGTTGCCGAGTGGTCACGCCACCGCCGGGATAGCTCTTGCGCTCCAGCACCAGGACCTTCTTACCCGCTTTGGCAAGATAAGCTGCTGCGACCAGGCCGTTATGGCCGGCGCCCATGGCAACGATGTCGTAAGGGGTAGTGCTCATGTTGTACTCCTAGATAATCGCGAAAGAGCGGCCGCCAACGAGTGACGTGGCGGCCGACTCTCCTTCCCAATTCGGGAAGTAAAACCCCAATCCGTCAACGAATCCCCTCGCCCGCCATGGCTTCTGGCGTAAAGGTGGTATCGGAATAAGGCGGCACAACTTTGTACTGTTCCTTCGAGTCATTCAGCATGCCGTCGTAATACCAGGCGCCGGATAGCAGGTCGTAGAAACCGAAGCTTTGCGGTGAGGCAGTTGCTGGGATGTCGGGCATCACGATGGGTGTTGAGAAGCCCATCTGCCACAACTGGCCATTCGCGTCCCAGTGATCGGCCATAGTGGCAATCCAGGTGTCTTCATCAACGTAGTAGCGGCGCTTCGGCGCCAAGTGCCGCTGACCTGCAGCGACCGTCGCCTCGATCACCCAAACACGATGCAACTCAAAGCGGACGTCATCTGGATTGAGGTGATGATCCAACAGCACATCTCTGGAAGGGCGCTGGAGCAAGCGGTTGGCGTTGTAAGGAATGTACATCTCCTTCTTGCCGATGATCTTCCAGTCGAAGCGGTCCAGACGGCCGTTAAACACGTCGGTTTGGTCGAACATCGAGATGCCGGCACTCGCTGGAGTGGGCGTATCGCAGCAAGCGTTGGGTAGCTTGCGTACACGGCGTTGCCCTGTCAGATAGACCCACGTCTGGCTTTTGTCCGGATCAAGGTTCTCATGGCCAAGGATGGCCTCCCCGGCACGGATTGCTGGCCCATAGTTGAGCATCCGAATCATCCAGAAGACGCCGTTGTATTTACTCTTGGCCTCCTCCAACGAACCGTCTTTGAAGTAGTACGGCATTTGAAAATCAACCGAAGAGAGCACGCTCGGCACGTGACTGCCACTGGCTGTGGTTTGCACGCCTCGCACATCCATGTGCCAGGCAGAACTCCGCCAGCGCATCAGGTGGTTCCACATCACTTCCGCCCCGTTTTGCGGAATCGGAAACGGAATGCCGCCGTAGGCACCTTCCAGCTTGCCGTTTTCGATTTGAGCAGACGTGGCGTTTTTGAAGGTATTGTCATAGACCCATTGCGGTGCAGCCGCAGTGCGATGGGTTGGATAGACGTCCACCCGGAAGCTGTCCGGATACTTCTTGAGCATTGCCTTCAACCCTTCGGAAAGCTTGTCCGCGTGCGCCTGCATAGTGCTCGCTGTAATGCTCAGGATTGGCTTCTCGTTTGCGAACGGATCAGGGCGCCGGCCGCCGTTCTCGAACCCTGGAATTGCCTGGGTGAATCCGCCATCCCAAGCCGGAATGGTGCCATCGGCGTTACCCGCTTTCTCAGCCCCAAAGGGCGTCAAATCGCTCTTCAATTTCGCCGCCTGTCCAGGTGTGACCCCTGCCATGGCCAGTGAACCGAAGCTGAGCAACGCGCTAAGAATGGCGATGCGCAGAGACAGTGTTTTTGTAGTCATTGTTATTCTCCCAGCGGATTAGAAGGTGCGGCGCAATGTCACCGCGACGAAATCGCGATCGGCCAGGTTCTGCTTGTATGAGCCGTGACCATCTGAATCGATGGCGTTGTCGACAGGGCCGAAGTAGTGGGTGTAGGTGGCACCAAAACGCCACACATCGAGGTAGGTGGCGTTGACGCCGAAGCTTAGGTCGCCGACGTGCTCGCCCAGGAATGCGCCCACCACCGACGAATTCCCGTCCAGACCGTAGCCGATGCCAACAGGCACCGAGAGGTCGACCCCTGGGAATACTTGCCGGTAGCTAGGCTCGTACACCATGCGGATATTGGATGCGTCGCGGGTGGCGTTAGGGTTCAGGGCTGAGTCGTTCTGAGTGACGCTGGTGCGTCTGTTCCACGCGATTTCGCCAAGGAAAGCAGCCTCGCGAGAGATAAAGCTGGGCCCAAGACTCGCCATCCAATTGATCTGCGCGTGCAACGAATTGCCTACGGCGTACAAAGCGTTGTCGTCGCCGTCGCCGTTACCGGTCAAATCAACCTGGGCGTCGCTGGCCAGCGGCGTGTTGCGCCGAACGGACACTTCACCAGCAAGATTGACTATGCCAAACGTCCGCGAGGCGCTCACACCGTAGGTGAAAACATCCTCTGGATACACCCATCGGTAGCCGCCTGCGCGAAAGCCGCTTTCGGTAGGGCCTGCGTTCACACCAGGCAACACGTAAATCTGCGGCGTTTTATCGTGGTAACGCGCGGCGTACAGACCGTAGTCCGTTTCCCCACTTCGAAAGCGTACCTGCACGCCTCCCTGCCCCGAATCCTTCGCTTTGATATCGTTGAGGCGCTGGAAATACACGCTGCCGTCGCTTGCCAGCAGCATCCGTTCCGCGCCATCGGACAACATATCCACGCCCGAAAAGTAGCTCCCGGAGCCCGGCAGACGTGTCTTCTCCCACTCCAGCTGATAGTAAGCGCCCAGGGCGATATCGGGGGTTATCTGGAGTTGAGTGGATATCTGATTAACCGGACGCATGAGCTCTTTGAACTGCGTGTTAGGCACCGACTGAGCCTTGACCACATCGATAGGCGCTTGCGCATTGGCGATCCCGTTGGCGCCCAAAAACAGGCTCTCCCCCCAAAGGATGGTGTGCTGCCCTACCCGTGCTGTGAGCGGCATAGAGCCGAGGTCAAAGCGTCCATAAACAAACGCGTCAAGCAACTCGACATCTCCCCCATGGAGGTCGCGCGTTCCGGACGTGAACTCGTTGTAGTCGGCAGAAAGGGAGTTGGCAGTGCCTGGGGAGTCGTTGTCGTTTTTGCCGTGGTACTCGGTGTCGTACCAGCCTGCAGCACTCATCCGCACGCCATAACTGCGCTTGTACAAAAGGTCGAACTCGGACAGCACATCGAGGCGATTTGAGATCAAACCCTTGTCGAAGTTGCGGTCGCCGTCATCGGTGTTTGGCCAGTTCTCTTGGGGCTCGGTGACGAGCTTTGAGTCTTGGTCTTCGACGCGAAAAGCCGCCGAGTACTTTAAAGTGGTGTCCCAGAGCACGCTCAGATCGGGATCACCCGTGTCAATCACGAACGCCTGGCTAGCCGGACTACAGATCGCTGATGCGACCGCCAGAGCAAGGGCCCCATGACGCATGCGCGGAGTTTTCCGGGCGAGTGTTGCCAGTTGATTGTTGAACTTCATCGTCTTTCCTTATTGTTTTTATGGACAATGCCGGCGGTCTAAGCCGCCTGCGGTGGATTAACGCCAGTGGATCAGCGGCTGACCCGCCACCGGGGATCGGAACCACGGGATCCGGGAGCCTTGCAGGCTTCCGAGGTAAACGTTCTTCAAGTCAGGCCCCCCGAAAGTGAGGCTGGCCATCCACGGCGCGAGGGTGCCGCGCGCTGCAGCCATGATGTCCGGGGTAAGAGTCTTCTCGGCGTAGTGATAGTTGAGGCGCGCTGTTGCTTCAGGATTGCTGTCATCCAGCAACGTGAGAACTTCGCCATCAGGCGTGATGGCGATCAGCTTGTCGCTCATCACCAGGGTGACCCACAGATTGCCAAAACTATCGAAGGCGAAGCCGTCGGGAAAACCTTCCAGTTCGCTTGGGCCGTACACTTCTCGGTCTGTCAGCGTGCCGTCGTCATTCAAGCGCAGTCGCGAGATACGCCGAACATTGCTCTCGACTACGTACAGCCACTCTTCGTTGGCATCGAAGCGGATCTCGTTGGTGCCGCCGAACCCTTGTGCGACTACGCGTATTCCTTTTTCGTCGATCACTCCGATGTAGCCATCCAGCACGCCGGAATTAATCGAGTCAGTCCATGGCTGCATTGTCGTAGTGACCGTAAACCAGATGCGTCCCTTCGAATCGATCAGGGGGAAATTGGTTTTGCCAAGCGGGCAACCGTCCAGGCTGTCGTGAAGAACGTGAATAGCACCTGCAGCATCAAGGCGCTCAATGCGATCCAAACCCCAGTTGCAGATGATGAATTCGCCCGAGGCAGTCAGCGCCAGCCCGTTGGGTAACGATGCACCCAGAGATTGCACATAGCGCTTTTCAAACGAAATCTCGGTGTCAGATGACTGCTCGGGGGCCAACAGCTTTTGGCTGCCGTCAGCATCGATACGCATCACACCGCCGCGGGCATCCGCGGCCCAAAGAGTACCGTCGGGTTGGGCGACGATGCATTCTGGGCGCTGAAGATCCTTCCCAACGAACTGGATGCTTTCCCGATCAACCTGCCAGTTGAGTAAGGGGTTTTGCTGATTCATTCCGGTCTCCTTCATTCGCCTCGTCCGCTTTTTTCTGGCAAATCACGCCCACAATCGCTTGCCTGCAGGCGCGGCAAGAGACAGCTCGGTTATCTGGTCTGAGCGGCAGCGCGCTCTTTAAAAATCTGGGTCGCCCTGAAGTTCAGGGATGCTCATTCGGGCTGGTTTAGCCTGAGCACTGCGAAACGTCGGGGAGGAACGATGGAAGGGACCACTGGATGCCACCTAACCGCAGCGGCGACACTGGGAAAACACCATCATGGAAGCTTTGAATACGCATGACCGTCTCCGACTCTCTTCTTATTTTTCGATCACGCCATTTGGCAGGGTGATCCAGTCCGGCTACCGCATCGATGTCGGTATGAACGCGACGTTACGCAAGCACCAACCATTCGGGAAATTCTTGTTTGACATACAACCCATAACTGCGATGGATTGTAAAAAACGAATGCATCACTGTAGCGTTCATTAAAAATAAGAAATCACCCCTATGGCATCGTCTCCACCCGAGGTGCCGGAGTAGTAGACCTATGCGCTTCCATGGCCTTGATCTCAACCTGCTGGTTGTTTTAGACGTGCTTCTTTCGGAACAAAACATCACCAGGGCTGGGGAGCGATTGCACCTCAGCCAGCCGGCCACAAGCGCCGCTCTCGCTCGACTACGCGAATACTTTCAGGACGACTTGTTGGTTCAGGTGGGCCGCAAGATGGTGCGCACGCCGGTCGGAGATGGCTTAACGATGCCTATGCGCGAGTTGCTGATACAAATGCGCGCCACCCTGGAAAACCGCGCGTTGTTCAAGCCTGCCGAGTCAAATCGCAAGTTCCGTTTGATCGTTTCCGACTACGTGGGAACTGTGCTGATGCCAGATGTGAGCCGGCGTATTAACGAGATGGCTCCCTTGTGCTCTCTTGAAATGTTCCCACCGCACAACGCTCCTGCCGAGCAGATCGAGCGAGGAGAAATAGATCTGTTGTTGCTGCCCGATATTCAGATCACGACCGACCACCCTTCCCAGGCGTTGTTCCAGGATGAGTTCGTTTGCGTAATGTGCCGCGACAACCCGCTAGACGAAGAAAGCATGAGCTTCGAACGCTATAAGCGGATGAAGCACGTACTGGTGCGTTGGGGCGAGCGGCGAGTTCCCACGGTGGACGAGTGGTTTCTGCAAAAATTCGATATCGAACGGCACTTTGACGTGATCACCAACACGTTCAACAGTGTGCCCTCGTACCTCATTGGCACCGAGCGACTGGCTACGATGCACCGCCGTTTAGCAGAGCGTTGGATTGCCTACCTGCCCCTTAAAATCGTACCGCTGCCCTGGACCGCGCCAAAGCTCACCATCGGTATGCAGTGGAACAAATATCAGCAGCACGACGCGGGGCTCACGTGGATTCGTAGTTTGATTGCGGACACTGCGGCTTCCCTCTAACGATTCGCCGAAGGCTTCTTTCCACGGGTCGCAAAGACATCATTAGACCGATTACGGCGTCAGGAGAGGCAGCTACCGAAAGGCGCTGAAATTCTCTATGCGCACTCTCGGCTCTTGAGCGTGTTTTGGATTCAGAAGCCGCGAGCGCGGCGTGCGGCGGTGACCAAACCCTCAATCCATTCCTGGTGCCCATTGATCATCGGATTCGGCTTGGCGAGCGCCAGTTCGGCAGCCGGCTTACCTTTCTGGGTTTCCTGGGTGAGGATGCGCACGCGGTCGCCCTCCAGGTCTTCGATCAACCACGCATGGTGCACGTCCAGACGGCTGTCGGCGTCACCGTCTACCCAGCCATGCCATGCAACGCGGCCCGGTTTACCGGGTGCTGGCGCCTGGTGTTCAGTGACCTGCGCTTCCACCGGAAACCCGAAGGTGGTGAAGCGGAAAAGCGCACCGTCACTCAAGAGCGGGCCGCTGCCGTCGTGAAAGTGAATGTCGCTGGCGTTGCTGTAGTAGGTCGGCCAGGCACGGGTGTCGTCCAACTGCTGCCAGATTTCGGCGGCGCTGACACCGGCCACGATGATTTCGTTGGAGGCGAAGTTTTCAGTGGTGCCGGGCAGGTAGGCGTCGGGCCAGATGATTGCGTGCATTAGGTGATTCCTTTAAGTCGATTGGACGGCAGGGATGACTGCCTTTGACGGGAAGAATGATCTACGGCCACACTCCATAAGACCAATCATCATGTCTGAGGTATTGCATAAGCGTGCGTGATATCAGAACAGTGGATCTGAATTTGTTGAAAGCGCTGGATGCGTTGCTCGATGAGCGCAGCGTCACCAAGGCGGCTGCGCGCCTGGCACTCACCCAGCCGGCGGTCAGCGGCATGTTGACGCGCTTGCGAGACAGCTTTGCCGACCCGTTGTTTGTACGGGCGCAACGTGGCCTGGTGCCAACGCCTAGGGCCTTGGAGCTGGCGCTGCCCATCAAGCGTGTATTGGGTGAAATTGAAGCGCTGCTGCAACCTCAGCGTTTTGAACCGGCGACCGCCAGCGTGACGCTGACCATCGCCGCCACCGACTACGCACAACGCACCATCCTCGTACCGTTTCTTACCGCACTGGGCCGCCAGGCCCCCGGCATCCGCATTGCGGCATTACCGGTGGACGACAACCGAGTGCTGAGTCAGTTGGAAGCGGGCGACCTGGACCTGGCCATCCTCACCCCGGAAACCACTCACGACGGCCTGCATGCCCGGCATCTTTATGAAGAGCAGTACGTCTGCGTGATGCGCCACAACCACCCGGCGGCCAGCGATCTGACCCTGCAACGCTTTTGCGCGCTGGACCACGCCATTGTGTCGTACGCCGGTGGTGGTTTTCGCGGCGTTACCGATAGCGCTTTGGCCCAGTTGGGTCTGGAGCGCCGGGTAAGCTTGTCGGTGACCAGCTTTCTCATGCTGTTGGAAGTGCTGCGCGGCAGCGATCTCATCGCGGTAGTGCCGCGTCGTCTGGTCAGGGCGAGCGACGGTTTGCAGATTTCCGAACCGCCGCTGAGCCTGCCCGGCTTCAGCAAAATCGCCGCCTGGCATGAGCGCACCCACCATCAACCAGCCCAGCAGTGGGTGCGGGCTCTGCTGTTTGAAACCTGCAAAGCCCTGGTCTGAGCGTGCTCAATTGGCTTGATAGCGCTCCAGCCAATGGGCGTAAGGCGCTGGCAGCACCCACGTGGGCCGATCAACCCCCAAGGCTTTGGCAGCCTGCATCGGCCAGTGCGGATTGGCCAAATGGGCGCGGCCAACCATCACCAGGTCCATTTGCCCCTCGGCAACTACACGTTCGGCGTCGTGCGGGTTGTCGATGCCCCAGGACGAGGCCACCGGCAACGACGCTTGCTGACGCACGCGCGCCGCAATGTCCGCGAGAAACGCGGGGCCCCACGGAATGTCAGTTTGCGGAATTGAGAAGCCCACGCTGACGTTCAGCAAATCCAAACCGCCGGCGCGCATGGCCTTGGTCACCTGAATAGCCTCGGCCAGGGTTTGCTCATCACGTTGGTCGTATTCGATCACGCCAAAACGTGCGGTCAGGGGCAAATGCTCAGGCCATACCTGGCGCACGGCGTCCAGGGTTTCCAGCATGAACCGGCTGCGGCCGGCGAAGTCGCCGCCGTACTGGTCGGTGCGTTGGTTGGCGTGCGCGGAGAAGAAACTCTGGGCCAGGTAACCATGGGCAAAGTGCAGTTCCAGCCACTCGAACCCGGCATCACGGGCGCGGATGGCGGCGGCGACGAAGTCGGCCTTGACCCGGGCGATATCGGCCAGGTCCATGGCCTTGGGCACTTTGGGCAGGTTGGCACCAAAGGCCAGGGCGGATGGCGCCAACGTCTGCCAGCCGCGCGGGTCATTGGCAGCAATGTGGTCATCACCTTCCCACGGCAGGTTGGCACTGGCCTTGCGCCCGGCGTGGGCAATCTGAATGCCCGGCACGGCACCGGCGGCTTTGATGGACGCGGCAATACGTTGCATGCCAACGGCCTGCTCGTCGCTCCATAGCCCTGTGCAGCCGGGGGTGATGCGGCCCTCCGACGCCACGGCCGTGGCTTCGACAATGACCAAACCCGCCCCGCCCCGCGCCATGCCGGGGTAGTGCACGTGGTGCCACTCGTTGGTCAACCCGTCGACGGCGCTGTATTGGCACATGGGGGGGATGGCGATGCGGTTGCGCAACTGGACGGACTTCAGCGAAAACGGCGAAAACAATGCAGACATGGAAGGCTCTCTATTCAATGCAAATGATGGGTTTGCCGGAAAAGTGGCGGTGGCGCAGCGCTGTCAGGTGGGCAGGCAGTTCGGTAAATTCGGCGGCGACCAGAGGCTCTGCCTTGAGGCTGCCACGGTGTCCGCGCCGTCCACCCCCGGCACGTGGCCAAGCGGCCAGCCCCTATCACCGTCGAGCACCTTCCAATCGACCGGGTTCAAGCCAATCACCGCATTGCGCACCAACACCTGACCTGGCGCCAGTCGCGGCACTGGCACTTGCTGAAGCACCAACGGCTCCGGCAGTGCACCGCCCTGCCAGCACCAGGCGCCATAGGTGGCTGGCAGCGCGTTCATTGGTAGGCGCCTGCCGAGTAAGTCAGCTCATAGCTATGGCTGTAAATTTCCAGAATGTTGCCGAACGGATCTTCCATATACACCATGCGAAACGGCTTCTCGCCGGGGAAATATTCGCGCACCGGCATGCGTTGCTTGCCCCCTGCGGCGACGATCTTCGCGGCCAGGCCTTCCACGTCCGGGTCTTGCACGCAGAAGTGGAAAACACCGGTTTTCCAATACTCGAAATTGTTTTCCGGTTTCACCGCATTGCGGAACTGGAAAATCTCCACGCCGATGCGGTCACCCGTGGACAGGTGGGCGATGCGAAACGAGCCCCAACCCGCACCGAATACGTCGGTGCACATTACGCCGATGGCCGATTCGTCTTCGCTGATGGTGGTGGGCGGCATGATCAGGTACCAGCCCATCACCTCGGTATAGAACGTCACGGCGGCGTCCAGGTCGGTCACCGACAAACCGATATGGGAAAAGCTGCGGGGATAAACGATGGACATGGCGAGCACCTCAACTGAGTAAGCGAACGTCACTCTAGAAGTGGATGGCTATAATGAAAATAATGGATTTGTTATGCCTTTGATAAGAGATTGTTATGCTAAATCCGCAGTGGCTGCGCACCTTTTCCGTCCTCGTCGAACGCGGCAACTTCACCCGCGCTGCCGAGCAGCTGGACCTCACGCAGGCGGCGGTGAGTCAACATGTACAACGCTTGGAAGAGCGTCTGGGCACGTTGTTGATACGCCGCCCCCGCCAGTTGGAACTCACGCCTGCAGGCCAGGCGCTCCTGCACTACTGCAACGAAGTGAATGCCGCCGATCAACGCTTACAGCAGCGGCTGTCAGCGCCCGATGCTGAGCAGGGTGAAGTCAGTCTGATCAGCCCTGGCAGCATCGGCTTGGCGGTATACCCGCACTTGCTGGACCTGCAACAGACCTATCCAGGGCTCAGCATTCGCCATCGCTTTGCCCCCGACCAGGACGTGCTGGCCGCCGTCCTGGAAAGCCGTTTCGAGCTGGGCCTTATTACCCTCAAACCAGACGACAAACACCTGAGTGTCAGCCGCTTTGCCGAAGAACCCCTGGAGCTGGTGGTGCCTGCTGGCGCCACCGTCGAGCGCTGGGAGGATCTGGAGCAGCTAGGGTTTATCGACCATCCGGATGGCCAGGCCATGGCTGGCCGCCTGTTGAGCCGTCGTTATCCTGGCGCACCCGGCGTGCGCACGCTGCGCACCAGCGGTTTTACCAATCAGGTCACCTTGATTCTGGAGTCGGTTGCCCGCGGTCTGGGTTTTAGCGTCATTCCCCGCTATGCCCGATTGGCCTTCGCCCGGCAAAGCGACATTCACGTGGTGGAGGGCGCGGTGCACGTCATCGACACCTTGTGGTGCTGCATCGCGCGGAGTGGCCCCTGTCGGCGCGGGCAGAATTGGTCCTGCAGCACCTGCGTTAGCGTCTTGATATCTGAGGCCTGACAAACAGGCCTCGGGCCTTCTTCATGGCTACACCTCGGGAGCCTGAACATCGAAGGAATGTTCAGGCCCGGGAAAGGCGCCAGCCTGTACCTCAGACGCAAACTCTCGTGCTGCTCGATGCAGCGTGCTGCGCACATCCGCATATTGCTTCACGAAGCGCGGTAGCCTCCCACTGCGTAGTCCAACCATGTCTTGCCAGACGAGCACTTGGGCATCGCATCCATTCCCGGCGCCGATCCCTACTGTAGGGATGCTCACGGCTCGGGTGATGGCGGCGGCCACCTCGCTGGGTACCATCTCGATGAGCAACGCGAAAGCGCCCGAACGCTCGAACGCTTGCGCAACGTCCATAAGGCGCTGGGCGTCCTCGCCTCGGCCTTGGACGCGGTAACCGCCCAACTGATGTTCCGCCTGGGGCGTGAAACCAATATGGGCCATGACCGGTATGCCCGATGAGACGAGTTTTTCCACCTGCGGCACCATCTCAAGACCGCCCTCAAGCTTCACCGCATGGGCGCCCCCTTCCTTCATGAAACGCACAGCGGTGTGAAAGGCTTGCTCTGCCGAGGCCTGGTAGGAGCCAAACGGCAGATCGGCGATGACCAATGCCCGTTGCGTCGCACGGGTGACGGCGCCGACCAGAGGAACCAGCTCGTCTACCGTCACGGTCAGTGTCGAGTCATAGCCGAAAACATTGTTGGCCGCAGAGTCACCGACCAACAACACGGGGATACCGGCGGTCTCGAAAATTGAGGCCGTGTACCTGTCGTAGGCCGTGAGCATCGCCCACTTCTCGCCGTTCCCCTTCAGCTGTTTGAGGTGAGGAATTCTCACCCGAGCCGGTTTTTCCGCGCTGTTCACACCACCATAGGGAGAGGTCTGCTCGCTCATGTTCATGCTCT
>LNAP01000173.1_pt1 | contig 69534 bp, 64 predicted proteins | sample 602601 | NCBI WGS metagenome assembly LNAP01 (sample SAMN02440304, study PRJNA202911) | soil metagenome | biome: Subtropical and temperate rainforests or woodlands; isolation source: soil samples (1 kg each in a 20% v/v slurry with milli Q water) were... ...
GGCTTCGGGTGTCTTGGGTGCCGGCGGCGGCGGGGGCGCCGGACGCGGCGCCGTCTCGGTCTGAACGCTCAAATCCTGGTCGGAATATTCGGCATTGGCTGTATCGCTGCCCAGACCTTCAGGCACGGTCGCGATATTCGGACCGCCGGCCGTCGGTGGAAAGGCGGGTTCGTCATCGGTGAACCAGCTGCAACCGCCCATCAGCAAGACCGCGGTCAGGATACCCCACCGCCGGAGGCTGCGGAAACCGCCCTCTCCGCCAGTTGCTTGGCGGTCGCTTTTCCGGCGCAAGTGCTCCCGGCGGCAATCCGTCTGATGATTGCTGGCGTCACAATAGTCGATCATCGTGCCTCTTACTCCCCGTCCGCGCCGTCGCGCGAACATCTTCACCGACCGCACCGCCACCCCATCCGATGAGGAGCTGATGACAGTTACCGCCAAGCGACCTATATATTTCCCTTGAAGGGCTGGCAATATAGCGGTCGAATCCCGTCGAAGGTCGTACTATAGCAGAGAAAGCAAACCGTCGATTGGTATTTTAGGCTGCCCCCAACCTATTGAATAAAGACCGTTTTCGGGAGTTTTCATGGCAGAGCAATCGGACCAGGAACAGAAGGGGATCGATCCCGCGGCTTGGTCGGAATCGATGGCGAAAATCGCCGAACAATCACAACGTCTGGTAAGCGATTTTCTCAGCCGCAATGCCGATGATATGGGCACCCAGACAGACCCCCTGAATATCGGCCGCGCCTTCATGGAAATGACATCCCGCATGATGTCGGATCCGCAGAAACTGGTTCAGGCGCAGATCTCGCTCTGGCAGGATTACATGAATCTCTGGCAGAGCACGGCGCGCCGCATGATGGGCGCCGATGCCGAGCCGGTTATCACCCCGGCGCCGGAAGACCGCCGCTTCAAGGACACGGCCTGGCAGGACAACCAGGTCTTCGATTTCATCAAGCAATCCTATCTGCTGACCGCGCGCTGGCTGCAATCGACCGTGCATGACGTGGAGGGTCTCGACCGCAAGACGGCGCAGAAAGTCGATTTCTATACGCGCCAGTTCGTCGATGCCATGGCCCCCAGCAACTTCGCCATGACCAATCCGGAGGTTCTGCGCGCCACGGCCGAGACCGGCGGCGAGAATCTCGTCAAAGGTCTGCAGCATCTGCTGGAGGATCTGGAGCGCGGCAAAGGCAAGTTGCAGATCCGCATGACGGATCTCGATGCCTTCGAGATCGGCAAGAACATCGCCGTGACGCCCGGCAAGGTGATCTATCAGAACGACCTCATCCAGCTGCTGCAATATGAGCCGACCACCCCGGAGGTCGCCAAGCGGCCGCTGCTGATCATTCCGCCCTGGATCAACAAATTCTACATCCTCGACCTCAAGCCGGCGAATTCCCTGATCAAATGGCTGGTCGGTCAGGGACATACCGTCTTCGTCGTCTCCTGGGTCAATCCCAACGAAAAGCTGGCTACCAAGAGCTTCGGCGATTACATGCTGGAAGGCCCCCTCGCCGCTTTGGGCGCCATCGAAAACGCCACCGGCGAGACCAGCGCCAATGTGATCGGCTATTGCCTCGGCGGAACGCTGCTGGCCTCCACCTTGGCCTATCTGGCCGCGACGAAGCAGAGCGATCGCATTGCCAGCGCGACATTCTTCGCCACCATGGTGGATTTCTCCGAAGCAGGTGAGCTCAGCGTCTTCGTCGACGAAGAACAGCTTGCCTCCCTGGAAGCCCGGATGAGCCAGCACGGCTATCTCGAAGGCTCGGCCATGGCCAATACCTTCAATATGCTGCGGGCGAACGACCTGATCTGGTCTTTCGTCATCAACAATTACCTGCTCGGCAAAGAGCCCTTCCCCTTCGATCTGCTCTATTGGAATTCCGATGCGACGCGGATGCCGGCGGCGATGCACAGCTTCTATCTGCGCAACATGTATCAGCAGAATCTGTTGTGCAAGCCGGGCGGACTGACCCTGAAGGATGTGCCGATCGATCTGACCAAGATCAAGACCCCGGCCTTCATCCTGTCGACCAAGGAAGACCATATCGCGCCGTGGAAATCGACCTATGCCGCGACGCAGCTCTATCGCGGGCCGGTGAAATTCGTGCTGGCCTCGTCCGGTCACATCGCCGGCGTCATCAATCCACCGGCGGCCAATAAATACAATCATTGGCTTAACGATGCGAAGAGCTTGCCGAAATCGCCCGATGACTGGTTCGCAGCGGCGAAAGCGCAACCCGGCTCCTGGTGGCCGGAATGGCAGAAATGGATCTCGGCCTATGAGGGTGGCAAGGTCGCCGCACGCAAGCCCGGAGACGGCAAATTGAAGCCGCTCGAGGATGCGCCCGGCGATTATGTCAAGGTGCGCTCGTAAGCCTTCTCGTAACGGTGCCGGGCGTGATGCTCTCTACTGTGCCGCCCGGCGCTGCTCGATGACCTTTTCGGCCAATCGTCCGGTCAATTCCTGCAGATGGTCGAAACGCGCCGTGAAATTGCCGACCCCCTGAGTCAGTGACCGCAATTCGATCACCAGATCCAGGATCTCGGCCTGCGGCATCAGGGCTTCGACCAATTCCCAACCCGGCCAGTCCGGCTTTGCGGCGAATTGCAGGATCTGGCCACGGCGCGAACTGATCAGGCCATGAATACGCGACGTGAACTCCCCCGGGGTGGAGATTTCCACGGCATGGATCGGCTCCAGCAGAACCGGGTCGCATTTCGGCATGGCCTCCTGCATCGCCATCCGGCCGGCCGTCTTGAAGGCCTGATCCGAACTGTCGACCGAGTGATACTGGCCGTCACACAAAGCGACGGCGACATCGACCACCGGAAAGCCCAGGGGACCGCGTGTGAGCGAATCCCTGACCCCGTCTTCGACGGAACCGATGAATTGCCGCGGTACCGCGCCACCGACGATGCGATCCTCGAACTGGAAACCCTGCCCGCGTTCCAAGGGCCAGACTTCGATATGCACATCCCCGAACTGGCCATGGCCGCCGCTCTGCCGTTTGAAGCGGGCATGCTGCGATATCTTGTGGCGGATGGTTTCGCGGTAGCTGACCTGCGGCCGGTGCACCCGGACCGGCAGATTATAGCGGCTTCGCAGGCGCTCCATGGCGACCTGCAGATGGATCTCACCCTGGCCATGGACCAGTAATTCATGGGCCTCCGCATCATGCCCGAAGGTCAAAGCCGGATCTTCCTCGGCCAGCTTAGCCAATGCCGCGGTCAGCTTCACTTCGTCATTGCGGTTTTCAACACTGATCGCCAGCGCGAAAAGCGGCTCCAACGGGGCCGGCCACTCGATCGACGCAGCGGGAGCACCATCGGGCACCAGCACCTCGCCGGTGCGCGTCTGCTCCAGGCGCCCCAGGGCGACGATATCGCCGAAACTCGCCTGGCCGATCTTTTCGAAGCTGTTGCCTTTCGGTCGCAACAGACCCGCAACGCGTTGTCCGTTCAGGACAATCCCGTCGGTCAGTTTCCCAGCCATGACACGGACCAGCGACAATTTACCGGTATGCGCCTGATGCAGGGTCTTGAACACCACGGCTGCTGCCGGTGCATCCTGCAACCGCAGCCTTTGGACCGTGTGCTCGGGTCCCGGCACGTCGTGCCGCAGCGCCTTCAGCAGGCGACGGACACCATGATCCCGTTCGGCCGCACCCAGCAGGACAGGCACGATGAGATCGTCGGCCAGGTCCTTGGCGATCTGCTGATAGATTTCGCCGCTGCTCGGCTGCGCGTCGCTCAGCAACTGTTCCAGGAGCGCATCATCGAAATCGGCCAGATGTTCAAGCAAGGCGCCGCGCGCTTCCTGCTCGCGGTCCAGGATCGTATTCGGTAATTGGATAAGGGTGGATTCGTGGCCCGGCTTGTATCGATAGGCGCGCTCGCTGACCAGATCGACATAACCGGTCACGAAATCGCCATTCGGCCCGCTCTCCCGGATCGGCACCTGCCGCAAGAGCAGCGGCCGCGACGAGACCGATTGCAGCGCCGCCAGGACATCGCGCATCTGATGCGCGGCATTGTCCATCTTGTTGATGAAGATCAGATGCGGAATCGCATGATCGTCCAGGAATTTGAATGTGCCCGCCAGGCCAAGGGCGCGATCCACCAACGGTTCGATCACCACCACGGCCACATCTGCGACCATCAAGGCATTGCGGGTATCCTGGGCAAATTCCACCGAACCGGGACAATCGATGAAATACCAGTTCTCGTCGAGAAAATTCGTCCCCGCCGCAGTCAACTCCACCGACATCTTGCGCTGGCGTGCCTCCGGCGAAGCGTCGCCCAGCGTGGTTCCTTCCTTTGCCGTCCCTTTGCGATGCAACGCATTGGTGACGAACATCAAACTCTCGAATAACGCTGTCTTACCGCTGAGATATGGTCCGATCAAGGCGGCGCAACGCGGCGCCGTTGGATCTCTGCCAGGCATGCGATCCTCCGTCTGATGCGGCCGCGATGGTCGGTATCGGAGAAGGCTCCGTCCTCGCGACCATGTTTGCTTCAGAGGGTTTGAATCATTTCAGCCTAGCGCCTCCGGCGCAAGCGAGAAATCGTCACAATTAACGAAGAGTGACCGGCGGCCTATGCGCTAGGTATCATGATCCGCATTACGTGAGGATTTAACGCTGCGAAACGGCAAAATCCGCTTTGCTATGTCCGTACCTCCCCATCAGGTGCTTCCCGCAGGCGCCAGAACCTCGGTAAAACTACCGATACGCAGCTCGTCCGCCAGGGCTGATTGCAGATCGAATGTCGCATCCACGCTGAAGGCTATTTCGGCAGCTTCGATAATCGGTTTGCCGACAGCCAGCGCTTGCAGAAAATCGTGATGTGCCGCTGAAATCTGCCACATCGATACCTGCTGGAGATCACAGAGCAGGCGAACCGCTTGCGGCCGCCAGGCATCGATATCGGAGAGCTCCTGCATCGGTTCCTGATGGGCCGACCAGATCGACCAGATGGCCGTCGGCGCATGAAGCAGACGCAGGCCGGGCGCCGGCTGGAAACGCAAGAATGCGAGAGCGTCCGGTGATTGCTGCAACATCGTTTCGGACGTCACCACGGTTTCTGCTGCACCGGCGAAATATGCCTCGATCCGAGCCCATTCCAGCCGCGCCACATCTGATACATAGGAAAGCTCGGCCAGCGTCGGCAGAGTCCGCAGATAGGCCGGAAAGGCCTCGCCATAAGCGGAGAGTCGTGGCGCAACCGGCGGCGCTTGTCTGGCGAAGTCGGCCGCCACGACATCAAAATAACGATTTCCAACCAGCAGGCGGGTGACCGGAAAAGCATCGGCCAAGGCGGTGACCAGGGATCCGATCACATTGTCACGATAAATGGAGAAGCGGATCCTATGTGCCGGCGAGACATCCGGCATGCCGGTCGGCTGGCGCAGGCAATGCGCGAAACCCTGTTGCCACTCACGCAGCATCGATGGCCTGTCCCCTGCTGCTGCCGGCATCGATCAATCCTTGCGCCCTCGCCGCTTCCGCCAGCAAGACGCTAAGCGGCGGAATATCGTTATCCCATTCCACGAGGACCGGCAGCGATCCCGTCATGGCCAGAAGGCCTTCCAGCAGCCCCCAGACGGATGGCGATACAAAGCCGCCGTGATCATCGATCAGCACGGTCTCATCGGTTCCGTCAGGTCGGGGCAGCTTTCTGGAACGATGACCGGCGACATGGATTTCACCGATCGTGTCGATCGGCAGGTCCCACAGATAGCCGGCCATATCGAGCTGCAGATTATGGGCACTGACGAAGAGATTGTTGACGTCGAAAAGCAGGCCGCAGCCGGTGCGCGACGTGACTTCTTTCAGGAAAGCGGATTCCGGCCAATCGCTGTCCGGCAGCGTCAAATAACGCGATGGATTTTCGATCAGCAGGCGTCGTCCCAATACCTCTTGCGCCTGGTCGATATTCCGGCAGACGGCCGCCAGGGCTTCATTGCTGTAAGGCAGCGGCAGCAAATCGTTGAAGTAATGGCCGTCGATGCTGCTCCAGGCGAGATGTTCCGATATCAGGATCGGCTCAAGCCGATCATAGAGCCCGCGCAAGGCCGCCAGATGCTGGCGGTCGAGACCGGCGGCAGAGCCGATGGACAGGCCGACACCGTGACAGCTGAGGTCGTAATCGCGCCTTATCTCCAGCAACGCTTGAAACCGCGGCGTCGGGTCGCCAACAGATAGTTTTCGCTATGGATTTCCAGCCATGACAAAGCCGGCCGAGTTTGCACCAGTTCGCTGATGTGTGGGTTCCGCAGCCCGATCGCTGCGCACTGATAAGATCGGGCCGCGGATTCCACCGCCGACATGTCAGGATGATGAGACATGACTGCGCGATATCAGCCGGTAGGGGGCCTTGCCGTCACATGGAGGTCGGCTTGCCGGTACCCTCGAAGCCTTGCTTCTGCCCGCCCATCTTTTCACAAGTGCCGGCGGGCACCAGTTTCCAGTCCTGACCGGAATAATCGGTCGTCGAATGTCCGGCGCAGGAATGCATGGCGGCATTGGAGGCACTGGCGCAGCCGTTTTCACCCGCTTTGGCAATGCCAAAGCACTTCTCCTGGTCATCCGCCCGGGCAACGCCCGCGGTCGCCAGGCCGAACGCCGAAACACTCATGACCGCACTCAGAACAGAAGCCGCGACAGCAGACTTATTCATCGTTCCCGCTCCTCCTATCATTGTCATTTCGGCAAAGCAGTCCTTACCGAAGCGTGACAGGTTTCCACCCGACCTAGCTGTATTCGCCCAGCTGACACCGGAGGTTACACGGAGCCGGCGATTTTTTTGTTTGCCTACACCGAACGGCAGCCTAGGCTTTGGCCGGAAACGGATTCGACACGATGGAAATGCAGCCACCCCGCCAAGAGGCGCAGACCATACGCAAAACGGAGGCAGATGAGGCCTGGGCCGAACTTGGCGGTCTTCTGGTCCTCGCCCAGAACGGGGACCGGCTGGCTTACACGGCGCTCTTGCAAGGATTGCTGCCCTATCTGCGCGCCCTTGCGGGCCGCCGGCTGGCCCATCGTCAGGACATTGACGATACGGTTCAGGACATATTCCTGTCGATCCATGCCATCCGGCACACATACGATCCCGAACGTCCCCTGCGTCCCTGGATACATGTCATCGCCGAGCGGCGCATTACGGACCGCCTGCGACGGCTTTATCGCGAACAGGCGCGCGAAGTGCCGCTTCCCGACGATGCCGGGGAAACCTTTGCTAGCGCTGACACGAATATGTCAGTTGAGGCCAGTCTCGATATGCGGGCCGTGCACCTCGCTTTGGAGCAATTGCCGCCGGGACAACGGCAAGCCATCGCGCTGGTGAAATTGAAGGGTATGTCGTTGCGCGATGCTGCCTCGGTGACGGGCCAAAGCGAAGGCGCGATGAAACTGGCCGTTCACCGTGCCGTCAAGGCGTTGCGGCGCGCGCTCGGCCATAACGACGCGCAAGGTGGATAGAGATGACGGATCAGGCGGAACAGCTGATCAGCGACTTGGCGACGGATTTGACACCGGTCCGGCCCTTGCGGCCGCCTTTGTTGCGCGCCGCGATCTGGCTGGCGATTGCGGTGACGATCAATGCAATTGCCGTCGCGCTGCATGGTTTGCGACCGGATATTCTAAGCCTCTTGAAGACTCCCAGCTATACGATGCTGCTGGCCGCGACAGTGCTGACCGGCTTGCTGGCGGCAATTGCCGTTTTCCAGATCAGCATTCCGGGACGGTCGCCGCGTTGGGCGCTCTTGCCGGTTCCCGGCCTCATCTTGTGGGTTGCCTCGGCGGGCTATGGCTGCCTGACCGATTGGATACGCATGGGACCGGAGGGATTGGCGCTCGGTACCAGCTTCCATTGCTTTTCCTGGATCGTCGGGCTCAGCCTGCCACTCAGTCTCGGTCTCTATTTGATGGTCAGACACGCGGCCTGGATTCGTCCCGGCCTGACATTGACACTCGGGATGCTCTCGACCGCCGCCCTGGTCGCGGCCGGCCTCTCGCTGTTCCATCCGCTCGATACATCGCTGATGATCCTCATCTGGCATGGCGGCTCGACCCTGCTGCTGGTCGGACTTTCGACCCTCGGCATCCCGTTATTCCGTCCCCAACAGCTCTGACTTTCTTCATGGAAAGGCGTTGAACATGCAAATCGATCGCCTTGACCATCTGGTATTGACGGTCGCGGATATCGACCGGACTTGCCGCTTCTATGTCGATGTGCTGGGCATGAAGCTCGTCAGCTTCGGCGCCGGACGCAAGGCCCTGGCCTTCGGCAATCAAAAGATCAACCTGCATCTGGCCGGCCATGAATTCGAGCCGAAGGCCCAAAAGCCGATGCCCGGCTCGGCCGATCTCTGCTTCATCGCCGCGGTGCCATTGGGCACGGTTCTCGCGGATTTAGCGCGTCACGGCATCGCCGTGCTCGAAGGACCTGTTCGCCGCACCGGCGCTGTGGGTCCGATCAACTCGGTCTATGTCCGGGATCCCGATGACAATCTGATCGAAATCTCAAGCTACGAAAATTAAAGCCGCGACGCCGCATCGTTTGCCGCTTCTTGCTGCACGAATTCCCGGAAAGCGGCAACCTTCGGCAAGCGCCCCATCCCCGGCGGATGCACCAGATAATAGCCCCAGCCCTCGCCCATCGTCAGATCGAAAACCGGCACAAGCTGACCGGTCTTGATCTCCTCCTCGACGAGGTTGCGCATGACCAGCGCGATACCCTGACCGCTCAGCGCAGCAGCGACCAGGACATGCTCGTCATCAAAGAGCTGTCCCTGCTGAGCGAGGGCGGGATCCAGTCCGGCGATCGTCAGCCATTCCAACCATTCCTCATTGGTTTCGTCATGCAATAAGGCCGCCCTGACGATGTCGCTGCGGTCACGCAAGCCTAACCCTTCCACGTAATCGGGAGCCGCAACAGGCAACAGGACGATCGGCGCAATCAATTGTGCCTTCAGTCCCGGCCAATGACCTTTCCCGGTTCGGATGGCGATATCCAACCCCTCGGCCGCGATGTCGAGCACGGCCTTGGTGTGCCGGATCGATATCTCGATATCCGGATGACGCGCGGCGAAGCGGCCAAGACGCGGTGCCAACCAGCGTGCACCGAAGAAGGGTGTCGTGGTGATGGTCAGAAGTGCCTTGGCGCGTTTGAGATCGGCGACCGCATGTTCCAGCGTTGCGAAAGCGGCCGTTGCGGCCGGCAGCAGCCGCTCGCCCGCCGCCGTCAGGGCCAGGCGCCGTGTCGTGCGTTCGAACAGGGGCTGGCCGAGTTGATCCTCTAGCGCCCGCACCTGGTGGCTCACCGCTGCCTGGGTGACATGCAGTTCCGCCGCCGCCCGGGTGAAGCTCAATAACCGACCGGCAGCCTCGAAGACGCGCAGAGCAGGCAAAGAAGGCAGGCGTTCACTCATGGGAAGTCCGATTACTCATGAATAAAACTATCTAATCATCGGCCACTTTCAATATGTTCTCGTTTGTCGATCGCGTCAATTCAGCGCCAAATAATCAAACTAATAGGAGTTTCAGCGCAAGGATTTTGCGCCGCCGCATAGGAGGTAGAAATGAATCATGAAGATTTCTTGGGTCTTCTCGTCTTCGGTCTGAGCCGGGGGACTGTCCCTCCACGTAGCCCGCGAGGCGCTCAAAAGCTGGGTGAGGAATTTCCCCGCGATGAGACTGTCCTGCGCAAAAGCGAAGCGGGGACCATCCGGCAATTGCCTGAGACGCAGTTTTGGATGCATCGGGTGATAGCTGGAATGCATCATCTCCTGGGTGGGAAAGTGCAATCTTGCCGATAGTTGCCTCGGGCGGTCACAGCTCTCCACAAGTTTAAATCGGGCCGACCGGCAAGAAAAACTTGCGACGCCGCGAGAAACATTCGTTTGTCTACTCAATAAGTAGAGATTTAACTTCCAAGTGCCAGGACGTCGCGCGCAGCGCCGGGCAAAACGCTTATCCTATCAGGCACTTGGGAGACCAGAATGTTGAAAAACATCGCAAAAATACTAACCGGCGCGGCCATTTTGACACTTACCGCCACTGCCGCTTTGGCTGCCGACAATGAGTTGACGATCGGCTATCAGACGACGATCGATCCCGCCAGGGTCGCGCAGGCCGATGGCGCCTATGAGAAGGCGACGGGCTGGAAGATCAATTGGCGGAAATTCGATTCCGGAGCCGATGTGATTGCCGCCATCGCCTCGGGCGACCTTGATATCGGCTATGTCGGATCCAGTCCGCTGGCCGCCGCTGCCACCCGCCAATTGCCGATCCAGACCATCTTCGTTGCAAGTCAGATCGGCGAATCCGAAGCGCTCGTCGTCCGCAACGGCGCCGGCATCGAGAAGCCGCAGGATCTTATCGGCAAGAAAGTGGCCGTCCCCTTCGTCTCGACCACTCATTACAGCCTGCTGGCGGCGCTGAAGCATTGGAACATCGAAGCCAGCAAGGTTCAGATCCTCAACATCCGCCCGCCGGAAATCGCAGCGGCCTGGGCACGCGGTGACATCGATGCCGCCTATGTATGGGACCCCGCACTGGGCAAGATCAAGGAAAGCGGCAAAGTGCTGGTCGCTTCGACCGAGGTCGCCAAATGGGGCTCGCCGACTTTCGATGCCTATATCGTCCGCACTGAATTCGCCAAGGCCCATCCCGATGTCGTGACCGCCTTCGTGAAAGTCACCGGCGATGCCTATGCAGCTTACAGCAAGGATCCCAAGGCCTGGGTTGCCGATGCCGCCAATGTGAAAAAGATCTCGCAAGTGAGCGGCGCCAAGGTTGAGGACATCCCGACTTTGCTCGCCGGCAACCACTTTCCGCTGCTGCCGGAACAGGCTTCGGCTGAGCTGCTAGGCGGCGGTACGGTCAAAGCCCTGACGCAGACGGCGGCCTTCCTGGTCGAACAGAAGAAGGTGCAGGCGGTGCTGCCGGATTATACTCCCTACGTCACCAATCAGTTCGTCAAGTCGGCGATCACCACCAACTGACCATACGACGGCGTGTAGCCACCGGGCTGCACGCCGTTCGCCCGTCTGATCGATCCGCGACAGCATTCATAGAAAAACGAAGAGCGCCGATATGTCACTCCTCTCCGTTGATCATCTTTCCGTTGCCTATCAAGACAAGGCCAACCGTCCGGTCCAGGCCCTGCAGGACGTTTCACTGGGTGTCGCCGCCGGCGAATTGGTCGTGGCGCTTGGGGCATCGGGTTGCGGCAAGACCACCCTGTTGAATGTCATGGCCGGTTTTCTGCCGCCGACCTCGGGCAATGTGCAATTTCGCGGCGAGGAGGTCACGGGCCCGGCAGCGGATCGCGGCGTCGTCTTTCAGAATGACGCCCTGTTTCCCTGGCTGACCGTGCGCGGTAATGTCGAATTTTCGCTGCGCTTGAAGCAATGGCCGAAATGGCAGCGCCGCAGCCGTGTCGACGCGCTGTTATCGATGGTCGGTCTCGCCAAGGTCGCGGAACAGCCGATCTGGTCGCTCTCCGGCGGCATGCAGCAGCGCGTGGGATTGGCGCGTGCACTGGCCAATGACCCGGAGGTTCTGCTGATGGATGAGCCGCTCGGCGCCCTTGATGCGATCACGCGTCAGAGCATGCAGACCTTGATCCTTGATCTCTGGGGCCGCACGCATAAAGGCATCTTCCTCATTACCCATGAGATCGAAGAGGCTGTCTTCATGGCGAGCCGGCTGGTCGTCATGTCGCCTGGTCCGGGCCGCATCGTCGCCAGCCGGGAACTCGATTTCAGCCGCCGCTACCTGGCAGGCGAATCCGCCCGCAGCATCAAATCCGATCCAGTCTTCGTTGCCACCCGCGAGGAAGTGCTGAGCCTGATCCTGGAAACTCTGACCGGCAAAGAGGCAGCGCTTGACGATGGCCTGAGCGCCGGCGACAAATTCGCCCCCAATTTCACCCGGCATTGATGGAGCGATTCATGGTCGACGCCACGACGGAAGCGCTGCCATCGGCCGGCCAGCGCCAGGCAAAATCCCGCAACCTGAAACCCGCGCGCAACTCGCGCTACCTGACGCTCTGGGTTGCCGCCACGACCAGCCTGGGCTGGATCGTGTTGTGGTGGCTGGCCAGCGAATTGAAGCTGGTCCAACCGCTCTTTCTGCCCTCTCCCGCCTCGGTGATCAGCCAGTTCGTGGCCGTTTCCCGCGACGGCTTCGTCGACGCCACCTTGGGCCAGCATGCCGCCGCCAGCCTGCTGCGGATCGGCCTGGCTTTGCTGGCGGCGTTGCTGACCGCGGTTCCCGTCGGATTCGGGCTGGGTCTCAGTCCGATCCTGCGCGGTGTTTTCGATCCCATCATCGAATTCTACCGTCCGATCCCGCCGCTGGCTTATCTGCCGCTGGTGGTGATCTGGTTCGGGATCGGCGAGTTTTCCAAAGTATTACTGATCTATCTCGCCATGTTCGGTCCGATCGCCATCGCCACGGCGGCCGGCGTGCGCGCAGTGCCGGCCGACCGCATCCGCGCCGCACAGGCGATGGGTGCCGCGCGCAGCCAGGTCCTGCGCCTGGTGATCCTGCCGAACTCCCTGCCCGAGATCCTGACCGGCATCCGCATCGGCCTGGGCAGCGGCTGGTCGACCTTGGTGGCCGCAGAACTGGTCGCCGCAACACGCGGGCTCGGCTTCATGATCCAATCGGCGTCGCAATTCCTGGTCACCGATATCGTGGTGATGGGCATTCTGGTGATCGCCGTCATCGCTTTTGCCCTCGAACTCGTCGTGCGCGGGATCGAGCGGCTGCTGACGCCCTGGAAGGGGCATCTTTAAAGACTTGGAGATTAGACCATGAGCAATCGGACAATCGCCGATCGCATCACCGTGACGGCCTTGAGCCCCACCATCGGCGCCCTGATCGGGAATGTCGATCTCGGCAGCGAGCTTGACGATCGGGCAATCGAACGGATCAACCGGGCGCTGCTCGATCACCAGGTGATCTTCTTCGAGGACCAGCATCTGACGTCCCAACAACAGCGCGATTTCGCCGCGCGTTTCGGTAAGCTGCATATTCATCCGCTCTATCCAACAGTCCAGGACGCGGAAGAGATCATCATTCTCGATACCCATAACGACAATCCGCCAGATAACGACAACTGGCACACCGATGTCACGTTCATCGAAACGCCGCCTTTGGGCGCCATCCTCTATGCACGGCAGATACCACCGATCGGCGGCGATACCTGTTGGTCGAATATGGTTGCGGCCTATGAGGCGCTGTCGCCGGCCTTCCGCAGCTTTCTCGACGGCCTGACCGGCGAACATGATTTCGAAAAATCCTTTCCCCGCGACCGTTATGGTGCGACATCTGAGGATGAAGCTCGCTGGCTGAAGACCCGCGCCACCCATAAACCGGTGAGCCATCCCGTCGTGCGCACCCATCCGGTCACCGGCAGGAAGGGGCTCTTTATCAATGAGGGCTTCACCACGCGCATCAAGGAGCTGAGCAAGCCCGAAAGCGATGCCGTGCTCAATTTGCTTTTCGCCCATATCGCCAAGCCCGAATTCGTCATCCGCTGGCGCTGGAAGCCGAATGCCGTGGCGTTCTGGGATAATCGCTGCACGCAGCATTACGCTTTGGCAGATTACCTGCCGCATCGGCGCATCATGCACCGCGCCACCATCATTGGTGACAAGCCGGTTTAGCCTGCCCCCTCCCGGCAGCAAACCTTTGTTCGCATCATGAAAGGAGATCGATATGCCGCAGCCTCAGGGTCGTACGATCGCCATTATCGGTGCGGGATTCAGCGGCTCGCTGCTGGCGCTGCACCTGCTGCGGCGCTGTGAGCCGGAAGACCGGATTCTGCTGATCGAGCGCAATCAGCGTTTCGGCCTGGGGCTGGCCTATTCGACTGGCAATTCCAACCATCTGCTGAATGTGCGGGCGGGCAATATGAGCGCCTTCTCGGATCAGCCGGATCATTTCGTGCAATGGCTGCGCAGCCTGCCGACGGAAACGCGTCAGCAGTTGGATGAATATCCGGGACCGAACAGCTTTGCGCCGCGCGGCTTGTTCGGCCGCTATGTACAGCAATTGCTGGGGGATCGCATCTGGCGTCAGGGGAACGACCGTAATCTCTTCCTGGTGACGGATGAAGCGGTCGCGCTGCATCGGGAAGAAGATCATTGGTCGGTCGAATTGGCCGTGGGCCGTCGTCTGGCAGTGGATCACGCCGTCCTTGCCGTCGGCAATTTTCCACCGGCCCGTTCACAACCTGGCTATTTCGGCGATCCCTGGGACCCGTCCGCCTTGGCGGAACTCCATCCGGACGCTCCCGTCTTGCTGGTCGGTACCGGCTTGACGATGATCGACACGGTCATCTCGCTTTTGGACCAGCAGCATCGCGGGAAAATTCATGCCGTGTCGCGACGGGGATTGCTGCCCCGCATGCACGGCGCCGTCGCGCAACCCCGGGCGTTTCCCACACCACCCCAGGGAAAATCACTTCGGCGGCTGGTACGCGATGTCCGGGCAACGGTCGAACAGGCCGCAGCAGAAGGAACCGATTGGCGCGCCGTCATCGACGCCCTGCGGCCTCATACGCAGCGCCTCTGGCTGGAGATGCCGGAACAGGAACGCCGCCGCTTCCTGCGGCATGTCCGACCCTGGTGGGATGTCCATCGCCATCGTGCCGCGCCGAAGATTTTTGCCCGGATTCAAGAGGCGCAACGGCACGGTCAGCTGCAACTGACTGCCGCAAGGATTGCGCGGATCGATCCCTGTATCGGCGCGGTCCAGGTGACGCTGACACCGAAATATGGCGAACTGTCGACATTGACCGTCGATCGCGTGATCGACTGTTCCGGCCTGCAAAGCGATTTCGCCAGGATCGATCGTCCGTTGATCAGGCAGTTGTTGGACGCCGGTCATATTCGGGCCGATGGCCTGCGCCTCGGCATCGATATTGCCGCCAATGGGGCGGTCGTCAATACAGCCGGCGTGACCCAGGGCGACCTCTTTGCCGTCGGCCCGCTGACCAAAGGCGCCTATTGGGAAATTGTCGCCGTGCCCGATATCCGCCTTGCCTGTGAACAGCTTGCGGTGCATCTGATATCGATACCGGCGCGGCACCAAGCGCCTCACCGGCCATCGGCAGAGATCATCGCCTTCGATCCTCCATCCCTTAACCGCCTGGCTCGCTAGACCATCCTGGAAGGATCGGATTTCCCAGCGCCGATTGACGCGCAATCGCACCTGCTTTGCCGGGCGCATGTCCGAAGGCCTGGCGGTAGGCGCGGGAGAAATGAGCCCGGCTGGCAAAACCGGTGGCGAGAGCCACTTCACTGACGGCTTGCCGGCTATCCGTCAGCAATTGACGCGCCCGATCCAGGCGGAGACTGATATAGAAATTCTTCGCGGTTTGGCCCAGATGAATTTGGAACAGCCGTTCCAGTTGCCGCTGCGATATCGCCAGCCGAGCAGCAAGCACACCGAGTTGCAGTGGCTCGTCCAATGTCTGCTCCATCAACTCGATGGTCCGGGAAACAAGGGGATGGGTGACGCGATAGCGCTGGCTCGGCGTCATACGTTGCGGGTCGTTGCCGGGACGGATTCGCGGATGCACGATCTGTTCGGCAACGGCGCCGGCCAATTTCTCGCTGCCGCGCAACGCCACGAGATGCAGCATCATATCGATCGGCGCCGTACCGCCCGGACAGGTCAGGCGGTCGCGGTCCAGTTCAAAGACATTGGCACTGGTTTCGATATCGGGAAATTCCTCCGCGAAGGCGGCCAGACTTTCCCAATGCAACGTGACACGGCGCCCGGCCAGCAGCCCTGCCCTCGCCAGGATGAAAGGACCCGTATCGATACCGCCCAGCAATGTGCCGTGGCGCGCCAGATTGCGCAGCTTGGCGTAATCACGCTGTGCGATCCGGCCTTCCGGTTCGAAGCTTGCCATGACGAACAGGATCGGCAGATCTCTGACCTCGGCCAGCGACTGGCCGGCCGCGACGGGGATTCCGTTGCTGGCGACGACCGCAGCGCCGTCGGTGGAAATAAAGCTCCAGTCGAAATCCAGACCGCCCAGCCGGTTGGCGATGCGCAGGGGCTCGATGGCGCAAAAGAGCTCCAGCATGGAAAATTTCGGCAGCAGCAGGAAGCCGATGCGGGGCTCGGCAAGGGCCCAGCCGGCGGATTGTGGAGCGGCATGGCCTGGACTGGGGGTTTTAGACTGCATGCGACCGTTTCGAGCTTTTTTGCGCCTTGGCGAAAAATAGCACATATATGGCGAGAAATGAATGCTGCAATGCGGGAAAGGCACTTTAGCATTTATGAATGAACCCCGGCACAGGATGCCGGTGCAAGCAAGAACAAGGGGGAGAGAAACCAATGTCTGCGGCGCAGAATTTGATCGCCAATACCGTGTTGCGGCAGAACGGCCTGGCCGTCACCTGGCAGGATGGCAGCGAGCAGTGTTTTCATCCGATCTGGCTGCGCGAGCGCCTGCCGCAAGCGGACATCCTGGAGCCTCGCACGGGGCAACGGCTGATCGAAGCCGCCGAACTGCCGCTGGATCTCAAAGTGACCGCGCTCGAGCAGCCCGAAGACGATCATCTCGCCCTCACCTTCAGCGACGGCTACCGCGCGACCATCCTTGCCGGTTGGCTGCGCCAGATCTCCCGTCCTGCCGCGACCGGTCAGACCGCGCCGGAGCTCCAGACCTGGGACGCCGCGCTGGCATCGCGGCCTGAAGCCGACCTGCATCACCTGCAGAAGAGCGATAAGGCGCTCGGCGATATGCTGCAGGCCTTGCATCGCTATGGCTTCATGATCGTCCACAATGTCCCGACCGAAATGGACGGCGCATTGGAGCTGGCACAATGCATCGGGCCGATCAGAATCACCAATTGGGGCGGTCTCGCTGATGTGAAAGCCATTCCCCAGGCCTATGACCTGACCATGACCACACGCGGGCTGGAACAGCATGCCGACAACCCCTATCGCAATCCGGTGCCGGGCTACATCTTCCTTCATTGCCTGCGCAACGATGCCGAAGGCGGCGAATCTGTTATCGTCGACGGTTTTCGCGTGGCGCAGGAACTGCATCGGCGCGACCCGCAGGCTTTCGAGGCATTGGTGCGGATACGCCCGCGCTTCCGTTATGCCGATTCAACGGCCATCCTGGAAAGCGATGGTCCCTTGATCGAGCTGGATGGCGATGGCCGTCTGTTCCAGGTGCGTTACAACAACCGCACGGAGATGATCGAGAACCTGCCCTACGAAACGCTCGAAAATTATTATCGTGCAAGGCAGCTTTATTTCCGGCTGCTGAATGATCCGAAGCTGACACTGACCTTCAAGCTGGGCCCGGGCGACTGTATGATCATGGATAACTACAGATTGCTGCATGGCCGCAAGAGCTTCAAACTCGAGACCGGTATGCGTCATATGCGGCAATGCTACATGGATCGCGACACGGTTGACAGCAAGCGCAAGGTGCTGGCCCGTCAGCAGCATCCGCTGGCCGCCGAATAATCAATCAGGGAAAGATGCGGGGACAGACAATGACCATCATTCGCTTCACCAGCTTTGCCACCAGCACAGCCGAGGAATGGGCCCATATCGGCGACAAGTTCACCACCTATGAGCACGGTCTGGTTGATCGCCTGCTCGGCGCCATGGAGCGCTTGAAAGGCGGCGATCTCGGCTATCCGGTCGATCGCTATGAACATTCGCTGCAGACGGCAACGCGGGCCATGCGTGCCGGTGCGGACGAAGAGACGCTTGTTTGCGCACTGTTCCATGATATCGGCGACGACCTCGCCCCGGTCAATCATGGCGCGCTTGCGGCCGATATCCTGCGCCCCTATGTCAGCCCGCTGAATTTCTGGATGGTGCAGAATCACGAAGCTTTCCAGGGCTATTATTACAACCACTTCTTCGGCGGCGACCGTTTCGCCCGCGAAAAACATCGCGGTCACCCGGGCTTCGAACGGACGGCACGCTTCACCGACGAATGGGACCAGACGGCCTTCGATCCCAATTACGATACCTTGTCGCTCGATGTCTTCCGGCCGATGGTCGAGCGCATCTTCGGACGCAAGCCGTGGGGTGACCATACGAAAGAATAGCGGCCGCTCAGGCACAAAAAACGCCGCCGATCGAAAGACCGGCGGCGTTTTTTGCTTCGCCAAGAGGCCTAGGCCTCGGCTTCTTCATCCTCATCGGCAACCGGCCGATGGACTTCATGGCCGCGGCCAACTTTTGCCTTGATCCATTCCCGGGCCCGCTGGAACACCACATACAGCATCGGAATGAGAAAGATACCGACTGCTGAAGCGGCCAACATGCCACCGAAGACAGGTGTGCCGACCGCGCGCCGCGTCGCGGCACCGGCGCCAATGGCCGTGACCAGCGGCAAGAGGCCCAGGATGAAGGCGAAGCTGGTCATCATCACCGGACGGAAACGCAACCTTGCGCCTTCCAGGGCGGCATCGATAATGCTCTTACCGCTCTCTCGCTGCAATTTGGCAAACTCGATGATCAGAATGCCGTTCTTCGCCGCCAAGGCAATGAGCACGACGAGACCGATCTGGGCATAGACGTCGAAACTGAGACCCGTCACGACGAGGGCGATGATCGCCCCCATGACGCCGGTGATCACGGATAGCAGCACAGGTACCGGAATGGTCCAGCTCTCATAAAGGGCTACCAAGAACAGATAGGCAAAGAGCACGGCCATGCCGAGCACGATCGGCGTCTTGCCCGCCGCTTCGATTTCCTGCAAGGCGGTGCCGGTCCATTCAAAGCTGAAACCTTGCGGCAGCACCCGTTGCGAGATCTCTTCCATATGCGCCAAGGCTGTGCCGGTACTGGTGCCGGGCGCGGCGCCGCCATTGATGGTAACGGCGCGGAAGCCGTTATAGCGGGTGATACCCTGCGGCACCAAGCGAGTCTGGATTTCCAGCAGGGAACGTAGCGGCACCATGCCGCCGGTCTGATTTCGGACATAGATATTGTAAATATCATCTATCCGCCGGCGATAATCCTGCTCTGCCTGAATCTGTACCTGCCATGTACGACCATAAAGGTTGAAGTCGTTGACATAGAAGCCACCCAAGGTGATCTGCAGCGCATTGAAGATGTCCGAGATATTGATGCCGAGTGCCTGCGCCTTGTCACGATCGATGTTCAGGAACAGCGACGGTGTGCTGGACGAATAGGTGCTGAAGACGCCGGCCAATTGTTTGTCTTCATTGGCCGCGACGACGATCCCACCCATGAGTTGAGCCATCTGCTGGGTGGTGCTGGTGCCGCCGCGGTCCTCCAGCATGTACTGGAACCCGCCGGTCGTGCCGAGGCCGATAATCGGCGGCAAATTGAACGGCACGATAACGGCGCCCTGCACAGCGAGCAATTTGCCACGCAGGCGGCCGAGAATGGCCTGCACGCGATCCGCCGGATTGGTGCGTTCCGCATAGGGCTTCAAGGCAACAACGAAGAAGCTCGCATTCGACTGCGCGATACCATCGATGAAGTTGAAACCGACGACCGAGAGCACGTCACGCACGCCGGGTTCCTGCTTGACGATATCCTCAACCTGCTTCGTCACCACGGCATTGCGACCGACCGAGGCGCCGTCAGGCAATTGCATGGCGGCGAAAAAGTAGCCCTGATCCTCATCCGGCAGGAAGCCCTGCGGCGTCCGTCCCATCAGGACAAAGGCGAAGAAAGCCAGCCCGCCAACCACAAAGACGCTGATGATGGAGACCCGGATGAGGCGCTGGACGATGGCGGCATAGCCATCGCGCACCTTATCAATGCCCCGAAGGACATATTTGATCGGCCCCTTGCTGGAATGGCCGCGGGTCAACAGAACCGAGCAGAGGGCCGGGCTGAGCGTCAGCGCATTGACTGCCGAAATCAGCATCGACACCGAAACGGCGATGGCGAATTGGCGGAACAGCTCGCCGCTCAGGCCCGGGATGAAGGCAACGGGGATGAAGACCGACAGCAGCACCAGCGTAATGGCGATGATCGGGCCGGTGATCTCGGCCATCGCCTTCTTCGTCGCATCCGCCACACTGAGCAGCGGTTCTTCTTCCAGGACGCGTTCGACGTTTTCGATCACCACGATGGCATCGTCGACCACGATGCCGATCGCCAGCACCAAGGCCAAAAGTGAAACCGTATTGGCCGAAAAACCGATCGCCAGCATCACGGCAAAGGTACCGATGATGGAAACCGGGACAGCGATCAAGGGAATCAGCGTTGTTCGCAGCTTGCCAAGGAACAGATAGACGACGATGGCAACCAGCACGAAGGCTTCGAGCAGGGTCTTGATCACCTCTTCGATCGTCGACGTAATGAAGACGGTCGAATCGTAGAAGACCTTGTATTGAACGTCCTGCGGAAACGACTTCGACAGTTCGTCCATCTTGGCACGGACTGCATTCGACACCTGCACCGCATTGGCACCGGGCGACTGGTAGATACCGATCGCCGCGCTGGGCACGCCATTGAAACGGGTGTATCGGTCCGAAGATTGCGCACCCAATTCGACCCTGGCGACATCCGATACGCGGACCACGGAACCGTCCGGATTGGCGCGCAGCACAATGTTCTTGAATTCATCCACCGTGGTCAATCGACCCTTGGTGGTCAGGTTTATCTGCAATTGCTGATCGGTCGACATCGGCTGTGCCCCGATGCGCCCGACCGCCGCCTGGATATTCTGCGATTGAATGGCATTGGCGACGTCATTCGGGGTCAGATTGAAACTGGTCAGCCGGTCTGGGTTGAGCCAGAGCCGCATGGAATAATTGAGCGGACCGAACAGGCTCGCATCGCCGACCCCCGGTATGCGCTTCAGCTGATCGAGAATGTAAATGGTTGCGTAGTTGTTCAGGAACAGCGGACCATTGCTGCCTTGCGGCGAGAACAGGGTGATACCATAGAGCAGCGCGGAGCTTTTCTTCTTGATGGTCAAGCCCTGCTTGTTCACTTCGGCTGGCAAAACGGGCTCTGCCAACACGGCGCGGTTTTGCACATTCACCGTATTGATGTCAGGGTCCGTGCCAAGCTCGAAGGTGACCGTCAGGCTGTAGCTTCCGTCGGCACCAGAGATCGATTGCATATAGAGCGCCTTATCGACGCCTATCACCTGCTGTTCGATCGGCTGTGCCACGGTCGTTTCGACCACACCCGCATCTGCACCGGGATAGGTGGCCGTGACGGAGACCTGCGGCGGAACGATATCGGGAAACTGGGCGACCGGAATCTGTGTCAGGGCAATCAAACCTGCGATCGTGATGACGATCGAGATAACGAAAGCGAGACGGGGGCGGTCGACAAAGACCGCGGAAATCATTGGCTGGCCCCCTTATTGGTGCCACCTTGTTGTTCCGTCGCTCCTGCTGGTTTTTCGTCCGTTGCCGGTTTCTCTCCTGTTGCTGGCTTCTGGCTGGCAGGCGGGCTCTGCCCTTGATCAACCGGCGGCTTGGTCTCGATTTCAGTCGGCGTGACCACCCCGCCGGGCTTCACCTTTTGCAGCCCTTCCACAATCACCCGTTCGCCCGGCTGCAATCCCTTGGTCACGACATAATCAGCGCCATCGGTCTGACCGAGTTCGACGATTCGGGCGCCGACCTTGTTGTCCTTATCGACCACCAGCACCTGCGTACCGCCTTGAGCCGTCTGCACTGCGGCCTGGGGAATCACCAGCCGGTCCTGCGGATGGCGTTCCTGCAAGATAACCTTGACATATTGCCCGTCGATCAACTCGCGCTCGGGATTGGGCACCGTCGCGCGCATCAAAACAGTATCCGTCGCCTGCACCACCTGAGGGCTGGTAAAATTCCAGCGTCCCGTGTGCGGATATGTCGCTCCGTCAGGGAAGCGGATCACGAATTCGATCTTTGTGAGAGAACCGTCATCCTGCCTACGCGACTCCCGGATCTCCTGCAGCTTTTCCTGGCTGACCGGGAAAGTCACATACATCGGATCTTGCGTCACCACGGTTACCAATGGCTTGGAGGATGGGCTAACCAGATTGCCCACATCGTAACTCTTCTCGCCGATCTTACCGTCCACGGGGGAATAGATGTCCGTGTAGCCGAGATTGATGCGTGCCTGTTCCAATTGCGCTTGGCTCAGGAGCACCTGGGCCTTTCCCGCGTCGCGGGCCGCCTTGTCCTTATCCACGGTGGATTGCGGCGTGTACTGTTGCTTCACCAGTTGCAGATCGCGCTGGTATTGAATTTCAGCATTGGCAAGGTTGGCCTGGGCGGCGGCCACTTGCGCGCTGAATTGATCGACCTGCGCCTGAAACATATCCTTCTCGATGGTGTACAGCAGATCGCCTTTCTTGACCTCCTGCCCTTCGATGAAATGCTGCGCCTCCAGAAAGCCTTCTACCCGTGCCAGAATATCGACTTGGCTGGTTGCCTCGACCCGGCCGATGAATTCATCGCCTTTGGCAACCGGTCTTGCCTTCACCGTCTCGACGCCGACTGCCGGCGGCGGCGCAGCCTGCGCCGCCTGTTGCTGCCCCTGCTTCTCGCCGCACCCGGCCATCAGCAGAAGGGCGGCACCAGCCAACAGTACCTTTTTCATGGACGAAATCATCAACCCCACCGTCAGCAAAGATCACAGATGATTAGCCGACTCCGCCCACCGGGATCGACAATTCTTAAGCGGGTATCGATGCATGCGGACGGATCACGGGTCAAGAGTTAACACATGCCACTCTTGTTACAGGAATGCCTGATTCATGAAGGTGTTAGGTGGCTCTGCGGCAGTTTGCCCACCGCCGATCAATAACACTTTCCGGGCTACGGCCAATCCGTAAGACCGCTGTCGCTTCGCAATGCAACATCGGGAACTGCAAATAGACATATGTCATCATCAGCCTCAATTCCCGCGGCATCATCGCGCCCGTATTCTTGCAATATACTGCATATTCATGCATTATCACGCACGAACATGCAGCATCCTGGCAGAACAATGCATCCGACAGCCACTCTTCCTGATCAGCGCCGCCGCTATCTCCTGGAGATTCTGGGCAAAGACGGCAAAATCGTTGCTGCCGAGGTCAGCCAACGTCTATCCGTGTCGGAAGACACTGTCCGACGTGACCTGAATGAACTGGCGGCAGCCGGCTTGCTCCGCCGTGTCCATGGCGGCGCCTTGCCACTCTTGCCCATGACGCCGGCCGCTGCGCCCTTTGCCGTCAGGCTGACGGAAGATGTCGCAGCCCGCGCGGCGCTGGGTCAGATGGCAGCTACCCTGATCCGGCCCGGTCAGACGGTGCTGCTGGATGGCGGCACGACCATGTTGTCGGTCGCACAGCACCTTCCGCTTGATTTGCAGGCCACCATCATCACACCGAACCTGCCGGCTGCGCTCAGCCTGATCGATCACCCTGGCATCGAGATCATCGTGCTTGGCGGCCATGTGGACAAGACCGAAAGGATCAGCACCGGTATCGCTGCCTGGGAGGCATTGCAGGACGTTTCCGTCGATCTATGCCTGCTGGGCGTCTGCGGGATCGATGCCAAGGCCGGTATGGCCGAATTGACGCTTGATGGAGCCCGCCTCAAGCGCGGCATGATAGCGGCAGCGGCAGAAGTCGCGACAGCCGTCGCCAGCAGCAAGATCGGAACCCGGGCACCTTTCCCGATCGGGCCCGTCACCGATCTCACTTATCTCATCACCGAGCGTGACATATCGCCGGAGCGCCTGGAGCCTTACCGGGATGCCGGCGTCAGCGTCATGTTGGCAGCATCATGATGTCCGATGAACAGACCATCGCCCGCCGCGCAATCGGCAGCCGGCAGCAGCGACCGGCCGCGGCCCGCCTGGCAACGCGCGCTGTCTTCCTGTCGAATGGCCTGATTCTATCCAGCTGGGTACCGTTGATTCCTTTGGCCAAGGAACGCCTGGCGATGAGCGAGGCGGTCTTGGGCCTTGTCTTGCTGGCACTCGGCGCTGGCGCGCTTGTCGCCATGCCGGCCTCTGGTTTGTTGATCGTCCGCTTCGGCTCACGCAGGGTCGTCCTGATCGCCAGCCTGATCTTCTTTTCAATGCTGCCAATCCTGGCCTGGGCACCGGCCATTCCGCTTCTGGCTGCAAGCCTGTTCGTCTTCGGCGCAGCCAGCGGAACGATGGACATTGCAATGAATGCACAGGGTGTGGCTGTCGAACATCTCGGCAGCAAGCCCATTTTCTCTTCCCTGCACGGCATGTTCAGTGTCGGCGGGATCCTTGGCGCGAGCCTCTGCGGGGCGCTCATGCATCTATCGCTCAACCCGGTCATCGCCGCGGCGGCGATCTCGCTCACTATGGCCATCCTGGTGATCAGTCAGTACCGCGCCATGCTGCCCGGCGGCGGTGGAAGGTCCGGCGGCAAATCATTCAGCCGGCCGGCCGGACTCGTGGTCCTGCTCGGTCTCCTGGCACTTGCGGGCGCCATGGCCGAGGGGGCGATGATGGATTGGAGCGCCGTCTTCCTGCGCTTCAATCGAGGATTCGGTGAAGCCACGGCCGGTCTCGGTTTCGCCGCATTCTCATTGACCATGGCGACCGGTCGATTGACGGGGGATTGGATCGTCACCAGGATCGGCACGATCTCAACCATTCGCTACGGCAGCGCCCTTGCGGCATTCGGTATGTTCCTTGCCACGGCCAACGGCAACGGTTCCATCGTCCTTATCGGCTTTGCCTTAACCGGTCTTGGCCTCGCGAATGTCGTCCCGCAGCTTTTCGGAATAGCCGGCCGCCTGCCTGGCCTGTCGCCCGGCGTGGCCATTTCCGCCGTTGCCACCTTGGCCTATGCCGGCATCCTCGCAGGGCCGCCAGTGATCGGCCCCCTCGCCCAGATCACCAGTCTGCCCATCGCGCTCAGTTTTGTTGCCGGCAGCCTGGTGCTTGTTGCCATCGGCGCGGGCGTCGCGGCAACACAGCCCAGAAGCGATGCAGGCACCGGATGAATGGCGCCGGGATAGGCATCGGCTTCGTCGCTTTGCAGTCGGGGAATCGCCGGTAACGCCAAATCATAAAAGAATCACGTCACGTCAAAGTTCTGAAAGATTTCTTCCGACCGGAGTCGCCTGCATAAGGGCCGCGCGAGATGATCGGGGTCTGGATCCGCCTCTCCAGTCCCCCCGTTCAAGAATGCGTGAGACGGCGTCGAAATCGCCGCTATCGACGTTATAACCCGTGGCATTTGACACGCGATCTTGCCAAGTTGGCGAAACATTCTCACGCCAGTCAATTTCCATTGCTGCTTTCGGCGGTAATGGTTTCCCGATCACCCTCGCAAGACAATACGATCAATCCAGCAGCAGAGGTGCCGATGCGTTTTCCGATCATTCTCACTGGCCTGATTGGTCTGTCCTTAGCCGGCTGCACAACAATCCGCAGCACCGATCCGCAACGTACGGCGACCGAACAGCTACTCATCTCCGTCGCCGCGGACAAAGCGGCTGAAAGCCTCGCCCTCAATATTCCAAAGGGCAACCGCGTCTTCGTCGATGCGGGTAACTTCGAAGGCTATGACAGCAAATACGCGATCGGCGCCATTCGCGACCACGTCTTGCAGCAAGGCCTCCGTCTGGTCAATGACAAGGGTAATGCCGATACGATCGTCGAGATCCGATCGGGAGCACTCTCCGTCGATGACCGCTCGACGCTGATCGGCATCCCCCAAATCAATCTTCCGGTGCCGCTGGCCGGCACGCTAACCCTCCCGGAAATCGCCCTGTTTAAGCGCGAGGTCCAGCAAGGTATCGCCAAATTTGCGGCGACCAGCTATGACACCAAACAAGGCACGTTCGTGTCCTCATCGCGGCCTTTGCCGCAATCGTCCCATCAGAACAAAACGACCCTGCTGTTCTTCATTTCCTGGTCGAGCGACGATCTGAAACGGCCGAAAGACTGATAGGCGGTTCCATATCTGCGACCAAACCGGCGCTAGCCGGCGATCCACATTCGCGGCAGAATGGTTCCACATGCTTGATCGGAACCGCGATGTATCTGCCACCGCATTTCAAGGAAGAAAGACTATCGGTTCTGCACCAGGCGATTCATGATATCGGCCTGGCCACGCTGGTAACTTTCGGAACGGCCGGCCTGGAAGCGAGCCACGTCCCGCTTCTGCTCGACACGACGACCGGAATCGGTGAGTCCGCACCCTATGGTACGCTTTACGGCCATCTGGCCCGCGGTAACCGGCAATTGCAGCGTGCGGTACCGGACGCCGAAGCGCTCGCCATATTTCTAGGTCCGGCCAGCTACGTCTCACCCTCCTGGTATCCGACGAAAGTCGAAACCGGCAAGGTGGTGCCGACCTGGAACTACATGACGGTCCATGCCTATGGCCGCCTGCAGGTCATAGAGGATCCGGATGGCTTGCTGAAAATCGTGACACGACTGACCAATAAGCATGAATCCGGTCGTCAATCGCCCTGGGCAGTCAGCGATGCGCCAAGCGATTTCATCCAGGCGCAGCTTAAGGGCATCATTGGCTTCTCCCTCCCCCTTACCCGCATCGAGGGTAAATGGAAAATGAGCCAGAACCGGCCGGCGGCGGATCGCGCCGGCGTGGCAAGCGGCGCCGCAGCGGAAGGCCGGCAAGATATTCTTGATATCCTGACCGCTATCGACGCGGAAACCCCGGAAAACCACTGAAAATATCCTGACCGCCCAAACCGGGATCGCCCCCTTCCCAAATTGACTTTAAGCCAGTTCCCGAAATCAACCTGACATTTCTGCTATCTGTGATAGCATTTCAGCGCTTGGGACCTCGCGATCTGCGATCGTCTAACGTCCAATGCAGTATTGATGTCGGTCTGCCTTCAATGGGGGAGAACAATGATCGATGCCGTTGCCATACGTCCATCCAAGAAACCCTTTCGCGTTAGGCTGCAGTTCATTGCAGCCTTTTGCACGTTTGGCCTTCTCTCCCTGGTCGTCGCATTACTGAGTTGGCAGGCCTATCGGGGGGCGCAGGATGCCTTGGTCAGCGTCTCTAACGACGCCATCGGCTATATCGGGGAAACCATCAACGAGAAGGTGCGTCGCATCATCGAGCCGGCGAAAGAACAAACCGGCTTTCTGACATTCAGCCCCATTACGCACGCCAACAGCTTGCAGGCCCGCTTACAACAGCTGCCACTTTTTGCCGATGCCCTGGCAAGCAATCCGCTGATCGACTCCTTCTATGTCGGTTATCCAAATGGAGAGTTCATTCTGTTCAGGGCGCTACGCAGCGAACCGGACCACCGTCGCTTCAATGCGCCGAATGCGGCCGTCTTGCTGGTTCAATCGGTGACCGCAGATTCCCAAGGCCGGATGGTGGGAGAATATCGTCTCTACAATGACAAGAACGTTCTACTGACCTCCGAGATTCGGGAAGACTATCAATTCGATCCCCGCAAACGCGCCTGGTTCAGGGAGGCCTTTGCACAAGACCAAACCATTCTGACAGACCCTTACGTCTTTTTCACCACTGAGGCGATCGGCCTGACGATGGCGCGCCGATCAGCGGATGGCAGTGCGGTTATCGGTACAGATGTCAAACTTATGTCGATCGCCGCCGAACTCAGCCATCTGAGAATAACCCCTTCGACCGAAGTCGCGCTTATCGACCAGCAAGGCCGAGTCATTGCCTATCGGGACATGTTGAAAATGATTGTCCGCCCCGGCGATGGAACACTTCACCTGGCAAGCATCGATGAACTCAACGTCCCGCCTCTCCGCCGTGCCGCAGCACTGGCCATGATCGGGTCGACCAAGGCGCGCGAAATGACACAAAGCGATGGGCGAAATTGGCAAGTCGTACAATCGCGGATCGATCTGCCGGATGCGCGCCCCTTGCTGCTATTGATGGCCATTCCGAACGATGAGTTTTTCGCGGCTGCACGCCGGATCGTTTGGCGCCAGGCCACTGTAGCCGGTGCTTTGATGCTGCTGGCCATTCCAATTACCTGGTTTGTCACGCTATGGATGGTTCGGCCGCTGCGCAGGCTGGCACGTGAAACGGCGAAGATCGAGAACTTTGACTTTACCGGCGGGGTCAAGGTCCTAAGCCGCATACAGGAAATCGATACACTTGGCCATGCCCTTGATCGAACGAAGCAGACGATCCGGAAGTTTCTGAAGATCGGCACGGCACTGGCCGCGGAGCGGGATTTCAAGCCATTACTGGACCGCGTGCTGCGAGAGACGATCGCCTTGGTCCGTAGCGATGGCGGCGCCATTTTCATGCCGGATGAAAACGGCAAGGTGCTGATACCGGAAGCCGCTCGCTGGCATGAACATGAAGTTGCCAAAATCGGCACGATACCTCAGCCGATCCCGCTGGATTTACCTGGTATTGCACAGCATCTGTCACAGGCTCTTCACCACAAGGAGATCCGGACGATCGATCATCATTTGACGGATGAGGAACTTGTCATGCTGGGCATACGGCAAATCGTCAGCGGCTTGAACGCCACGAGTCTGGGCCTTATCGTCGTGCCGCTTCTGGACCGCAATCAAGCGCCGATCGGTATCTTGCTGCTCATCAAAGCAACGACGTCAACGAACAGAAAGTGGAATGTCGATGAGAGATTGCTGAAGCTTGTCCGCGCCGTCAGCGGTAGTGCCAGTGTCGCGATCCAGAACAAAGGATTATTTGAATCGCAACGCAATTTGATCGACGCTTTGATCAAGTTGGTCGCGGGCGCCATCGATGCGAAATCGCCCTATACAGGTGGCCATTGCCAGCGCGTTCCGGTCTTGACGCGGATGTTGGCGGCGGCGGCCTGCATCCAGGAAACCGGGCCGTATAAGGATTTCAACCTTTCCGATGATGAATGGGAGGCCCTGAATATCGCTTCCTGGCTGCATGATTGCGGCAAGGTCACGACGCCGGAATACGTTGTCGACAAGGCGACCAAGCTGGAAACGATCTATGACCGCATCCATGAGATCCGCACCCGATTTGAAGTCCTGAAGCGAGATGCCGAGATCGCCTATTGGCGCGGTATAGCGGAAGGTGGCGAGCCGGCGCGGCTACGAGAGATCATGACGGCAACGCAGAAGGAGCTGGATGAGGAATTTGCCCTGGTCGCCGCCTGCAACGAAGGCGGCGAATTCATGGAACAGGCCAAGATCGAGCGCATCAAGAAAATCGCGTCACGCCGATGGCGCCGGACTTTGAACAACCGGCTCGGCGTGTCGCATGAAGAAAAGGCCCGGCTGGATCGCCTGCCGGAACCGCTTCTGCCGGTCGATGAGCCGCTGCTGGCCGATCGGGACGATCACATCATCGAGCATAGCGAACGCGATCTCATCGGCGATAACGACCAATTCGGTTTCAAACTGACGATCCCGAAGCACAAATACAATCGCGGTGAGGTTTATAATCTCTGCATCGCTCGCGGCACCTTGACGAATGAAGAACGTTTTCACATCAACGATCACATCGTGCAGACAATTGTCATGCTGGAGAGCCTGCCCTTTCCCAAGCATTTAAAGAATGTGCCGGAACTGGCCGGCGGTCATCACGAGAAAATGGACGGCACCGGTTATCCAAAAGGCCTGCGCGGCGATCAGATGTCACCGGTGGCCCGCATGATGGCCATCGCCGATGTGTTCGAAGCGCTCACTGCCGCAGACCGGCCTTACAAGAAAGCCAAGAAACTGAGCGAAGCGGTCAATATCATGGGCTTCATGAAAAAGAATCATCACCTTGACCCGGATCTGCTCGATCTCTTTCTGACCTCGGATATCTGGCGTGATTATGCGGAGATCTTCCTGCATCCGGACCAGATCGACGAGCCGGATATTGCCTCCGTGCTGGGTATCCGCCCGGCAGCCTAGTCCTCAGGCAGGATGTCGCGGATGCGTGAGACGAATTCTTGCGCCCGTGTCGCCAATTCGCTCGCATCGATTCCCGGCTTATAGAGATTTGACCCGATGCCGAATCCATCCGCACCGGCGGTCACATAATCCAGCATATTGTCGGGCGTGATGCCGCCGACCGGCATCAACAGCGTGCCCGTCGGCATGACGGCGCGCCATGCCTTGACGGCTTTCGGCGGCAGCAATTCGCCGGGAAACATCTTAAGCCCGTCAGCACCCGCTTTCAGGGCGGTGAAGGCTTCCGTCGGCGTTGCGACACCGGGCAAGGTGATGAGACCCGATGACGACGACGCTTCGATCACCGCGGTGTCGCAGTTCGGCGCGACGATAAGCTTCGCCCCGGTCCCCGCAACCTGCCTGACCTGCTCCACCGTCAAGACCGTCCCCGCACCGATCAGCATGCCAGGCGTCGCACGCTGCAACATCAAGCGGATGCTCTTGAGCGCATCGGGGGAATTCAGCGGCACTTCGATAAGGCGAAAGCCGGCTTCGGCCAAGGTATCGAATGCCCAGGGCGCCTCTTCGGGCATGATCCCGCGCAGAATGGCGACGATCGGCATATCCTTCAAACAACGGCGCAACGGGTCCATCACATCACCTTGAGCGAAGCAGCCCGGCAGCCCGAGCCATTGACAGGAGGGCCGGCGGCAACAAATCGGCACTGTCCAGCATATCGATGTCGGGTCCGAACTGCATCGCGGCCGACCGGTATGAGTCCAGCAATGCCGGCGATCCGATAGCCATGACCCGGCCACTGGCCCCGGCGGCTCGCAGCCATCGCAAGGCATCCTGCATTTCCGCGCCGATCATCAGGCCGGACATATAGCTGGCAAGGGACTGGCGAGGCAGGCGATCGAACAGGCCAAGGCTCCGGACGCCGAACAGATTGTGCAGCAGGCTGGCGGCATCCGGCGCCGCGGCTCGTTGAACGCCGCGTTGAAAAGCCGCATCGTCGACGGCATCATCGACCATCAACTGGCTGAGCGTACCGGAATTCCGCAGCAGGCCGAACAGCTCCCCCGTCATATACGTGCGAAACGCCGTGATCCGGCCATCGGCGACGATCACCCATTTCGAATGCGTCCCAGGCAGCAGAAACACGCCGTCCCGTCGACCGGAAACCAGCATGGCGCCCCAAATCTGGCTTTCCTCGCCGCGCATCACTTCCGGCTGTGAGGGATCATCAAGCGCCACGCCGGGCACGATCCAGATCTTGGCGCCGCCGACATCGTCCGCACAGACCAAATGCTGCGCCAGCTCCGACAGGGCAACGGGCGCCATCAGATAGGGGATTTCCCGCCAGCCGAGCTTGCTGCCGACCATGCCACTCATGATAACGGGCACCTGCCCTGCGCCGGCGATCCAATCACGGCAGAAGGCCGCAAAGGATACGGCAAATCCGCCGGCACCGACAGCCAGAAGGCCCTCCCCATCATGTCGCTCGGCGATGATCTCCCCCGCCCCGGTCAAAGCCCAGGCACGGCGGTTGGTCGTTCCCCAATCAGCGACGATGCAATCGATTGTGCGATTCATGGCTGTGCCGACATTGGCTATAGCGGCTTAACGCCACCATAGGCGAATTCCCCATGTTGCGGCACCAGGCGATTGCGGAGGGGCGCACCGAAATCCGCCATCTCGATCTCGAAGCTGTCCCCTGCTTCCGGGCGGATGCCATCGGCAAAGCTCAACGTCGCCGTACCGAAGAAATGAATATGCGCATCGCCCGGGCGACGGAACAGGTCGTATTTGAAGTGATGATATTCCAGATTGGCGATGGCATGCGACATATTGCGTTCGCCGCTCAGGAACGGTTTGCGCCAGATAACCTGCCCGTCACGCACCACACGGCTCTCGCCGCTCAGATGATGGGGCAACGGCCCGACCAGCACTTCGGGTCCGACAGCGCAGGATCTCAACTTGGAATGCGCCAGATAGAGATAATTCTGCCGCTCCATGATGTGATCGGAGTATTCATTGCCCAGAGCGAAGCCGAGCCGCCAGGGCTGGCCATTCGGTGCGATGACATAGAGGCCGGCGATCTCGGGTTCCTCGCCGCCATCCAGCGCAAAATCCGGCAGCGGCAGATCGCCATTCGGCCGCACCACGGTGCTGCCATCGCCCTTGTAGAACCATTCCGGCTGCACGCCCGGCCCCCTGTCGGGTTTGCCGCCATCCAGGCCCAGTCTGAACATCTTCATGGAATCCGTGAGGGCTTCGACTTCGCCCGCCAGCTTCTGGTGCATCTTATCGCGCGTATCGGCACTCCCGAGATGGGTCAGCCCGGTACCTGTGACCAGACAATGCGCCGGATCCGGATGATCGAGTGGCGGCAGGACGTGGCCCGCCGCCAGCAGCTTGGGATAATCGAGGCTCTTGCCATCACCGAGGCTGCGCACAATCTCAGCCAGCGCCTTGTTGGTGCTGATCGCCTTTTGTGCCAGATCGACCATGCGGACAACGCCCGGTACGATGATCGCCTGATTGCCCTCGATCCGCGCAACCACCCGCCCTTCGGGCGTTTCCAACTGTATCAAGCGCATGATGACTACCTCACCCTTTTCAGCAACAGAGCATAACTGACGACCGAGAGCACGATGGTCAAGCCGGCAATGAATTGATACCAGAAGCCGGTCAGGCCCAGGGAGACGATACCGGTCTCCAGCGAGCCCATGATCAAAACGCCCATAAAGGTACCCCAGATCGTGCCCCGCCCACCAAAGACCGAGGTGCCGCCGATGAAAACGGCCGCCAGGGTCGGCAGCAGCATGCTGTCGCCATGGGTCGGAAAGAAAGACTGGTTAAAAGCGAGGCTCAACAGGCCGGCAACCGCCGACATGCCGCCCATCAGCATGAAGCATTTGATCTTCACCATATCGGTGTCAATACCGACCATGCGGGCGCTGGTGGCATTATCGCCGACAAACAGCACATGGCTGCCGAAGCGATGCTTGCGATAGACCAGCCCCAGCGCGACGGCGATGGCTATAAACCAGACGAACTGCGCGGGCAGATAGCCGCCGATCTTGCCAACCATGAGGCTGTTCCACATGGTGCCATCCATCTCGAACAGCGAAATGCTCTGCCCCTGCACGAGGACATGAACCAGGCCGCGCCACAGGAACATGGTGCCGATCGTCAGAACGATCGAGGGCACGCCGACCTTGGTGATAACCACGCCGTTCAGCCAGCCGAGCAGCAAGCCCACGGCGATACAGGCAATGAAGGCCAGCGGGAAATTACCCATGGTGGAATAGAGTTCGGCAAAGACCCAGGCGCTCAATCCCATGATGGACGGAAAGCTGAGATCGATTTCCCCCAGGGTGACGATGAAGGTAGCTGCAATTGCCAGGATACCGGAAAAGGCCACCGTCCCCATCAAAGCGGCATAGATGCCCGGTTGCAGAAATGTCTGCGGTGCGCCGATGATATAGACCACGAACAACAGGATGCAGATTGCCGTCACGACCGCAGGAATCCTGTTGCGGGACAAGAACAGGCTGAAGTTCATGACGCAATCTTCCCCTTTTGATGCAGCTCGACCATCATATCGACGAGCTGGTCACGCGTAATTTCAGATTTGGTGAATTGGGCCGCGACCTGGCCTTTGTCCAGGATGATGAAGCGGTCGGCGACATCGTGGACGTGGAAAATATTGTGGTCGATGAAGATCGCCGACTTTCCCTTGTCCCGGATGTTGCGGATGAAATCGAGGACCTTGCGTTGCTCCGAAAGGGCCAGGCCGGTCGTCGGTTCGTCGAGAATGATCAGCTCGGCGTTAAAGTAGAGCGCCCGCGCGATGGCGACACCCTGCTTCTCGCCGCCGGACAGGCCTTTCACTTCGGAATCAACATTGATCGCCTCCGACGTGAACCCCATATAGTCGCGCAGCAATCGCCGCGTTTCTTCCTTCTGCCGCTTGATATCGAGAAAGCCGACAGCCGTCGTCAGTTCGCGGCCGACGAAGACATTGCGCCATAATTCCTGCTGATCAGCCAAGGCGCGCTCTTGATAGACCGTTTCGATTCCTCTTTCCCGCGAGGCCTTGACGGAGCTCAGCGTGATCTTTTTCCCTTTGAAGCTGATATCGCCGGCGGTCGGTTTATGAACGCCGGTGATGACCTTGATGAGCGATGACTTACCGGCGCCGTTATCGCCGACCAGGGCGACGATCTCGCCCGGAAATACCTCGAAACTGACACCCTTCAGCACATTCAGACGGCCGAAGGACAGCCGGATATCGCTAAGTTGCAATAGTGGATTGCTCACGTCTCTGATGTCTCCTGGGGAAGGGCAGAAAACTTGTCGATCCCGCCATCCGGAACCGGCGGCGGGATCGACAGGCATACCGAGCTTAGCGGATGCCTTCTTTGGCTAGCGGCGCAACGGCGTCGACATTGCTGCTGCTGATGATCGCTGAACCTGTATCAATATCGAGGCCGGTAAAGCCGAACTTGCTCGTCAGATACATCTGAAGAACCGGCAGATAACCCTGCAGGAAGGGCTGCTGGTCCAACACTGCTTTGACATAACCGGACTTGATCGCCTGGGCAGTCGGACCCGAGAGATCGAAGCCTGCGCCGCAGACCTTGTCCTTGTCGACATTCGCATTTCTAAAATAGAGCGGAATGGTCGCCGTCAGGGTGCCGTGATCGGTGATCACGGCCTTGGTGTCGGGATTGCTGGCGAAGAAGGCCGAGAAGACCGGAACGCCTTGCGACGGATCCTTGTTCACGGCATCCGAGATTTCCAGGTATTCGACGTTGATCCCCTTGGCCTTCAAGGCATCGACGACACCCTTGGTCCGCTCACCCCGACCCTGCTGGCCGAGCAATCCCCAGACCAGAGCCTTGTCGCCTGCCTTTAGTTTGCAGAGATCGAAGGCGGCATTGCCGAGTGTCTGTCCCGAGCCGCGGAGATTCTGACCGGCATAGCCCATGCCGTCGCCCCGATATTTGGCTTCGCTGTCGGGCAGATCGACATTGGCCGTGGTGACGATAATACCGGCGGCACGGGCTTCATCGATCAGCTTCGATAGAGCCGCCTCACCGGGATGGCCCATGATCGAGATACCGGTCGGCTTGCGGGCGATGGCCTCTTTGAACTGCGCTACCATCTTTTCCGGATTCCAGTCCGACCAGACATATTGTACGTTGCAGCCGGTCTGCTTCTGGGCCAATTGTGCACCGCGAAAAACAATCGAAGCAAAGGTGTCGCCTTCGCCGCCGCCGGGGAAAAAAACGAACGTCTTGCCGGCGCAAGAACCATCTACGTCGGCTTTAGCCGGGACTGTCAGTGCCAAGCTTGATAACAGCAAGCCACCAGCAGCAATCATGAGTTTTTTCATCTGAACGCCTCCCCTATAACCACGTGACGACGGTATCTGTCCGGCGAATCTTTTTTGTGATCCGACGGATCGAGCCCGGATCTTTTGTTGAAACAGGCGCGTTTTATCATACAAAAAAACCGCCAGCAATGACGTTTTGTATTACAAATAAGAGGGGGCACTGTTATAGTGGTGTCAGACTGGAAAAAGCCGATGCAAAAGAAGTCAAAGACCACACAGTCTGCTGGGCGGGGAAACAGCCTGCATCACAGTGTTGCACAGGATCTCGGCGCGCGAATCCTGCGGGGAGAGTTCGCGCCGGGCACGCTGTTGCCGAACGAAGCCGAATGGTGCCGCGCATACGGTGTCAGCCGTACGGCCGTGCGCGAGGCGATCAAGATGCTGGCGGCCAAGGGCCTGATCGTCTCCCGGCCTAAAATCGGCTCGCGGGTACAGCCGCGCGATGCCTGGAACCTGCTCGATCGCGATGTGCTGGCCTGGTACTGCGCCGCCGCCGATCAACACCATTTCCTCGCCAATATGCAGCAGCTGCGCCAGATCCTTGAGCCGGAAGCCGCGGCCCTGGCAGCGGAGAATCATACCGAAGTACAATTCAAGGAAATCGAGGCTGCTTATAACGGCATGCGTGATGCTGAATCCTATCCCGACTGGAATAGTGCCGATGTGCGCTTTCATCTTTCCATTCTTTGGGCGGCCGGCAATGAGCTGCTGGTGCCGATGGGCTTCGTGATCGAATCGGCACTCGGCAATATGTTCGACTGGACAACCCGGCATAATGAAGATTTCCGCAGCGCGTTGCCGTTGCACGAACATATCCTGATAGCAATCCGCAATCGCAGGCCCGATGCTGCACGGCGCGCGGTCCGTAAATTGCTGAGCGATACCAATCGCGTCATCGGCCTTGCCCGGGATGAACAAAAGCAGGCTGGCAAATCTTAATCGACGTCTCATCAAATGACGATGCCGGCCGCAAGGCCGGCATGAAGGAGCATCGACGATGGATCTCTCGACTTTCGCACGGCATCCGGGGCTCGCAGGGCAAAGTGTCTTCATCACCGGCGGCGGATCCGGTATCGGCGCGGCGACCGTCGAAGCCTTTCTCGATCAGGGCAGCAAGGTCGCTTTCATCGACATCGACGCGCGTGCCAGCGAGGACCTCTGCGATCGGCTGAAATCCCAATATGGTCACGCACCTCTGTTCCTTCCCTGCGATATCCGCGATATCGCCGCCTTGCAAGCGGCCATCGCCCGGGCAGCGGTCGAGCTGGGCGATATCGGCGTGCTGGTCAACAATGCGGCCAGCGATACCAGGCACGATTGGCAGGAAGTGACGCCGGCCTATTGGGATGACCGCATGGCGATCAACCTTCGGCCGATGTTCTTCGCCATTCAGGCCGTCGCGCCGGCAATGCAGCGGATGGGCGGCGGCTCGATCATCAATTTTGGCTCGATCAGCTGGAAGAAATCCACCGGCGGCATGCCGGCTTATACGTCAGCCAAGGCGGCGGTTCACGGCCTGACCCGCAGCTTTGCCCGCGACCTTGGCGGCTTCGGCATCCGGGTCAACACGGTCGTCCCAGGCTGGGTGATGACGGAGCGGCAGTTGAAGCTGTGGATCAATGAGGCGGCGGAAAAGGAGATCGAAGCAGGGCAATGTCTGCGTGGCCGCATCATGCCGCAGGATCTCGCTTGCATGGTCTTGTTCCTCGCGTCGAAAGATGCACAAATGTGCAGCGCCCAGGAATTTACCGTGGATGGCGGCTGGGTGTGACCGCAGCAAAACGCAAGAGTCGGTTTCGGGGATGAAAATAAGATGAGTGATGCAAGGCTGGTCTGGGACGCCAAGGCGACGCTCGGCGAAGGTCCGCTCTGGTCGCAGCGCGATCAAGCTGTTTATTGGGTCGATATCAAGGGCTGTGCATTGCACCGCTACGGCCTGGACGGCAGTCAGAACAGCTGGACCATGCCCGATTATCTCGGCTGGGTGGTGGAACGGCGGGACAAGCCCGGCTTCGTCGCCGGCTTCCGCAATTTCGTCGCCGAAATCACGCTCGATCCTTTCCGGATCGAAAAGCGCTTTTCCCTGGAACCGGCAGATAGCGGCAACCGCTTGAACGATGCCAAGGTCGATCCCGCCGGACGCATCTGGTTCGGGTCGATGGACGATGCCGAGCAACGGCCCAGCGGCAGCTTCTATCGCCTCGATGCGGATTTCAGCTATCACGTCGTCGATCACGGCTATTTCTGCACCAACGGCCCGACCTTCAGTCCCGACGGCAAGACCGTCTATCACACCGAGAGTGTCGGCGATGCCGCCATCTATCAGTTCGATGTGAAGGCTGATGGCAGCCTCGCCAACAAGCGGCTGTTTGCGCGGTTCGCTGAAAACGAAGGCTTCCCGGATGGTATGACGACCGATGCCGAGGGCCATATCTGGGTGGCGCATTGGCAAGGCTGGGGCATCTCCCGCTACCGGCCCGATGGCAGCCGCGACCGCTTCATCCCCTTACCCGTTTCGCAGGTCACCAGTTGCACCTTCGCCGGCGAGAAGCTCGACCGGATGTTCGTCACCTGCGCACGCATCGGCCTCAGCGAAGCGGAGTTGGCAAAGGAACCGCATGCCGGCAGTTTCTTCGAGCTGGATCCCGGTGTCACCGGCCTGCCGACATCGCTCTTCGCCGGTTAACCGAGCCTAGCCATCACTGAGTTGTGCTTGGCGGTCGCGAACTGAACGCCTTGCCGGTTGTTAAGCCTTCGGTTCCTCTCCAGTCGGAAAGGTTTGCATGGCTGAGCAGCAATCGGCGAGCCGGACAGCATCGATCATTGCAACGACTATTCCGGCGCGACTCGATCGCCTGCCCTGGGGGCGGTTTCACACCTTGGTGGTGGTGGCGCTCGGCGTCACCTGGATTCTCGACGGCTTGGAAGTCACACTGGCGGGCGCCGTTGCCGGTGCGCTGAAGCAAAGCCCGGCTTTGCATTTCGACAACAGCGATGTCGGGTATGCCAGCAGCGCCTATCTTGCCGGTGCCGTGATTGGTGCCGTGCTGTTCGGCTGGCTCACCGACCGGCTCGGCCGGCGCAAGCTTTTCTTCATCACCCTGTTCGTCTATATCGCCGCCACGCTGGCAACCGGGTTTTCCTGGAATCTGGAGAGCTTCATCCTGTTCCGCTTTCTGACCGGCGCCGGCATCGGCGGCGAATATACCGCCATCAATTCCACCATTCAGGAACTGGTGCCCGCCCGATATCGCGGCTGGACCGATCTCGTCATCAATGGCAGCTTCTGGATCGGCGCCGCTTTGGGCGGTGTCGGCTCGGCGCTTTTGCTTGATCCCGCCCTGTTCGCCGTCGATCTCGGCTGGCGCCTCTGCTTCCTCACCGGCGGGCTCCTTGGCCTGATCATCCTCGTCATGCGGTTCTGGATTCCCGAAAGCCCTCGCTGGTTGATCACCCATGGCCATAACCACGAGGCAGAAAACGTCATCGCCGGGATCGAACAGCGTTTTGCCGCGCATCATGTTCCCGCTGATCCTGACCTGCCCGCCCTACGGTTGCAACCGCGCTCGCATACCAGGATCAGCCACATCATCGATGTCCTGTTCCATGTCCATCGCCGCCGCGCGCTGGTGGGACTGAGCCTGATGACGGCACAGGCCTTTTTTTACAATGCGATCTTCTTCACCTATGCCCTGGTTTTGACCGATTTCTATGCAGTGCCGTCCGATCATGTCGGCTGGTACATCCTGCCCTTTGCCCTCGGCAATTTCATGGGACCTGTCCTGATCGGGCGGCTGTTCGACAGCTGGGGTCGCCGGCCGATGATCACGCTCACTTATGCCATGTCTGGTTTGCTGCTGATCGTCAGCGGTTATCTTTTTCAGCAAGGCTTGCTCACCGCCATCACGCAGACTCTGTGCTGGATGATGATTTTCTTCTTTGCCTCGGCAGCGGCCAGTTCTGCCTATCTCACCGTTAGCGAGACCTTTCCGCTGGAGATGCGGGCCCTGGCGATCGCCATCTTTTTTGCGATCGGTACCGGCCTCGGCGGCGTGGCTGCGCCGTCCCTGTTCGGCCACCTGATTGATACCGGCGCCCGGGATGATGTCTTCATCGGCTATCTGATTGGGGCGGCACTGATGCTTGCGGCAGCGGCGATCCAGGCAATCTGGGGGGTCGCTGCGGAACGCAAGTCATTGGAGCATGTCGCGCGACCGCTGACGGCTGTTAATGAATAGCCGTCCAGGCACCAGTTTTAATACCGCAGATACGGCCTCTAATCTATTGTAATGATGTATTCCTATACCTTCCCCTCTAGGATTATGGAGGTTTCGATGACAAAAATAAAACCAAGCCCATGAGCAGCCGGAACCAGAAGCCGGATAGATCGTTGTTATGTCGGACCGGCAAACGGCGCTGTCATGCGGGGATGACGGGAGGGTGCAGGATGATCGGCTTTTGGGATATCATGGCTGGTGCCGGTTTGTCCGTTTCCCTGCTGACCATCTTGCTATTCGGCAGCTGGCGTGTGCGGCGCACGGCTTTTCTTCTTTTCTGTATATTTACGCTCTCCGCCTTTATCTGGCGGACAGGTTGCTGGTATCACCAATTTGGTTGCGATGCGCCTCTTACCACGGCCGTTCTAGACCAGAGTTAATCGCGACTTTAAGGGGGCAGGCTTGGGGGGTCCGCAAGATGAGGGCTCGTCACGCTCGATTTAAATGCTTGTCCCGTGTTTTTTCGAAAATGACATATGGGATTTAGCATGAACATTCTGATCGGCGCTCTTATTACTTTCGTCGTTGTCTTTCTCGTTCTCTATCTTGTCGGCATGCTGCCGATCGACGGCAGGGCAAAACAGATTATCCGCGTGATTGTGATCATCATCGGCATTCTGTCTTTGCTGAAATACTTAGCAGTGCTGCCGTTCTGACCTTATCGATGCTGATGAGGGTATCAGATGGGATAATGCGCATGTATAGCCCCACCTGCAGCAGATCGATCCTTGAAACCGACCGCCGGAAAGCCTTCCAATGAGGTACGCCCTTCAGCGACTCATCAGGGAGCCCTTTCCTCTGCGATCCTTCATCTTGCGTCGGTTCGGCCGATGGTTCGATCATCTGAGCTATGCAATCAAGCTGGAAACCGGTCTGGTCGAGCGGCCGCATTACGGCCATTGCCTCCGCCAGGCGGCCTTGCTGGCCCGCAAACTCGGACACAAGCGCATTACGGCAATCGAACTCGGCGTGGCCGGTGGCAACGGTCTACTAGCGCTCGAGAAACATGCCACATATGTAAAAGATGAAACGAACGTCGAGGTCGCGACCTATGGCTTCGACACCGGAAAGGGCATGCCGGCGCCGGTTGATTACCGCGACCTACCTTACCTCTTTCAGGCCGGCTATTACGGTATGGATATCGACCGGCTCAACGCCCAGCTAAAATCCTCAAAGCTGGTGATCGGGCAGGTCGAGGAGACCGCTCAAAATTTTTGCGAAAGCGAGAAGCCGCCGCCGATCGGATTCATCTCATTCGACCTCGATTACTATTCATCGACGATGGCCGCCTTCAGGATCTTCGAGTCCGACTACCAGTATTTCCTGCCACGCGTCGCCTGCTACTTCGATGACATGGTCGGCGACATCGACTGGGCCTATAACGAGTTCACCGGTGAGCTGTTGGCGATCAAGGAATTCAATGCAGCCCATGAGCATATGAAGATCGCACCCGTCCGGGGACTGCGTTTTTGCCGCAATTGGATACCGAGGATATGGCACGAACAGATTTTCGTGGCGCATTTTTTCAGCCATCCGGATTATGGCCGTCCGATCTCGGACATGACACAGTTGCCGCTCACCGCTGCTTAATTCGCGACAATTCCTCTTCCGCCGGTGATCTTCTGCCCGAACGGTGCCCGGATACGGCTGATTGTCCACATTGTCCCGCCGGCAAAAGGGCATTGAGCGGCATCCGTTTTTGACGACTTGTTAGGCATTTTGGACGACGATGCGGTTATGAATGCGATAATCATCGCCCCCGATCCGCGACCATATCCGCGCACCACCGATCTCGAGACCTTCCTCGGCCGGGCTCTTGCGCGGACCAAGGGCGTCTACCAGTATTGGGACATGAAGCGGGGCCATCGCAGGATGCCCGCCAGATGCGACATCGATCCGGTCGAGATGAAGCCCTGGCTGGCCGCCATCCAGCTGATCGACGTCTTTCACAATCCACGGCGCCTGATCTATCGACTGGTCGGTCAAGTGGATGTGGATTTCCGCGGCTATAATCCGACCGGCAGGTCGGTGGAAGAATGCGCCGTCGGCAACAGCCTGCAAGAATCCCTCCGCAATTACGACATCCTCATTACGGAGCGGACATTCGTCTATGATTTTGCCGATTATGTCAGTCACTCGGGCTTCCTGCGGGGGCAGGAATGCATCCTGTTGCCCCTCTCGGATGATGGCGAGACGGTCAATATGGTGATGACTTACGCTGAAGTAACCCCGGTCTCCCGATGAGGCAAGATACTGTCGTCACCCAGACGGTATTGACGAGTCTTTGAAGGAGCGAGGACGGCGAGATAGGCGGCGATCGCATCGGCGTCGCCACGAGCAACGGCCAGCGCGACATAGCCGTCGGGTCGCAGCAGCCATAATAATCCCGCCTCTCGCTCTCCAGCCATTCCGGCCGGCGCAATCTCGGGATGCAGCAGGGAGGGAAAGCGACATGCCAGACGCGCAAGCTCCGATCGCTCAAGATGCCCGACCAGGCGAAAGCGCGGCAGTCGTTCAGGTGCCGTCATACGTTGTGTGATCGGAAAGCGGCGGCCGGCACCGGCGCGCATGACCATGCCGAAACGCCGCTTTGGTTTTATCTTTATCGTGGTAAGTCCGTTCAAGGGGCCGGCGCCGTAGGCCACAGTCAAGCCCGCCAGTTGCCGTGCCAAAGCCCGCTGAACGGGCCTTAGCTGCATGACCGTCTTCGCAATCCGGTTGCGCAGCATTTGCGCCAGCGGATTGCGCAACAAAGCCAGCGTGGTCATTCGCCCGGCCACACGCAAAGTCTGCTCGCCGACGGCACTGCGTTCCACATCGTAGCTATCGAGCAGCACTTTGTCGTCGGCCTCGCCACGGCAGACCATCGCCAGCTTCCAGGCCAGATTGACGGCATCCTGCATGCCGGTATTCATCCCCTGCCCGCCGGCCGGGCTATGGATATGCGCGGCATCGCCAGCCAGAAAAACCCGGCCGGACCGATAGCAGTCGACCTTGCGCTCGTTAATGCGGAAGGTGGCGTGCCAGGATGACGCTGTGGCTGTTAAGCCCGCCGGGCCGCGGCGGGCGATCACGGCCTGGATTTCCGCCAAGGTTAAATCGGCACCCTTCCCTTCCGTTACGGCAGGACCGAGATTTGCGGCGAGTCGGTAGAGGCTGTCAGGGCCGATGGGAAACAGGGCCAGTACGCCATCGGCATGAAAGAACAAGGCAGGCTCCCCCGGCGGAGTAGGCAGACCCACGAGACGCAAATCAGCCATCAGCCATTCGGTCGGAAAAGTCTCGCCCGCAAAAGACTGGCCGATGCGCTTGCGCACCGTGCTATGGGCGCCGTCACAGCCGATCACCCAGGCGACCCGTAACGTCTCCTCGCCTCCATCCGAATGCTGCAGGACGACATCAACGCCGTCCTCATCATGTCGCATTGTCGTCAGTTCTACTGGCCGCTCGACCCGCACGCCGAGGCTGCCGAGATGCGCGGTCAGCAGCCGCTCTGTCTCGCTCTGAGGCAGCATCAGGGCATAGTTGAACGGACTGTCCAGCAGATTGAAATCGATGCGGATGGAGCGGCGCGTATCGGCGAGATGGGCAGCGCTGGCCCTCATACCGGCCGCGACAAAGCCATCGGCGCAGCCCATCCGGTCCAGCAATTCCAAGGTACGGCTCCAGACCACGACCGCTTTCGACTTATCGGTCGGTTGCGGCGCCTTGTCCACGATGCGTACGCCGATGCCATAACGCGCCAGTTCCGCCGCCATGGTCAGGCCGACCGGACCAGCGCCAACGACAAGGACATCGAGCGGTGGCGTCATACTGATATCTCCGACCGGGAATTCCTCGATGATGCGAGAGGGATGAGAAGTTACGCTCTGCGAATGCAGCTAGATGGCTGTGAAGAGAATACGGAAGCGGGTGCCTTTGGACACATCGACCCGTTCGAGGCGCCCACCCAGGCCATGTACCATCGCAGTGACGATGCGTTGCCCCAAGCCTGTACCATGTGATGCGAGATTGTATCCGACGCCGTCATCTTCGATGCACAAACTTATCCAGTCGTCATCTTCTTTGGCCAATCCGACGCTGACTTTCCCCTGATAGCCGGCAGGAAAGGCATATTTGAGTGCATTCGTCACCAGTTCATTCACGATGATGCCGAGTTTTACGGCCTTGTCGGTTGCGACTTCCAATGGGTATCCATCAAGCGATACTTGTATATCGTCGTTCCTGACCATGGATTGCAATTCTTCCAACAGCCTTTCAAGATAGTCCATCATGGAGACGGAACGAACATCGTCAGATGTGTAAAGACGCTGATGCAGGCTGGATATGGCGGATAAGCGGTGGGAGACATCCGCCAATGTCGCCTTGATCGCCGGCTCTGAGGAGAGCGACGACTGCATATGCAATATCGAGAGCAGCAGTTGCAGGCTGTTGGCGACCCGGTGATTGATCTCACGCAGCAATATCTCGCGCTGCTCGGCCAGCTCCCGTATGTGATCGTGGGATTCCCGCAAGGCGCGATCGGTCGCTTCCTTTTCCCTCACGAGATTGGCATGGCCGATCGCGCCGATGAGCGCCGCCGACAGGAGCTCGAGGAATTCCGGCTCCACAGTCTTGACGACATAATCGGCAGCTCCGGCCTTCAAGGCGCCGATGGCGGTCCGAACATCTTCGTTTGCCGTCACGTAGACGACTGGCAATACCGGATGGTCGCGTCGGATCGACAGCAAGCTTTCCAGTTCACGGCTGTCCGGAAGATAATGATCCAGCGCAACCGCATCGAACTGCTTCTCTTTGAGACGTTGATATCCGGCTGTTGCCGTTGTTGCAATTTCAATATGGATGCCGGACCGCAACAACGCCTTTTGAACCAGGCGAGCAAGCGCTTCATCATCTTCGATATACAGTATCGACCAACTCTGCGGAGGTTCGCTCATCAAAGTTCCGGCTTCTCGACGCCTATGGGGGAAGTGGTCAGGTTATGACTTTTCTCCGGCAACTTCCGGCACGGATATGACCGCGAGAAACAGCCCGAGTTGCCTGATGGCTTCAGCAAAACTCTCATAGTTCACGGGCTTTGTAATGTAGACGCTACAGCCCAGCTCATAGCAACGCTGGATTTCCCGCTGATCGTCCGTCGTGGTCAGAACAATAACAGGCGTGCATTTCAGGTGGTCATCGGCCTTCAGTTTGGCAAGAATGTCAGTACCCGTCATGTCAGGCAGGTTGAGATCCAGCAGAACGAGCAGAGGCCTGGGTCCATTTGTTCGGAACTTAAAAAGAAAATCCAGAGCCGAGGTTCCGTCTACGAAGTGCTGCAGCTCATTGAATACGGCCGCCCGGCGCAGATTCTTTTCTATCAGGCGCGCATGCCCCTCATCGTCCTCGATCATCACGATAGTGACGGCTTCTCCAGAATTACTCACGACTTCAACTCCAGCGAAGATTTGACAACTCTAGGTAAAGTGATTTGGAAAGTAGTACCCTTTCCCAAAGTGGACGCAACTGTAATTTCGCCGCCCAGACGCCGAACGAGCGTGCGTACATAGGCAAGCCCGATGCCTTCACCGGGCCGATCCTGCGTGCCGGAGCGTCTGAAAAGCTCAAAAATTCGCTCGTGGTCGGCCGCATCGATTCCGCGACCATTATCTGCAATCTCGTATATCGCAAATTTTCCTAAGGCACGGCCCGAGATGGAGATCTGCCCCGGCGTGTCGGCACGGAGATATTTGAGCGCGTTGTCGATCAGATTCCCGAATATCTGCTCAAGGATGAGCCGATCGGACCGCAAGGCGGGAAGATCCGGCGCCACCGCCAATTCGGCGCCGGCCTCGATCGTCTGATGCCGGACATTGTCGGCGATCGATTGCACCAATGCCGTGACGTTCACGTCTTCCGCATGTATTGCCCGCCTGCCCTCCCTGGACAGACGCAGAATGGCGTTGATCAGTCGGTCCATCTTCGCCGTCGATGTCCTGATGAAGCCCAAGGCCTCCGGTATGTCTTGGCCGACCGCAATGCGGGCACTATCATCCAAAAGGCTTGATTGTTCCGTCTCGATCTTCCTGATCAATCCCTGGACAGCAGAGAGAGCAATATCGAGCTCAGTGGTAAAGCCCATGATATTTACCAGGGGCGAGCGAAGATCGTGACTGATGATATAGGCGAAACGCTGAATTTCATCATTGGCGCGCTTAAGTTCCGCCGTTCGTTCCTCAACTCGATTTTCGAGTTCTCGGTTAAGGGTTTCCACCGCAGAAGCACTGGTCCGCAATTCTATCAGGTAAGCGAATATCGTTCGCCCAACGCCAATCACAAGGAAAACCACCAGAAGGGCGCCAAGGATCGAACTTATCTGGAGTAGAGTTGCACCCTTTCGCATGGTCGACGTCTGGGCCGCAATCGCATCGTTTGAATGGTCAACCAAGGTGGTTGTCAATTCACGCGCCTTGTCCATGAGGTTTATACCGACATCGGTATTGACGAGCGCCAATGCTTCCTGCTTCTTCCCCGCATTCCACAAGCGGATCGTCTCATTCAGCTCAGTCAGTTTACGAGAGACGATGCCATCAAGCTGATCGAGCACAGCCTTATCCGCAGGCGTGATCGCAACGGAACGCGCATCCGCCATGACCTGAGGCAATGCATCGAGAGCACTCTTATATGGAGCCAGATATCGATCGTCCGCCGTCAGCAAATAGCCTCGTTGTCCGGTCTCGGCGTCTTTCAGCGCATTCGTAATGCGTCCGGCCGCGATACGCAGGCGATATGCCTGCTCCATCGAATTGGTATAAGTCGTGATTCGTAAGCCAAGCCAAATGGAAGAAACGCAGATCAATGAAAGAACCAGTCCCCCAAGGGCGAGAAAGACGAGGCCCCTGCGCCCAATCGCCGCGCGAAGAATCTCCGGCTTCAAAATCTGGTCTGCGAAGGTTTCAGCCATGATCGCTCTTCTGTTCTGATCTGTTCTGACGAGATCCGCACGTCCGGCACCCCTTCGGATGGCCAACTGACCGGCATTACAAACGCAATATTACCGGCCCACTTTCGGTATGAATCACGGTCCCCATAAGTCGGAGAAAACCGACTGTAAAAACCCTCGCATGGCCGCCGCCGAACGTCACTACTCAATACTCCTCTAATCAAGTCAAGCGAACGAGACGTCGACGGTATCGGGCATGCCCTGCGCGCAGGATTATTGTTGGATCATTCGCGTCGGCCGGGAAGGCCGGGACATTCAGGAAGTCACCGGCTATTAAGATACGATGCTGGTCAGCACTCTCTTCTCGGCTCAGGCGCCTGCCGGGTGATGCTGAACCCCGTTGCGGCCTCAAGAACAAGCACAATCCGCCCCGACGCTGTGCTGGTCGCCCGGTCCACAATGGAATGTCCCCGCAACGGATTTGCATCCGCGCGCGTATCGCGGAGCTTCAAACAGTTAGTGGGAAACTGGTTCCGGATGTTGCGGAAAGTGCAGTTGCGACAGATTGGTTGATGGCGTCCCCAAGGGGATTTGAACCCCTGTTACCGCCGTGAGAGGGCGGTGTCCTAGGCCACTAGACGATGGGGACGTGGCCGCTGATGCGATGGCGCATCTGATAGTGGATGGCGCGGCCGGGATCAAGCCCTTTATCCGGCCGGCGCCGTAAACACCGCAACTTTCTGAAATTGCGGGATTTTCGGTCCGGCCGGCGATTTCTGCCCGGGGTTAGGCGGCCGCGTTGTTGAGGCGGCGGGCGGTGGCGATGAACTGGTCGACCGCCGGCTGCTCGGTATTAAAGGCGGTCACCAGGCGGATGGTGCCGGCCGGCATGCCGGGCCAATCATAGAAATCGAAGCCCGCCTCGCGCAGACCGTTCACCGTCGGGACCGGCAATTGGATGAAGATCTCATTCGCCTCGACCGGATAGAGCAGCTTCACTCCCGGCAGCGCGGTCAAACCCTGGACCAGGCGCTGCGCCATGCTGTTGGCATGGCGGGCAAGCTTCAGCCAGAGACCATCGGTGAGATAGGTGTCGAGCTGCGCCGAGATGAAGCGCATCTTGGAGATGAGATGCCCTGCCCGCTTGCGGCGGAAGGCAAAGGTGGCCGCCAGGGCCTCGTCGAAGAAGACCACGATTTCGGCGGCGAGCGCGCCGTTCTTGGTGCCGCCGAAAGAGAGCACATCGACGCCAGCCTTCCAGGTGATCTCGGCCGGCGACAGATTGAGATGCGCCACCGCATTGGCAAAGCGGGCACCATCCATATGCACCTTCAGACCATGCTGCCGGGTGACGGCCGTGATGGCGGCGATTTCCGCCGGCTTGTAGACGGTGCCGCATTCGGTCGCCTGGGTCAGACTGAGGGCGGCGGGCTGCACGTGATGGACATCGCCGGCGCGGCCATCGGCCAAAGCGGCCGCAACGGTATCCGCGGTGATCTTGCCGTTTGCACCGGGCAGGGTCTTCAGCTTGGCGCCGCCGGTATAGAGTTCCGGCGCGCCGCATTCATCGACGGCGATATGTGCCTCGTCATGGCAATAGACCGCACCGTAAGGCGGCGTCATGACCGACAGTGCCAGGGCATTGGCTGCCGTGCCCGTCGCCACCGGGAAGGCGATCACCGGCCGCTCGAAGATCGCCGCCAGATGCTGATCCAGCTTCTTCGTCAGGGCATCATTGCCATAAGCGGCGCTGGCTCCCTGATTGGCGGCATCGAGCGCTGCCAAAATCTGAGGTGCCACGCCGGCCACATTGTCACTGCAGAAATTCATCATATCCACCCTTCATGATAGGCACGCGGACCGCCGGTCGCAGCCGCGCCGTTTATGGCTGTTTATTGCGATGCCGGGAACTGAAACTGGCCCAGAAGCTTGCCGGTCTTGAGATCGGCGACCAGCACGCGGTGGCAGTCATCCGACCCGTCGATCAGCATCACCACGCGATCGCCGGAAGTCGAGACGCTCTGCACCTGGCAATCCGTCGGCATGGGCAATTCCGAGATTCCGAAGCTGGCCAATGCCGTTGCGGCGCCCGGTAAGGCGGCATCCGACAAGGCCGGTCCGCGCGGCTTTTCCGAGAGTTTCCACAAGGCCGCGAAGACCACCACGGTGGCGGCGATGCCCAGCAGGACGCCGAGCCCGATCACCAGGGCCTTGAGCAGCCGCAACTGGCGCGGTAGTTGATCTGTGTCATTCATCTGTCGCGACCAGGATTCTGTTCGACGTCGTGGACCGCCCTGTCATCCAGCAAGGACTGTCGAGCCGATCATGCAACACCCGACCACGACGACATTGACGACAACAGCCGATCAGGCAGGCGAACGGCTGGACCGACTCATCGCGGCAGAACTGCCCGAGCTCTCGCGCAGCCGAGCCAAGGCATTGATCGAACAAGGACATGTGACGCTTACCGGCGCCGAGGGCACCGCCGCGACCATAGACGACCCGTCCTATCGGGTCAAACCGGGGCAGATGGTCCGGGTCACCGTCCCCCTGGCCGACGAGCCGCTGCCGAGCGGTCAGGCGATCCCCCTCACCGTCATCTATGAGGATGCCGATCTGATCGTCATCGACAAACCGGCCGGCATGGTCGTGCATCCGGCACCGGGCAATCCCGACCGGACCCTGGTCAATGCCTTGATCGCCCATTGCGGCGACAGCCTTTCCGGCATCGGCGGCGTGAAGCGGCCGGGCATCGTGCATCGCATCGACAAGGATACCAGCGGCCTGCTGGTCGCCGCCAAGAATGATGCCACCCATCAGGCCTTGTCGGCGGCCTTTGCCCGGCACGACATCGAACGCAGCTATCAATGCCTGGTCTGGGGGGTGCCGCAGCCGCGTGAAGGCCGTATCGAAGGGAATATCGGCCGCAATACCATCGACCGGAAGAAGATGGCCGTGGTGCGTTCCGGCGGTAAGACCGCGGTCACCCATTACCGGGTGCTGGGGTTGCTGGGCGATGGCGCCGCCCTCGTGGAATGCCAACTGGAAACCGGACGCACCCATCAGATCCGGGTGCATCTGTCGACAATGGGCCACCCGCTGATCGGCGACCAGACCTATGGCCGCGTTACCGCAGCGCGGCGCAGCCGCCTTCTTCCGGCCGCCCGCACCGCGGCTCTGGCCTTCCCGCGCCAGGCCTTGCATGCCGCGACACTGGGTCTCACCCATCCCAAAACGGGTATAGTCCTCCGCTGGCACGCCCCGATTCCGAGTGACATGGCCGAATTAATTCAATCACTTAAAGGCCATTAACCGGTAGTTTAAAACGGTTCCAGGCTAAGCTTGAAGAAGTTGACTAACGTACTATATTATTAATGTTCCTGGACCGCGATAGCGCCAGGGGGAAGATTCAGGACACAAGGCCGGGGGGAAACGCCGGCCGCTCCGTAAAATGGAATAGAACCGAGTTTCCTGCGTCTTCCCTGTACCGAGACTTTCCGGCCGGGGGTTCCGGCATCCGTCAGGAAACTGACGGCAAAAACGGATTAGACTGTAACCGGATCAAACCTTGAGCGAGCGATATGGCGACGAGAAATCTGCCTAGCCTTGTCAGTGACGGTAATCTGGCCCGCTATTTGGCGGAAATTCGCAAATTTCCTATGCTGGAAGTGAGCGAAGAATTCATGCTGGCCAAACGGTGGCGCGAACACGAAGACCCCGATGCGGCTCATCGGCTGGTCACCAGCCATTTGCGTCTGGTGGCAAAGATCGCCATGGGTTATCGCGGCTATGGTCTGCCGCTCTCGGAGCTCATCTCCGAAGGCAATGTCGGCATGATGCAGGCCGTGAAGCGCTTCGATCCCGATAAGGGTTTCCGCCTTGCCACATATGCGATGTGGTGGATCCGCGCCGCAATTCAAGAATACATTCTGCATTCCTGGTCGCTGGTGAAGATCGGCACGACTGCGGCGCAGAAGAAACTGTTCTTCAATCTGCGGCGCATCAAGGGCCAGTTGAAGGCGATCGAGGATGGCGATCTCAGCCCCGAGAACGTCAAAGAGATCGCGACAAGGCTGGACGTGTCGGAGACCGATGTCGTCGATATGAACCGGCGCCTTGCCGCCCCCGACCATTCGCTGAATGCCACCGTGCGCAATGACGGCGAAGGCGGCGAATGGCAGGAATGGCTGGTCGACGATACCGAGAGCCAGGAAATGCAGCTGGCTGAGAGCCAGGAACTGGGCAAGCGGCAGAAGATGCTGGCCAAAGCCATGCAGTCCCTTAATGCGCGCGAACGCCGGATTTTGGTGGAACGGCGCTTGAAGGACGAGCCGGCGACGCTGGACGATCTCAGCCGTGAATTCAATATCAGCCGTGAGCGCGTGCGTCAGATTGAGGTCCGGGCTTTCGAAAAGATTCAGCGGGCGATCCGCAAGACGGCAGTGGAAGAGAACCTCACCCACGCTTGATGCGGTATTTCACAAGATGCGAAAGGGAATGCCCGGCCAAGTGCCGGGCATTCTTTTATAGCGCTGGCGTGTTGTCGGCGGTCGGGCAGCCGCCCTATTCTTTCATCAGCGTCGCCGGTTCCCCGCCGGTGACGGCCGTCCCCCAATCCTGAACCAGCTTTTCCTGTTCGCGGCGCAAACTGTATAGCCGGATGCGGGCCTCGGCGATCGCCACATTACGCACGACAAAAGGCATGCCGAGGAAGAGCAGCCAGCCGAAAGCGGCACCGCTGAGTGCCGCCAGCCAACCGTAACTGTTGGCGAGCACGATCGGGATATCGGAGAGCCCCTGCCCCAGCGCCCAAAGCTGCCGCAGGAAATAGAGTGAGCCGACCAGGTTGAGGCCCCCCACGGTAATCGTCAGATAGCGCCGCCGATTGCTGTCGATCACGAAGGCGACCAAGGTCGGAATCATGCCGGTCACCAGCACCGTCGTGGTCGGCAGAAAGACCAGCGCCAAGGGCAGCAACAGGACCAGCACCAGCTTTGGCCGGAAGGTGAAGTGAGTTTGATCGGTGACAGCCATTTACGCCTCTACAACACCATCATCATCGTGAAGATCGCCAGCCCAATGCTCGCAACAAGACTGGATGTGACCGCCGCGCTGCGATGCGCGATGAAACGCACGCGGTCTGAATCGGTCAGTCCGCCATCTTCGATCCAGGCGACCTCCTTGGCCTTCTGACGATAAGCGTGCTTGGCGGCGGCAAAGCCGATCTCATCGCCACGCCGCAACGCCCCTTCCGGATCGAACAGCACCAGCATGGCACCGAAATCGCAGGCATTGACCTGCCGATCGACCTGCTTCTGCAATTGGTCCCGCGTACCGGCAAGATGGAAACTGGCGATGGCCGGCTGCAGCAGATCCCGGACCGCCTGTGCCAGATGCGGCAGCTTGGGGTTGGGATGCACGCCTTGCACGATGGCCAGCAGATGCAGGATGGCGATTGCTTGATCACTGTCCGTGGTCGCGTTGTTCAAGGCGGCCATCTCGCGGTCGATCGAGCGCTTGAGGCCGGACGCGATGAAGGCGGCGATATGCCGGTCTATCGGCTTGGTGCCGGGCTCCGTGCCGGGCATGGCGGCATCGAGCGCCGGCAGGAGATCACGCAGATGCGTGACATAATAGTCGCCGATCAGCGCACTGCGACACGGCATGGTCGCATCGAGTTCATAGAGACAACGCTCGATGCCGTAGCCGAGACCGGCCCTATCCAGATATTTCTCGGCCTCGTCCAGCGGCCTCAGGGCCTGAATCTGTTCCGGCCGCAAGCTCGCCTGCTCCGTGATCCAGGCCTGGGGCAGCTTTGCCCGCATCATCTCGCCGAATTGATTCAGCAGGTCCTGCTTATCCAGCAATTCGGCCAACAGCATCGCGATGCCGCTCAGGCTGACCCTGATATCGCGATAGCAGATCGGGACCGGCTGGCCGAGGAAAACGATCAAGCGTGCGACCAGGCGATCGCGCAGGCTGCCCGGCGGCCCGAAGCCCTGGGACTGAGCGCGGATTCTGGCGAATGTCTCCCCGATCTTCTCGTCATTGAAGCTGCGGCGCATCCAGTTTTCGAAATCCGGTTTGTCGATCAGCGAGATCGCCTCGCTCCAATGCCAGGCCATGGCATGGCCGAGTGCCGGCTTGTTGTAGTGCTCGCTGCCGGCAAAAGTGATCGGCCGACTGGCGCGTTGCGGCAGGTAAGGCAGTACCGGATTGAAATGTTGTCCTTCCAGCCAGGCTTCGAGGGTGCGCAGACTCCAGCGCTCCGCGACTTTGTCATTGAGCAGGCCACGCAGCATTTCAGTCAGCGATGGCGGCAGCTTCTCGCGCCCGGCCATGGCCGCGAAGGAACCATAATTGATCTTGGCCTGCACGACCTGCTCGTCACTCATGCCGGCCAGCGGATTGCGGCCGAGATAGAACAGAACGCAAAGCACGCCCAGCGCATAGAGATCGTCGGCCTGGGTACCGACCGGGCGGCCGTAAGGATGACAAGAGCCGCTATCGATGGTTTCGAACAGGGCCGATTGGGCGAAGCCCGGCGGCATGCTGAAACACTCGCCCAGCATAACGGCGCCGTTATCGCCCAGCTGATAGAAAAGGTTGTCCGGCCGGATGGCGCGATGCGTGGCATTCAGCGCCGACATATCCCGCAGGGCCCTGGCAATCGGCTGCAACACTTGCTTGGTGAGCTGCCCATCGCTCAGCTGCGGCAATTCACCGTTTGGGCCGCTGATGAGGCGATCGCCGAGCGGCGCGGTGAAAAGCAAGGCCGGCCGCCGGCCCCACACGACATCGGCCCCTTCGGTCGAGATCGGCCAATCGATGATACCGGTGGCAACCGGCCATAGGACGGTCTGCGGGCCGATCGATTGCGTGGCATGCTGAAAGGCACGGCACGGCAAATGTCCCGGCAAGATCAGGGCGAACAGACGCTTGCCCGGATCCTGCTGATCGCGCGCAGCATAAGCCGTCACCCCCGGGGAATCGAGGTGCGACATGCGCTCGCTGGGTAGGACTTCGTACCGCCCGCCGAGCAGGATGATTTCGCTATCTTCAGCCATGGCTCTCCACCTTGGCATTCGACATCGAAACGGTTAACCGGCCCTTAAGTCGGGATCAGTTTCCTGTCTAACTGAGCGAAAAAACTGTGCAAAACTTCAATCGGCGAAAGGATCCGTCACCAGAATCGTGTCATCGCGCTCGGGACTCGTCGAGAGCAAGGCAACGGGCGCTTCGATCAGCTCTTCGATACGCCGAATGTATTTGATTGCCGTGGCCGGCAATTGTGCCCAGGACCTGGCGCCATAGGTCGAATCCGACCAGCCTTCCAGGGTTTCGTAGACCGGTTCGGCCACCGCCTGAAGATGGCTGCCGGCCGGCAGATGGTTATAGCTCTCACCCTTGATCCGGTAGCCGGTGCAGATCTTCAGCTCTTTGAAGCCGTCCAGCACATCAAGCTTGGTGAGCGCAATGCCCTTGATGCCGGAAACCTTGATCGACTGACGGACCAAAGCGGCATCGAACCAGCCGCAGCGACGCTTGCGACCCGTTACCACACCGAATTCCTTGCCGCGCTGTCCCAGTGTTTCACCGATCTCATCGGTCAATTCGCTGGGGAACGGACCGCTGCCGACTCGGGTGGTGTAAGCTTTCGTGATGCCCAATACATAACCGATGCCGCCGAGGCCCAGGCCTGAGCCGGTTGCCGCCTGAGCAGCAACGGTATTCGACGAGGTCACGTAAGGATAGGTTCCGTGATCGACATCGAGCATCATGCCCTGCGCGCCCTCGAACAAGATACGGTCGCCCCGTTTGCGCGCGGCATCAAGACGCTGCCAGACCGATTGGATGAAAGGCACGATCTTCGGCGCGATTTCGCGCAACTGGGCAATCAGCTCGACACCATCGACCTCAGGTGCGGACAGGCCGCGCAACAGCGCATTGTGATGCAGCAGCAATGCCTCGACTTTGGCCGGCAGGCTGTCCGGATCGGTGAGATCGCAGACACGGATGGCGCGACGCGCCACTTTGTCCTCATAAGCGGGACCGATACCGCGTCCCGTGGTGCCGATCTTGGCGGCGCCGCGGGCTTCTTCGCGCAGGATGTCGAGCTTGCTGTGCAGCGGCAGAATCAGTGCCGCATTCTCCGCGATCGCCAGATTGTCAGGATTGATCGTGACGCCCTGCTTGCTCAGTGTCTCGATCTCCTTCAGCAGATGCCACGGATCGACCACCACACCATTGCCGATCACGGCAAGTTTGCCCGGCCGCACAACGCCGGAGGGCAACAGGCTCAGCTTGTACACGTTTCCGCCGATCACCAGAGTATGACCGGCATTGTGACCGCCCTGGAAGCGCACCACCACATCGGCGCGTTCCGACAACCAGTCGACGATCTTGCCTTTACCCTCGTCGCCCCATTGCGACCCGATGACAGCTACATTGGCCATGATGATCCTCACTCATGACGCTTGGTTCCAGGCGTATCGAACCTCTGGGAGGGTCAGAGCGCCTGTACCTCGCGTCCGTTCCATAAATGATGACAGCCGAGGCGCCTGGCTTCCGCCGCCGGATCGCCCGCCGCGCCCAAATCCTGAATGGTCACCCAACCGTCGGCACGCAGGACTGCCGCCTGCCGCGGGGAAGTGCCTTGCGGCAGGAAAATGCGCCTAACAGTTGCCGGTGCCGGTAAGGCGGCCAGCACGGTATTCAGGTAGAGCGAAAAGCCGGTCGCTTCCTCGCCGGCCTGATTAATGTAGCGGCCGCCACGCCCGAATTCGCCGCTGATGTGGCGGCCGAGCAGCGAGAAGGCAATGCCGGTATGATATTCAAACCCACGGTGATCGGTAGGATCGATGGTCAGTGCCAGATCCGGCGCCGCGCGTTGGATGAGCGCCACGACTTCGTTGAGGCGCTGGCGTTGCGCCACGGCCACTGATGGCAGTTCCAGTGCATTCAATTGCTTGAGTGCCTGCTTCGTCGGCCCGACGGCGCGCAGCAAACCCTCCAGCAATTTCGTCGACTGGCCCGCCATCTTGCGGACTGCCGCAACATCCTTGCGGTCAAGCGCGGCGATCAGCATTGCCGGCTCCGGCACGCCATGAGCAGCCAGAACGGCCGGCGTCAGTGTCGGCAGGTTGAGGTCCACGGCAAGGTGCGGCACACCTGCCTGATGCAGGGCATCGACGGCCAGCAGGACGGCTTCGGCATCGGCTTCGGCACTGGCAGCACCGACGAGTTCGACCCCGACCTGACCAAGCTGACGCTCTGGTCGCATCTGCTCGCCCTTAACCCGCAACACCTGACCGGCATAGGACAGACGCAGCGGACGGACGCTGTTTTTCAATCGACTGGCGGCGATACGGGCGACCTGTGGCGTGATATCGGCGCGCAAGCCCATCATACGTTGCGATATCGGATCCATCAGGCGAAAGGTATGGGCCGCCATGGCGGCACCAGGACCGGACAGCAGGCTGTCCTCGAACTCGATCAGCGGCGGCTTGACCCGCTCATAGCCCCAGGCGGCGAAAACAGCCAGCAGACTTTCGACCACCGCGGCCTCGAAGGCGGCATCCGGCGGCAGGCCATCGGCCAGCCCGGCAGGCAATAGAAAGTTCTGGCTGTCAGTCGACATGGATTCGGGCGCTGCTTCTGGTCAACAGGATGCGCCCAGACCGGCAAAGCGGCGTGAGTGCACAGCCTAATAGCGAATTCGCCGCCTCCCGGCAAGCATCGAGTGGCGCTCCCACGAGATCTAGGGCCCTATCTCGCAAGTATTTGGTGGAAAAGGATGTTTGGCTTCTCTACTTGTCTTTACAGGTTAAGACGGGTGTTTCCTAAGGCAAATCGCGCCGGCGGCATGACACATAAGCAACGACGCGGCCCAAGGATCATTGGCGAGCATCATCGCTCCAGGAAAATCCTGGCCCAATCTTTCTTCATGTCGATAACAACCCAATGATGGGCCGATGCGCCATCCAATGCCTTGTCGAGCCGGCCCATCGTCGATTTTCGGTCATAGGCATATTCGCGCACCGCATCGGTATGATGCACGATCATGCCAAGACTTGGTCCGGATCGCGCGGTGACCCATTCCAGCATCTGAAAATCGCCATCGGAATTGCCGAAAGCCGCGATCGGGCGGCGACCAATGACCCTGTAGATGCCGATGGGCTTGCCCTCTCTGTTATTGATGAAATCCACCGCCCGTTGGCGCATCAGCACGGGCACACCATCACGGATTTCATAAGCAAGTTTGATGGTGCTGCCGATCACCTGTTCCGGCGGAATCCCATAACTCTCCTCGGTCCAGGCGCGCATGAAATCCGCACCGCCGCCAGAAGAAATATAGGTGCTGAAAGCATTGGCCCGCAGATAAATCAGCAACTCCAGCATCGGCTCATAAATGAGCCGCGGATATGGGCGGTCGAATCGCGGATGCCGCGCCTTCGCGATCCAATCGCGAACGATCTGGCGGAATGCATCCGTGCTCATCCCGGCATGGGTCACCGTTACCAATTGCAGAATGGTTTTCTCGCCCCCCGCCGCCACGGTCTTGAGATCACCTGCCAGCGCGGATTTGAATGGTTCCTTCTGTTGCCACTCGGGATGCGTCGGCGCCAGCGCGCGAAGACGATCTAGAGTGAAGGCAAGTTGCATATAGATCGGCTGTTCCGGCCACAACGTGCCGTCATTGTCAAAAACAGCGATCCGGTCGGCCGGCATCACATAGTCCGTCCCAGGCGTTGTGACCCGTGTGACGAACTCAATGATGGCGGACTTCGCCTGCCCTTCATTCCACGAGGGCAGCGGATCACCGGCATGGGCCGTCCCTGCTATGACACCGCCGATCAGGAGAATTAGGACGACAAGGCAGACAACGATGCGAGGCAATGCCTGCAAAGGCGCGACAGCTAGATCATGTCTCCGACGACGCGCCAACGCCCTTACCCCTCATCAAAGAGAAAGCCAAGTGCATGGTCCGGTTTGTCGAAAGTTCTGTCAGATCATGAAATTCTGCATATTTCCAGGATGGTGTCGAGACATTAGCTGTCTCGTGCCACGGAGCAGCCCCTACCGGCTTGCGGCTTATAGTCGGGAGAGATCCAAATCGGGCGAATATTCGCCGAGCGTTTCCTTGACGATGGCCTGACCGGCGATCACGCGCTGGCGCTCCGGGTCATAAGTCAGGGTGGGATTGCCATAGAGTTCCCAGCCTGCATTAAGGGCTGCCGAGATCCGGTGACAAAAAGCGGAATCATCGGGTCCGGTAAGATAGCGATACAATTTCATCATCGTTCCTATTATGCGATCTGCCGATCCGGCCTTGTCCCCGAGCTACTGCCCCCAGGAAGAAAAAGCACAGCGGCGATTGTTTCATGATTGAATCGTCATGATCCCTTGCAGGACGCAGATACCATATCCCGCCATCAGCACGCGATCATCTGTGAGATCGATCCATAAATCGCCGCCGCGCGATGACACCTGCCTGGCATGGAAATTGGTCTTACCAAGGATGGATGACCAATAGGGCGCCAACACGCAATGGGCCGAACCGGTGACCGGGTCTTCCGGGATACCGTGCAATGGACCGAAAAGGCGAGATACGAAATCAACCTCGTCGCCAGGCGCCGTCACCACCACGTCCTTGTCCAGCCGCATCAGCGCCGAAAAATCCGGGCGGATCTTGCGCACCGTCGCCTCGTCCTCAAACAGTGCAAAGTAAGCGATGTAATCATCACTATCGAAAACCGCGGTCGGGCGATGATCGATGCAGCTCGCCACTGCCTCCAGCTTTTCAGATGCCGGCTTGACCGAGAAACGCGGAAAATCCAGCACCAGCCGATCGCCGTCGCGCGTCACCTTCAGCGCGCCGGACATGCTGTCGAACCGGATTTCCCGGCACTCTGGCTGCAGAAAACGGGTGATGACATAGGCTGAGGCCAAGGTGGCATGACCACAGAGGGCAATCTCGACCGTCGGCGTGAACCAGCGGATCTGGAAACCCTCCCCTTGGGGAACAAAGAAGGCTGTCTCAGCGAGATTGTTTTCGGCCGCGATCCGCTGCATCAGGGCATCCGGCAGCCAGTCATCCAGCGGCATCACGGCAGCCGGATTGCCGGCAAAGGGACGGTCGGTGAACGCGTCGATCTGATAGAGCGGGAGATCCATGGCTAGGTGATCTACCTATCCTAAATGGACATCGTGCCTGTGAGCACGCAGACGCTATGCCCCGCCATCAGCACCCGGTCGCCTTTAAGCTCGACCCAAAGATCTCCGCCGCGGGATGAGACCTGGCGGGCATGAAACGTCGTTTTGCCCAACCGGCCGGCCCAGAAATGCATCAACAGACAATGGGCCGAACCCGTTACCGGATCTTCCGGAATGCCATGATTGGGTGCGAAGAAGCGCGAAACGAAATCGACCGCATCGCCGCGCGCAGTGACGATCACATCCTTGTCGAGCTTGCCGAAAGCCAGGAAATTCGGCGTGAGACTGCGGACCGTCCTTTCGTCCTCGAACACTGCCAGATAAGCGATATAGCTATCATTCTTGAACACCTCCACCGGAGGCAGATCGAAGCAGGCCGCGACGGCATCAAGCCGGTCATTCGCGGGCTCAACCGGCAGAACCGGAAAATCCAATTGCAGTTTGTCGCCGGCGCGCGTGACCTTCAATTCCCCTGACCGGCTGTCGAACGTGACGCTCCCCCGCCCGGGTTGCAGCAACTTGGTGATGACATGCCCCGCTGCGAGCGTGGCATGACCGCACAAATCGATTTCAACGGTCGGCGTGAACCAGCGAATATGAAACTGGTCGCCCTTGGGAACAAAAAAGGCCGTTTCGGACAAATTGTTCTCCGCCGCGATCTGCTGCATCAATCCGTCCGGCAGCCAGCTCTCCAGCGGCATGACGGCCGCCGGATTGCCGGCGAAAGCTCGGTCGGTAAAAGCGTCGATCTGATACAGCGGCAAATCCATGATCGTTTCCCGGTTCCCCTCAATTCACGGAGTGCCTGCTCAACCCCTCCAGAACGGCTTGGTCACTTCCTGATCGACGTCAGCGCGACTGAGGCCGATATCATGCAGCATGTGGTTATCCATCATCGTCAGATGCCGCCGCTGACGCCGGCGTTCGCGCCACTCAAAAAGCGTGTCCGCCACGCGGAGAAGCAGCGAGGAAGGCGTCCGAAACGCATTGGATAGTTCGAAAGAAGTCAGACCATCCCGTCTGACATGTTCCTGATCGCGCATGACGCAATCTCCTGATTGTATCTATTGTATCTATTATTGTATTCTAACGTATCCTCACATTGACACAATCTGGTGTCAATTGTTACATTGTCCTCATGACAATTTGGGCCCCCGATATTTCGAAATATGACGGTCCCCGGTATCTGGCGATTGCGGATGCCCTGACCGCCGATATCCGCAGCCGGCGCTTGGCGCCCGGCGACCGCCTGCCGACCCATCGCGATCTCGCCTATCGCCTGAATGTCACCGTCGGCACCGTGACCCGTGCCTATAACGAGGCGGAGCGGCGCGGCCTGATCGGCGGCGAGGTCGGTCGCGGGACATTCGTACGGGGCGATCTCGCGCGGCGCCTACCCGAGCCGTTTCAATCCGTGGCGCAGACAACGCCACAATCCCTGATCGATCTCAGCATCAACTTTCCCACGCCGATGTCCGGCGATGAGTTGCTGGCCGAAAGCCTGCGCTCGATCGCCGAGCGCAGCGGCATCGCGCGGTTGATGGATTATCATCCCCATGCAGGCCTCGCGCATCACCGCGAAGCCGGGGCGCAATGGATGACCAATTTCGGCTTCAATACCACTGCCGACCAGGTCATCGTCACCTCCGGCGGTCAGCATGCGATGACGGCGGTAATCGGTGCCCTCACCCAGCCAGGCGATATCGTGGTCACCGAGAGCCTGACTTATCCCGGCATGCGGCGCCTCGCGGATTTCCTCCGCCTCAAATTGCATGGCTTGCCGATCGATCAGCACGGCATCGATCCCGAGGCCTTGGATGCCGCCTGCCGCAATCTGGCGCCCAAGGCACTCTATTGCGTGACCAATATCCACAATCCGCTGGGCTATGTGGTGCCGGAAGCGCGCCGCCGCGAGATCGCCGAGGTCTGTCGTCGTCATGGCGTCAAGATCGTCGAAGACGATCTCTATGGTTTTCTGCTGGATGAACAGGTTCCAACCTTAGGCAGCTTCGCGCCGGAACTCGGTCATTATGTCAACAGCGTCTCGAAATCGATGTGCCCCGGCTTGCGCGTCGGCTATCTGGCAATCCCACCTGAAGGTCAGGACGCTTTTGCCCAGGTGGTGCGTTCGACAACCTGGATGGCGACGCCACTGACCGCCGAAATCGCCACCAACTGGATCAATAACGGTACAGGCCTGCGGCTCGTGCATCAGCACAAGGCGGAAGCCGTCGCCCGTCAGCAGCTGGCGCAGGACATTCTCGGCAATTGGGAGATCCGCACCCATCGGGCCAGCTATCATCTCTGGCTCAGTCTGCCCGAGCCCTGGTCGCCGGATAATTTCGCGCTGGAAGCCCGCTTGCGCAATGTAGCGGTTTCACCGGCCGGAACCTTCTCACTGACCCGCAACAATCTCTCCGGCGTGCGTCTATGCCTTTGCGCACCGGCCAGCCGGGAAACCTTGACCAGGGGATTGGAGACTTTGGCCGACCTGCTGCGCCAGCGGCCGACCAGCCGCGCCGGCATGGGTGTCGTCTAAGTCCAATCTTTCCAAAAATCGTTCGGGGAGCGAAATATCTCATGACAATCGCGAGTGCAGCGATCGGCGACATATCCCGCCGCACCGAGTTCTGGCACGGCCTGCGTGATACCTTTCCGCTGATGGTGGGCGCCATGCCGTTCGGCCTCATTTTCGGGACGCTCGGTGTCGCGCAAGGGCTCACGCCAGCCGAGGTGATGAGCATGTCGCTCTTCGTCTTTTCCGGTTCGGCGCAGTTCATTGCCGTCGGCCTTGTCGCCAATGCCGCGATCTGGGTGATCCTGGCGGCAACCTTCATCATCAATCTGCGCCACCTGCTCTATGCCGCGACGCTGGTCTCCCATGTGCGTCATTTACCGCAATATTGGCGGCTGCCCCTCGCCGCCTTCCTGACCGACGAGACCTTCGCCGTGATGGATCTGCGCTATCGCGAACGCGGCAGCGCGCAATATGCGCATTGGTATTATGCCGCTTCCTGCGCCGGCATGTGGATCAACTGGAATCTCTGGACCTTGATCGGCGTCCAGGTCGGCCAGAATTTCCCCGATGTGAAAAGCTGGGGGCTGGAATTTGCCATGGTCGCCACCTTCATCGGCATCGTCGTCCCCGGTTTGAAGACGCCGCCGCTTTGGGCCGCCGCGATCAGCGCCGGGCTGGTCGCCACGCTGCTGCACCATCTGCCCTATCAAAGCGGGCTGATGCTGGGCGCTTTGGCCGGCGTCTGTATCGGTGTCGCACTCGATTTGAGGAGGAAGCCGGCCAATGGCTGAGATGTCGATCCCGCTGCTCATCCTCGGTATGGCGATCATCAATCTCGTCATCCGCTGTCCGGTCTTTCTGTTGGCTGACCGCTTCCGCTTTCCATCGTTGATCGAACGGGCTCTGGCTTTCGTGCCGGCCGCCGTGTTGACAGCGATCATCGTGCCGGCAGTCATTTTCCCTCATGGACAAGAGGCTGAGATCGACTGGCGCAATCCCTACTTGCTTGCGGCCCTGCTGACTGTGCTGATCAGCTATTTCGGGCGCAATTTGCTGGCCACCATTACGCTTGGCATGGCGGCGTTTCTGCTGCTGCGTTGGTGGCTGGGTGCCTGAACCTTGATGAAACGCATTGCTGATCACGCCGGGAGACGCCTATCCTGGAATCATGCTGCGTTATCTCGTCACCCATAGACTGAAAGCGCTTTTAGAGCGTGTGAAGCACAGCCCGTTACTGCCGGCGCTGGTCGGCATTCTGGCGGCTGTTTCCAGTCTCAGCATGAGCCTGCCCTGGGAGACAATCGTCATTCCCACCATCCTCTTGGTACCGCAACGCTGGATCGGGATCTGGCTGTCATCCACGTTGGGGGGAAGTGCCGGCGGCGCAATTCTGGCCTATCTGTTCCACGCGATTGGGTGGTCCACGCTCCATGCGCATTTCCCGCAAATTGCCACGTCGCACGAATGGCAGAATATCGCCCACTGGGTTGAGCAATATGGCTTTTGGGCATTAGCCGCTGTAGCCATGTTACCCTTGCCGGAGACACCGGCCATCATCGTGGCCAGCCTCAGTCACCAGCCGGTTGCCAGTCTCTTTCTGGCCTTGTTGATTGGCAAGTTCGTGAAATACGGCTTGATCGCCTGGCTGGTCGCAGCCTTCCCGCGCCGCTTTCACGAACACCTGTATGGACAGGACTTGCCGCAGGCTACAATCGCCCAACTTAAAATCAGTGGCGATGCCGGGCCCCAACCTGGCTGAAAGGATCAAGCGGCGCTCGCCGCTTCAACCGCTTTGACGATATCGCCGACGACGGCGGCGACCAACTTTTCGTCTTCGCCCTCCGCCATGACGCGGATCAACGGTTCGGTACCGGATTTGCGGATCAGCACGCGGCCGCAGCCATTCAACCGCGCTTCGCCATCGGCTATGGCCTGTTGCACGCTGGACGCATCGAGCGGCTGCCGGCCGGCCGTATAGCGCACATTCTTCAAGAGCTGCGGCAGCGGCGTGAAGACGCGACCTGCTTCACTGGCCGGCTTCTCGGCAGCGACCAGCACCGACATGACCTGCAGCGCTGCTACCAAGCCGTCACCCGTGGTTGCATGATCGCTGAGAATGATATGACCGGACTGCTCGCCGCCGATATTGTAGCCGCGGCGGCGCATCTCCTCCAACACATAGCGATCACCGACAGGGGTGCGGACCAGCGCCAGACCGAGGCGAGCAAGGAAGCGTTCGAGGCCGAGATTGGACATGACCGTGGCACAGATACCGTCACCACTGAGGCGACCTGATTTATGCCATGAGCCCGCGATCAACGCCATCAACTGGTCACCGTCGAGCAGATGCCCCTTCTCATCGGCGATCATGACACGGTCCGCATCGCCGTCCAGGGCAATGCCGAGATCCGCCCGATGGTCGAGCACGGCTTGCTGCATCGTCTGCGTATGCACCGCGCCGCAATTGTCGTTGATATTGGTACCGTTGGGTTCGCAAGCGATCTCGATCACTTCGGCGCCGAGTTCCCAGAGCACGGTAGGCGCCACCTTATAGGCAGCGCCATTGGCGCAATCGATGACGACCTTCAGCCCGCCCAGGCTTTGGCGCTTCGGGAAGCTCGCCTTGACGAATTCCATGTAGCGTCCGGGCGCGTCATCAATCCGTTTGGCACGACCGAGATGCGCCGAAGGCGCCAGACTGGCTGCAAGGTCGTTGCGATCAAGGCGCTGTTCGATTTCGGACTCGATTTCGTCGGAGAGTTTGTATCCGTCCGGACCGAACAATTTGATACCGTTATCGGCGAAGGCATTGTGAGACGCCGAAATCATGACGCCGAGATCGGCACGCATCGAACGTGTGAGGCTGGCAACAGCCGGAGTCGGCATCGGCCCAAGCAACAACACATCCATGCCCATGGAGAGGAAACCGGAGGTCAGCGCCGTTTCCAGCATATAACCCGAGAGGCGGGTGTCCTTGCCGATGATCACGCGGTGGCGATGCTCGCCCCGGGTGAAATGGGCCGCCGCCGCCAGGGCCAGTTTCAAGGCCGTCAGCGCGGTGATCGGCTCCGCATTCGCCAGACCACGAATGCCATCGGTACCAAACAGTTTCCTTGTCATCTCTATCCTGCGTTGTGCCCGGAACTATCGGGCCACGAACTCTTTCGATTAGACATCACCTTGAGATGCCCTGCCAGACCCTAATTGCCTGATAGGTCTCGGCCACATCATGCACGCGCAGGATCTGCGCGCCACGCGCCAGACCCGCAAGGCCGGCAGCCAGCGAGCCGGCGACGCGTTCTTTTGGCGGTTCCTTGCGACTCAACCGCGAGATGAAACTCTTGCGTGAGACACCCAGGGTAAGGGGGCAGCCGAAGCCATGAAAGGCAGCCAACTCGTCCAGTAATAGTCGATTGTGCTGATCATTCTTGCCAAAGCCGATGCCGGGATCGACCGACACTTTGGCGATATCCAGGCCGAAGCGCGCGAGAATCGCTAGCCGGTCGGCGAAATAATCCAGCAGATCCAGAGTCACATCGGCGTAATGCGGTTCACGCTGCATCGTCTGCGGGTCACCCTGCATATGCATGAGAACCAGGTCACCGCCGCTATCGACGGCGGTTTTCTGGCTGAGCGGGTCACCGGTCAGGGCGGTAACGTCGTTGATGATCCTCGCCCCCGCCTGGATGGCCGCTGTCATGACAGCAGCATGGCGGGTGTCGACCGAGATCACCGCGCCCTTTGTGGCCAAGGCAGCGATCACCGGAACGACACGGCGAATTTCCTCTTCCGCGGGAATCTCGCGCGAACCCGGACGGGTCGATTCGCCGCCGATATCGAGAATGTCGGCGCCTGCCGCCAGCAATTGCTCGCCGAAGGAGATCGCAGCCGGCGTATCGGCGTGATCGCCGCCATCCGAAAAGCTATCCGGCGTGACATTGACAATCCCCATGATCAACGGCCGGCTAAGATCGAAGCCGGCCCAAGCTTTGCGGGGGGCACTGAGCGCTGCCAACTGAGCCGGCGCGACCTCCTCCGCCAGGAATAGCGGGAGGGCTCGGCGCTGGCCACTGCCATCCCGAGCCCGCGAAATCTGCGTAACCGCATTGAACGCCTGTGGCCCGCCAGCCAGCCACCGCGCCTGCCCCGTAGCGACGGCACGATCGGCACTTGCGCCATTCAGCAATCCGACAGGGACCAGATAAGACGACGTCACGGATAACTCCAGATTCAGCAGCGGACCGGTGGCCCTGACCTCACGCCCAATACGGTTGCGCGAGGAAGGAGGGCATCGCCCGTTCCCGGCCGTCATAACGCGGAGTCCGAAAAAGCGAAAGCCCCGCTTTGGCGGGGCTTTCGTCCATCAACAAGATTTCGACCTTGTTATGCCCCCGGCTGGGGCTTCGGTTCGAAGCCACCACCCGTCTGGGGCTTGCCGACGGCAGAGCCGCTGCTCGGGATCGAAGAACGCGGCCGACCGGTATTGGCATCCTTGCCTTCATTGCGGCGGATATCCTCACCGTTCATCAGCGTCTTGACTTCCTCGCCGCTCAACGTCTCGTACTCGACCAGCGCCTTGGCGACCCTGTGCAGGCTGTCAATATTGCGCGACAGGATCTCCCGGCAGCGTTTCTCGCCTTCCTCGACCAGACGACGAATCTCTTCGTCGATTTGCCGGGCGGTGTCCTCGGAGATATTCTTTCGCTGTGTCACCGAATGGCCGAGGAAAACTTCTTCCTCATTTTCCGAATAACGCAACGGCCCCAATTTATCGCTCATCCCGAATTCGGTAACCATGCGCCGGGCCATATTGGTCGCCTGGCGGATATCGTCAGCCGCACCGGTATTGAGATGCTGACTGCCATAGATCAACTGCTCGGCGATACGACCGCCGAAGCACATGGCGATACGGCTTTCCATCCAGGTTTTGGAATAGGAGTGCCGATCCTTTTCCGGCAGCGGCATGGTCACGCCCAAGGCCCGGCCACGCGGGATGATCGTCACCTTATGCAGGGGATCGAATTCCGGCACTTCCAGATTGACGATGGCATGGCCGGATTCGTGATAGGCAGTGGCCAATTTCTCGTCATCCGACATGACCATGGAACGGCGCTCCGCCCCCATGATCACCTTGTCCTTGGCCTGCTCGAAATCGAGCATGGTGACGACCCGCTTGCCCTGGCGCGCGGCCAGCAAGGCCGCTTCATTCACCAGATTGGCGAGATCGGCACCCGAGAAACCGGGCGTTCCACGGGCGATCGTGCGGGCATCCACATCGGGGGCCAACGGCACCTTGCGCATATGGACTTTCAGAATGTGCTCGCGGCCGCTGATATCGGGATTCGGCACGGTGATCTGACGGTCGAACCGGCCCGGACGCAGCAGTGCCGGGTCGAGCACGTCGGGGCGGTTGGTCGCGGCGATGAGGATGACGCCCTCATTGGCTTCGAAACCGTCCATCTCGACCAGCAACTGGTTCAAGGTCTGTTCACGTTCGTCATTGCCGCCGCCGAGACCGGCGCCACGATGACGGCCGACCGCATCGATTTCATCGATGAAGATGATGCAGGGTGCGTTCTTCTTGCCCTGTTCGAACATGTCACGGACACGGCTGGCGCCGACACCGACAAACATCTCGACGAAATCAGAACCGGAAATCGTGAAGAACGGCACATTGGCTTCGCCGGCGATGGCTCGCGCCAGCAATGTCTTACCGGTACCCGGCGGACCGACCAGCAGACAGCCTTTTGGAATCTTGCCGCCGAGGCGCTGGAATTTCTGAGGATCGCGCAGAAACTCGACGATCTCTTCAAGCTCGGTCTTGGCTTCCTCGATGCCGGCCACGTCATCAAACGTGACGCGACCCTGGCGCTCGGTCAGCAGACGGGCGCGCGACTTGCCGAAGCCCATGGCTTTGCCGCCATTCGACTGCATCTGACGCATGAAGAAGATCCAGACGCCGACCAGAAACAGGATCGGTCCCCACTGGGCCAGCAGATACAGGAAGGTGTTGCCCTCTTCCGCCGGCGCAGCCTTGATGACCACGCCTTTGGCGCGCAGCGTATCGACCAGTTTGGGGTCCTGCGGCGCGTAAGTGGAGAAGTCGCGGCCGCCTTCCAGATGGCCGGTGATATCCTGGCCACGAATGGTCACGTCCTTCACTTGGCCGTCATTAACGGAGCTGAGGAAGGACGAATAGTCCATCGCCTGCTGGTCGCGATTGGAATTGTACTGGAACATCTGGAAGAGAACCGCCAGCAGCACCAGAATGGCAACCCAGATCAATAGGTTCTTGCCGATATTCACGTCTCGTTCCTCGTCCCTCTTCGTTCCGTCAGCTCGCGGTATCGCGCCCTCAGGTCAATAATGGATCATCCCCACCGGCTTTGCCACAAACCCGGTTGCGATCTCAATTACATAGTGTGCTTTGCCGGCATGACAACTGTAAAGCCGCAAGATGTTGCTGCCGATCGAGGTAAAAATGCCACATTCAGAGTGCCGGAACCATGTGACACCCTGCCCAGGTTGCTGTCCGGCCGGCCACCGCCCGGCTTCTGGGACAAAATCTCCGGCCAAGCCCTGAGGCGTCCGGCCTGCCAGAGCCCAGGAAGGGCCTGTCGGGCCGGTAACGGAAAATGCGACAAATGCTTAGGTACTGGTTTATTTGCCAATCCCCACTCGCCAAGCGCCGCCACGGTTAAATCTTTGCCAGCCGGTAAAGTAGCCATTTTATCGGTCGGGGCGCTGATCAATTTTATGCGATATCGGTCATCCCAATACAGAATCTCATCCGGTGTGATCACCAGAGATCCCTCACAGGAAGCTGACTCGCGGCAGACCAGTAGCCGCCCGGCGCGCCAATCGAGAACGCATCCCGCCAAAGTCATGCCGCCGGCCTCACGCAATCGGATGCGTTGGACCACCGCGCCCAGAGCTGCGGGGGATGGTCCGTAGACCTCCGCACCGATCATGTTTAGTAAGCTGCGCAATATCGCCACGGCCGCGGCGGCGGATATGGTTCTGAAAGCCCGGCAATCAAGTTGAATATAGCCGGCCGGCGCGATCCGCGCATGGCTTGCCAGCCAGGCGGCAGAAACACGTTCCGCCACATCGCGCTTCAACCCGGCCTGCGCCGCCATCCCCGACAGGGCCGGCAGATCTTCACCGGCGCCCGGCCGTGTGCGCCAACGCACCCGCTCGAAGCGGGTGGCGCTGTTGCTGGGGTCCTCGATCCAGGCTTGGCCGCGAGCGCGCAACGTCGCCGCCAGCCGCGCTTTGGCAACCGGCAGGAGGGGCCGCAATAACCTGACCCCATCGAGCATCCGCAAAGCCGGCATCGCCGCCAGCCCATACGCCGCGCTGCCATGGGCCTGGCGCATCAAGTAAGTCTCCACCTGATCATCCGCCTGATGTGCCACAACAAGATGCAGCACGGACTGCGCCCGGCACCAATCCGCGAGCAGGCGGTAACGGGCATCGCGGGCCGCCGCCATCACGCCCGTCGCGGGCTTTGGCCCGTCCCAGACCAGAATATGATGATCGATCGGCGGCATGCTCGCCTGGCGGCCAAGCTCGGCGGCAAAAGCGCCGACCTGGCGGCATTCCGCCGCCGCTTCCGCCCGCAAACCATGATCGACGCTGAGAATGCTGAGACGTCCCGCCCGGGCACCGACCCATTCTGCCAACAACACGGCCAGCGCCATGCTATCGACCCCGCCCGACACGGCAGCGGCGATATGGGGCCGGTCTTCGAACGGCCCCAACGGCAACATCAACGGATCAAAATCAGTACCTGAAAGGGGCTGGATTTCCCACGCCCTCCATCTATCGGGATGGGCGAGGCCTCATCCCGCCGGCTTAAGAGCAGCCAAAACGCTGCTTGGCACGTGACGTCCGGTCCTTGATGGCACTGGAGGCATCCGGGAATTTTTTGTCGAGCTGTTTCAGGGCAACGCAGGCGTTTTCCTTCTGCCCGCTCTGCCCCAGCGCCATACCGAGCTTCAATAGGTTATCCGGCGCCTTCTGGCTGTTGGGATACTTCTGATATCCCTCGGCAAAAGCCACCGCCGCATTCTTGAAATCGCTGCGGACATAGAAGGTTTCTCCCAGCCAGTACTGTGCATTGCCGGCCAAGGGATCGCTGGGATGGTTTTTGACGAAGGTCTTCAACGCCACTTCGGCTTCGGGATACTGCCCCTTTTGCAGCAGGTTCGTGGCGTATTCATATTGCTCGCGCGGTGTTTCCCCCGGCAACACGATATTGCCGCCGCTCGTACCGGCTTGGGATGCCCCCGTCCCGGCCGCCGCGGCAGCAGCCGCTTCGGCCGCGCCGGCAGGCGCCTGCGGCAGATTTTTGGCCT